>ENA-OWPL01000136-OWPL01000136.1-human-gut-metagenome-genome-assembly--contig:-NODE-136-length-56227-cov-55.234102_pt1 | contig 56227 bp, 56 predicted proteins | sample MGYA00248263_ERZ651844 | MGnify/ENA primary metagenome ERZ651844 (study PRJEB26924, sample SAMEA4378256) | human gut metagenome | biome: human gut; feature: human-associated habitat; material: faeces...
GCAAAGATAAACAATAATATTGGATTGTTAAAAACACAACAATATTATTTGATCCAATTTTTTGTCCGAAGCTCCGCAACGCCCGATAACGAAAAGAGGTCGAAATCCTTATGTTATAAAGGACTTCGACCATGTCTTGTTGCGGAGGCAGGATTGGACATTTGTCAATGTTGTCTCGTAACGACCTCATTATCAAATAACATTAATTGTTAAAATTAGTGTTTTTCTACTCTCTGTTGTCCTTATTTTGTCCTAATTGCAAGACCATATCCAATCTTTTTCCGAGGTCGCTGTTTGCTTTTTTAAGGTCATCAATACGCTGATTTTTCTCCTCGATGACCATTTTTAGTGCCTTAACCTCAGCTCTAAGAGTCGTAACGTCTGTATTTACGTAGTTACTGTTGATGACGTTATGATGTCCGTTTACTGTCGGACTGTCCGAGTTATTGTCCGACCTTATTAGGATATCCTCTATTGAGCATCCTAATATATCTGCCATCCTGACAAGGGTGGAGACTTTGACGTCTGGGCGGGCGTCAAAGTAAGTTATCCCGTTGTGACTGTTTGGCCCCCAGAGGCTTTTGCTGAAATCCTTAAATGTGATTCCAGCTCGCGTGAGCAATTCCTTTACTCTCGCGCTCTTGATAGTGTTATTTTCGTACTTCATACTTAATAAAGGTTAAATCCTACTATATAGAGAGTTAAAATCTTAATAAAGTAGGATATTGTCCGACTTTTGTTACTAACTTTGCGTCAAAGTTAGACACTAATTTTGATATTAACAAGAAAATGGAGCATAATTTCGATTCGTTGAACCTAGAGGTTTATTACTCTAAGCTGTCCAAAAAGGACAAAGCCAAATACCTGAAGTATTTGATGATTAATTACGATCTGAACTATAACACTATCCGACGCAAGCTGAGCGGTGCGATGGGGTATAACCTTAACACACTAGAGCGCATGGCTTGCAAGGAGGCTATTGAAAAGGAGGCAGAATGGAGACATTAGAATTTTTTACAACGCCCGACGGCTTCGTGCAATTTAAAAAGCCGGGCGAGGATGCAAGACGGCTGACCAAGTTTAATGCTGATATTATCGACAAGGTCGATGGTATAGTCAAGACTCGTTTCCCTGAGAGTTACGCAACATTGGCTAAGCTCTACCGTAACAATAAGTTTAAGATGGTTGATAGGTTTATCCGCTGCAATTTCGGCGAGCATGACACGCTCACGCAAGATATTGATAACCAAATTGTGAATTTCGAGGAGGTCAAATGCCCTTTGCGTGGCATCTGCGAATTTCAGGGAGTCATCTGCAAGCCAAAATCAATGGTTAACCTGTCAAAGTGTGAGCGTCAGATTGCTGACCTCTACCTTGAGGGTCTCACGTTTACTCAGATAGCTGAGCGACTCAACAAAAATGCTCAGACTGTCAAGGTGCAGCTGATGCATATTAAGAGAAAATGTGGTGTCAAGCACTGCCGCGACATAATCAGAGTTCTACGTCTCAAAACTTACTAATCTTGGTCATGAAGAAGATAATGTTTAATGATAGAGTTGTCCCGATGACATACTATGTTATTGATGGGCTTAAAACACAGACAAGACGTCTTGTATCTGGGGTGTCGGGACGAAAGGGTGCGAGATTAAAACTTGTTTTGGGTAAGATTAGGCATAACATACATGTGTGGGCGCAGGGTCGTTATTATGGTCACGCCTGGGCGGGTCTCTTTTGCGATGAGGTCAGTGAGATGAGTGAAGGCGAGTATTATCTACGTTTTGATGATGATACTTGTTTAAAAGTCAAATCTCAATACAAAGAGGGTGAGATTGTTGGTGTCGCTCAGTGCTACTCGGATTTATTTCTTTATGAGGTTTTTCATCTTAAACGCAAATCAAAAAAAATAGATATAGATGATATCCTAAAATCGCCCGGTTATAGAAACAAGCTTTTTGTGAAAGCTGATTTAATGAGATATTATATAAAAATTACGGGTGTGCGCGTCGAGTATCTGCAAGACATTTCTGATAAAGATATTCTTGCAGAGGGATTTTTTTATAAAGATGAGTTCTTCAAGACCTTTAAAAGATTATACGGGGCTAAGGTCTGGGAGACTAATCCGCTCGTCTTCGTGTATGATTTTGAGCGATACGATAATGCTGCAGATATTTATAAATAAATGCGATGGCTGCAAGCATAAGCGACTTTGTATAAATGGTCGCTTTTGCTTGCTGAAAAACAAATATGTCGAATACCTAAAAATTATAGATTGCAATGATAAAGATAAATATTGACGACTATATCGCTTTTACAAATAAGTTGATAGATGCTAATAAGCTTCAGAGGACTTTCCACATTGTTGAGTTCGTCGAGGGCTGTTGTCTTGCCATAGATGGTAGCGGCGATGATGTTGCTTTAGAGCTACAGAGAGATACAAGAGTGTTCTTTTGGGATAAGTTCGGTCATGCCTATAGGCTTACGTCTGAGCGTCCCGCACAAATTAGACCTATTCTCAATGTCGATTTACTCGATGATAAGAGCATCGGGTTATCCAGGTCTGTAGATCTCATTCGTGTTCCTATCTTTGACTATCCTGAGAGTGATTTCCAGTCTGATGATGAGGGCGATGATGCTCTTGTTAATATGAGGAGAGCTATCGAGGCATGCAAGGCTTGGGGGCGCCCGATATTTGGTTTTATGGCTGACAATAATGATACAAACATGCTGCTCTCATGGTGTGGTGGTGATAAGGCTTTTATTATAAAAGCTTTTGCGAAGCTGATGACGGAGAGCGATGATTTTTCAAAGATCATACTTCAGGCTGCTGAGATGAGCTCTAAGATTCTCTCAGCAGCCGAGCGCGACACTAACGCTTCGTGATAGCGTGATTTCGCAACATATCGCGCCGTGTGACATGCGTTTTTGTCATGCTCACGGCGTTACTTAACTTTGTATCAGAAGATAAAAAAGAGCAAAAATGATAACAGTTAACCAAATACTTAACGCAACGAACGGAGGCTTGGACATCATATTGTCTATTTACCCTCAAGCGCGGGTCTGTATCGGTCAGCGAAATAAACATTTCGCCATCCGCGATGAGAAAACGCCATCGGCGTCGTTGCGTCAATTCAACTCTGCCAAATACGGGGCGATTTGGCAGGTTACCGACTTCGGCGGTGGGGCCGTGGTGAGAATGCCATCGACATCTTTATGCGTGAGAACGGCTACGACCGCTCACGCTTTAATGAGGCTATTCTTAAACTCGCTGCGCAGTTTGACGTGCGCGATGAACTCGACCGCACAGTCAATCGTCCAGAGATACGTCAGCGTGATGCGAGGGTCGAGGAACTTGACGGTACACGTCCGTTTGAGCTAAACGAGAAGTTTACTGAAGCTGAGCTCAAGGCTCTTGGCCCGCGCGTTACACAAGCAGACGTCGATGCGCTGCATTGGCACTCGGTCAAGTGGATAGGGTACGTCAAAGACCGAAAAATGACGATAAAGCACTCTACTGAGAATTATCCGATTTTTATGCGTGAGTGCATCATTGAGGAGGCGTCGGGCAACAAGCCTGAGACTAAGTTTTATAAGGTGTACGAGCCTTTTAATTGCGACAAAGGCTTCCGGTTTTCCTACACTCCTACAGGTGCCAAACCTCGTTACTATGTCAATGGTCTTGCTGAGCTCAAAAAGGCTTACCGTGAATTTAACGCTAAGGAAGAGAAAGAGTGGGTCGCCTCTCATGAGGATGGCAAGCCCTACAAAGAACAAAAGCTTCCGGAGGCTGTTATCTGCTCTGGCGAGCGCGACTCGCTTTGCTGCAAGTCGATGGGCTATCATCCGTTATGGTTTAATTCCGAGACCTATCAGCTCTCTGTTGAGGAGTACAAGGAGATTATGAAGTATGTCGAGGTGCTCTACAATATACCCGATATAGACGAGACGGGCCGACGTAAAGGTCGTGAGCTCGCTCTACGCTTTATCGACATACACACGGCGTGGCTTCCGGACAAACTGCAGACTTATAAGGACAATAGGGGCAAACCGCGTAAAGATCTGCGTGACTGGCTCGAGATTCACAGCGAACGAAAAGACTTCCGCAACCTCCTCCGCGTCGCCATGCCGGCGAAGTTCTGGGTGCAATACTACAATAAAGACGGCAAGATAAAGACCGAGGTCGACACGGCTTGCTTGTATAACTTCCTTCAGCTTAACGGCTTCTACGCACTGCATAACGAGAACGCTGAGATTACTCAGTTTATACGCATCGAGGGCAATATCGTCAAGCCGATTAACGTCAAGGGTGTGCGCGAGTTTGTCCGGAAATGGGTGGTGGATAGGTTCGAAGACCGCAATGTCCTCAACCTTGTTCTCAATACTCCAAAGCTATCTCCTGCAGCGCTTGAGTCACTACAAGAAATTGATTTGGACTTTACGAGCTATACTTCAGACTCGCAGTACTTCTTCTTTCCGAACAAAACTGTCGAGGTTACAAAGCCGAGCGAGAAGCTACCAAGCGGCATAAAAGAGCATGAGCCTGGCGCTGATGAACTGCATAACTACGTGTGGGCCGATGATGTTATACCTCATCGCTTTAAGGTCTTACCTGATATGTTTAAAGTCAAACAGACAAAAGGTGATGACGGTCAAATTAAACTCGATATTGATATTATTGCAGTTAAGAGCCATTTTTTTGGCTATCTTATTAATACTTCGCGGCTTTACTGGAGAGAGGAGACAGAGGTCCGATTCGGCGATGATAGAGAGGCTACTGCAGATTACGTTAAGGCTAATCCTTTTCGCATCGATGGTGATGGCCTGCTGCCTGAACAGATTGCTGAGCAAAAGCAAAATCTCATTAACAAGATTTTTACTTTTGGTTATATGCTTCATCGGTATAAGGACATGGCACGTGCTTGGGCTCCGTTGGCTATGGACAACAAAATCGGTGATATCGACGAGTGTAATGGCCGCTCGGGCAAGTCTTTCTTTTTTAAGGTCTTGTCATTTTTGATGAAGTCGGTTAAGCTGTCCGGTCGAAATGCGAAGCTCTTGGACAATCCTCATGTTTTTGAGCAGTGTACGCAGTATACTGATTTATTGCTTGTCGATGACTGCGACCAGTATCTGAACTTAGGCCCGTTTTACGACATCATTACATCAGATCTTACTGTCAACCCGAAGAACAACCACGTGTTTACGATAGGGTACGAGGACGCTCCTAAAATCGCATTGACGACTAATTATGTGCCTAAAGATTTCGATCCATCCACTGAAGCCCGATCTTTGTATATGGTTTTTAGCGATTGGTATCACCAGAAGACTGAGGATAACGATTATAGAGAGACCAGATCTATAAGTGATGATTTTGGCAAAACTCTATACGCTTACGACTATAGCGAGGACGAGTGGAATGCTGATCTCAACTTCTGGCTGCAGTGCTGCCGTGTTTACATGTCACTTAAGGACACTGGCATTAAACCGCAGCCGCCTATGGCGAATATGACTATACGACACCTCAAAGCGTCGATGGGCGCCAACTTCGAGGACTGGGCTGAGGGCTATTTTAGCCCGGAAAGCGGGCATCTGGACACATATCTAGCACGTGATGATGTGTTTAATGAGTATCAGAGATTTTCTAATGTCAGCCGCATTACCATGCAGGCGTTTACTAAGCGCCTCAAGGCGTTTTGTAAGCTCTGTCCGTGGGTTGACTGCCTTAACCCTCCGGAGCTATGCAATGCAGGAGGTCGCATACAGAGAGCTGTGCAAATAACGCCGGAGCTACGCAAGACAAAGGATATGATTTATATACGCTCATTAAGGTTAGACACTAAATCAGACGTTAACGAACCGACTCTTAATTTCTCTGCCGAGGATGATACACCATTTTAATATATACTTTATCATTTTGCTTTAATCTTCAATAGGTGGGCGGGCTACCAGGTTTACAACCTGTGTGGTCCGCCTTTTTCAATATCACAAACTGACGTACATCCGTTACAAAGTATTCCATTTTTCCACAGGTTTTTATAGGCTCGACTACGACGGCGCCCTTTGCTCTCCCCGACACCCCTCTTTTATTTGTTCAAAAACTTTGTGATTTTGTAATAAGATGTTCCAAAAAGTCATAAATAACATAAAATAAGGCAGTTACAACTATCACAAAAAATCACAAAACCGTGTCACAAACTTGTCACAAAGTTTCTCAAGTTGTGACAGCCTATCTTTAAAAAGTCGGGCCGATTTTTGTGACAGCCTGTCACAAACTTTAATTACAAAGTTGCAACATTCCAAATAATTGATAATCATTGACTTCTATTTAGTTTGTCACAATTCACAATGTCACAAAAATTTCTCACAAAATCAGAATTGACGACAAGATAGACTCAGATGATGGGGTGTTTACCGATGGTAAAAACAAAAAAACATCTTGATAAAGTAGGACGGTTGTTCGATTTTTCCTAATTTTGCAAGATAAAAACATGATGATATCTTAAACTTACCAGCTGTGTCAAAATTTCTCGTCTATCTCACTCTCAAGCCATTCGTCGCGCAATGGCTGCGACATCATTTCGGCGATCCTGCTGTCTTCCCGGCTCAGAGCGCCGAGAATGCGTGCATCAGACACTTTCTCACGCGTCAACCTAAACGGTTACCGCTGATGAGACAAAACGAGGAGGTCGCTATCTGCATCCCGGACTCAAAGCAAAAGCCCGTGGTTACATACAACTACCTCTCTCTTAATGCTCGTAGGGCGGTCGCTGAGTGCATCGAGGACACATTTCGCATGCAGCTCTGGCGTGATCTCTCCGACATTGAACAATGTCAGTGCACGCTGCTCTCTGCCGTGAGGGCGTGGTGTGAGGCTAACGGTGTCAGCTTAGATTATGACTACACGCTCAAGATGCGTTATCAGCGTATGCGCAACTCTTACCTCAAACACGGCATTGATTTGCGCCGCACAGCGAGAGCTAAGGACTAATTTGTGTTAAATATCCTATAATTCGTACCGACAAGACGCCCTGTTTTGTTCGGCTGCGTTCGATGGTATTTTTTTATAACTACACATTATATATATATGAGGTCAATCAAAATTGTTAAGGCTGTTGCCTACGCATACAACACTCAGCTTGCCGGTATGGTTGAGACATCTAATCGCTCGGTACGTCTACCGAGCACGGTCGAATGGAATGATATCAATATCAAGCCACACCCATCGCTGGTGTCATCCTCAAAAAGTGAGGACAATAACCGCGTTGTTACTACTACACTCAAGCTCATCACGTCTGATGATCTGTATATTCGCCGTCGTCATCTCGTTTTCCGCGTTACACTTACCGACAATCGACAATATCTTGTCGGTACTCGTCAGCGACCTTATCCGCAGATTGAGATTACCGAGAACGCTCCGGAGAACGTGACCGACAATCAGCTCAATGAGGTGGTTATAACATATAAAAGTCATGAGATTCCTCCGTATATTCAGGTTTAGCAGTATTTTCAGAGGCTCTTTCCGCTTGCTAACTTTGCGTAAACAAATTTTTACATGGTATATAATCTCGTTATTTCTGGCACTATTGGCAGTTGGTGGAATGGTTGTTCTGCCGACTATGTGCGTTATGTGCTCAATCAAAATAAGGGTAAAGAGGTACATGTCGGCTTCTGCTCTTTGGGCGGGTACGTCAAGGATGGCCTGGAGATGAATCAGGCTTTTCGCGACCATGGCAACGTCCATGCGCACGCCTTCGGCATGAATGCCTCGATTAGCACTATTGCCATGCTCGGCTGCAAGACTATCGACATAGTAAAGGGCAGCTTTTTCCTTATCCACAATGTTTCGGTGCTCATAGAGAAGTATGAGCAGAGCAACAAGGAGCAGATTGACAGCTATATCAGCAAGCTCAAGGCGCAGCGCGACTCGCTAAAGAACTTTGACGACGTACTCGCCTCGATGTATGCTGACAAGACCGGCAAGACGCTCGACGAATGTCTCGCGCAGATGAAGCGAGGCAACTGGCTCACGGCTCAGCAAGCGCTTGACTTCGGTCTCGTTGATGAGATACGTGAGGATAAGGTGGCTGAGAAAGCTGCTAACGAGTACACGGGCAATTTTGTCAACTCATACGATTTATCAACTCAATTTAAGGATGCTGGCATACCGCCGCTACCACAACCACAAGCCTCGGATGATGTCGCCGTTAAGGTGGCGTCAGTGGTTGATGGTGACGGCAATCCAACTCAGAGTTTCCTCCAAAAGACGTGCGAGGGGCTCAAGAGCCTATTCCGTAACCAACACGCAGCAAACGACAATAAACCTCAAAAGATGATTAAAATTTTTGCTGCTGTCATGGCATTGCTCAATGTCACTGACGGTTTTAAGACTAATGATGAGGGTAACATCACCCTCACTCAGGAGCAGATGAAGAGCATCGACGACCGCCTGAAGGCGCTCGAGGAGAAGGAGAAGACTGACTCCAAGGCGCTCAATGACGCTGGCGCTGCTCTTACTAAGCTTAAGGCTCAGCTTGCTAAGGCTGAGGAGGTTGCTAAGCAGAAGGATGAGCAGATTACTGCTCTCAAGGCTTCTGCGGGTGACGATACTAACAATTCTCCAGCCAGCGGCGAGCAGGCATTTAGCGCTACTGACGTTTATAACCTCATTAAAGACGTTTAAAAATGGCTGATATTAAAATAGGTAATGTTACATACGGGGCTGCGGAGCTGTCAAAGACCTTCCAGACCTACCGCAAAGACTTCATCATCATGCCGTTCCTGGCGATGGAGGCTCTTGCGAAGCACATGAATGTGCGCACCGGCATCCGTTACAGAGAGACGGTTAGTCAGATGTCTGCAAGCGCAGAAATCGGCAACTACGCAAAAGACAAGTATGAGGATGCTGACGTAAAGATTGATCCTCGTGTTTTCGAGACCTTCTTCGGCAACATCGTGCAGGGCATCGATCCTAATGCAATCTATCAGTCTATCTGGGGTAGCAATGTTACTAAGGGCGATGGTCTGAAGAATGTGCCTATTGTGGTGCAGGTGTGTGCTTATCTCGTTAAGGCTATCGGCGAAAAGATGCTCATGAATACCTTTACCGCTAAGCACGATCCGAGCGACAACAAGTCGACGGCTAAGTGGTTTAACGGCTTTAAGACCATTCTCGACAATGATGCTGCCGGCACTAACGAGCTGAAGAAGGTGCTTATATCTAAGGATCTCGGCAACCTCGTCGAAGGCACAGAGTCTATCAACGAGAATAACGCCGAAGACCTGATAAAGGATTTCTACTGGAGTGAGGTTGGCGACCCTCTCGCTTCTGCCAAGCTTCGCTCTCAGCAGCTGAAGCTCTTCATGAGCGACCAGGCGTATCACTTCTATACTGAGGCGTACCAGACAAACCACGGTGCGCTGCCTTACAATCAGGCTTACGACAAAAAGTCGCTCGATGGTGCAAGCAATGTCGAGTTTGTGCCGCTTCCGTGCGTGCCTAACGACTTCCTCTTGCTCACTCCGAAGAATAACGCTTATCTGCTCTACAATCAGAAGACAGAGGACGAGACATTCCTCGTCGAGAAGTCGCTGAAGAATCATTACGATGTTGACTTCGTCATGAACTACTTCTTCGGCGTGCAGCTTGAGACTGTTTCGGCTGAAAAGCTCCGTTATTGGCGCAAGGCAGCTGGATAAGAGGCTTTTTTTTAACAATATAGTTCCACAAGTTGTCGGGGCTTCGGCTCTGGCAACTTGTTAATGTTGTACCCGTTAAAATAATATATTATGGCAACAAATTGCACTGGCGCTGACTCTATTTACAGCGATATTTGCTTTGCCCCCGGCAAAAAGTCTTTGCCCGGTATACGCGGCCATCTCTACGGTATCTCAAAGCGTGATATCTTAGCGTGGCCGACCATCGGCGGCGAGGCTCCTAAGACTCTCGCCGAGGTCGTTAAGTATTCCGGCGATTTCAAACTCGCAAGCGACAAAAAGTGGCACAAGATTGCTCTGATACCTAACGAGGGTCAGCTGCAGGTCGAGTCTCAAGGCACCTACGGCTCTAAGACGTTTAAGGTGACGGGCAACGCGGTCGCTCCTGGTACTGAGGAGGAGATTTCTGGCTACATCGCTCAGGCTAACAACGATGAGATGGTCTATCTCTTCGTGCAGCGTAACGGCAAGGCGCGTGTTATTGGTTCTGAGGCTTTCACCCCTGAGCTCTCGCTGTCTCAAGATTCGGGCAAGGCTGCTACCGATACCAACTCGACAACCATTCAGGCGGTTGCTGATGACGAGTATCCTGCTCCCTTCTATCCCGGCAAGATTGAGACCGCTGACGGCGACTTCTCAGGTGCTACGGGTCTGCCGATCGTTGTAGCGGCTTAATTTCCGTCTTCATAATTTCAATAGTGATTAGTAAAGTTTAGAATCCCGGGCGATCTCACGATAGCGATTGTGCTGACCGCCCTTTCTTTTTTTGTTACTATGATAGACAATAAACTTACCGAAAATATGCAGGCGTGGCTTGCTGAGAGCGCTCATGACCGTGAGTCGCTCATGCGTGGTGCCGAGATGGTCCTGAAGCTTACTCGCAATATGTCGATGTACCAGACCATCATCCGCCGCCCCGAGAAATTTGAGTCTAAGATTCGTTACGAGCTGCAGAAGTTCCTGCCCATGCGCCTCGAACAGATGACCACGCAGGATGTCAAAGCTCTCAGCGCTGAGCTTATTCCTGAGGTTAAAAAGGCTGTCGATGAGGAGGCGGCATTGTCCGATAGCGATGAGACTATTGATAACGATACCTTTCTTCCTGCGGCTTCTGGCATCCGTCCCGATCATGATTCCCTGCCGGAGGATGTTCAGTCCGTCTGGTCGGATAACAAAGAGCGATGGCTGAAGATAAAGCAGCTCTACAATACTCTGCTTGCTATCGAGCAGCCGTGCGACCGCTATGAGTATCTCAAGCAGCTTAAAGATTTGTGGTATACTTACAAGCGTGAGCTTGAGCGATATGACAATTACGTCGCTCCTGATGATGGCGAGACCGCTGATGACGCGGCTCCTTCGCCCGTCGAAATCGCTAAGGATATTGCTAACGCTCGTGCTTACATTACTAAAAATATTGACAAGCTCATTGAGCTTCGCAACGAGTCACTGTCGTCTGATGACGCGACTAAGGCGCTCGACGACTATAACAAGTTACTCGCCAAAATGCAGCAGCGTGTCGATACGCTTAATAGCAATAATGCTCCAGTCGGCGACGATTTAAAGGCTAAGCTCAATGAGGCAGGTCTTTCCCTTCCGTCCGCTGAGTGACACCGTCACGCAGTATCATCTCGGTACTGGCTTGCACACGCTCGGCTTGCTCAAGTGGGTTCTTCAGCAGACCGGGCGTGCTGACGTATACGTGTCAACTTTCTCCACGTCTGACGCTTTCCTCAGCGGTTTCCTCCGACTGCGGCGGCGTAAGCTCATTGACAAGGCTACGCTCGTCGCTGACCTTAAAGCTGCCCGAAAGACGGTGCAGCTCTATAAGCTAATGCAGAGCTGCTTTGACCATGTCCATCTTGCGCAAAATCATTCAAAGATTGTGCTCGTCAAGGCTGCTGACTACACCGTGTCGGTCATCAGCTCGCAAAATCAAACTTACGGCGACCGCGCTGAGTGCACGATGATTACTACAGATGCGAGTGCTTACTACTCTCTTCTGGCAGGGCTGCGCGATATCGTCGATAAATCCCTCGAATTAAATGGATTATTCAACAGACTTGCTCTCCGCGATAGAGGCTCATGCTCAGGAGATGATGACGCCGACGGAGATATCTGCCCTTTTGGATATTGATGAGCGCGTGCTGTGTGATGACATTGCCACCGTCGGCTGTCCTGCACGTGTAGCCTATGTCCGGGGTGTGGCGCGTACAGCTCTTGAACTTCGCCGTACTTTACATGATACTGCTGTTGCCGGCTCTCCTTACTCTGTCCAGGAGTGCCAACGGCTGCTCACCATCGCTCAGTCTTCCGTTAATCTTTAAAATTTATGCTTCCAGTAAACCTCGATCAATATGCACGTTACGTCACTCTCGACGACTCCGAGCTGCGTGAGCTTAGAGTCGCCGAGAGCGTTCTCGTGCGCTTGCATCGCATCAGAGGGCTTTATGCATACTGGCTGCAGTTTCCGTCAAAGCTCGACAACGACCTTGTGCAATATGACATTGCTATGTTTAAGGTGTCTAAGACGCTTGCTTACGAAGATTTGCATCTTGTCAAGGTGCTGCTCGGCAACCTACAGCAGACGACAAAGGAGTTCATGAGATGGAAGATTAACAAGTCTATAGAGCAGGATATCGTGGCTGCTCGTCGTGCCGGCGATTTCCGCTCGGTCGCCTCGCTGACTAAGGTGATGGTGCTCAATAACCGCACTGATAAGGATGATGAGCCTGACCTCGAGTTTGACAAGATTGTTCCGCAGAACTTCGAGCCGACCGACGACCCGACGGTGCTCGGCATTGAGCGCATACCCGACCTGCGTGGCCGTATCCGTGCTCTTGTCAAGCGCTACTCAAATACGATAGCTCAAGACGCTGAATATGAGGAGATAAAAGACGAGATAAATACTGATGACGATGAGTGATAACACAGAGCAGCCAAACCGACAATACTTTAACGATGCACAATATTATGCACTCGCAATGAATACCCGTGACGAGGTTATCGTCGCCGGACGTGGTGTCGGCAAGGGTGCTATCCAGGCTCGCCGACTTCAGGCGTGCTTTCAGGGCATGCCGGGTTCCATGGGTGGTTTCGTCGCTCCGTCGGTTAAGCGCTGCCTTACCAACATTCTCCCCTCCATGCTCATACATCTTGAGCGATGGGGCTTCAAGCGCGATCTGCACTATGTCGTAGGTCGCCGACCTTGGAAAAAGCTGCATTGGAAGTCGCCTATCTTCACCCCTGCGAATTGGGAGAACACTATAAGCTTCTATAACGGGTCTGTCTGCAACGTGATTTCGCAGGACCGCTCCGGCACATCAAACTCAATGAGTCTCGACTATCTCATCATCGACGAGGCGAAGTTCATAGACTTCGAACAGCTCAAGGATGAGACCTTTCAGGCTAATCGTGGCAACGAGATGTACTTCCGTGACTTTCCGCTCCATCACGGCATGACGATAACGTCGGATATGCCTATTACAAAGAAAGGCTCGTGGTTCCTCGGCTACAAGGACAAGCAAGACCCTGAACTCGTCAAGGTCATCGAGGGCATCATCTACCAGATTTGGCGGCTCAAAAACAAGCTGGTCAAGCATCCTGAGCTGCATGACGCTATAAACAAGCGTCTCGATGACCTTAATAAGCAGCTTAACTTTTTTAGATCTAAATGCTTGCTTTATCGTGAGTATTCGTCGATTGAGAATCTGGCGCTGCTCGGTGAGGAGTTTATAAGGCGTGCGAAGCGTGACCTTCCTCCGCTCACCTTCGCAACCTCTATTATGTGTCAGCGTGTCGGCATCTCTGCCGATGGCTTCTACGGCGGTCTTAGCGAGGCTGTCAATCTCTACACAGCGCCTAACGAGTCGGTGCTTAATATGCACAACCTCGCCAATGCCGAGGGCGGTGTGCTGCCTAATGACTGTCGCATGGACGCTGACCGTAACGACAAGATGCCTCTGCTCATCGCCTTCGACACCAATAACCTCATTAACTGGCTCGTCGTCGGTCAGGTGCAAGGCTCTAAGCTGCGTGTGCTCAAATCCTTCTTTGTCAAGTACGAGCGAAAAATACCTGAGCTGCTCGAGGATTTTAATTCGTACTACCACTTCCATCGCCGGCGTCAGATAATCTTTTATTATGACTCGACGATGGTGGGTACGAACTGGGGTCTACACTACAACGACCCGCATAAAGAGGTGGTCCGCACGCTGCGCTCAATGGGGTGGGCGGTGCGCGAGGTTTATCTCGGCAACCCCATGAATCACATCGAGAAGAACGCTCTTATTAACAAGATGTTTCGCGGACGTGCCCGTCTGCAGGTGCTCATCAATCGTGATAACAATCCGGACCTGCTTATCTCAATCACCTCAGCGGGGGTTCGGAATGGCAAGAAGGACAAGAGTGGCGAGAAGTATGCCGAGACCGAGGAGGATAAGCTCGAAGCCCGCACCGACGGCTCTGACGCTTTCGATGTGTTGTGCATAGGTGCAGAGACAAAGCCTGTCTTCCAAGGCAGCGGAGGCACTGCCAATTCATACGGTTAATAGTTTCTTTTGTATATGACCATAGTTGTTCTTTGAGTTAGGTTTTTTCTTAATTGATTTTCTCATGAGAGCCACTTGCGCGTGATGCGTAGGTGGCTTTTTTTTATTATTGTTACTACAAATAATCGTAGTTTTGTTTGGCTAATACGATAATTTGTAGTACCTTTGCATTGTTAAAAATAAAACTTTATGAATAAAAGGAAAATTAAAATTGAGGTTACGCCCGAAGAGTTCGAGCTCCTCGAAGCAGTAAGGAACTACAACAAGTCTTATCCAGATGGTTATCCTCAACTGCTATGGTTCGCGCAAGAGTTGTTCGATAATATGCTTCGACAACCCTACTAATCAAACAACTGCCCCTCCCGAAAGGGAGCGGGCTTTAGATAATATATAAAGAATGGGAAAGATGAACAAGACTAATGAACGTATTATTGGTATTACTGACATGAAGCAGAGAATATCAGAGATTTTAATGGCGATTTCTTGGCGTGATTTCGCTAACAATTATTTCCACAAGTCGTCCTCTTGGTTCTATCATAAGATGGATGGCATTGATGGCAATGGTGGCAAAGGTGGCTTCAGTGACTCTGAGGCTGAGCAGATGCGTAATGCTCTCTACGATCTGAGTGACCGCATAAGACGTGCGGCTGAGCGCATCTGATACCTTGCTCAAGTTTTATTTTTAACATGTAGCCTCGATACTTCGGTGTCGGGGCTTTTTTTGTTGGCAATTGTCAGCTACGTGACGTCAGCTTAACCGCGGATGAGTGGGTGGGCGTTTTGACGATGGCGCCGTTTCTGACAAGCCAAAATCACATACTTGTCACATACTCGTTACATATTCCGCTTTGTTTTTCGATGGCAATTGCGAGTTCGGCGCAGGGCGGTGTAGTGCTGCATCGGCTGCAAGCCGTGCACCCCGCAAAATCGGAATGCGTATCTCATTGATTCTGAGGCATTCCGATTTTGCGGGTATGGAAAAGGTACGCGAAAACGCGCTCATTTCTTTATTCTTGGCTTCTTTTTATTGCGGAAAAGAAGCAAAAACGCTATGCGAAAACAAGTTTTCGAGCGGTATTCCCGGTATGGGAATGATTTTCTGACATCTTGCGCTTGTCCGATTGAGAGCCTTTTTTCTGAATTATTGTACGTCGGGACGGAATGAATATCGTTTTTACTTCGCGAATTTACGACGGACGGCTGTCTGCCAAGTACCGGTGCCCTATAGTGACCAAAATTTTATAGCAGCCTTCCGACTTTTCCAATACTTGAAAAAATCGGTTTTCCATAAAATTTCAATCCCTATTTCTTGTCATCTTGCCTTTTCTCCGTCGTTTTGATGCGGCGTAAAAAGCGAAATTCGATCCGACGTGAATAAAAAAAAACTCTCAAACGGGCTACAGATGAGAGATGTAAAAAGCTCCCTTCTCGCCTCTGAGAATAATTTTTTTTAAGGAGGACAAAACTATGAGAACAATCAATTTCTACGACTACGTATCTAAGCGATACGCCACCAATGACACAAGAGAAAGCCGTGTCCGTGAACTTGTCTATGCTTTCAAGAGCGGACAGCGTGCAGCCGTTGACCACGCCGTTAAGGTGGTTTCAGACCTCCTTATAAAGTGGTATGGCGTAGACTGCGAGAGCTATGTCTTTTGCTGTGTTCCGGCATCCAACAACGGCAAATATATTCGTCGTTTCAAACGCTTTGCCGCCGAGCTTACAAAGCGTACCGGCATTCAGAACGGCACGGAACATATCAATATTTTCGGTCAGCGAGAGGCTAAGCATAACAATGCTAACCACATCGTTAGTGAGTCTTACGGCTATATCGTCAGCGCAGACCCCGAATTTTTTGCAAATAAAAATGTCATCCTTTTTGATGACCTTATCACCACTGGCGATACGGCTAACGAGTTTGCAGCGGAGCTTGAAAGCGTAGGTGCTAACGTATTGGGAGCGATGTTTTTAGCTCGTACTAAGATGATGAAAAATAACTAATTAAAGATAAAGATATTATGAAGAATTTTTCGGAACTTGTAAAGGAAGAACGCCCCGACTACAAGGCTTGCAACAGCGGTTTTGAATCTCTTAACGCCGTAGAGCTTATTAGCTTGATAATAGGGCAGGGTGCCGACCTGACAAACGCCATCCGCCAGGCACGCCAAATCATGAATGTTTGTGGCGGCAGTCTGCGGGATGTGGCAAACCGCCGCCCAGAGGAACTCGAAGTGGTGCAGGGCGTAGGCGTTAGAAAGGCTTTGGCTATAAAGGCAGCGCTCGAACTCGCTAAAAGGGTGGAGCATGAAGCAGCCGCCGCACGTGACAAATTCGACAGCGCCGACGCTGTTTGGCGTTACTTCAGACCAACCATCGGCAACGCCGACCACGAGGAGGCACACGTCTTGTTGATGAACAACAACTTTAAACTGATTAAAGCCGTGAAGCTTTCGATCGGCGGAATGACTGAGACAGCCATGGACGTGAGAATAATCTTAAAAGAGGCTATCCTTAACAACGCCACCGTCATAACGCTCGTACATAACCATCCGAGCGGCAACAACCGACCGAGCCGTGAAGACGACCGAATCACCGAGCGTTTAAAGATAGCTGCTGAATGTATGCGCATCTATATGTGTGACCACGTTATCGTTACCGATACAAAGTATTACAGCTACAACGAAGAGGGCAGACTATAAAAAGATTATCCCCACCATATCATTGATGTCAATGATATGGTGGGGATAAAAAATGCGCCCGCCGCAAAATGCTGCCACATTTTGCGGCGGGGCCCGTCAGAGGTAAAAAGCCGCCATAAAGAGGCTTTTTGAGGTGTTTTGAGGTGTTTTTAGTTGTTTTTTTAAGGTTTGATTTCGTTTTTTCATATTATTATTGACAACTATGTCAAAAAAAATAGCTTACTTTGCAAAAGACAAGTACAGAACTAACTAATAGGAGGCAATTTTATGTGCATTATTAATGGTTTTACCCATTTTGTAAAGAATGGTGTATCTGTCTTGCGCCGTGCCTCTTCTGGCAACTACGAAGAGAATTCACCTGAGATTGAGGCTCTGAAGCGCGAGATGTTTTCCAAACCGTCTAACCGTCACACAGACATGGAGAACCTTAGAAAATACCGTGACAATGTAGCTCGTGACGTGCGCACGGCATTTAACAATTTAAATTACATATGAGAAATATTAATTATAATATAAAAGGCTCGTTCTCTTCACTGCTGAAGGAACGTCCAACGTATGTCTCTGGCTTTACTTCTTTGTTTAGAGTACACCAGCGTAAAAGCTTGCGAGGATATCTCAATGGTAATAATGTTGATGATATGCGCCAGGATTGGTGGGCTGTTGGCAATGATTTAAGAAACGCAATGCAAAGTTATGGCAAACGATAAGAGCAAGAAAACGGTCACAAAGCCAAATGTTGAGCAAGTTCTTGACTCCATTGACCCGGAAAAGCGCAGTGTCATTATCGGCGCTATGGTAGAGATGCGCCAGTCGTTCAGTGGACCGTTGCCGCACCCTGCCGACTTCAAGGCTTATAAAGAGGTTATGCCGGATGCGCCGGAACGCATCCTCACAATGGCTGAGAAACAACAGATGCACCGCATTAAATCAGAGGAGAGTATAATCAAAGCTGACATTCGTGAGAGTATGTGCGGCCAGATTTTTGCTGTGGTTCTTGTTGCTATTTTTCTTGCTGCTGCTGTCTATCTCGGCATCAATGGTCATGATTGGCTTGCTGGTGTAATTGCTACACTCTCCGCTACTATCAGTGCCATATTTTATCTGAGAACTATTCCAAATAAGAAAGATTTGGATAACGAGAACGTAAAGCAATAGGCAAATGAGTTCGGACTCTGCCAAAGATATTGAAATGGTCACTGTTTAATCAATTCAACACCGCCGCCAGACCATGCGGCATCCATGACCGATGCAAGTTCTGACTTCGCATCGTTTCATGATTAAAAGAACTCGTTGAGTCCTCGGTGCGTGACGCATCGGGGGCTTTTTCATTTGCGTGTCTCCACGAAAATGATTAACTTTGCAGCATCGAAATTTTAAAACATTTATATAGCGGTGGGAGTCTGTGAGGATTTCAGCCGCTTTTCTTTTGCCATATATTGCTTAATCAAATTTTTATTGCTAATTTTGTGCAATGTTTTAAAATTTTGAAAAAATGAACAATGGTGATATTACTGTTATAAATAATTATGTTCAAACAGTCTCGCACTCATCTTCATATTGGATGGTGAGGACTATGGGTGGTGAATACTACAATGACTTTGTCGAGAATGGATTCATTGCTGTTGGGCATAATGACATCCTTCTAAAGGATATAAATGATATATTGACCAATGAAAACACAGCGATGAAGAACTTGCGCAAGATAGTAGCAAATCTTCATCCTGAAATCAACCGTCCCGGCCATGTAGCTTCGCAGCTCATACGCTTTTGCCATGAAATAAAACCTGGCGATATAGTTGTTGTTCCTGGGTATTCTTCATTCAATTTAAGTATATGCCGTGTCAAAAGTGCTGTATATGAGGAGCCTAATATTGTTGAAGGCAATGGTCGGTGTCCGTTCATGAAGAGAATAGATGTAGATATCCTAAAGTCTACTTCTCGCACTGTTCTGCCACCGAAAGCCCAGCTAATGTTTAATTCTCGTCATCCAATCTCAGACATTTCAGAATATGCGGCATATATAGACTCTACGCAGTTTGATTTCTATAATAAAGATGATGAGACACACATCGTTCTAAGAATAAAGACAGAAAACGAAGTGGACGTTTCCACATTTTACGAAATCCAACAATTATTTATACTTGCAGAGCAGTTTTGCAAAGAGAATAATATAGAAGACTCAGCAAAAGATGTGTCTATGAAAGTGCAGATGGAGTCGCCTGGTTTGCTTCATTTCATTTCAAAGAAAAAGAACATATTATCTACCGTGGGGATTATAGTACTTCTCATTAATGGTGGCGGTTTGGAATTCAACAATAAAGATTTCCAATTTAAACTTAAAACAGATGGTATCATTAAGAATGTCAGCGAATTTCTCGATCGTAAGACCGACCGGGAGATGCGTGACAAAATAAAGGATTCATTGGACTCGCTTCAGATAAACACTCCCGATGATTTCCAAAAGGCCATGATTGAGCTTTATAAGACACAAAACGCCAATCGTAAAGCTTATTAGTATGGATAATGATAAAACGGTATAAGCATTATGGCAATGGCTATGCTTATGGCAATAATAATAACCTCAGTCTGTTCTTTCATCTGCTTGCTGTGGCTGAACGTAGCCACGGCTATGCGGATGATCGTCATAGGCAGCGTAGTAATAACTACGAATGTGCTCACGAAAGCGATTATATTGCCGAGTATATTTAACATATTGGTAATGTTTGTTTCTTGATGCAAAGTTAGCGATTATATTGATAACTTGTTGCGCCGCAACAGCTTTTTATCTCCATTTCTCTCCAATTCTCTCTAAATTGGAGCGTTTTCCTCCCAATTCCTTGAAAATTCCTCGCAAATTCCTTGCACGTTTCAATCTTAATGCCTACCTTTGCCATCGCTAGAATTCTTATGCGGAGCACTCCGCATAGTGTGGAGATGCAGACAGAATACGGCGGTTCGCCTTCCACGTGTTTTTATTGCCCTTTGTGGCGGAAAAGCATAAGAGTTCTAGCAGACGAGGAAGTGCGAGCCGCTTTTTTCGTACCCCTACGTCAAACCGTACCCGACGGATTCGGGCAAAAAGGCTAGAACTCTTATATTATGCAAACATCTGCATTAACCCAGCGCACCGCTCATCTGCGCCCGTTGACCATTAGTACAGCGCCCGTCAAGGCGTGGCTCAACGCAAAGAGCAAGTCGTTCTCACGCATCAGCGGCTTCGATGTGACCCGCATGGAGGTCGTCCGTGTCAATCTCGTTTTTCTTTTCATTATGCTCGCCGCTGCCATGGTGGAGGCAAGCGTCATCCTCTCGGTGATGTCCATAGCCCTGGCGGGTTACAACGTCTACCGTCTCAACAAGGACTACGCCGACAACTGGATAACTTACGACGATGACGTAGAGCAGGAAGGAGGTCAGGCATGAAGCTGAATGCCAATCATGGCTTGCATCGCAAGTGCCGTGAGATGAATAAAGTTGTGGCGCGAAGGTGTGGCTATACTGTTTTTGCCGGGGTTGAACCCAACGACCGTCTTAAGGGATTTAGCCACCGCAGGAGAGCCGTACACAAACGCTTGTTCAGTTTACGCCTTACATTGGCAAGTATAAAGTATTGTTTAGAATCACAGCAAGAAAGGTAATTTATGGAAATGAATGATAAAATGTCAGCAGCACTTGAGAATCTTTGCGAGGCTGACAATCTCGATAACAAGATTCGTCTGCTTGACGATGTTACGGACATAGTCGTAGAGGGCTATTCTGAGCCCTGCTTCGACAAAGATAAGTACGCAGAGGCTATCGACCTGCTTAGCGCAGTCAGAGACCTCCGCAAGTCGTTAACCGAAATCCGCAGCGCATTATGAATGAAGAGGAAAGAGAGAATATGATTGACGAGGTTACGTCTGATGTGCTCGACGCTTACTTCGCCTCGCGCTCGCCGCTTCCGGGCAACAGCCAGCTCGGTGACGCGCTTGTCGGAGAGTTTAAGAGCACCGTGGAGATAGCTGACGAACTCTCTCAGATAATACCCATCCCCATCGTCGACATCGTGATCTACATGAAGACTCATGACTATATCCTCAAGACTGCAGAGGATGGCACGGTGAAATGGGAGATATGGCGTGACATGAAATCTTTATGGTAAATTGAGATTATTATGAACAAAGACGATTGTTGCAGAATATTCAACGTAGAAGACATTATAAATCTTCCACAGGCTGCTATGAATATCGTCATGGGCGACAGAGAGCGGCGCGATGCTGTATACAGAGAGCTGCTCTCTGTCAACCGCTACGACATGAGCTTCGACTGGTTCAGACAGCTGTATGAAGAGGAGTTCGCGCAACGCAAAAAGCAGAAACAAGACTTCACTCCAGTGGAGGTTTCCGAGATTGTGGCAAAGATTGCATTACCTACCGTGGGTACTATACATGAGCCTACAGCAGGTACCGGGGGGCTTATAATAAGCGCATGGTGGGAACAATGCAGACGTGCCATACCGTGGGACTATTATCCTTCACAGCACATGATTAGTGTATGGGAGTTGTCCGACCGTGCCATTCCTTTGCTGCTGCTAAACCTAAGCATACGTGGGATAATGGGGTATGTCTACCATGGCGACGTTCTTGAGGGTACCGTCAAGGCCCGCTATATTTTACTAAACCGGAGTGACGATGCTCTCGGGTTTAGCGATGTTGTGAAGGCAGAGGCGGGCGATATTATTGTTGAACAATTAAATGAAAGGGGTGGTTAAGATATGACTTTTTTTGAGGTTTATGACAGATGGCTTGACAAGCATAAGGCCGAGATTAAACAATCTACAGTCGCAACTTATTATAGTCTTGGCAAGACGTTCACCCGTATTCTTGACCCTGATGCGGATATATGTTCTCTTGATGCGGATGTGATGAAGGCCTGTCTTGAGCGGTTCCGCGATACTGGGGCTAGCAATCACTATATAGCTGATTTAATACGCGTATTTAGGATGGTTATGCGCTATGCTGGCGAAGATTTGGGTATAAGCGATCTGCCTTCAATAGATTGGAAAATAAAGGATGTGGTGACGGCTCGTGTCAAGGACGCAACAAGGCAACGTGTGAAAAGATTCACAATCGCTGAATATGAGCGTATGATAAAGACGTTTGAGGAGCATCCAACTCCTGGCAGACTTGCCGTTGTGGTGACTATGTTTACCGGTATACGAGTAGGAGAGGCATGTGGGTTGAAATTTTCTGATATTGATTTCGATGAAGGTGTAATACACATACAGCGTACGTGTGTGTCTATCGGCAAAACAATTCAGAAAATGCTTCGCCCTAATGAGGAATACGTAAGGTCCAGAAGTCTGCAATCTCCAAAAAGCGCTTCCTCCGACCGCTACATTCCAATGATACCAAAACTCCGCAAGATACTGCAGTCTTACGCAAAGGTTTATCCTGGTGATTATTTTGTTGCCACGCTATCGGCTGAGCCTACGTGCACACGAACACTGCGCATTTGGTATGGGCAGATGCTCAAGGCGGCGAACGTCCCTTATCTGAACTATCATTGCTTGAGACATACCTTTGCTACACAGATGATAGAGAAAGGTGTCGATGTGAAAACAGTGTCCTCAATACTCGGGCATGCTGGTGTTGAGATTACGATGGACACTTATTGTCATCCTTCTGATGACGTTAAACGTGCAGGCATACAAAAGGCTTTCAAGGGTCTGTTAAAGTAGCTTGCAATTATTGTAATAAGTACGGGTCGATAAAATGGAAGGTATGGCGCGATATGATATCTTTGTGGTAAATAAAATAGGTGCATAAATCTTAATTTTACATTTTTTAGCGGTTAGGGCTATGTGAATAGGTTTAGCCGTGTTTTTCAAAATCTTACCGAAAAAATGAGTACCTTTGCAAGTAGTTATTTTTGTACAAGCAAATTATACTCATACTTACGGCGTGTTCTATGTGATATAGGGCACGCCGTTTTTGTATTCTTATGTTTCAACCGTCATTGTTACCTTTGCATAGTAAACAAAAAAGATAACAATGATTTCAGTCACTCAGTCAATATCCGGCACATACTTCTCTGCGAACATCCCCGACGTGGTGTTTGTCATCGACGGCTACCGCGCCGGCGTCACTATGACGAACGACGGGGTGCAGATCTATTCAGAGCATCTTTACCCCGTCCATGGCGAGATAACCATCGCCGAACTTGACCATCTGCTCACGCCCTATGTGCGTCAGAAACTCAAGGCTAAGCTCGTCATCAGCATTAACGAGTTTGTCCTCGCGTCTGACAAGCCGGTTGCTTCCAAGTCTGTCTCTGCTGATATCATCTACTGCGTAGCTGACATCAACACTACTGCAGATGACTTCATAGATACCCATTTCCTCACTCTCCTTGAGGGCGAAAAACTGACGGCGCTCAACCGTCTTGAGTACCTGCATTATATAGGCTCAGACAACGCCTCGGTTATCGCCGAATATCAAGGTCACGATAAAAAGACTTTTCCCATCCATCCTGTCGCGGGCAATGACAAATACAAGACGCTTGATGTGTCGCCGTCTCAGTTTGTCATTGATGATGCTTTTCTTATTGGTTTTGTGGTCCAGGCGGGCAAGCGCAGTTTCCGGTTCTCAATCGACTTTGACGAGCCCGACTGTGCTCCCATCCTGGTTTTCGACAACTCTTTCGGCGTCGAGGAGCTGATATATTGCACGGGCACTCATACCGTAGCCCCGACATACAAACGCAGTCAGGGCTACATCGGCAGGTATAACCGCAACTACGACATCGCCGAGACGCGCACCTTCAAGGCTGACACGGGCTTCATTCCCTTCTCCATGGCCGTCTGGGCTGACGAGCTGTTCCGCTCTCAGTGCGTGCACGTCGTCAACTTCAAAGACGGGCACCCTAACGTCGGCAAAGAGGTGGTCATCACCGACTCAAAGTCTGAGTATTCCAACGATGACGACGAGATGCCGCGCTTTACCTTCAGTTATCAGTACTCGCAGCGCAATCATAACGTCCTCGACATGCTGCGCACCGGACGCATCTTCGACAACACCTTCGACAACACTTTCAATTAAAAATTAATAAGTAATAAATAATAAGTTATAAGTAAAAAATAATAAGTACTAAATGATGAAGGCCATCCACTTTACTGACATGCTGCGCATCCTCGATCAGGCTTATCAGCATCGCACGCTCGTCGATATCTACGCGTGGGAGGGTGGCACGGGCGAGACACTGCATTATAAAGGCTGGCTCGTCCATCATGTCCACTGGCGCGGCGGTTATGTGCGACTGCGCAATCCTCGCAATCCCCGGGCTTTGCGCACGCTGCCTCAGATTTTTATCATACAGATCAATAATCAAAGAGTTTACTTATGAGCATTAACAATACCCTTCAGCCGACCTCGGCGCATGCTGATTCTGACGGTTACCGCCGTTATCATATAGTCCCTACGGGCTATGGGGCGTCGTCTGCCGGCAACTCCGTCAACTCCGAGTACGGCGGCGACTCTGCTGCTGTTTTCGACGATGAAGACATGCCTGGTGCCCAAAATGTGCGCTCCATCGTCGTAGACCGCAGGGCGTACAAGTACGTGCAGTGGGGCACGGATGACCAGCGCCCTTATCTCGTGCGCAAGCAGCTGCTCTCGAATATGGTGACGGCACAATGTCAGCAGTTTAATATCGTCAGCTGTTACGGGCAGGGCGTGCGCTTTGTTGACCGAAAGGATAAAAAGGATGTTGACGACAAAGAGATCCTCAACTTCTGTCTGCGAAACTCTCTTCAGGAGGTCTTTCTTGAGCAAGCCACCGATATGAAGTTCTACTCGTTCTCGGTCATGGTGGTCATTCTTTCGCGTGATGGCAGCAAGATAGTGACGGTGCGCAATAAGGATGCCTCTTACTGCCGCTTCGAGTATGGTCCGAGCACGTCGTCTGGCAAGATTGAACACGTGTTCTTCGGCGACTTCCGGCTCGGTTTTTTCGACGAGGCGAAAATCGAAGCCATCCCGCTGCTCGACTACTGGGACCCACTCGGCGACCTGATGGTCCGCATGGGCAAGGAGCCTGACCCGCGCACGGGTGTCAAGGGCAAGCCGACAAAAGGCCGAAAGTTTGCCATCCTCTGCCGCATGGCGACGCCGGGCTGTCAGGTATATCCGATGCCTTACTACTCGTCGATCTTCCGCGATGCCTGGTTTGATATCTACCGTCTGATAGGTATTGGCAAACGATATATGATTAAAAACACGTCGGCGCCCCGTGTCCAGATTGAGGTGCACGATGACTATTGGGATAATGTCTGCGACAACGAAAACATTGCTGACGAGGCGCAGCGAAAGAAGCGTAAAGAACAGGAGAAGCAGAACATCATCGACTTTGTTACGGGCATTGAGAATGCCGGCAAGGCGATGATCAGCGGCTACTACGTCGACCCGAACGGCAAAGAGAACCGCATGGTGCGCATCGTGCCGCTCAACGATGCTAACAAGAAGGAGGGTGGCAACTGGTCCGACGACATGTCTGAGGCGTCCAACGCTCTGTGCTTCGCCTTCGGCATACATCCTAACCTCGTCGGAGCCACGCCGGGCAAGAGTCAGATGAACAACTCTGGCAGCGACAAGCGAGAGCTGTTTACGCTGAAGCAGTCACTCGAAAAGCCTTGTCATGACATGATGTGCAAGCCCTACCACGTCATCCTACACTACAACGGATGGCACGATAAGGCTACGGTGGATGTGCCCATGATTATGCTCACCACGCTCGACGAAAACAAGGACGCCAAGAAGGTGTCGCTCAACCAAAACAAACAAAACCAAGACAATGATACAGATAACGAAGGATGATTTTGAGCAGGCTCTGCCGGTCGGCGTGAGCGCTCATGATACGGTCTACGAATCCATCAGCCCTGCGATTGCCACCATGCTCGACAACTACTGCAGCATGTTGCTCGGAGAGGCTGGCGTTAAGCGAGTTGACAGCGATGACGGCTCGTCATTAAAGCAATACTTTAAGATGATGGTCTGCATCGATGCGTTTCTGTCTGTCTTCCGTCAGCTCGACCTCGTCCTTACGCCTACGGGCTTCGGCATCGTATCTAACGATACCATTTCGCCCGCAAGCAAGCAGCGTGTCGACGCTCTCGAGGGGCAGCTGCGCACGGCGCTCTGTAGGTGTCGAGCCATGACCGTCAAGCTGCTGTGCTCGGCTGAGTGGGGTAGGGGTGCGGAGGCTAAGAACTTCATCCGCTACCTCTATACTGAGCATAACTTCTTCTTTTCCGGGCAAGGCTCGCCGGCGAAAACTTACCAAGACTGGCAGGCTTTCCAGACTGCCATCACCGACACCGACGAACAGCTGCGTCTGCGCTTCGGCGATGAGCTGATAGACGACTTCCTCGACGCGCTCAGATGCAACGACCATGACCGCCTGACGGTCTATGCCTCCGCCATGCAGCTGGCGTGTGACGTGACAGACAAGTGGGCGACGATGGGCAAGGCTGCTGCCGTCACGCCTATGTTCCGACGCCTTGAGAGGCTTGTCGAGAACGACGCCGAGACGTACGCTCTCTACCGCAGCTCTCCGGCTTATGAGATAGCTCACATTGAGCATTTTAGCAACAAGAAAGATTCTTCCGCTTATGTCTTCAACGGCTAAAAATATAGACCTCTTCGCTCCTCGCTCGTGGGGCGAGCTGACGCAGGAGCAACTGCGATATGTGTTTTATCTGCTTGCAACCTTCGCTGACATGGCGGTCGTCAAGACTTACATGTTCATACGATTCACGGGCGTTCAGGTGGTCAAGAAAAACCGCTTCGGATGGCAATGTGTGTATAGTCCCGAGGGTAGGGGTGGGCAAGAGGTGTTTTATCTGCAGCCGTGGCAGATAAGCTCGTTCCTCAAGCAGCTTGATTGGGTGGACAGTACCGAGGCTATGGATAATAGGTTGGATGTTATTCAGGGGTTGACGGCTGTCCATCCTCTGCTGCAGGAGGCCCCGAAGACTAAACGGATAATAACCTTCGGCGACTATCTCTGCATGGAGCAGCAATATCAGCTGTTCCACAGCACGCATAAAGAGGAGCACATCGACAAGCTCGCCTCCTTCCTCTACCGCCGTCCGGACTTCTCTCGCCCTGACGAGATAACGCTAACGCCGGCTGAGCGTCTCGCCACGCTGGCATGGTACGCACACGTCAAGAACGTCATGTCCTTTGCCTTCCGTCATTTCTTCCGCAAGGTCGACGGCGATAGCGACATCTCAGATATCTCGATTCTCGAGTCTGTCAATACTCAGATACGAGCGCTCACCGATGGTGACGTGACAAAAGAGCAGCAGGTCAAGCAGACCGACTGCTGGCGTGCGCTCACCGAGCTTGACGCTAAGGCGCGTGAGGCAGAGGAGTTCCGGCGTAAATACCCTAAAAAAGATTGATGATGAAAGATTTGTTTCCCGCTCTTGACTATTTCACGCAGCTGGCAAAGACCAACCGCCTCGCTGCTGGCAACAGCTTCCATCCTTGCCTCTGCTCCGGTCCGGAGTCGATTCAGGGCGTGATGGACTCGTTTAAAAAGTATAAGAATTTTATCATGGTTGACGACACGACGTCTCAGCAGACTTTCGGCAACGGTGTCGGCTTTTTCCGTCGTGACGTCTACACAGTGTTTGTCGTTGCAGCTTATCGCTTCGACGACATGGCTGACCGTGAGCTGAAGCTTAATATGTGCCGTCAGATCTTCCGCCAGTTTCATTCTCGCCTTCTGCATGACCGTGATGTGCTCGGCGATGAGCGTCTGACATACTTGCAGCTCAACAACATCTACTCGACTGAGATGCCGCGCTACTCGTACAACGGCGTGACGGGGCTTTATTTCATGGTGCAGAACGAGCAACCTATTGATATAAGTTATGAGCAATCAGAGTGGGCTTAAGCCGAACATGACCGATGCGGAGCATCAGAAATGGATTGAGGGCTGGCAGAAGTTCATGGTGGACATCTGGCGCGAAAAGATGATGTCTTTCGCTCCTCCCGTCTACGATACTGGTGCTCTCTCACGCTCCATTCAGGGCGTCGTTCATCCCGGACCGGTCACCACCATTGAGCATCGCTTTCTGGAGTACGGCATCTACGTGGCGCGTGGCGTGGGCAACGGCTATTATCGTGGCAATCCGGGCGACCTCAAGTTTCTCAAAGACTGGATGACAAACCCGCATCATCGTCAGCCGCGTGACTGGTTCGCAAAAAAATACATGTATTCGCTGCATCGTCTCAACGAGTTCGAGGCGGCGTACTACGGCACTACTTATAACGGTGTCGTGTCGTCGTTCCTGCAGCAGCTTTTCGGTGGCGGCAAGAACACTATTGACCGCACTGTCTCGCAGCTGTAGCTGCTTTTCTCGTTTTTTCCTTACCTCCATCGCCTTATATTTGTATCATAAAAATAATTTCAGAGTAATATGTCAACAAATTACGATAGCCTACGCAAAGACTTGGAGCAGATACGTGACGAACGTGCTACTCATGCTAACACCGCACAACGCATCGGCAATGCGCTGCTGGGGCTGTTGCAGGTCCTTGAACAGAAGCTAGACCTAAGTCGTTTCCTGCGACGCGATATTGACGACAAGGCAGAGGGGCATATACGCTTCTTGCGCGGACTAACTGTAGGTTCTGGTACACACGGCATGGCTCAAGACGGCTCGGCAATACTGAGCAAACTCACATCGATGCTTTACAGCACCGAAACGCAGTCGGGCTTCGGTTTGGTAGACCGCGGCGACGGCAAATATCGCCTTGACATCACCGACCTTATGGTGTGGGGCAAGGCTATCTTTCACGAGCTGGAGATACGTAAACGGTCTTATGCCGGCGGCAACGTGTATCTGAGCGGCGCGGGCAGCAAGATAGTGACAGTGCAGGAGGTCTACGATGCGCAGCGTAAGCTAACGGGATGGAAATGTTATATACTTGCTGACGACGGCACTATGGCGACGCAGAACTACTGGAAGGTGGGCGACCAGGTGCGCTGCCAGACTTTCGGCGTCAAGCCGGGCGTGTATGAGGGTGTGCAGAATCACTACTACTGGCGTGTCATCACTGAGGTCAGCTCAGAGGCAGAGGAAATAACGGACGCTTCGGGCAACGTGCTCCATGACGGCAAGAGGTTTGACTGGATAGTCATAGCGAAGGACAACTGCGAAGTGGGCAGCGACGCTCCTGCCGCTGATGACGTTATCGTGCTGGACGGATGTCAAGACCCCGAGCAGATAGACCGTCAGGGTGTGCTGATGCTGGAGTCTACCGGTCCGGGCACTCCGCGTATCGTAGCCTATAAGGGTGTTGACAACTATACACATGACGGATGTGAGGTATTCTGCCTGTCCCCTTACGGCACGCGCATCACGTCAACGTCATTCGAGTGGGTGTCGTCATCCGGCCAGACTATACATGTCACCAACTATCGCGGCGTGTGGCAGCAGGGCGTAAAGTATGACTATTACGACCAGGTGAACCATGTCAATGCCGTATGGCTGTGTACCAACAAGAACGGCACTACGCTGGAGCCCTCGGACGGCTGTGCAGACTGGTTCAAGCAGCTGGCTGGCGAGAAGGGCGACAAGGGTGACAAGGGCGAGGACGGCAAGGCGTACCAGATAGTGATAACGAGCAGTGCGGGGACGGTGATGCTGAACGGTACGTGGGAGTCGGCGCTGACAGCTACGCTGCTGCGCAACGGCGTGGACATAAGCGATACGGTGAGTGACGGCTCATGATCGTGGCGCAGGCTGTCAGCGGATAGGGATGATGACGTCAGATGGAACGCCCTGCATGACGGTATAGGGAGAATCTGCAATGTGAGCCGCGATGACATTGCGCGTCAGGCGCAGTTCGAGTGCGAGGTTTTGATATAACAAGGTAACTATTACAATAAAAATAAACAACAACTAAAAAAAGAGATTTTATGGCAAAAGTATTAGCTAACGGTCAGATTACCATCGTTGACCTTAACGACGGCAAAGCCGTCCAGTGTTTCACACAAACATCAAAGGGCGAGACCCAAATATTCACGCCCGATACAGGTGTATACACTCCGAGCTATTCGTCGAGCGCCCCTAACGTTATCACGGCTCGTGTGTATGTGACAGGCAGTTCCACCGATCAGGCACCGACAGCGGCATGTACCGCGTGGGCGTGGAAAGTGGACGGAGCAACCGTTACCCCAGTGAGCGGAAAGCCATTCCAGCTCAATATCGTGAGCAACATCCCCAGCAACGGCAGCGTGAAGAACATCGAGTGGTCCTGTACGTATACAGACCCTGAAACAAAAGCCACGACAAAGTGTATCGGCTACAAGACAATATCTCTTGCGAAATCGGGCGGCGCATTGCAGACCGTACAGATAGAGACTCCCGACGGCAATACCTTTGACTCGTCGAATAGCGGCAAGACACTGCGTGCCATAGCCAAGTTCTTCCGTGGCAATGTTCAGGACACTACGCTTACAAGCATGACATGGGAGGTTCTGAATGTAAGTGCCGGCACATGGAGTGCGGTAGCTGCCGGCAACGTAACCACATCTAACGGCGTGAGCACCTTGCAAGTAACCGCCAACGACGTGCTTAACTTCCAGACTTTCCGCTGTACTGTCAAGGACGGCGCTGACACGGCTAACGCCATCGTCACGTTCTTCGACGCAAGCGACCCATACGTCGTGGAGGTTTATTCGCTGACCGGCGATAAGATTGTTAACGGCCAGCAGTCTACGGAGCTTTTTGCCCGCCTTTGGAAGGACGGTCAGATGGTGGAGGACGGGTCAGCCGTTAAGGCAGACAGCAACCATACGTCAAGTTACACCTATAAGTGGACCAAGTATAATTCAAACGGTGTGGCTACGAACTGGAATGGCACGACAAGCCCAGTGAATGCTTCTACAAAGCCGTATGTAACGGTGGCTAACGCTGACGTGGCAGTGAGAGGCACATTTATCTGCGAGGTGTCCAAATAGGATGCCTCGCTCATAAAAATTCGAAAAACATGAATATATGGCAACAAGACTTGCAATAGGATATATAACCATCGTGAAACTGAAGGATGGTGAGAAAGGGGACCGCGGTGACAAGGGGGACAAGGGCGACCGCGGTGATGACGGCACTAACGGCAAGGACGCGGTGGAGTTTATCGTCAAGAACGCTCCTCTTGTGTTTGATACAGACGAGAACGGCATTGTACCTACCAATGCCGTCAAGACGGCCACGATTGAGGTGTATCGTGCGGGCAAAAATATAACATCAGAGGTGAAGAGTGTGTCTGATGGTAACGGACACGTGGGCTGTAGAGGTATTTCCATAGAAAAAGGCAACATTGTTATAAAAGCGACATTGGCTGGCTATATGATCCTTAAAGACAGCGCCCTGAACGTGAGCGTGACGAGCGGTTATGCTGTTGTGAATATAGTTGTTGGCTCTACAACATACACCCAGCAGGTTCAGTTCCTCGTCAACGTGGCGAAGTTTACGGGCGGCTTCATGGCTGATAACAAGAAGCTGCATAGCCAATACACGGAGCTGACGAACAAGGTGAACGACATTCCCATCAAGACTCAGGGTGAGCTGACGCAATACACGAGTCAGATAACGCAGGACGCAAGACGAATCTCCCTGGAGGTCAGCACGGCTGTTGTGGATAGACGAAATTTGCTTGTCGGTTCAGCCCTTCGCAAGCAGAATGAGGGATGCGGACTCATGAGAGCAAAGATTCTTTGCAGTCAGAAGTTTGAAGGTACAAATATAGCCTTGGCGGACAAACCACAGGCAGGAGGTCTCTGTTGGGGCGGTGGTTACTCGCGCAACATACACGTCACGAAAGGCAAACGATATACGCTGACGTTTATGGCGCGTGTTCTATCCGGTTCTGCTGATGCTTTGTGTGAGATACGATGGGAAAAATCCGCCACAGACGCTTCTCATCCTGCGGGATATGCCGGTCCTGCGGGTAGCGCATATCTTGGTGTTGAAAAAATACAATCCGCGGAGGGTTGGCATCTTTATCAGCGTTCGTTCACTGTCCCCACCAATGCCGCGTATGAATGGGTTTCGGTATGGTGTATTAAGAGCAACAGCTCAACAGCGAATCAGCAGGTCTGCTTTGCACACTCCATACTCATAGAGGGCGACGCAAAGGATTATGTCTGCTGGGGTCTGTCGCCTAATGACTATAACTATATAGGCGGCAACCTACTTGACAACACACGCACGTTTGCCAAGGCCGGCAATCTGACACGAATGGATGCTTCGGTGGTTACCAATGTATCGTATAACAATGGTTGTTCCGTCATTTACGCTAACGCAACGTCCAAGTATGTCGAGATGGCGCAGTGGAGTGTGAATACCATCGTCAAAAAAGATGAGGACTACATATTGTCATTCATGGCAAAAGGTAGTGGCAATATCGGCGCTTACATGTGGAATGGTACGAATCTAAGCATATTCGCCGAGGACAGCGAACACAGTACGACGTCGAGCAACGCGGACGGAGAACGCCGTCTGCCTCTCACGGACGAGTGGAAGCGCTATTGGGTGCACTGGAGGTCTGAGGGCACAGGTACGCCTAACTACGTCCTTATCCGTTGTCTGCAAGGCAGCAAGGCTTGGGTGACAATGCCGAAGTTGGAGACAGGCGCCACCCCTACCGACTGGACGGTTTCGGAGAGCGGATACGTGGAAAACAGCGACACGGTGGCCAAGATACTGCGGACAGGCATAGACATCGAGAACGGCAAGATAACACTCGATGCCAAGAACACGATAGTAACGGGTAATCTCTCGCTGTACGGCACGCTGCGACGGAAGGTGACAAACATCACAAAGGAAAACATCGGACTGTATGTCAAAGAATTTGAAATTGGATATGAGCTGTCCGATCGCTTTTGGGAAGAAGGCGGAGGCTGGGTAAATTTCACTCAGGGATGCTTGGATAACTACGACCTCGGCAGTAATTCTTTTATGATTTATACGCCAGCTATCGGGGATGGTATGACCGATGCCAAGAAAGACTTTGTAAGAAGTCTCGTAGGATGCCAGATAAGCCTATACAACAACAGCGGAAAGATGATCGCAATATCGGGACTCTGTTATAAAGGCCCGCTCGGAGAGATACCGCAAGGCTTTAATTCTTCTGGCTTACCGTCGGGCAGCTTCATGCACTTGATTTGCACGTTAGGCAGCTATCAGAGGAACGGCAAGGAAACCGTGGCGTGGCACCTTGACGGCGGAAAGATACTTTAAGGCAAGGGCAGGCGGGGCTGCTTAATGGGCGCAAGCGTATTGCTCGTTTGCTGATGCCGCTACTGCAAAGGCAAAAAAGTGGCTCGGCATCGTTTAATTTATAGGTTATACGGCATACTCTTTTTAATGGGTATGCCGTATTTTTGTTTCTTCATGTTTGACTTTAACTTTGCGGATGAATAAATAATAAATATGATTATGATTGAAAATATCCGTTCTCTGTTCGTTGGCATAGCACTCGCCGTGCTCGCCTTCCTCCAGCCTATCGAGGGCGAACTAAAATCGCTCATGATAGTCTTCTTCTTTAACTTTCTGTTCGGCTACCTTTCGGGCATGATAGCCAGTCACGAGGATTTTGATATCAAAAAGGCTCTACGATGTGTCGCAGAGGCTACAGTGTTCTTTGTTCTATGCTGCGCTATTTATTTTGTCGGTCAGATGAAGCATCAGCCTGATGGCGCTATGCAGTGTGTGAGCTTTGTTACTTACGTCGTGCTGTACTTCTACGCTCTTAACATACTCAAAAATCTAAAGAAGATTTTCAAAAAGGGCACAACGCCGTGGCAGATCGTCGCTTTCTTTTATTATTTCCTGCGCTTTAAGTTTATAGAGCGCATTCCGGGGCTGTCAGAATATCTCTCGATAAGCCGCGATTAATATCATATCTAAAATATATTTTATGCAGTTAACAAAACATTTTACAGTCGAGGAGCTTACTCGCTCTACTGCTGCTCGCAATCTCTCAATCGACAACACGCCTAACAAGTCTGAGATGGCTAATCTCAAGCTGCTTGCCGAGACAGTTCTTGAGCCTCTCCGTGAGGCTTTCGGTCATCCTATCATCGTTAACAGCGGTTTCCGCTGTGCTGCCGTTAACAAGGCTGTGGGCGGCGTACGTACGTCGCAGCACATGCTTGGCCAGGCCGCTGATATCCGCACCCTAAGCAATACGCCTGAGGACAATAAGGCTCTCTTCGAGACTGCTGCTTCACTTGTCCGCGCGGGCAAGATAAACGTCGGTCAGCTCATCGATGAGTACGGCTACAGCTGGGTGCACATCTCGACGCCGGGCAAACACGTCAATAATGTCATACACATTAAGTGATGCGTATGAGGCTATTTCGATTGACTACATTCGGTGTCTTTGCCGTCATACTGCTTTCGCTCGTCGGGTGCAGGGCTAACAAGTCTGTCGTATTAGAGCGTGTCGTGCATAACACCGACACGCTCTATAAAAAAAACTTAAGAGTCGACTCATTCCGCATCCTCGACTCCGTGTTTGTCGAGACGTTTGTCAGGGGCGACACTGTCTATAAGACGCATAACGTCTATAAGTGTCGCGACCGCATAAGCTACAAGACAGACACGATATTTCAGTTTGTCCTTAGGTCTGACTCTACGCAGGTTCCTGTGCCGGTTGAGAGGCGACAAACTTGGTGGGAGCGGTATAAACTGAGTTTTGATATCGTTTTCTATGGCGTCATTATATCTGTTATAATAAAGCTGCTCATCTGGCTGATACATCGCAGACAATAAATTTGCTCAATAGCTTTGATACATCGAATACTTTTAGTATATTTGCGGTGTAATCACTTAAATCGTCTGCTATATGGGTACTTACTTTATTTTAACATCAATTTTCGTTATTAGCTTATGCGTGATAAAAGGTTTGGAAGACGCTCGAAAGAAAGTCCGCAAATCTTTATATTCTTCACAAGCTGAGAAGTTGAAAAAAACGACATCTATTGTAAGGGTGTATAGATTTGACAGAATGTATGACCCTAAATCGTTTTTCTATAGGAGAGAGCGTGAAATTTTAATTTCATCTCTTCCTGATGATTTGATAAAGAGCGAACTTGCTATTTTAAGAGAGCAATACAAGGCTTACTTAGATTCAATAAGTTAATAGTATTTTTACTAAATATACATTAGTGCTACCTTTGGTTTTAAATCAAAGATAGCACTTTTTTTATGGCAACAACACAGACATTTCAGACCATTATCCGCCTCAATGCTCAAGAGGCGAAAAATGAAATGGCCGCTCTTCAGAAAAATCTTGATGATCTCAAGAAGAAAAAAGCTGATGCGCTGCGCGATCCGGGCACTTCAGTTAAGGATATCAACAAATTTAATAAGCAGATTAAGGCAGCAGAGGCGAGCCTTAAGGCTTATGGCAACAGCGTGTCAAAAACAATTGATACCGTAAATAATTTGTCAACGGCCTCTCTCGGAGACATCGAGAGAGCTGCACGTGAGGTGCGCCGCGCGATGAAACAAGTTACTAATCCTGACGATTACGATGCTCTCAATCAAATACTTCAGCACTGCAAAGATAGGATGGATTTCCTTAAAGACTCGACTGTACAGTCTCTTAAGGAGATGCAAGACCTTAACAATGCTACGGCTAACCTTCAGCGCGTTCTCGGCGATATAGATGGTGCCTCGCTTAATGAGTTGACTGCTGCAGCTAATAAACTTCAGTCGGAGATAGGTGACATAAAACCAGATACCGATGCTTTTAGACAAGCGTCCGAGAACCTTCAGCGCATCAAGTCGCGCATACAACAAGTTAATGCAGCACAAAAAGAGGCTAATCTGACAATTGACAAGTATGAGCAGGAGATTGCTGCAGCTAAAAGGTCAGCGGCTGATCTCGCACGTGAGAACAATCTGATAGATGCTACGCTTAAGAATATAAGCGGTTCGTCCTTGCGTGACCTTGAGTTTTCGCTGAAGATCGTCAATGAGCGCCTTGCAGACACTAAGCAGGGCTCTGAGGCTTTCGACGCACTCAATGACAAGGCTAAGGCGCTCAAGGCTCAGATATCTGCAGTGAATAGTGAGCAGCAGACTGCTACATCGCTGTTTGGCAAGTCCGTCAAAATTCTTAATGATAATTGGGGGGCTATAACTCAAGGCATAGGTGCTATAACGGGGTTGTCAAGTACCGTCCGACAATGTGTTGACGCATACACAGAGATGGACCAAGAGATGAACAATGTGCGCAAGTATACTGGGCAGTCTATGGAGGAGGTCACAGAGATGAACGAGACTTTCAAAAAAATAAATACATTTACGCCACGCAAGCAGCTAAACGAGCTCGCCGAATCTGCCGGTCGCCTTAGTATAACGTCGGAGAGTGCCATTCAGGATTTTGTTGATGTTTCGGATAAGATACAAGTCGCACTTGGTGATGATCTCGGCGATGGCGCGATCGAGAAAGTGGGCAAACTGGCTATGGCTTTCGGTGAGGATGACCGCCTCGGCTTGCGTGGTGCCATGCTTGCGACGGGTTCGGCTATCAACGAGCTGGCTCAGAACTCATCCGCCTCGGCTGGCTACCTCGTTGAGTTTACTGCTCGTGTTGCTGGCGTAGGCAAGCAGGTCGGTTTGACACAAGCTCAAATAATGGGCTATGGTGCCGTCCTTGATGAGAACATGCAGAAGGATGAGATGGCTGCGACAGCTTTTTCTCAGCTCCTCACAAAGATGGCTACTGATACGAAGACATTTGCTAAGATGGCGGGCGTTGATGTCAAGACGTTTACTGAGCTTGTCAAGACTGACATGAATAAGGCTGTCATCACGTTGATGGACAACCTTAAATCTAAGGGTGGTTTCGACCAACTTGGTAGGATGTTTGGCGATATGGGTCTTGACGGACAGCGTGCAGTGTCGGTGCTTACAACAATGGCAGATAAGGTCGACGATTTGAGACAACGTCAGGAGATTGCGACTGATGCTTATAAAAAAGCTACGTCAATTCTTGAGGAGTTTGATGTGCAAAACGGTACAGTGCAAAGTAAGGTTTTAAAAGCTAAAAATCAGTTTCATGAGCTGACGGTTGAGCTCGGTAAAAATTTGCTGCCGGTGGTCCAGTATACAATAAGCGCGGGCAGCTTGCTCGTTAAGAGTTTAAGTGTTATCACTAACTTTTCACTCAAATACTGGAAGGTTCTCGTCGTGCTCACGTCTGGTATCGTTGCTTATACTCTCGCAGCTAAGGCTGCAGAGATAGCTGAGACTGCAAAGAGAGTCGCAGCGCTAAAGACTCTTGCTGTTGACAAGATGAAGGCTGTTTATAATGGTCTCGCAACGTCATCGCAGATAGCATATAACATCGCTGTGCAAGCTTGCACAAGGCAGATGACATTAGCTGCAGCTGCTCAAGAGCTGTGGAATAAGGTTATACTCGCTAATCCTTACGCCGCTGCTCTTACTGCGATGGTGGCTGTTACTGCCGCTATTGTTACGTATACGCTTAAAACTGACAAGGCTATTGAGGCGCAGCGTGAGCTTAATCAGGCTAACGCAGAGGCGGCTACTGAATGTCGCTCTGAGATTGCCGAGCTCTCAAGTCTCGTTAAGCTTGTCCAAGACAAGTCTGCATCTGATGATGTGCGTACCGAGGCGCTGAAAAAACTAAAATCTCAATACCCTGAGTATCTCAATAACCTCACGCTCGAAAACTCTCTGTCTAACAATGCTCGTGAGGCTGTTGATAAGCTCACCGACTCCATCCTCGCACAAGCCAAGGCTCGTGTGTATCTTTCAAAAGTGGAGGAGCTTGAGCGAAAGAAGCAGGATGTTGACGAGGAGTATTTTAATAGCTGGTGGGGTGGTATGGTACAGAACTTCCGCTCTCAGTTTCAGGCTCTTGGCAATAACATCGCACACTATACACAAAAGGGCTATAACGCCCTCTCTCAAGGTTTTGATGGCGGTCAGTTCAGGCGAGGCTTGAAAGGGTTTAAAGATGGTTGGAATACACAGACGTATATTGAGCGTGAGGGCTACAGCAGAGATTATGTCCGCAACTACAGCCGTAACCACGATGCTGACATCCTGGAGCTGCAGAACAAGCAAAATGAGTGGCTCAAAAAATATCAAGAGGTACAAAAGCAGCAAGCCGAGAGCTTGCAAAAGGTGCGCAAGGCTAACGAGGCTCTTGCCGGTGGCAAGGGTAGTAACTCTACAGCGAGCGAGGATTACAAGTCTGAAGCTGAAAGAAAAGCTGAGCAAGCGGAGGCTCGCAAGGCTGCGGTGGCTGCTCGTAAAGCAGAGGTAGAGCGTAAGCGTCAAGAGGCGCAGAAAAATAAAGACCTTAAAGCTGCTGTCAAGGCTCAACAAGCCATCACCGATGCTGAGCTTGTCGAGAACTACCGCAGATACGCTGACGAAAATCTGTCATATAAGGATTTTATGCGTCAGCAATATGATATTAAGCAGAAGGGTCTCGATGAGCAGATAAAGCTGTATGGCAAGGACGCTGACGAAGCTCAAGCCCTGATGAAGAAAAAGACAGAGCTTGAGCAGCAATATCAGCAACAAAAACTCCGCTACGATGAGGATGAGATTCAGCGTGAGCATGCCGTCAAGGCAATAGACCTACAAATGATGTATGAGAAAAAAGATATTAACAATGATCTCTATCATGACGATATCGCTCTTGCCGAGGCTATGTATAATAATGATATTGACATGCTCAAAAAACGTCAGTCGCTTTATAAAAAGGACTCGCAGGAGTGGCTCGATATCGATGCGGAGATTAGTCAACGTCAGCGAGAACAAGACCTTGACCGTACACAGCGTTATAACGATTTTCTTGAAAGATACAAAGAGGAGTGGGCTGCTAAGGATGTCAAAGAGCAGGAGCGAATAACGCTCAAGGGTCTCGACCTCCTGCATGAAAAAGGGTTGCTGAAGGAGATAGAGTATCAGGAAATGCTGAAGCAGATTAAACTGCGATACGCTGAACAAGAGGCTGAGCAAGGCTTACACGACTCAAAAAACGAACAGTTTAAACGTAATGCTCACTCTGCTTACAATACAGCGTCAAACAAGGCGCAAGCGTCCTGGTCTGACGAGCATCCAGAGGGTACGGGCGTTACTGACTTTATTACCGCTGATTTTGATATTTACAAGTCTACGCTGGCCAATATCAAGTCTATGGAGCAGGAGGGTGTGATCTCTCATCAGGAGGCGATGGCTGCTATGGGTGAGGCGACTGGTGCCATGTGCAATGGGCTTGTCGCTAAATTTCAGGCGGCTATGGACGCAGTCTCGCCGCTGATGAGCGCTATGTCCTCGTATTACTCAGCACAATCCGACTACGAGGTGACGGTCACGGAGAAAAAATATGAGAAGCTCATCGAGGCTGCGGGCAACAATACCGCTAAGACAAAAAAGCTCGAGGAGAAGAAGGAGAAAGAGGTGGCTAAGATTAAGACAAAATACGCTCGCAAACAGGCTGCTATGCAGGTCGCGCAAGCTATTGCTCAGACCGCTATATCTGCCATCGCCGCATATGGCTCTGCTATGCAGGGCGTGCCTTATCCCGCTAACATGGTGCTCGCTCCTATAGCGGCGGGCATTGCTGCAGCTGCGGGTGCCATCCAGATTGCTACAATCAAAAAACAACAGCAAGCTCAAGAGGCTGGCTATTATGAGGGCGGATTTACGGGTGGTCGAAGCTACCGCCGAGAGGCTGGTGTCGTACATGAGGGCGAGTTCGTGGCAAACCATCACGCCGTCAACAATAGCAACATCCTCCCGGCTTTACGGCTAATCGACGAGGCGCAGCGCAATAATACGGTGTCATCTCTTACTGCAGCTGATATCTCTCGGTCTCTCGGTCAAGGTGGGGCGACGGTGGTTTCTGCCCCGTCGGTTACAGTCAATACTGACAACTCTGAGCTTAATGCCACACTCGGCGAGGCTCGTGATGTCATCGACCGCTTGTCACTCATCCTCGCTGCCGGCATAGATGCTAAGGTCTATATTGATGGTCCGACTGGCGTGGCTAAGAACCTTGATGATTACAATAAACTCAAATCTCGTACATAAATATGATACATTGTACCGTTAACGGCAAGATAGCCGTACCATCCTCTACCGACAAGATTAAGGTTACATATGCTAATCAGTACATCGAGGATTCTGGTTCATACACTTATGATATTACATTCCCGATGTCAATACACGCTAATCAAGTTATATTCAGCAACGTGCATCGTTTTGACGTGCACAAACCGACAACCGCCTTTGACGATTGTAAGCTGTTTGCAGACAATCGTCTGTTTGTCAGCGGCAAGGGTACAGTGACATCCGTCAGCGAGTCTGCAGTTAAGCTGCAGATTGTTGGCGGTAAGTCACGTATTAAATACAACTCCAAATTTGAGCAGCATTATATTGACGATATTGATTATCCTGATGTTAAAATAACGTCAGGTATTGATGCTATGCGTTATGGACAGATGGGCGTGACGAGTATAGACTGCAGTACAAAACCGTCCATGGTGCTTGTTGACCTCACTAACGGCGTCAATGTAGGTCAGCCGGGGGTCGCTTTGTTTTATCCTATCTACGATGAGACGCATGATTGCATGTCCAACTATTTAGCTGCTGCCACTTTTGATAAGCTGAATTTTGAGGGGCACACACTCACCGGCGGTACTGTGCCGTTTATGCGTGTGCTTGCCGTTCAGCCGAACCTTCTCTATGTGCTGAAATATATACTCAATACTGAGGGCTATACCGTCATACGTAATGACTATGACTGCGCCCCATGGCGACGTCTCTATATCGCTTCCGCTCGTCGTTCCTGCCTTATAAAACATGCGCTGCCGCATTGGTCTGTATATACGTTTATAGAGGAGTTTCGCAAGCTTTTTAATGCCTCGTTTGTTTTTGATGATGTAGCGATGACTGTCAGCATCATCGCTACAAATGAGCTTACTAACAACGAGGCGGTTAGTTATGACTGCCTCGATGAATACTCGGTAGAGTATGACGAGGACGGGCTGTCGAATCTCGCTACGTCAAATGTCGAATACGACTTCGACGACTCTACAGAGCGCGATTGGCGTGAGTTTATCCCGTTGTCTGTGCTCAAGCAATACCCTGTGCAGACTTATGATAATGCTGATGCTATGACAAATGCGGCGAGTGCTATGACGGTCAAAGAGCGCCGGAGCACAATATTTAAAGTCGGCCGTACCTATTATATATGGGCTATGCTGCCGAAGGATGGTGATCCGGAGTCAAAGGATGAGACAGAGCAGCGCACATTATGCGGTTTGTTTAATCCGATAATGCGTGACAAAGAGAGTGATAATGTTGTTGATCTTAAAATGATTCCGGTCGCGATGAGTCAGCGTAAGCACATACATAGCAAGATGCTCTTGCCATTTACCGACCGCATACCTAATAAAATAGTATGTATGCCGTCTATGTCGAATAACAAGGACACCTCGCTCGATAACATGACTGTTGACGATGACGGCGAGTATTATGTGTCTGTGCAGGATGCTATGCAGGGGGCTGACAATAGCTCTAACGAGGAGGATGCTGACGAGAAGATTAGGTTGATGTTTAGTGGTGATTGGGTGCGTGATCTCAAGAACGGGAAGGTTGTACGAGGTGGTACGTTCGGCAATGACAATACTTATACAAGATACCCCATTTGTCTGACTGATAGCAGAATGTATCCTAAGTTGACGGGTGTAGGCGAGGATGTGTCGCTATCTCTTGAGCGGATGCCTTATAACAATAATGTTAATGTCGAGATGGACACACACAACCTCTATTGCGTCAAGTTCGTGACCGATGACATTCCAGACCCGTCTAAGATTTACATCTTCCACAACCGCAGATTTGTCTGTCAGAAGATAGAGATGGACGTGTCCGACGACGGCATCGGTAAACTTAAGACCGGCTACTTCTACGAGATGTTATAGCTCGCCCTTAAAGTGCTTTGTCGCTTCGTTTGCGACCTTCGCACTCTTTAGATATTTGTTTGTTACTGATATGTCGGTGTGGCGTGCCTGGTCTCGTGCTACGACGATGCCTTCGGCGTTAGCGAGGTCACGTATGCCGCTATCCTTGAGACTGTAGAACTGGTATGTGTGCGAAAATTTCAAGGCTTTCCGCACACGGGCCCACTCTTGCCTGATGCGGTTGACCGCTAATGGTTCCGCTCCAGGCGTGAGGTCCTTGCCGAATAGATAGTCTGAGGACGGGTGACTGAAAACACCCTGATCAATCATCACCTTCAGCAGCTTGTCGTTAAGGGCGACAGGCTGCTCTTTTCGATTTTTAGATACCTCTGCCGGTATTGTTATGCACTGATCTTTGATAGATATGTAGCCGATGCGGATGTGGCGCAGCTCTTCAGGTCTGATAAATGTGTAGTATTCCATCATGCACGCAAGATAAAATGCCGGCTTTTTCTCTTGCGTGTATTCCTTCAGCTTGTTCAGATCCTCGTGTTTCATGTTGTCACGATACTTCTCCTCCTCCTTCATCGTTTTTATCTCCTCGATAAAGTTTGCGGTGATATATTGACGGTCAACGAGCCAAGTACAAAATGTTGAGAGCCACGTGCGATAGTTGTTGCGCGTCTTGGCTGACCGCTCCTTGTCAAAAACAATATAGTCTAAAAAATCAACTACGAGAGTCTTGTTAAACTGGTATACATACTTAATAGAGGCCTTTGACTCATCCAAGTAGGCTAACAGACCCGACAGTCTGCTGAGATAATCCGTCGCTGTCTTGCTCTTGAGCAGACCTTTGCTTGCAGATACATTGACATAATCTGTGTATCGGTTGACGATAGTCTGCCATTGAGTGTAGCTCCGAGCTTTGTCATTATTGATAAACGGGTTCCAGCCAGCCATCAGCTGCTGCGTGAGGTTGTTGATCAGCACTGAGGCTAAGTGCTTGCGCTCCTTCTTCGGGTATCTGTCAAGCATGTATTTCTTTCGCTTCAGCCCGTCAATTGTCGGGTCGTATGCGAAAAAGTCTACATACCAGTTTTTGGTCATATGTAGCCGTGGAAGGGTATAACCTATTATATCTCTTGCTGATCGTGGTTTTTTGGCGGATTTGCACATTTTTTTACATTGTTTGTCTGACGACAACCAATGTTATTAATAATAAGCGTCCGAGCTACTGTCCGAAGCTCCGCAACGCTCGATAACGAAAAGAAGTCGAAATCCTTATGTTATAAAGGATTTCGACCATGTCTTGTTGCGGAGGCAGGACTCGAACATGCGACCTCCAGGTTATGAGCCTGGCGAGCTACCAACTGCTCCACTCCGCGATATTAACCATTTGCGTTATTCAGAATGTTGTTGTGATGTCATTTCTGAATTGCGTGTGCAAAGGTATGACTTTTTTATTAAACCTCCAAATGTTTTGGCTACTTTTTTAATAAAAACTTTAAAAAAGTGCATTTCCGCCCCTTTTTCTTGGCTTTTTATGAGTTTTGTTCCGATTCTTCTTACCTTTGCATGAGCTAAAGTATACATATATAATAATGTGATGAGTAAGATTGGGGATATTTGTCTTTCGGAAGGAAGAGTTGAGGATAATGTGGTGAGGGGGCGGTTTGCTCCTTCGCCAACTGGACGCATGCACCTTGGTAATGTGTTTGCGGCGTTGTTGTCATGGCTGTCAGCCAAGTCGCAGGGCGGAAAGTGGCTGCTTCGTATTGAGGATATCGACCCGCAGCGGTCGCATCGCGAGTATGCAGAACTGATAATGGACGACCTGCGATGGCTCGGACTGAAGTGGGACGAGGGTCCTTACTGGCAAAGCGAGCGCGGCGACATTTACGAACATTATCTGAAGGTGCTTGCCGATAAGGGTATGACTTATCCTTGCTATTGCACCCGTGCTGACATCCTCGCCACACAGGCGCCGCATGAGAGCGACGGACGAGTGGTTTATAAGGGCACGTGCCGCAATCTGCCGCCCGACTCGCGACGCGGACCTGCCGCCATCCGTATGCGAGTGCCGGAGGAAGGAGAGGGCATTGTGACGTTCACGGACGGTCATTACGGACCGCAGACCGTCGACCTCACCTCGCAATGTGGCGACTTCATCGTTCGTCGCAAGGACGGGGCATGGGCTTATCAGCTCGCCGTGGTGGTGGACGATGCCTTGATGGGCGTCACGGAGGTGGTGCGTGGACGCGACCTGCTTCTCTCGTCGCCGCAGCAGATTTATCTCGCAGGTCAGCTTGGCTTCCGTTCGCCTCGCTTCATCCATCATCCGCTACTCTGCAACGAAGCCGGACAGCGACTTTCCAAGCGTGACCGCAGCTTGGATATGTCGGCTTTACGGAAGCGTTATGCCCCGGAAGAGATAGTCGGAATGCTTGCCCGTGCCGCAGGATTGCAAGCCACGGACGTGCCGATAACTGCCGCAGACCTCCTTCCCGCCTTCTCCTGGAAGAAGATAGGAACGGCGGACCTGACGTTCTAAGTTGTAGGAATAATAGGCTAAAAGGCAGGTTTTTGTTATCTAAAGTGGTAAAATCCGCCTCTTTTATTTGTCCGTATGGATTAATTGCAGTAATTTTGCACATAGCAAAAACTATGTGCAACGTAGTTGGCACTATATATATATTAATAAGGTACAAAGAACAAACGCAGGTCATTATTCGTTATGTCAATATCAAAGACTCGACAAAAACTCGTTGACGTGGCAAGGCAGCTCTTCGCCAAGAACGGCATTGCCAACACCACGATGAACGACATCGCCGTGGCATCCGGAAAGGGTCGCCGTACGCTCTATACTTACTTCAACAGGAAGGAGGACGTGTATTCGGCTGTCATTGAGTCGGAGCTTGAGCGTCTTTCGGACAAGCTCGATGAGGTGGCGGCTATGAAGATGCGCCCGCAGGACAAGATTATAGAGCTTATCTACACCCACCTGAGCATGATACGCGAGACGGTGGTGCGTAACGGCAATCTTCGCGCCGAATTCTTCCGCAATATCTGGATGGTGGAGAAGGTGCGTAAGAAGTTTGACGAGGACGAGATTTCGATATTCCGCAAGGTGTATGCCGACGGAAAGGCGGACGGTGAGTTCGACATTGACGACATCGACCTCGTTGCCGATATCACCCACTATTGTATTAAAGGACTTGAGGTGCCGTTCATTTACGGTCGTCTCGGACACGGCATGACAGAGGAGGCGAGCAAGCCTCTTGTGGCTAAGGTGGTGTACGGCGCCTTGGGCAAACGCATTAATAATTAAATTTTTTAAATAAACAAGAAAATGGGATTACTTACAGGTAAGACTGCCATCGTAACAGGTGCAGCCCGCGGCATTGGTAAAGCTGTCGCTATGAAATTTGCGTCTGAGGGCGCTAATATCGCATTCACAGACCTCGTCCTCAACGACGAAATGGCCGCAGGACTCGAGGCTACTCGCAAGGAGATTGAAGCTCTCGGCGTAACATGCCGCGCTTACGCTGGCAATGCTGCCGACTTCGAGGAGACAGAGAAGACCGTTAAGCAGATACATGCTGACTTCGGTAGCATCGACATCCTCGTCAACAACGCCGGTATCACCAAGGACGGCCTTATGCTCCGTATGAGCGAGGCTCAGTGGGATGCTGTTCTGAACGTAAACCTCAAGTCAGCGTTCAACTTCATTCACGCTTGCGCTCCCGTAATGCTTCGTCAGCGCAGCGGTTCCATCATCAACATGGCTTCTGTAGTCGGTGTACACGGCAACGCAGGTCAGTGCAACTATGCCGCTTCTAAGGCAGGTATGATCGCTCTCGCCAAGTCTATCGCCCAGGAGCTTGGTCCTAAGGGCGTACGTGCCAACGCTGTAGCTCCCGGCTTCATCGAGACAGCCATGACAGCTCAGCTTCCTGAGGACATCCGCAAGGACTGGATGAAGAAGATTCCTCTCCGTCGCGGTGGTCAGACAGAGGATATCGCCAATGTCTGCCTCTTCCTCGCTTCTGAATTGTCAAGCTACGTAAGCGGTCAGGTTATCCAGATCGACGGTGGCATGAACATGTAATGCTCCGTAACGGAAACTTTTAAGATAATACGCCCTGAGAGGACAAAAGCAAGGATCGGGATCGACTCTTCCTTTTGCCTTCCCAGGGCGTTTTGGCTTATTACGCCAACCAAAGACATCATATACCCCAAGAAATTCATATATCTAACAAACAACACTCTAAAGATGCAAGTAGTCTACGAAGACAATCATATCATCATCGTCAACAAGGCAAGTGGCGAGATAGTACAAGGCGACAAGACCGGTGACAAGCCGCTCTCCGACATCGTGAAGGAATACATAAAGGTGAAGTACGCTAAGCCGGGCAACGTATTCCTTGGTGTGGTGCATCGTCTTGACCGTCCCGTAGGCGGACTCGTTGTCTTTGCCCGCACATCCAAAGCCCTTTCGCGTCTGAACGAGATGTTCCGCACGGGCGACGTGCACAAGACCTACTGGGCTGTTGTCAAGAAACACTCCATTCCCGAGGAGGGCACACTCACCAACTGGCTCGTCCGCAATGAGAAGCAGAACAAGAGTTATGCTTACGACAAGGAGCGCCCGGGAGCCAAGAAAGCCATCCTGAAATACCGTCTGCGTGCCGAGTCGGACAACTATATGCTCCTTGAGGTGACTCTCCTCACCGGTCGTCATCACCAGATACGCTGCCAGCTTGCCCACATGGGCTGCCCCATAAAGGGCGACCTGAAGTACGGAGCGCCGCGCAGCAATCCCGACGGAAGCATCTCGCTGCTCTCGCGCCGCGTAGAATTTGTTCATCCTGTATCGAAAGAATCCATCTGCGTGGAGGCCCCCGTACCCAACGACCGTCTGTGGCAAGACCTCGCACGCTGACCCTGCCGCTATGTAATATAGCACGCCCCTCTTAAAACCAATCATAACAACACTATCGGATGAAGCCTGTATTAAAGAAAAGTCTTAAGGTGTTAGCGGCGCTAATAGCCTTGCCGCCAACCCTTCTTCTCATACTCTCCATACTGCTATACGTGCCCGCCGTGCAGAACTGGGCTGTAAAGCAGGTGGCAGCCTATGCTTCTGACGCCATGGACATGAACGTCAGCGTGGAACGTGTGCGCCTACGTTTCCCGCTCGACCTTGGTGTGTACGGCTTCCTTGCCACACAGCCCAACGACTCGCTCAAGGGCGTGACCGACACCATTGCCGATGCCCGCCTTCTTGTGGCTGGCGTTAAGCTTATGCCGCTCTTTGATAAGCGGGTTGACGTGAAGCGCGTGGAACTGCTGGACGCCAAGATCAATACGGCACAGTTCGTACCTGCCGCCCGTGTTCGCGGTAGGGTGGGGAGCTTGCGCCTCTGTCTCAGTACTGTAAGGCTTTCCGATTCTGATGTTTCGCTCAGCACGCTGCGTCTTTCTCGTGCCGACATTGACGTGTGCCTTAGCGACACTGTCCCCGAAGACACCACGCAGAGCGAAAACGTATGGCGCATAGCCCTCCAACGGCTGCATGCCGACCATTCCAACGTCACGGTGCACATGCCGGGCGACACGCTGCAAGTGGCTGTCGGACTTGGACGTACGGACGTTACTTCCGTACTTGTCGACCTTGCCAAGAACCAGTATCAGGTGGGTTCGCTCGACTGGCGTGAAGGATCTTTCGCCTATGACAACAACTTTGAGCGTCCGCAGAAAGGCGGACTCGACTATAATCATATCGCACTCTCGCCGTTGGCATTGCACATCGACTCTCTCTTCTATTCCGACGCAGGACTGAAGATGAGGCTGCGCCGCTGTGCCTTTAAAGAGAAATGCGGCCTTGTGGTGAACGAGATTTCGGGAGCGTTGTCTCTCGATTCCGTCCACGTAAAGCTGCCGTCGCTCTTGCTGCGCACGCCCCATTCGCGCCTGTTTGCTAACATCGACTTCGACTTCAATACGTTTGCCGAGAAAAATCCCGGTCGTCTGAAGGCTAAGATGTATGGCTCCTTCGGCAAGCCCGACCTTCAGCTATTCCTTGGTTTTATGCCTAAGAATTTCCTTAGGCAGTGGCCGTCGTCGCCTCTCTCCATTGAGGGATCGGTTGACGGCAATATGCAGGCTATGAAGATAGACGCCCTGAAGGTGTCGTTGCCCGGTGCCTTCTCGCTTGTAGCAAGCGGAAAGATGCAGAATCTTACGGACATCAAGCGTCTGCACGCCGCCATCACCGCAGATGCCCATACCGACGACATATCCTTCGTCACCGCACTCCTCGACCCCTCGCTTTCTCGTTCGTTCCGCATTCCGCGTGGCATATCCCTGAAGGGAAATTTCCATGCGGACGGCCCGCGCTATGCCGCTGATTTCACGGCTTCGCAGGGTGGAGGCAGCGTCAAGGGCGACGCTCGCTTCGATATGAAGGGCTATGCTTATCGTGCACGCCTTACTGCCAACTCATTGCGCCTCGCCAACTTCCTTCCTGACCTTGCCGTTGAGCCTTTCACCGGCGAGCTTACAGCGGAAGGAGCCGGACTCGACTTCCTCTCGCGCCGTACGTGGATGGAAGCCAAGGGACGCATACGCCATTTCAGCTATTCCGGTTACGACCTTTCCAATATGAAGCTTGATGCCACCGTACGTGACGGTGTGGGCAAGGCTGTCCTCGACAGTCGCAATCCGCTCCTCAACGGCATCATCGACCTGCGCACGCTTATCAGCAACCGCCGCTTGGACGCAAGGCTTGCCTGCGACCTCCTCAATGCCGACTTCTATAAGATAGGTCTTACGAAGCGTCCTCTCTCCGCATCGCTCATTGCCGATGTCGAGCTTAACAGCAATCTTAAGAACGACCATTCTGCACGCGGTGTCATCGGCAACATTGTCGTGCGCGATTCTGCCCGTGCTTACCGACCGGAGAGCATTTCGCTGAACATCTTCACCCGACCAGACTCCACCCATGCCGCCGTAACCTGCGGCGACTTCGCCCTGAAGATGGACGGACACGGAGCCATAGAGCACATCATCGACTGTCTTACACGCACCAACGACGAAGCCATGAAGCAGCAGAAGGAGCGATACATCAATCAGTTGCGTCTGCGCGAACGTCTGCCGCAGCTCTCGTTCTATCTGGACGCAGGAAAGGAGAACGTCTTCTCCCGTACCATACGTCATTTCGGTTACGACTATCAGAACGCCTTTGTCGACATGTCGCTCTCGCCTCAGCGTGGCATCAACGGTTCCGTCCGTCTCGACTCGTTGATAGCTTCCGGCATACAGCTCGACACCGTACGCCTCTCTTTCAGTTCCGACTCCGTGAAGACGCTGTTCGAGGGACAGGTGCGCAATAACCGCAATAATCCGCAGTATGTGTTCGACGCCCGCTTCCGTGGAGCCTTCCACGAGCAGTCGCTCTATCTCGGCACGCGTGTCTTCGACGCCCGCAACCGACTTGGCGTGGCTTTAGGACTCAGAGCGCAGATGGAGCATAACGGCGTGCGCCTCACGCTCGGCGGCATCGACCCCGTGCTCGGATATAAGAAATTTAAGGTTAACAAGGGCAACTACATTTTCTTCGGCGACGACCAACGCCTGTCTGCCGATATGAAGCTGAGCGCCGACGACGGCATGGGCGTAAAGATTTATTCCAACGACAGCACTGAAGCCCTTCAGGACATCACCGTGGGTCTGACCCGCTTCGACCTTGCCAAGGTGCTGTCCGTCGTGCCCTACGCCCCGAACATCTCCGGAGTGATGAACGGCGACTTCCACGTCGTCAACAATCCCGGCGGCGACTTCACCGTATCGTCTTCCGTCAGCGTGGCGAAGATGTCATACGAGGGCTGTCCTATAGGCAACATCTCGTCCGAGTTCGTGTATATGCCTAAGGACGGCGGCCTCGAACACTATGTTGACGGCACGCTCTCCATGGACGGCAACGAGGTGTGTACGCTAAACGGTACGTACGACTCGCGTGGTGAGGGAATGCTCAACGCTCACATGGATATGTCGCGCACGCCGCTCAATCTCATGAATGGATTCATCCCCGACCGCATTATCGGTTTCAAGGGATATGCCCAGGGCAACGTCGCCATAAAGGGAACGCTCTCCCGTCCGCAAGTCAACGGTGAGGTGTTCTTCGATTCTGCCTACGTTGTCAGCGAACCCTACGGTGTGCAGATGAGGCTCTGCGACGATCCCGTCACCATCACCGACAGCCATCTGCAGTTCGAGAATTTCCAGATGTTCGCCACCAACGGCAGTCCGCTCACCCTATACGGATCATTCGACTTTGCCGACATGGACGCCATGCGACTCAACCTGCGCATGCGTGCTTCCAACTACCTTCTCATCAACTCGAAGGAGACAGCACGAAGCGAGGCTTACGGCAAGGCTTACGTCAACTTCCTCGGAGCCGTCAACGGTCGGCTTGACGCCCTGCGTATGCGAGGTCGTCTGGACGTGCTCGGCTCTACGGACATCACGTACATCCTGCGCGACTCGCCGCTCTCTTCGGACAACCGCCTCGAAGGACTTGTCACGTTCGTCGACTTCCGCCGACCGGAGCAGACCACAGTGCAGCGTCCGCCCATCAACGGACTTAACATGGACCTCACCGTCAGCATCGACGAAGGAGCACATGTGCTTTGTGCACTTAACACCGACAAGTCTAACTACGTTGACATCATCGGTGGCGGCGACCTGCGCATGCTCTACGACGCTTCCGACGGGCTGAGCCTTTACGGACGCTATACGATAGGCAGCGGCGAGATGAAGTATTCGCTGCCCGTCATCCCGCTCAAGACGTTCAACATCAATGAGGGAGGATACGTTGAGTTCTTCGGTGATCCGATGAACCCGCGCCTTAACATCACCGCCACGGAGAGCACCAAGGCCACGGTTACAACGGACGGAGGTTCAGGGCGTAGCGTGGCGTTCGAGTGTGGCGTGGAACTCACGAAGACGCTTAACGATATGGGTCTGCAGTTTATCATCGACGCCCCTGACGACCAGCAGATTCACAATGAGCTGATGACCATGTCGGCGGAGAACCGCGGAAAGATAGCCGTGACGATGCTCACCACGGGCATGTATCTCTCCGATGGCAATCCCAACTCACTCTCCGTGAACAGCGCCCTCAGTGCCTTCCTCAACTCGCAGATCAATGCCATATCGGGCAACGCCCTGCGCACCCTCGACCTCTCCTTCGGCATGGACAACACCATGCTCGGATCCGGTCAGATGCATACAGACTATTCCTTCAAGTTCGCCAAGCGATTCTGGAATAATCGTCTGCGCATCGTCATCGGCGGCAAGGTGTCGAGTGGAGCAGAGGTGGAGAACCAGAACGAGACGTTCTTCGACAACGTCACCTTCGAGTATCGCCTCTCGGCTAACTCAAACAAGTATCTGAAGTTCTTCTACGACCGCGACTCCTATGACTGGCTCGAGGGCTACGTAGAGCAGTTCGGCGCTGGTTTTATGTGGCGCCGCAAGCTCCAGCACTTCAAGGACATCTTCCGCTTCAAGAAGGAGAAGAGCATCATCGACATGTTCCCCGTCGACACCACAAAGCAGAAACGACCTGCCACAGAAGTAAAATAATAATAAAGGAAAGACGATGAAACCATACAAGTATATATTTGTCATACTCGCACTTGCGCTCCTTGCAGCCTGCTCTACCACCACTTCGGTGCCGGAGGACGACCAGCTGTTCATCGGACTCAAGACCACCAAGTATGTCGACTATGAACCATCCGACCACTTCAATGCCACACGTGAGGAGGTGGAGGCAGCCCTTGCCACCGAACCCAACGGCGCCTTCTTCGGCAGTAGCTCCATACGTCTGCTGCCATACCGCCTGTGGATATATAATGCCTTCTACGATTCGGACACACGCTTCTCCAAGTGGGTGAGAAAGACGTTCGGCAAGGCTCCGGTGCTTATGAGTGGCGTCAATCCGAGGCTTCGTGCACAGGTGGCCACCGAACTGCTGCGTTCGCACGGCTATTTCAGCGGCTACGTAGGCTATGATGTCCTCACGCAGAACAATCCCAAGAAGGCGAAGGTGGCTTACACCGTCAATCTCGGCGAGCTGCATACCATTGACACGCTCGACTACGTCAACTTCCCAAAGACGGCGCAGGCGCTTATCGACTCCACCCGTACCGAGTCGCTGGTCAGGAAAGGCACGCCTTTCAACGTATCCACCCTTGACGCCGAGCGCACCCGTGTGTCGACGTTGCTCCGCAATAACGGCTACTTCTATTATCAGCCCGACTATGCCACTTACCTTGCCGACACCATCGCCGAGCCGGGTAAGGCACAGCTACGTCTGCACTATGCCGACAGCCTGCCTTCGCTCGTGTCGCGCCAGTGGTATGTGGGACGCATCAACTTAGAGATGCGCCGCTCTGCCATGCAGGAGCTTACTGACACCGTGCGTCGTCGCAACTACACGATGATCTATTCCGGCAAGCGTCCGCCTATACGCCGCTCCGCCATCACACGCGACCTCAAACTGCGTCCGCGCCAGCTCTACAGCTACGCCAATTACCAGCAGTCCATCAATACGCTCACCGCCAAGGGACTATTCTCACGCGTCGACCTTTCCTTTGCGCCGCGTGATACCACCCCCACCTGCGACACCCTCGATATGACCATCAACTGCGTCTTCGACAAACCCTACGACATCTACCTCGAAACCAACGTCGTGGGTAAGACCACGGGACGCGTCGGACCGGGCGTCATCCTCGGTCTTACCAAGCGCAATGCCTTCCGAGGAGGCGAGAAGTTGTCCGTAAACCTGAAGGGATCATACGAATGGCAGACCGGACACCGTGCCGACGGCACCAGCTCAAAGTTTAATTCGTACGAGTATGGTGCCGACGTAAACGTAGAGATACCGCGTCTGCTGTTCATCGACCGCTTCCTTAGCAAGATGCGTCACAAGCGTCGCCGTCAGGGTAAGGTGGTCAAGCCGTACTATTCCACCCCCAACACCCTCTTCAAGGCTTCCAGCAACGTGCTCAACCGTTCCGGCTTCTTCAAGCGCCACATCGTCTCCGGCGAGCTTACCTACACCGTCCAGCCCAACGCCACGACGATGCACCAGTTCTCGCCGCTCATCCTCCAGTATGAGTATATGCGTGACCAGACCGACGCCTTCAAGGAAATCCTGAAGCAGAGTCCGTACCTCACCGTGTCGATGGCAGACCAGTTCGTACCCAAGATGCGCTATACGTTCACGCTCCAGTCGCCCTCGTCATACCGCAATCCCATCTATTGGCAGACCACGGTCAGCGAGGCGTCCAACATTCTCTCCCTTGGCTATATGGCTGCGGGGCGAAAGTGGAGCGAGAAGGGCAAGAACATGTTTAAGAATCCCTACGCACAGTTCGTGAAGATTGAGACAGATCTGCGCAAGACATGGCAGGTGGCAGACCACGCCCAGCTCGTGGCGCACATCAATGGCGGTATCATCTGGTCGTACGGCAACTCCCAGAGTTCGCCTTACAGCGAGCAGTTCTATGTGGGCGGTGCCAACAGCATCCGTGCCTTCAATGTGCGCAGCATCGGACCGGGCCGCTATTACACCAATCAGTCACGCCTTTCCTACCTGGACCAGACGGGCGACATAAAGCTGCAAGCCAACGTGGAGTTTCGTCCGCGCATCTTCGGCAATCTCTACGGAGCCGTCTTCCTTGATGCCGGCAACGTGTGGGCGATGCGTGACGACGGCTATCGTGCAGGATCGAAGTTTAACATAAAGAACATATTCAAGGAAACGGCGTTAGGCACGGGCATCGGCGTGCGTTACGACCTCGACTTCTTCGTGCTGCGTCTCGACTGGGGTATCGGTCTGCACCTCCCCTACAAGAGTGGTTTCTATAATATGCCAAGCTTCGGCGACTCGCAGAGTCTGCACTTCGCCATCGGCTATCCGTTCTGACACCCCTATATAAACAAAGCAAAACAGGCTGTTACTCTTTGCGAAGTAACAGCCTGTTTTGCTTTCATTTCCTATTCGTTTTTAGAACATCTTCTCAGGATAAACACCGTCGTCGGCAAGCTTCTGGAACTTAGCCACTACGTCCGGACGATCCTCAGGATATGTCACGCCGAACCACTTGCTTGTGGTGTCGAGCACCTCGCATGTAGCAGTGCCATCGTGGATGAGCTTGTCCACCATCAATGGGATGAAGAACTCGCTCTTGAGGTTCTCCATGTTCTTCGGGTCAGAGAGGAACTCCTTGAAGTAAGCCTCGCTGTGCTGGAAGTAGTCAGGAGTGAAGCCCCAGAAGTTCATCGATACCGGAGTGGTGTCAGGGATAGCCACCCATGTCTCGCCGTCGTCAGCCAGATACTTCACCACGCCGTCGAAGCGCTGAATCTTGGTGCGCTCCACGACAGAAGTAAGGTGGTGGTGCTCGTCGTTCTCGCATACGCCACGGCTTACTGTGCCGCTCTCAGAAAGCGTGTTGCCGACGCGGAATCCCACCATGGCATACTTGCCGGTTGATCCCTCAGGCAGCTCGCTGAGCCACTTGCCCATCACGCGGAATGCGTCACGATCGTAGAAGTCGTCGCAGTTGAGCACGGCGAAAGGCTCGTTGATGACCTTGGCGCCCATCATGAGAGCGTGGTTCGTACCCCAAGGCTTTGTGCGTCCCTCCGGGCATGTGAATCCTTCGGGGAGAGCGTCGATGCTCTGGAACACCAGCTCGCACGGGATGTGACCCTCATACTTAGAGAGCACGATACGACGGAAGTCGTCCTCAAAGTCCTTGCGGATTACGAAGACCAGCTTGCCGAAGCCAGCGTTGATGGCGTCGTAGATGCTGTAGTCCATGATGGTCTCGCCGTGAGGGCCGAGCTCGTCCAGCTGCTTGAGGCCGCCGTAACGGCTGCCCATTCCTGCTGCGAGGAGGAAAAGTGTTGGTTTCATATTTATTGATTTTTGTTTATATGATTATAAAGATATACAAAAGTAACAATTATCAACGTAATAATAGAAGTTTTGCCGTAAAAAATACTATCATTGCTCCTCTATTATATTATCATTTTCAACAGGGGGCAAATAATCGCTTGCCTTGGCTGGCGAAATAACCTTGTGGCCGAGTTTTGATTCCAATTGAGTGCGGGCGGCTTTTGCCACACTGCCACCATCCTTAGCCACATGCTTCTGTTGGTTAAAGCCCTGAGGATTGCGCTGTTTAGACAGTTCTGTGGCAGATGCCTCAGCAAGCATATTGAGCGCAATCTCCATATTGGTCATATTGTCGCGAAGACTTTCTTTCTTCAGACCCTTGAATTGTTTGTATTGCTTGGTGCTCATTCCGCTCCATTCACGAGTGATGATGTCGGTAAGAGATGCATACTGCATGCCTTGCTGAACGCCTGTTCTTGCCCATTCGTCTGTTAGTTCTTTTCTTATCTCAATAGACTTGATGCGCTGGTTTATCCATGCGTCAGAATATCCCAATCGCTTATAATCCATCACAGCCTGGTCGATGCTTTTCTCCGGGTCTTGCATCTGCTCCAATCGTGTGCTCGCCACTTGTGCCATCCACAGCTTGAAAGGCTCCGCTTTGGGAGAAGGAACGGACTGTATAAGACGAAACAGTTGCTCTGTATCAGCTACGTCCGTCAGGCGGAGCTTGCCGTCGGCTGCACGCAATTTCAAACCGTGACAATTTGTCACGGTTTCATTTCCTTCTTGTTTCAGTCTTTGTTTTAACTTCCTCCAATATGCTGTAGGGTCTTTGCTTTCGGTCAACACCGCACAAACATCCACTATAGAGAAATACCATTTCTCTTCTTTGTCGTCCCATACGGAACGTATCTTCTTTTCTTCAAATAATTGAAGGGCTTCTTTCTTTGTCATAAATAAAGCATATTATCTGATTATCAGGAATGTTATCAGCTCGAAATACCATGCGGCAATTCGCTGTATTTGCGAAGTATACTAATATAATCGTTTGTCGTTGTCATCGTCTTTCCATTTTGCTACGAATATACGATATTATCTTTTATAATACAAGTTTTTACGGATTTTTCTTGCAATAATCTCTGTTTTGTTTTCTTATCAAAAATATGTACTTCATGTCTTCCTGTCAAAAAACATGTACTTCATGTCTTCTTGTCTAAAAAACACGTCTTCATGTCTTGCCATGCAAATATCGTACAAAGAGTAAAAACATGTTACAAAATAAAAAT
>ENA-OWPL01000139-OWPL01000139.1-human-gut-metagenome-genome-assembly--contig:-NODE-139-length-55803-cov-27.177926_pt1 | contig 55803 bp, 48 predicted proteins | sample MGYA00248263_ERZ651844 | MGnify/ENA primary metagenome ERZ651844 (study PRJEB26924, sample SAMEA4378256) | human gut metagenome | biome: human gut; feature: human-associated habitat; material: faeces...
ACAACAGACCGATTGGCAGGGTTAAGTATGCGCTAAATTAATTCCGCCAACGGGTTATATAAATATTGTGAGGCAAAAGGCATCCATTCTCTCAGAGTAAGTGACTTGTATGCTAGTGATAACAGCAAAGGGCTATATAAAGAGTTCGGAATTTCTAAATCAGAATTGCTTTCGGTCTTGCGCTCTCTGAATAGTGATAGTAATCGCTTAGTTATTGCAGAATTGAATATGGGCTTAGATAATATAACTATTCGTGAAGACTTAACCCCAGTAGAGGCATTAGCAATGATGATAAAATTATGAGTTTGCAAGAAGAATATTACAAGACGGCACTGCAACAGATTAAACGAGGTCATAGTAAAGGCAAAGTTTCGAATGCTAAAATATACTATTTATTATCTGTTGTAGATAGAATAGATGATGGAACATTACATGAGAATAAAATTCTATTTGATGAAATATCTTTAGAATATTATGAGCGTCAATGTAGATTACATTCAGATGTAATAACTCCATTTGTAAAGCCCTATTTTCATTTGAGCTCGTCATTGTTTTATCATATAAAATGGAATGATGGTGTAAAAGTGCATTCTTATGCCCAAACACCATCTTCAAAGTTTATTAAAGAAAATGCAGAGTTTGCTTTCTTGGATGATGCTTTTTGGAAAATCTTGAGCAATGAGGATTACAGAAAAGAAATCTATCAGTTGATAATACGAACATATCTTAACTAATGACAAAACGGTCTATGGCAAAGAAATATAACGACATAGTAACGCTTCGGTCGATGCGTCCTGCATATAATATCAAGAATGAAGGACCTGATGATTGGAAGACTTTTATAGCTAATGATCAATTTAACGATTTGTTGAGAAAGACCATTAGCGCAGTTAGAAATAATGATGCCGATTCGCATAAGGCGATATGGGTGGCAGGTACGTATGGTTCGGGAAAGAGTCATGCTGGTGCAGTATTAAAACACCTTCTTTGTGATAGGGTAGAAGACATCATAGATTATGTAAATGAAGAATATACAGAAGATAAATATGCCCTTCTTCGTAATTCAATATTGAAACTTCGTGAGAGTAAGAGACTGTTTCCTGTAAACCTTTATGGACAGCAAAATATTGCTCATGAAGCCGACTTGTCCTTGCAAGTTCAAAAAGAGGTGATTCGTGCATTGAAAGAAGCGGGCATTAAGTTGACAGTTCAGACAGACTTCGACAACTATATTCAGCATATAGAAAGTGAACCTGACTTGTGGCAGATGCTCATTGATGGCAATGAGGTCTTGAAAAGTGTTGCACCAGATTTGGGTAAGTTGAAGTCACGACTTGCAAATGGTGATACGGAAGTTTTGAATCGTGTTACTTTAGCATTGAGAAACATGGGTATCAATATACCTATCAAAAATTCCAATCTTAAGACATGGATATTTGAGGTGCAAAATGAGTTACGTACACTGGGTGAATATAACGGTTTGCTTATCATTTGGGATGAGTTTACAGATGTTATGCGCTCAGACTTAGGCGTGCCTCTCTTGAAAATTTTACAAGAGATAGCTGAGGATATGATGAACCCAGAGAACGATTCGTATTTCTTGTTTTTGTCGCACCCATCTGCATTGAACTCTTTGAAAGAAGCTGAGCGCGAGCAAACAAGAGGTCGCTATCATTATATTACCTATAATATGGAACCTGTTTCAGCATTCCGTATTATGTCTAAGAAGTTTGTTGTAGTAGATAGAGACTTGTATGCCCAACGTCAAGAGCTTTTCTGTAGCTTACATAGTGAACTGCTTTCAGCTTTTGCCTCTCCTTCAACTGATCCGGAACAAACGAAGAAAGACTTGGGTAATCTTTTCCCAGTGCATCCTTCAACAGCAAACTTAGCAACATATTTTGCACGTGAGGCTGGTTCTTCTAGTCGAAGTGTTTTTGAGTTTTTGGCTTGTGATGGCGTAAAGGCATTCTTTGATGATGAGAATAGATATGCAGACAATGATACTGTCACTCCAAACTATCTATGGGATTACGTGCAGGAATACTTTGAGAGTGATACTGCTCGCTTTGGTGCAGTAACTGAAAGATTCAACTCACATCATTTGGCCGTAGAGGCACAAGGTGAAGATTATCTTGCGGTGTTCAAAGGCATTTTACTCTTGAATGCTCTCAACAATATTGCCAACAATGACAGTGTAACTCCAAGTGAGGAAAATATTTTCAACCTCTTTGAAGGTACACCGATATATAATAATGTGGCTGAAATCTTGGAGTACTTCAATGATAAGAGTATTATCCAGCGTCAGCCTAATGGCAATTATTCTATTTTGTTTACTGCTTTGCCATCGGATGAAATCCAAAAGATAAAAGAAGAACTAAAACTTACGACATTCCTCTATACGGAGCAAGTTATTAATTTTGGTGAAACAGCTCGAAAGTTTATGGATAAGAACTTGGCACAGGTGGCTCGTCCGTTAGAGTTTCAGTTCTTCTCATTGACTAGCAATGAATATACGTTATTGAATAAAGTAGAGATGTTTGCCAAGCGTGCAACCACTTATTCAGTGTTGTTGGCTTTCATGGTAGGAAAGACCAAACAAGAGGTATTCGAACTGAAAGAAATCATTGACAAGAATAAACAAGACGAACGTTTCAAGAATATTTGCTTTGTATTGTTTGACAACCCTATGGGTGAGAAGGAATATGAGCGTTTCATAGAGTTCCAAGCTAATGCAACTTGTGCGCAGAAACATGGACTTGCCAATCAGCAGAAAACATACAATGAGAGTTCTAATGAAATGATTTTTGCTTGGTTAAGTGAGATGCGTAGAGGTAATGTCACTTTCTGTTTGAGAGATGATGAAATGACAATCTCGGGTACAAGAATGACAACAACTATTAATGGTTCTATAGCACCTGCCATCTTTATTTCTGGTCCTGAATCATTGGAGATTATCCGTACTCGTTCTTCAAATACTTTTTGGAAGAAAGCTTCGGTGAAGGCAACTGTTGATGCGGTTCTTTCTTTCCATACAAAAGAGGAAATTATTGCTAAGTGTGGAGGCCCTGCAAAGCATGTTGAGTATCTTTTGCAAGATAGTGTGGATGAAAATTTGGAATGGAAGTCAGATATTAGTCAGGAGCATCCTTTGAAGAAGGTATGTGATTACATTCAGAATGTATTCAATCATACCAATAAGAACCAGTCGTTCAATTTGGGTGAAAAGTTAATCGGTTTGACTTTACCTCCATTCGGTTTGTTCCAGTCTTATGCTCCGATGGCGATGGTTGCTTTTGCTATGCGCAAGTATGCTGGAAAGATATTCGATTTGAATGGAAAGCCGAGAACTGCTAATCACTTGGTTGATGATATCGTAGAAATGTTTAAGGCATGGGAGATTGGTAAGACTTCAGCTAAGTTAAACTTTATGTTTGAGAGTAAAGAGGCTGGTGCTATCACCAAGAATCTTATCAGAACCTTCAAGTTGAATAAACTTCCTAAGTATTCTGATATTAGTAGTTTAACCGATGCTCGTTGGGCTATGACGCATGAGTACTCTGCAGGTGTAGGTTATCCTCTCTGGTCTTTGAAGTACGTTCCTGATTGTTCTAAAGAAAATCGTGAGCTGATAGATGGTATCATCAAGGTAATCACTGACTCAGAAAGCGTGAAGAATCCACCGTTAATGGCAAAGGTAGCTGAGGGTTTGAAGAATAATATCGACCTGGGTAATCTCTTGTTGGAGTCTTCTAACAATTTCGAGAAAGGCTTTAAGAACTATGTGATGGGACTTGATTATATCAACTTGCAGGAGAGCGAGTTTGATGAGGCTAAGAAGTTTATTCTCGGACACCTAGAGGGTACTATAGGTCTTTGGACAGAGGATAAGGTAACCGATACTCTGAAAAATTGGCGCTTGGAACAGCAACAAGAACGTCAACGCATCGACAATCAACGTCGATATATAGAAGAGCAAGAGCGATTCAAACAAGAGCAAATGAACCAGCAAGCAGGTGGTTCGGCTAGCATTTCTTGGGGACATGTAGGCTCTGATGTTTCGACAGTCTCAATGGCTGCTTCATCTCAGGTAGAAACACCTGAGATGAAGAGTAAGCGCGATGAGATTGCCCGTAAAGTGATGCCTTTGGCTTCGAATCAGCAACTGCGTGATCTTCTGCAGGACTTGTGTGACAACGGTGATATGAAAACTCTCGACATCATTATGAAGTATGTTTAATGATAATAGATTTAAGACAATAACTTCTTTCGAAGAGTTGAAGACTCTTGTGGAGGAAGACAAGAATATGAACGGAATGGGAGCGGCTACAGCTAACCGCTACCCAATCCGTTTTGTGCTTTTTGACAACTTCAAGGATAGTTATGAATTTGTTATGTATATGCAATCAGAACGTGAAGTTGCCATCCAAAGTGTCGATAAGTGGATAGACAAGGATTATCCCGACTTGATGATTACTTACCAAGAACTGAGTGAGCATATCTCTGAATATATAGCGTCATTGGATGGGAGGGATAGCGTGATTACGCCATTCTCGGAGTTAGCTCGTTTCTACGACAATCAGTCAAGCCATACCTTTGATGCTTTGATTAAGACGTTAAAGTCTATAGAGGCTTCATGGGCAGGTGTGGAGCGTTCACAACGTATTTATATACCGATAATTGGACTTGAAGGCAAAATGAGTGCCTTCGAGAATGATACTCAAATCAATGTCTGGCGTTTGCATGACGAGGAGACATCTGCAGAGAACTATACTATGATTCTTGTGAAAGATGCTTCTTGCTATGGTGTGAAGAACGTAGAAGAGAAAGCCAATGTGGTACATACAGTTGGAGAGTGGCTGGATATATGGAAGAAACCCGAAGTGCATCAGAGGCGTACGATAATAAGTACGTCAAAGTCCATCTTTGCTAACGCCAAGTTTGCACAGCCAGACAATGCCTTTACATACGTGACACCTCAGAATACCTTTGAATTTCTGAAACTAGGCATGCGTTTGGATTTTGGAGATATGGCTTATCATGAATCGGACGAAGAGAATTGGCGACTCTTGGCAGAACAAATAGATTTGTCAAAGGAATTTGACTTGAATTCATTTGTGTCGAGATACTTCGATGTCAATGATTTGTCATCTTATAAGTCGTTCTTGAAAATTTGGTTTGCTCATAGCTCTAAGTTTGATAGATGGTTGTTGTGCTCTTATTATCAGATGTCTAATCTTGCAGATGAGTTCTTGACAACTTGCTTGTCAAAGATGAAATGTTATACGAATGCAGACTTGTTTACCGAAATCGCTACATATACGACGTCCATCCAGACAGAAATGGATGAGCGTAGGGATTGTCTGAATGAGGCCGCCTTGAATCATGTGACGCTAACAGAGAACGTAGAGGTGTTGATATGTAAGCGTTTGGAAAGTATAGCCAACCAGTTCGGTCATCATGAAGCCATCAAATATTTCTCTGGTATTACTCATAAGGAGAAAGAGTTGGCTATCGCTTGGCTAGGTAAGGGACATATCCAGGTGAATGAAGTCAAGCCGTTTTTCCCAGAGTTGTTCGACTATATGCAGTCTCAGCCATTATTGACACCACAAAACTTATGGTTATCCTCCTATTTCGACAACTATAAAAAGGCGAAGTTAGGAAATGTCTATACGCAAGAAATTAAGAATGTCATTGCGGAGCATAATGCTGACAGTGTAAGTTTCGATACCTGGTATCAGAAGCAGAAAACTACTGGTGCTTTGTTGGCTAATCGTTCTGATATAGAGGTCTATTATTGGATAGATGGGCTGGGCGTGGAATGGATTCCTTTCGTTCAAGCAATACTTGGCAAGCATGAAGCTGATAACTTGTATCTGAATGAGACAATGGTGGCGAGAGCTTTGTTGCCAACTACTACAGAGGTTAATAAAAAAGAACTTCAGCGACTTTCGGATGTTGATATACAGACGATGAAAGTGGGAGATTTGGATGCGTTGGCACATAAGCAAGGCAATAAATATCCCGACACAATCATCTCGGAAATGGAAATAGTCCAGAATGCGATAGAGACAATCATTTCTAAATATGCTGGTAAGAAGATTGCGATTGTCAGCGACCATGGTTTGACTTATCTCTCCCAGTTACAAGAGGGACTGAATCTTGCGGGCTTCGAATCTGACCATCACGGACGCTTGGCTGTCTGCAAGTCAGGTAAAGCAACGCAAGATAAAAACTATATAGTTTTGGATGATGGAAAGACAGTTTGTGCATTGACTCATAAGTCATTATGCAATAAAGTTCCACGTGATCAAGGTATTCATGGAGGTTGTACTCCTGAGGAGGTGCTCGTTCCGATATTTGTGATTTCAAGCAATCCTTCTAATTGCCATTGGAACGTAGTGCTCCTAACTCCAGAGGTGTCGGCTACAGACCCTATTGTGAAATTGCAGTTAAAGGGCTTGTCTAAGACAGATACACCTTATATTATATACAACAACAAGTCATATCAGTTGACCAAGACGGATGAGGATGAATTCACTTCGGAGCGACTTGAAGTAGATGAGAATGTTAGTGATATTCGAGTGTTTGTTTCTGGTACAGAGATTGGTATCCATACCATATCGTGGAAGATGGGTGCTCAGGAAGAAGACTTGTTTGATTTTTAATTTGGAAAGAAGATGAAAGAAGAATTACAACAAAAGGTGAGACAATATTTCTCAGCCATGTCAATCTATAAAGACCCAAATGCAACTAATAGCATCTTCGCTGGTCGTAATCTGCCTTCCTTCGTGAAGGATTACCTATTGAAGCGATTCCTCAATATCAGTACTGGTGAGGTCGATACAAAAGGGCTGAGTGCGTTCCTAGACAAGGTGATACCTGCCAACGGGGGAAGTGTAAAAGATGATATCCTTTCAGGTAAGGAAGTTACATTGTTGGCTCGTTTTACCATTTATATTGATTTGGTCAAGGGTGAAAAGCAGTTTGCCATTCCTGATTATGGCATCAAGCAGAGAGAGGGAATTATACCTGATTATCTTTATAGTAAGCATCCCCATGAATTGGTGGATGGGGAGAAGTGGGGTATAGTGAAGTTGTGCCTTCTGCCAGATGATAATAGTAATGGCAATCGTAACCATGTTCGTATGGTTGACTTCAAACCGTTCAAACCCTATAGTTCTGTGGATGTGGAGTATCTCCGTGATGCTCGTATGCACTTTACTACAGAGGAATGGATAGACTTGTTACTGTCGGCGATGGAGTATGATCCAGATGGATTTACATCTATGACGCAGAAACTGGAGTTCTTGACTCGCTTGTTGATATTCATAGAGCCAAGACTGAACGTCATCGAGTTGGCACCAAAGGGTACGGGTAAGTCGTATGTGTTTGGCAACTTATCTAAGTATGGTTGGCTTGTTAGTGGTGGTAAGGTAACTCGTGCAAAACTTTTTTATGATAAACAAAAACAGCAGAATGGAATTATTAAGAATCATGACTTCACGGTGTTTGATGAGATTCAGACGATTATATTCCAAGAACCTGCAGAGATACAGGCTGCGTTGAAGTCATATTTGGAGAGTGGCAAGACTACCATTGATAACAATGAGTTCTCGTCTGAGTGTGGATTGATGTTGATGGGTAATATCCCATTGAGTTCTAGTCATTTACCAATTTCTCCCAACTATTTTGACTCTTTGCCAAATAACTTCAAAGAATCTGCGTTGTTGGATCGTTTCCATAGTTTCATAGAGGGATGGAAATTGCCAAGAGTGAATAGTAGTATGATTTTCCATGGTTGGACTATCAATGTAGAATACTTCTCAGAAATACTTCATACGATGCGTACTCAAAATTCATACGGATTGCTATTTGACGAATTGGTAGAGTTTGAGACGAAGGCAGATGTGCGTGACAGTAAGGCTATCAAGCGTATAGCCACTGCTTATATTAAATTGCTTTTCCCTCAATGGCAAACGCCAGAGGATGTCGATAAGGAGCTCTTTGACTTGTATTGTTTGCAGCCAGCCATTTATCGTCGTGGTATTATCAAGCAACAATGTCATCTGATAGATTCCGAATTTAAGGAAAGAATGCCTGAAGTGAGGATTGTTTAAATCATCTCTCATTGCCTATGGCTTCTGCCTGGGCATTGGGAGAATTATATAAAATAAAATGGATTATAATTTTCAGCAACGAAAGCAAATCTAACTTTTGAGAGGGTGGCATCAATTTTATATGAAACTTATGGAATTTAAAAATATAGCATTATGAGTACAAAAGCAAAATTTATCTTGACCTATATAGGTGGTGTTGTTACTGGCATCATCTTTGTGTTTATCTTAGGAATGATTGTCAACGCTTCGCAAGGGAAAGGAAGCGTGCAGCGTGATGTCGTGTTGTTTGAGAAACCTCAGCTGACGATAGGGGCTAGTGAGATAGTGGTGTTTCAAGTGCTGCCTGATGGCAGTGCGTTGGCTACGGTTCAATATTCTGATAATGGGAATAATGATAATGTGGGTATGGTCGTGATGCTTCTTGCCAAGGATGGGGTCTCTTACTTTGATTCTCAAAGCATTAAGATTCCAAGTGGAAAGTGCATGAAGCAAATTGGTATCTATAAATACATGACTCGCCAGGAGATGGAAAAGACGGTTCCTGTAGTGGAAATCTTCGATAAGTAAAAAAATAACTGCGCAATCGCTTCTCATGAACAAATCTTCGTTTGCGAAAACGATTGAACTCACTATTGCTTGCAAAGTCGTTAACGGATAGTTTGTCGGCTGCAAGACTGAAATATGCCACAACTCTTTTTTTGGACTTGTCGGTTACAATGTATGTAATTGACAATAAAGACTTAGTATAGTCAGCAGATTCTTTGATGATAAAGTTGTCAAGATCCTCATCACCGCACTGGAATGTTTCCACACAATCTGTTGGTTTCAAGATTTCGTATTTGAAGTTGTCTTGAAACTCATCTAATGTTATTTTCATTTTCGCTTATTTTTAAGATTGTACGAATGTCTTTTCTAAGACTTTACACCATTTTTGAAATTCTTCTTTCTTTTCCTTGCTCCATTTCGGAGGATTCTCCATTCGCTTCATGAATCTGCGAGCGTCCTCTCCATAGAGGATTGGGGGCTCTCGCCAAGCTGGTTTCAATGGTTTTCCCATGATTTGTCCTTTCTTTTAAATTGTTAATAATCAAGTTTGTGCGATATAATCTCATCACATGGCTGCAATGCAAATGCAAGCGAGCGCAATGAAAGCGTGCTTTCTTATTGCCGAGTGCAGCTTTGCTTCTGTTTTCAAAATGCCCCCAACTTTCCATATTATATTTATATTTATACATTATACCATATTATAGGGCAAAAATTGACTCCGTAACTATCGGATAATCAATCATATGATTATGAAATAATTTGACAAGAGCCGTAGAGAAAGAAATCTCTACGGCTCTACTGATATTCATATTTTGTATAGTACAAGTCTCCTTTTCGTTATAGTTTTGCCATGTGATACCCCAACGACTTCAGTTCGATGGCGATACCCATGAGATACATCTGATGAAGTGCGGCGATGAAGCCACGGAAGGCTGACTCGGTGCCTGGCTCCAAGCCTTGATGGGTGAGGAGATTGAGCGTGCGTGAGGCACATTCGGCGACAATGCCCGAAAGGACCTTGTGCTCCTTCTCGTCCAAACCTAATACTTGCTCGCAGATATAGTCATCCATGTGGTCGAAGTCCTTGCTGTCACGCAGATGCGTATAGTGGTCTTCCACCTTGCTGTAGAGTTCCCAGTCCACGTCCCAATACTTCGCCATCGCCATTCCCACGAACATAATCCAACCGAGTGCAACCGTGGGATACTTCGGAAATTCGCGCATGGCATCAGGGAGATAGCTTTCTCCTATCTTCGACCAGAGTTCCTCCAAGTCGGGAGCCTCCGGCAGGTGATCATCCACACGGTTGATAGACTTCAAGTACTGGTGAAGGTCGAACTTGAACTGTTCTTCCAAGTTTTTCTGGTTGATAATCATTTCTCAATACTTTTTTAGACAGAAACTCTCAATTCAAGGGAATTGAGAGTTTTGTTGTATATAAATCCTGGGGATTATAGTTTCTGCAAGAAGCGGTCAGCCTCGATAGCGGCCTTGGCTCCTGAGCCGGCAGCCACGATACCCTGACGATATACAGGGTCGGCTACGTCGCCAGCTGCAAATACGCCTGGTACATTGGTAGTGGCGGTGCCAGGAACTACCTTGATGAAGCCTTGCTCGTCGAGGTCGATATACTCCTTGAACAAGTCGGTGTTTGGCTTATGTCCGATGGCAAGGAAGAATCCGTCGATGGCAATGTCGAAAGCCTCCTCGTTGGTCTCGCCCTTATGACGAACCAAGTGAGCACCCTCTACGCCATTCTCACCGAAGAGTCCAACGGTATTGGTCTCAAACAAGATTTCGATATTTTCCTTCTCCTTCACACGCTGTTGCATGATTTCGGCAGCACGTAGGTAAGGCTTTCTCACAATCATATATACTTTCTTCGCCAAACCAGCGAGATACATGGCTTCCTCACAAGCGGTGTCACCACCACCTACGACAGCTACGGTACGCTTGCGATAAAAGAAACCATCGCAGGTAGCACAAGCTGATACGCCTTGACCACGATATTTCTCCTCGTCAGCCAAACCGAGATATTTTGCGGATGCACCGGTAGCGATAATCACAGTCTGTGCCTCGATTTCGTTGCCACGCTCATCGGTGACATGGAATGGACGCTGGCTGAAATCTACCTTTGTGATGCTGCCATCACGCAAATCTGCACCGAAACGAGATGCCTGCTCACGCAAGTCCATCATCATCTGGTTGCCATCCACACCATTAGGATAACCTGGAAAATTCTCTACAATCGTAGTGGTGGTCAACTGACCGCCTGGTTGAATACCTGCATAGAGCACAGGGTTGAGGTCGGCTCTACCTGCATAGATGGCGGCTGTATATCCAGCAGGGCCGCTGCCAATAATCAAAGTCTTTACTTGTTCCATAGTTTTATAGTTATGTGATGCAAAGGTACGTTTAATCAACAAGATACCCAAATTTTTCGGCTAGATTTTAGATAAATTACGAATAGAAAGTGCATAATATGCAAGAAAGCCGTTAGCGATGAGGGGATTTATGGGAAAAAATGATTAACTTTGCAGCCGAAAATAAAACAACTTAAATAGATGAATACAATTAAGAGAATCGTATTGACTGGCGGTCCTTGCGCTGGTAAGACTACAGCACTCGTCAAGGTGATAGAGCATTTCTCTAGCCTCGGTTACAAGGTGTTCACCATTCCGGAGGTGCCTACCATGTTTACACAGGCAGGCATGAACTACCTCACCTCCAACAAGGCTTTCTTCTTCGAGGGTGAGAAGGCTACGCTTCAGACACAGTTGCACCTGGAGGATTGCTTCTACAAGATGGCGCAAACCTTGGAGCAGCCTGTGCTCATTGTCTGCGACCGTGGCGTGATGGACATCTCTGCTTATTTGACTCCTGAGGATTGGCAAAAAATTATCGGTGAGGTGGGATACACTCAGACACAACTGCGTGATGAGCGATATGACGCCGTGCTTCACTTGGTTTCTGCCGCAGATGGAGCGGAGCAGTTTTATACTACAGCCAATAACGCACAAAGACTCGAACAGGCTGATGAGAAGGGACTTCAAATCGCACGTGAGTTGGATAAGAAGGTCATTGAGGCTTGGACAGGTCATCCTCACTTGCGTGTCATCAACAACCATGAGGACTTTGACAACAAGTTGAATCGTGTGCTCAAGGAAATCTCCAATGTTTTGGGCATTCCACAACCTATCGAGGAGGAGCGCAAGTATATCGTCAAGTTGACTGGTGAAATTCCTAACAGCATTGACAGTGACATTGTCCAGACTTATCTTACTGGTGAGCCTAATACTGAGATTCGTTTGCGCAAGCGTCGATTCGAAGAGAAGGAAGTATATGTGCATACGACCAAGAAACGCATCTCTGAGTCTGAGCAGATAGAGACAGAGCGACAGATCAATCAAAATCTCTATGAGTCTCTTCTTCAGCAAGCCGACCCTTATCGCCAGACGATTCGCAAGCATCGCAAGAGTTTCATCTGGAAAGGTCAGTATTTCGAACTTGACATCTTCGAGACTCCTCTCAAAGACTTGATGATTTTGGAGACAAAAGGCGTAGCCAAACAGGAGAGTGTGAAATTCCCTCCGTTTATCCAGGTCTTTGAAGATATTACAGGCAATACAAATTATTACAACTACAACATAGCTCTCAAGGGATGATTCCTTTGAGAGTTTTTTTATCTCGTAGATATTGTAAGTCGATTTTTCTGTATTTGCAAGAAAAGTCCTAAAACAAAAAAGGAAGTCCTCGAAAGAACTTCCTTGTCAGAGGTGTCTAGCGGAGTCGAACCGCTCTACACGGTTTTGCAGACCGTTACCTAACCGCTCGGTTAAGACACCAAATGCTTTGCTTGAGATGTTGTATTTCTCATTTGCGGTTGCAAAGGTACTGCTTTTATTTGGTTCCACCAAATTTTTGCCCAACTTTTTTCTTATTTTTTTCACATTTCTCGTAAAAAGGGCATCCAGCGCACTTATATTCCTTACATTTCCTCGCAGAATCGACTGCTTTCCATATAGAAAAGGTGGCATACCCAAGGCATGCCACCAATATGATAGCGATGATTATATACTGCGTGATCATCCTACAGCGTTATAACCATTTGTTGAGTTCTTGCGCATGATGTCACGGATGTTCATCTCCTTGAAACCGTCGGCACGACGCTGCTCTTCCAATTCCTCCTCTTCCTCGATGTCCTTCTCGGAACGAGTAAAGGTGAATGTCTTGTACTTAAACTCTGCGATTGCCCAACCGATAATGGCTACGACAATCAATGCTACAAAACCAAATAATGCATTCATTTCTATATCCTTTTATTTTATTTTTCTGTTCTCTGTCTGTGATGAGACCTATCCTTGCGATTAATATTCGTCATCGTCGGCTACGTCGGTAGCATCATCAAGTCCCAAGTTCTCTGGGTCTTCGAAGGTGGTGCGGTAGCTTTCCTCCGTCAACTTGTCATCGTCGAAGGCATCGTCGTCCTCGTCTGGGTCATTGTAGTGATCCTCAATCTCTGGTGCGTCCTCATCGTCGTCCTCCTCGTCCTCACGGCCACGAAGCTCGTCCTCACGATCCAACTCATCCTCGTCGGCGAATTTCATACGTACTTTCTCTACCTCTGGCTTCTCCTTGGCGAAGATGGCCTCGGTCCATGTACCCTTAGGTATCTCCAATACCTCGAATCCATCATCCAACTTCTTCTCGTAGAGACCACCCGGCTTATGCAAGCGATCCTTAGGAAGGGTAGTGGTGCTGATGTCGAAACCACTCTCGATGATGTCCTGGATGCTCTGTGGAAGAGACTCCCAACCACCGCCGAAGTTGCGCTCCAACACCTCGATGAGCTTGCTGGCACTGATATGGCGGATGTTCTCGTATGTCAAGTCGGTGACACGGAGGATAGGACGCTTCTTGATGGCGTACTTCACGTTGGCGTCATCGATGCGGAAGTAACCAATCTTGAAACCACGCTGGATGTATTTCTCTATGACGATTGGTTTATCGACCTTCACCTCCTCAATCTCGAAGGCACTGCGGATGACATCTACGTATTTGCGCTGATTATCCTTTAGGTCGGCATCCTTCTCTGCGGCTTCCCAGAGACGGAATACATCATTCTCTTGTATCTCCCAAACGCTAGACTTGGTCAGCGACTTGAGGCTAAGTGTTTTTTCTCTTTTCATCGTATATGTTTATTTCAAGTGCAAAATTAAGTACTAAATTTCTAAATACCAAATTTTACTTGCTTTTTTTTCAATTTTATTTCATTATCCTACGTAACGAGCCATTTTTACAATCCGCTCCAGTCGATGGTACGGATAAACTCCAGTGATTTCACCCAGTTGCAGTCGAGGCAGAACTGTACGGGATAGTCCTCTCTATTGTAGTATGCCATGGTCACCTCGGTGTCCTCGTCGTTGAAGTAAGGATGGTCTTTGGTAGCCATCTTGAAGAGCTTCATCACCACGTCCTTGTTCTTTTTCTTGGCTTCCTTGAGACGCTTCTCGTAGAGCGTCACGTATTGGTTCATCGCCAAAGCTTGCTCGTTGAGCGTGCGGATGATTTCATTGAACTTCTTCAAATCCACGTTGTCGCTCAGCACGGCTGATGCTGGCAGCATCTTGGAACGAAGGTAGGTCATGGCATCATACTTGAACACGGCAGTCTTGCGAACCACTATGTTCTGTGTGGTGTCGTTCACCGTAGCTTGTGACATCTTCACAATCTCGTTGAGCACGTCTTGTGCCGATGCTGGAACCATCATGGTTGCCAAGAGCCCCAATGTTATGATATACTTTTTCATGTCTTCTATTTTTGTTAGGGATGATTTCCTATGAAATGCTACTGTGCCTGATGCTATGCGTGGCGTACGAGGAAGATGCTGTTGTCGATGCAGGCTGGCAGTTCTTCCTTGTAGTGTGTCACCATGATCATCGTCTTGTTGTTGCGCTTGCAGAATGCCTCGATGACATCCTTCACCAGTCGGCGATTGATGTTGTCAAGTCCGTGCAATGGTTCGTCAAGAATCAAGAGCTCTGGGTCCTTGACGAAGGCTCTTGCCAAGAGAACCAAGCGTTGCTCGCCACTGGAGAGTTTGAGGAACCCGACCTCTTCTTTTCCTTCGAGACCGAAGACCTTCATCCAGAAACGGCACTTGTCCATATCCTCGTCCTTTGGTTTGACGTAGAGACCCACGGAATCCATCAGTCCGCTGGCTACGATACGGATGGCTGGCAAATCTCGCTGATAGGAGCGATGCAACTCTGGCGAAACGTAGCCGATATGCTTCTTGATGTCCCAGATGCTCTCGCCGCTTCCTCGTGGATTACCAAAGAGGGCGATGTCGCAGGCGTAACTCTGTGGGTTGTCTGCGCATACCAGACTGAGCAAGGTTGATTTGCCGGCTCCGTTCTGTCCGCTCAAAGCCCAGCGCTCTCCGTTCTTCACCGTCCAGTCAAGGTCTTTGAGGATGGTACGCTCGCCGTAGCGGATGCAAACCTTGTTCATCTTCACCACTTCCTCGTTGTGATATTCTCGGTCGCTGTAGGGTAGGTCGATGATGGCTTGCTCCAAGGCATCGTCGAGTACTCTTGTTGGGAGGGCAGGGCGACTGGCGAGATATTCATCCTTGGTCACCTTTGGCATCACCTTCATGCCCTTCACCTCTACGATGTGGGTGATGAAGTCGGGGATGTCATCGCTCTTGCTGAGCACGAGGATAATCTGCAAGGCACGCTCGGAGGCGAGTGCCTTGAGCAACTCTTTCAGTTGGTCGCGTGTCTCGGCATCCAGTCCGATGAAAGGATTGTCCATGATGAGTATACGAGGCTCGGCGAAGAGGGTGGAAGCCAACTTAAACTTTCTCAGCTCGCCACTCGATAGGAGGATGGTATATTTGTCGAGCAGGTGCTCCATGTGGAAGAGTTCATAGATATGCTTTTGCAAAGCTCTGCGTTCTGGCGTGTCCTCACCTGCCATCTGGTAAGCCTCCTCCAACTTGTCCTTGACGATAGGAGTAGATTCGTCGATTTCCAACTGATTCCATCGTTGTTGCAAGAAGTAATTGCGGTCGTTGTCGCCTCCGTAAGTGTCACGGAAGGTAATGTATTTGATGTTGTCACTCACCATCTTCTTGGTACTTGGCGAGAAATCATAGTAAGGGTCATGCATCAACAAGGGATGGCGACCCACAATCATATCGACAAACATGGACTTGCCACCGCCGTTGGGACCTACGATGGCGATGTGCTCTCCCTCGCAAGCCTCAAAATCTACGGGTTCCGCCATACGCCATTCTGGCATACGGGTAACACCTTTCTCTATTTTGATAATCGTTTGCATTGTCTTTATCTTGTTTCCTTCTGTTTCAATTCTTGTTACCTTTCCTTCGTAGGATTGCACCTTTATTATATATAGGGCAGAAATGAGACTCCTTACTTGTGGGTCGTGCGATTGAGGGCAGCCATCAGTTGTGCTCTTGGTCCAGTCAACTTGGCACTTCCTTCCACTCTTCCTTGGTTTCTTGTGGCGAAGTCTTTCCAACTGCTATAGTGCTTGGCGTTCGTCTCCGGGCGACCCATCTGCAAAAAGTGGCAGTAGGCTGCACCCAAGGCGTCGGTGGCATCCATAAACTTCGGCATGTCATCATCGCTAATATGAAGCATCCTTTGCAACATGGCAGCTACCTGCTCCTTCGAAGCCTGTCCCTGTCCAGTAATCGCCATCTTGATTTTCAGTGGTGCATATTCATGGATAGGAACATCGTGGTGGATGGCGGCTGCGATGGCAACACCTTGAGCCCTGCCAAGCTTCAACATCGACTGAACGTTTTTGCCGAAGAATGGAGCCTCAATCGCCATCTCATCAGGCAGATATTCATCGATGATACCGGTAACACGCTCGAAAATCTTTCCCAGTCGAAGATAGGGGTCACTTTCCTTGCGCATGTCGATGACACCCATCACCACCAGTTGAGCCTTGTTGCCCATCACCTTGATGACACCGTAACCCATCACGTTGGTTCCTGGGTCGATGCCGAGGATAATTTTCTCCGTGTTGTTGTTCTTGCGTGTGTTCATCTATTATCTATCCATGTAAGGATTGTGCGCCAACTCCTCTCCAATGCTCGTGGCCTGTCCGTGTCCTGGCAATACCCTCACCTCGTCTGGCAGTTGAGCCAAGAAGCGTAAGCTGTTGATAATCTGAAACATTGAACCGCCTTTGAAGTCTGTTCTTCCGATGGAACCATGGAAAAGTGTGTCGCCCGTGAAGGCAACCTTCTCCTCGGCACAATAGAAGGTGACAGAGCCACGTGAGTGTCCTGGGGTCAGGATGATCTCAAACTGGTGATTTCCAAAACGGATGATTTCATCGTCCTCGAAGAATTTGCCGATAGGAGGGAAGTCGTAGTCGAGCTGCATCTGATAGAAGGTCTCGGCTTGCGTCTTTAAGTTCTTCATCAAACTTTCGTCGGATGCAGAGACCTCTGGCTTCAGACCGAATGCCTCATAAATGGTGTTGTTGCCAAAGTTGTGGTCGAGATGGCCGTGGGTCACCAGGAGGTGAACAGGCTTCAACTCATTCTCTTTGATGTAGTTGACAATGGCTGTGCGCTCCTCAGGATAGAAGGCACCACAGTCTATGATGACACATTCCTTGGTTTCATCGCTCACAACGTAGCAATTCTCCTGGAGCATGTTGACTTGAAATCTTTCTATATGTAACATTGTTTTCTTGATTTTATGCTGGTACATAGACCAATTGTTTGTCTTGCTGAAACCATTCTTCCTCGAAGAAGGTGCTCAGTGGGGTAATCTCAGCCACGTTCTTGTAGGCTTTCAACTCCTCTTGTAGGTTGCCGCCTTTCAGGCAGAGCAGTCCGTTAGGCAATGCGTTCTGCTGCGCCTTCTTGAAGTTCTTCTTGATAATCTTCATCAAGTCGGGCAGTTGCATCACGGCACGGCTCACCACGAAGTCGTACTTGCCTTTCTCATCCTCGCCACGCAAGTGCTCAGCCACCAAGTTCTCCAGTCCGATGGCAGAAGCCACCTCATTGCAGACACGGATTTTCTTGCCAGTGCCGTCGATCAACTTGAACTTGCAATCAGGGAAGAGGATGGCGAGAGGAATGCCAGGGAAGCCGCCACCACAACCGAAATCGAGAATTTCTGTTCCTGGGCGGAAATGTATGGCCTTGGCGATAGCCATGGAGTGAAGCACGTGGTGCTCATACAAATTGTCGATATCCTTGCGGCTGATCACGTTGATTTTGGCGTTCCAGTCACGATAGAGAGCGTCCAACTGTGCTATCTGTTCTTTCTGCTTGTCGCTGAGATTCGGAAAATATTTCTCTATGATATTCATGCTTATTGCTTTAATATTTGGGTGCAAAAATATAAAAAAAATACGAGATAGCTCCATCTTAGTAGCATATTTTACTTTCTTTTTCTGTTTTTCGAAGAAAATGATGTAACTTTGCACCCGTATTTAGAATTATTGAACAATAAGTACTATATAATATTAAGGTAAAAATGATAAAAGCAGCTTTATTTGATTTGGACGGCGTAGTCTTCGAGACTGAATCGCAATATACCATTTTCTGGGGAATGATAGGTCGTGAGTATCATCCTGAGATGCCAGACTTCGCCCACCGTATCAAGGGACAGACCTTGGTGCAAATCTATGATAAGTATTTCTCCGACGCTCAGACCTTCGCTCATATCGAAGGATTTACAAGCGTGGCAGAAGAGCAAGCTAAGATTACGGTTCGCCTTGATGAGTACGAGCGCAATATGGCATACAACTATGTCGCAGGTTTCGAGGACTTTGTGAAAGACTTGAAGAAAAATGGCGTAAAGTGCGCTGTTGTAACCAGTAGCAATGCCAATAAAATGAGTATTGTCTATGAGTGTCACCCTGAGTTCAAGACTTACTTCGACAAGGTGCTCACCAGTGAGGACTTTGCCAAGAGCAAACCCGACCCTGACTGCTATCTGAAGGGTGCAGCTTACTTTGATGCGAAGCCTGAAGAGTGTGTTGGATTGGAGGATAGCTTCAATGGTCTGAAGGCTGTGAGGGCGGCTGGCGAGTTTACGCTCGGCTTGGCAACCACCAACTCCAAGGAGAGCATTGAGGAATACTCAGATTACGTGATTTCCAACTATATTGGCTTCTCTTTTGCAGATTTAGCTCGAATTTTTAGCGTATCTCGCAAATAATGTGTAACTTTTAATAAGGTACACTACACTCAACAATAAAAATAAATTAATTTATTTTGTATTGTCTTCGATTTGTAGTACCTTTGCACCCGATTTTAAAAACAAACAAAATGGGTTATTTATCTACTGATAAAAAGAAGATTACCGCCAAGACGTTTGCTGAGATGAAGCAAGCTGGCGAGAAGGTGACTATGCTCACCGCCTACGATTTCACCACAGCAGGTATCATTGATGCCGCTGGAATAGATAGTATTTTGATTGGAGACTCTGCTTCCAACGTGATGGCTGGCAATGCTGACACATTGCCTATCACCGTGGATCAGATGATTTATCACGCTCGCAGCGTGGCTCGTGCCGTCAACCATGCCATGGTGGTTTGCGACATGCCTTTTGGCAGTTACCAAATCTCTCGTGAGGAGGCACTTCGCAACGCTTGCCGTATGATGAAGGAAACGGGCGTTGATGCCCTCAAACTCGAAGGTGGCGTAGAAATCATCGACACCGTCAAGGCTTTGATAGATGCAGGAATCCCTGTTCACGGCCATCTCGGCTTGACTCCACAGAGCGTCAATAAGTTTGGTGGTTATGGCATTCGTGCCAAGGAAGAGGCTGAGGCAGAGAAACTCATCCAGGATGCCATCGCCCTCGATAAGGCAGGCTGTTTTGCGATAGTCTTGGAGAAGGTTCCTGCAAAATTGGCAGCTGAAGTAACACGTCAGGTAAAAGCTGTAACTATCGGTATTGGAGCAGGTAACGGCTGTGATGGTCAAGTTTTGGTTTATGCTGATGCGCTGGGTATGACCCAAGGTTTCAAACCTAAGTTCTTGCGCCACTTCGCTCAGGTGGGTGCTGAGATGACCAAGGGCGTGGAGGCATACGTAGAGGCTGTCAAGACGGGCGGCTATCCTAGTGTGGAAGAGAGTTACTAAGGCGACTCTAGGAGAAGTTAAACGAATGATTGGATAAATGGATACACAAAATACGCCCGTTCACATCAAGTTATGGCATCGAGAGTTTTGGATGATGGCATTTGCCAACTTGCTCTTGATGATGAGTGCTTACATGCTGATACCGGCTTTGCCTCCTTACTTGCTTCAGCAAGGTTATTCTTGCCTTCAGGTGGGATGCGTGATGGGAGCTTACGGCATCGGAGTGTTTGTGTTGGGTACCTTCTGTTCCTATTTGATTCAGCGTTATCGCCGCAATCATGTCTGCCAATATTCCATTCTGGCTGTGGCTCTTTGCGTGGCTGCCCAGTACTACCTCGACTTTATCGTAAATGTGAAGATGGAGTTTTGGACGTTGGTACTGAGCAGATTCGCACAAGGAGCTTTCCTCGGTTTGGCAGAGATGACGCTCGCGAGTACATTAATTATAGATACGTGTGAGTCTTTCCAACGAACGGAGGCGAATTACACGGCCTCTTGGTTTGCGAGATTCGCCCTTTCATTGGGTCCCGTGGCATCCATCTTGGTGTTCCAGGTTTTCGATTACCAAGGGGTACTGATTGCATCCGTGGCTTCGGCTTTGGTTTCGTTCCTGCTGATTACCTTGGTGAAGTTTCCTTTCAAGGCACCTTCCGACACGATGTCGAAGTTCAGCCTCGATCGTTTCTTCTTGCCACAAGGTATCTTGCTCTTTGTCAACTTGGCAATGATTACGTGTGTTGTCGGTATGTTGTTCTCCCTACATGAGACGGAGACGTTCTATGCGATGCTGATGGCTGGTTTCCTTATCGCCTTATGGGCTGAGAAATATGTTTTTCCGGATGCCGACTTGAAGAGTGAGGTACTTACGGGCTTGGTACTCTTGATTGCAGCCATCCTGATACAGTTTACCGACCAGCGTCCAGCCATGGAGATGATTTCGCCAGCCATGATTGGTTTTGGAATCGGCATCATCGGCAGTCGTTTCTTGCTTTTCTATATCAAGTTGGCAAAGCATTGCCAGCGTGGTACGAGCCAGAGTTCCTTCTTCCTCTCATGGGAGTTTGGACTGAGTCTCGGTTTGTTCTTGGGTATCGGCTTCCTCGGCAACCATGCAGTGGGCGATATGCAGGGCTTGTTCCCTCAGGTTCATGCAGAACACAAATACATCTTGCTTACCTCGCTTGCCATCTTGGCAGTGAGCTTGGCTTTTTACAATTTCTGTGTCCACCCTTGGTACATGAAGCATCGCAATCGTTAATATAGGTTAATGGCACTGAATAATTTCACCATTTAGAAATATTTCATTACCTTTGCATTCGCTAAAAGGAAATTGCCATGATGGCTCAGTTGGTAGAGCAACGCATTCGTAATGCGTGGGTCGCGGGTTCGAGTCCCGCTCGTGGCTCCATTTAGTCTGTGTGCGGGATTAGCACATCGGTAGTGCACGGGCTTCCCAAGCCTGGGAGGCGGGTTCGATTCCCGTATCCCGCTCTTTTTTCTTAATAATCAAACTCAACACTAATTTATTATGAACAACAATCTTTTCAACATTAAAGATTATGTAGTAGTTATTACCGGTGGTACTGGTGTACTCGGTCGTACCATTGCCAAATATTTGGCGCTCGAAGGTGCGAAGGTTGCCATTTTGGGCAGAAAAGAAGAAGTGGGCAACGCCATTGTAGAGGACATCAAGCAAGCTGGCGGCGAGGCTTCTTTCTTCAAAACCGACGTGATGAATTACGAGGTAGTAGAGCAGAACTGCAAGGACATCCTTGCCAAGTATGGTAAGATTGATACTCTTCTCAATGCCGCTGGTGGTAACATGAAGGGTGCAACGATTGCTCCAGACCAGAACTTCTTCGATTTGGATGTCAATCAGTTCCAAACCGTTCTTAATCTCAACCTCACAGGTACCGTCATCCCTACACAGGTATTCTTGAAGCCTATGGTAGAGGCAGGCAAGGGTAGCATCATCAACTTCTCTTCTATGGCTGCTTTCCGTCCTATGACTCGTGTATGTGGTTATGCTGCTGCCAAGGCTGGTATCTCCAACTTCACTGCCTATATGGCACATGAGACCGCCAAGAAGTTTGGCGAGGGCATCCGTGTGAATGCGATTGCTCCTGGCTTCTTTATCACAGAGCAGAACCGTGCGCTCCTCACCAATCCTGACGGAAGTTATACGGAACGTGGCAATGACGTGGTTCGCCAGACACCATTTGGCAGAATGGGTAAGCCAGAGGAGCTCTGTGGTACCATCCATTACTTGATGAGCGATGCCGCATCTTTCGTCACAGGTACAGTGGCAGTGGTAGATGGTGGTTTCAACATCTACGCTATGTAATTTGATTAGTAGGTATATATTTGTAAAATACTTTCCGAATCCCTCGTCTTTTCTAAGGCGAGGGACTTTTTTGCACCTAACTAGGTAAAAATTCACGCCTAGTTAGGAAAGAATTTTTTCCTAGTTATGTATAAATCAAAGTGGGGGTAGGGGTACAAAGTCGTCTGCTCTTACGCAAACCTTTACGCACGATTTTTGTAAAAATATGATGCAACGTATGGGAAAAATATATACCTTTGCAGCAGAAATTTAAAAAACAAAAACATAACAATAAAACAAATCATGAAAGAACTTAAAGCTTTGAACAAGCGTACAGCTCCTAAGAGCGTCGCTCCTGAGAAAATCATTCAGTTTGGTGAAGGTAACTTTCTCCGTGCATTCGTAGATTGGATTGTATGGAACATGAATAAAAAGACCGATTTCAACGGTTCTGTCGTAGTCGTTCAGCCTTTGGCTAAGGGTATGGTTGACTGGTTGAATGGTCAGGACTGCTTGTACCACGTTAACCTCCAGGGTAAGGAGAATGGTCAGGCTGTCAACACTTTGGAGCGCATCGACGTCATCAGCCGTTGCTTGAATCCATATTCACAGAACCAGGCCTTCATGGCTTTGGCAGAGCAGCCTGAGATGCGTTTCATCATCTCTAATACAACTGAGGCTGGTATCGCATTCGACGATTCTTGCAAGTTCGCAGATGCTCCTGCTGCTTCTTACCCAGGCAAGTTGGTTCAGTTGCTCTTCCATCGTTACAAGTTCTTCGAGGGCGACCCATCTAAGGGTATGATCTTGATGCCTTGTGAGTTGATCTTCTTGAACGGTCACCACTTGAAGGAGTGCATCTATCAGTATATCGAACTTTGGAAGGAAGACATGGGTGCTGACTATGAGGGCTTCAAGGAGTGGTTCACCAATCACTGCTATGTTTGCGCTACATTGGTTGACCGTATCGTTCCTGGCTTCCCACGTGATACCATCAAGGAGATTCAGGAGAAGGTTTGCTACAAGGATAACTTGGTAGTAAAGGCTGAGAGCTTCCACCTCTGGGTAATCGAGAAGGCTGAGAACATGACCGTAGAGCAGATGCAGGAAGAGTTCCCTGCTCACAAGGCTGGTCTCCACGTATTGATCACAGACAACGAGAAGCCATACCACGAGCGTAAGGTTACTCTCTTGAATGGTCCTCACACTGTATTGAGCCCTGTTACTTATTTGAGCGGTGTCAACATCGTACGTGATGCTTGCGAGCACCCAGTTCTCGGTAAGTACATCCACAAGGTACAGTTTGATGAGTTGATGCAGACCCTCAACTTGCCAATGGAGGAGTTGCAGAAGTTCGCTTCTGATGTATTGGAGCGCTTCGAGAACCCATTCGTTGACCACCAGGTAACTAGCATCATGCTCAACTCATTCCCTAAGTATGAGACTCGTGACCTCCCAGGTGTTAAGGTATATTTGGAGCGTAAGGGCGAGTTGCCACAGGGTTTGGTATTCGGTCTCGCTGCTATCATCACTTACTACAAGGGTGGTGTTCGTGAGGACGGTGCTCCTATCCAGCCACAGGATGACCAGAAGATCATCGACAAGTTGACAGAGCTTTGGGCTACTGGCGATACTCAGAAGGTAGCTGAGGGCGTACTCGGCTTCGACTACATCTGGCATGAGAACTTGAACGAGACTGTTCCTGGCTTGACAGAGTTGGTTAAGAAGGACCTCGACCTCATCCAGGAGAAGGGTATGCTTGAGGCTGTCAAAACTATCTTGTAATATCGAAGGCTTCAATAAAAGTAAAAGATAAGATGTAAAACGAACCAACAACGCAATGTTGATTCGACAAAAACAAAAAAAGGAAGAGGGTGAAAATCCTCTTCCTTTATTTTTGTTATTTACTGAACATTCGCTAGTTAACTTCTCGTATATGCGAAAGTTTAATTTCTATTCCTCGTGGCTTACAGTCTTGAATGTCAATTCCTCCTTGTTTGGATTCTTGCCGATGTTGATGGTGTCTCCCTTGTGGAGTGTGCCACCCAGTATCAACTCGCAGACGCCATCCTCTATGTAGGTTTGGATAGCTCTCTTCAGTGGACGGGCACCAAACTGAACGTCGTAACCCTTGGTTGCCACCAACTCCTTTGCCTTGTCGGAGATTTGAATCTTGTAACCCATCTCGTTCACACGCTTGAAGAGACCACGAAGCTCAATGTCGATGATTTGCTTGATGGCATCGAGATTCAACTGGTCGAATGTGATGATTTCATCGAGACGGTTCAAGAACTCAGGCGAGAACTGCTTGCTCAGGTTCTTTTGTATGATGCTGCGTGCATACTCCTTGTCCTTCTCGTTCATCGTAGCGCCATTGATGCCGCCGGCGTTGAAACCGATGCCGCTTCCGAACTCCTTCAACTGACGGGTTCCTGCATTGGATGTCATGATGATGACAGTGTTGCGGAAGTCTATCAATCTTCCGTTTCCATCGGTCAATCTACCTTCGTCCAATACTTGCAAGAGCATGTTATATACCTTGTCATGCGCTTTCTCAATCTCATCGAGCAAGATGATGGAGTATGGTTTGCGACGAACTTTCTCGGTCAACTGTCCACCTTCCTCGTAGCCTACATATCCCGGAGGCGCTCCGAGCAGGCGAGAGGTATTGAAACTCTCTGAGTACTCACTCATGTCCACACGAATCATGGCATCGCTGGAACCGAACATCTCTTCTGCCAGCTTCTTGGCGAGATAGGTCTTGCCGACTCCCGTAGGACCCAAGAACATGAAGGCACCTATTGGATGGTTAGGGTCGCGAAGTCCCACACGATTGCGCTGGATGGCTTTCACCATCTTCTCTATGGCCTCGTCTTGGGCGATAACCTCTTTTTTCAAGGTTGCTGCCATATTCTTCAGTCGCTCGCCTTCCTGTTCTGCCATTCTCTGTACAGGTACACCTGACATACGACTGACAACGTCTGCCACATTGGCTTCTGTCACAGGGATGCGGTCCTCATTCTCGGATTTTTGCCAAGACTTTCGATAGTCTTCCAACTGGCGTTCCAAGGCGAGTCCCTTGTCACGGAAGCTAGCTGCCAACTCGAAATTCTGGTTTTTGACAGCCTCGTGCTTCTTTTCGGCGATCAACTCGATTTCCTCCTGCAACTCGAGAATGCTGTCTGGCACTTCCACATTGGTGAGTCGAAGACGAGAGCCCACTTCGTCGATGACATCGATCGCCTTGTCTGGGAAGAATCGGTCGGTAATGTATCGAGCCGTCAATTTGACACATGCTTGCAATGCCTCGTCACTATAGCTGACACCATGGTGCTCCTCGTATCTGTCCTTGATATTTCTGAGGATTTGTAGTGTCTGCTCAGGAGTCGTTGGCTCCACGATGACTTTTTGGAATCTACGCTCCAAGGCACCATCTTTCTCGATGCTGTTGCGATACTCCTTGAGAGTTGTGGCGCCGATACATTGTACTGTGCCACGAGCCAAGGCTGGTTTCAGAATGTTGGCGGCATCCATCGTGCCACTGCCACTTCCGGCACCGATAAGAGTGTGAATCTCATCTATAAATATAATAATGTCAGGATTGTTCTCCAGTTCAGTGATGAGTCCTTTGATGCGCTCCTCAAACTGTCCACGGAACTTGGTGCCAGCTACGATGGAGGTGAGGTCTAGGTTGACAACCTTTTTGTTGAACAGAGCTGGTGAAGTCTGCTGTTTTACAATGAGTTGAGCCAGTCCCTCAGCAATGGCACTTTTGCCCACTCCCGGTTCGCCGATGAGGATAGGGTTGTTCTTCTTGCGACGACCGATGATTTCGAGCACACGCTGTATTTCTTTCTCTCTGCCCACTACTGGGTCCAACTTTCCTTCCCTTGCGGCTTGAGTCAAGTCGGTGCTGAAGTGGTCGAGGATAGGAGTCTTGTTGTTATTACGCAACTGTCCGTTGGTAGTGGTCCCTTTCTTTTGTGCAGACGATGTCGAAGAGGACGAATGCGCCTTGGCTTCGTTCTCGTTCATGAAAAAGTCATCGTCATCTTCTTCGTCAGGGAAGGAAAAACCATCTACAAAGGTGGTGCGTCCTATTTTTCTCTGGATTTTCATGCTTATGATGTCTTTGTTAATATGCTTGTTACTACTTGAATTAAAATGGTGCCGTTCCCGGCTTTTTCGTTGCAAAAGTACAACAATTATTGCAATCAGCAAAACTTATGCCAACTTTTTCAGGAGGCAGCAAAACACAAAAAACGCTAAAATGGCGCATTTTTTGCCTCAGAAAGCATATTGTTAGAAAAAATAGTTGTACCTTTGTCGGTGATTCCGATATGCCAAAATCGCTTAGAACGCAAATAAATGCCCTTTTCGGCGATTTTCGCTCCAAAAAGGGGAGTTGAAAGCAATGGCATGCATCGGGATAGAATTTGGAAACTTAAATAATAACATTCATAATAAATGGACGAAAATCAAACACTTGATCATGATAGAATCATGAAAATCAACATTGAGGAGGAAATGAAGTCGAGCTACATCGATTATTCGATGTCAGTTATCGTGGCTCGTGCCCTCCCTGATGTACGCGATGGTTTCAAGCCTGTGCACCGCCGTATTCTCTATGGTATGCTCGGTATTGGAAACACCAGTGACAAACCTTATAAGAAATGTGCGCGCGTAGTAGGTGAGGTGCTCGGTAAGTATCACCCACACGGCGACTTCTCTGTCTATGGTGCCCTCGTGCGCATGGGACAGGAGTGGAACATGCGTTACACATTGATCGATGGACAAGGTAACTTCGGTTCTGTCGATGGCGACTCTCCTGCTGCCATGCGTTATACTGAGTGCCGCCTCTCAAAGATGGGTGAGCACATCATGGACGACTTGGACAAGGAAACCGTCGATATGATGAACAACTTCGATGACACCCTCCAGGAACCTTCCGTGATGCCTACCAAGATTCCTAACCTCTTGGTGAATGGTGGTAACGGTATCGCCGTGGGTATGGCTACCAATATTCCTACCCACAACTTGCGTGAGGTTATCGATGGCTGCTGTGCTTACATCGACAATCCTGACATCGACACCGATGGCTTGATGAAATATATTCCGGCTCCAGACTTCCCTACAGGTGCTACCATCTATGGTATCCAGGGTGTGAAGGACGCTTACGAGACTGGTCGTGGTCGTATCGTGGTACGTGCTACTGCCGAGATCGAGAGTGGGGATGCTCACGACAAGATTGTCATCACTGAGATTCCTTATGGTGTCAACAAGGAGCAGCTCGTCATGGCTATCGCCGACCTCGCCAAGGAAGGCAAGGTAGATGGCATCGCCAATGTGAACGATGAGTCTGGTCGCCAAGGTATGCGTATCGTAGTGGATGTGAAGCGTGATGCCAATGCCAATGTGCTCTTGAACAAGCTCTTCAAGATGACTGCATTGCAGAGTTCTTTCTCTGTCAACTGCATCGCCTTGGTGAATGGTCGTCCTCGCTTGCTCTCCTTGAAGGAGTGCGTGAAGTACTTCGTGGAGCATCGTCATGATGTTACCATCCGTCGTACACAGTTCGACTTGAAGAAGGCGCAGGAGCGTGCCCACATCCTCGAAGGTTTGATCATCGCTTGCGATAACATCGACGAGGTGGTACACATCATTCGTGCCAGCAAGACTCCATCCGACGCTCAGCGTAACTTGGAGAAGCGTTTCGAACTCGATGAGATTCAGAGCAAGGCCATCGTGGATATGCGCTTGTCACAGTTGACAGGTCTGCGTCTGGAGCAGTTGCACAATGAATTTAACGAGTTGATGAAGACCATCGACTACTTGAATCAGATATTGAACGACCCTGAGCTTTGCAAGAAGGTGATGAAGGATGAACTCAATGAGGTGAAGGAGAAATATGGTGACGACCGTCGTACCATGATTAAGCCTGACGACCATGAGTTCAACCCAGAGGACTTCTATCCAAACGACCCAGTGGTTATCACAGTTAGCCACCTCGGATATATCAAGCGTACCGCTTTGTCAGAGTTCCGTGAGCAGGCTCGTGGTGGTGTTGGTGCCAAGGGCGCTCGTACCCGTGATAAGGACTTCACCGAGTACATCTATCCAGCTACTATGCACCAGACGATGCTCTTCTTCACCAAGAAGGGACGTTGCTACTGGCTCAAGTGCTATGAGATTCCTGAGGGCGACCGCAACTCTAAGGGACGTGCCATCCAGAACCTCCTCAACATCGAGAGCGATGACCAGGTGAACGCATTCCTCCGCTTGCGTGGTTTGAACGATGCCGAGTTCATCAACAATCACTATGTCGTATTCGCTACCAAGAATGGTACCGTGAAGAAGACTTGCTTGGAGGCATACTCTCGTCCACGTGCTAATGGTGTGAACGCCATCAACATCGTAGAGGGCGATGAGGTGGTAGATGTTCGCTTGACCAATGGTTGCAACGAGTTGATTATCGCCAACCGCAATGGTCGTGCCGTTCGATTCCATGAGAATCAGATTCGTACCATGGGACGTACCTCAACAGGTGTACGTGGTATGCGCCTCGATGAGGGCGACGATGCTGTTATTGGTATGATTGTGGTCAACAATGCTGAGACTGAGAACGTAATGGTTGTCAGTGAGCAGGGTTATGGCAAGCGCTCACAGGTATTGGATTATCGTGTAACCAACCGTGGTGCCAAGGGTGTGAAGACACTCAACGTCACTGATAAGACTGGTCGCCTGGTAGCCATCAAGAACGTGACCGACGACAACGACCTCATGATTATCAACCAGAGTGGAATCGTGATTCGTCTCGCCGTGGCAGATTGCCGTGTGATGGGTCGTGCTACTCAGGGCGTTCGCCTCATCAACTTGACCAAGAAGAACGATGTCATCGCTAGCGTATGTAAGGTGATGAGTTCCGAGCTTGAAGCCTCAGTAGAGGAAGAGAGCCGTGCAGCTTGGGCAAAGAAGAGCGAGGAAATCGAAGAAGACACCAAGGGTATTCTATAAGGTTTTCTTGAAAACGTACCCAACCGGGCGTTTTTCTTCCACCTTCATATAATATATAACGAAATGATTCGTTGTTAGAAATAAAATAAAAATAAACCTTTAAACAAGACGATATGAAAAAATTAATGATTGCAGCTATGATGGTACTCAGTGCCACATCAGCTTTCGCTGGTGACAGCGATGCTCTCAAGGCAGTGCTCAAGGCAAAGACATTTGCTGACGCTAAGAACTTGGTAGAGCAGAATCTCGGTTCTATGGCCAACGATGCTGAGAAGGCTAAGGCTTACAACCACTTGGTAGATCTCGCTATGAAGCAGTTCAACGACCAGCAGTCTATCCAGCAGATGAACCAAATTACCAAGAAGAACGATCCTGTGGATATGGAGGCAATGAACGAGGGTGCTTACAATGCGCTCATCGCTGCTCAGGAGTGCTATAAGTATGATCAGCTTCCTAACGCCAAGGGTAAGGTGGCTCCTAAGTATGATGGTAACAAGGACCGTGTATGGGGTGCTCGTATTCAGCTCGTCAATGCAGGTCAGGATGCTGCTCAGAAGAGCCAGGCAGAGAATGTATTGAAGTACTGGGGTACTTTCCTCGATACAGAAAACGCTCCTATGTTCGATAGCAAGGCTAAGGAAAAGGAGAGTGAGAAGGAGTATCTCGGTCAGGTAGCTCTCTTCGCAGCTCGCTATGCTTACCAGGCAAAGGATATGGCTCGTTGTGAGAAATATTGCGACATGGCAATGAAGGACGAGTCTCAGAAGAAAGATGCGCTCAACTTGAAGCTTTACACCATGAAGGAAGGCTTGAAGACTCACGCAGACTCTTTGGCATACGTTGACAAGTTGAAGGGTCTTTATGCTCAGGATGCTTCTAATGAGGTTATCCTCGACAACTTGAATGGTATGTATTCTTCTTTGAAGATGAAGAAGGAGCAGCTTTCTCTTCTTGATTCAGCAGTTTCTGCTAATCCAAAGAATTTCGTAGCTCTCGCAGATTTAGGTATGTATTACATCAGCGAGAACGATGCAGACAAGGCTATCAAGTACTTGAAGGAGGCTTTGGCAGTTCAGCCAGAGAACGTTGTCGTTATGACATACCTCGGTGCTTGCCTTAACGTAAAGGCTGCTAACTTGCAGGATCCTAACGGTCGCAAGGTCGTTTACCAGGAGTCTATCAAGCACCTTGACAAGGCTAAGGAGCTTGACCCACAGAAGGCTCAGGCTAACTGGGGTTACAACCGCTACCAGGCTTACTATGGCTACTATGGTCCTAACGCACCTGAGACTAAGCAGGCAGAGGAGGAGAGTAAGTAATATTAACTTCATCATATAAAAAAGAGGCTGGACGTGCAATATGTCCAGCCTCTTTTGTTTCATCCAATTTTCTTTCTGATAAGATTTAAGGATTAACAACGTTAATCGGATTTCCTTCAATGAATGCTTTGACATTAGCGGCAACCTGACGATTGAGACGTGTACGAGCCTCCAAAGTTGCCCAAGCAATATGTGGAGTAATGAACGCATTCTTCTCCTTGAAGAGTGGATTGTCTTTTGATGGTGGCTCTTGCGCCATGACATCAGCACCGTAAGCGCCAATGATACCATCGTGAAGTGCTTGAGCTACAGCATCTTCGTCAACTAAAGGGCCACGACCTGTATTGATCAAGATAGCAGATGCTTTCATCTTAGCCAAACTCTCGGCATTGATGAAATGATAGGTATCATCTGATAGTGGGCTATGAAGGGATAGAATATCAGAAACAGCCAATAAACCATCCTTGTTAACCTTTGTTATCCAATCTGGTAAGTCGCTGGAATTCTTGCTAGTTAGCGCATAAACATCCATACCAAAGTCACGTGCGATGGTAGCGACTTTCATACCAATATTGCCAAGTCCCATGATACCGATGTTTTTGCCGGCTAGTTCCATGAGAGGTGTGTCCCAATAACAGAAATCCTTGTTGTATGCCCAACGCTCATTGCGGTTTTCCTGTGTATAATGTTCAACTCGGTTGGTAATGGCAAGTATCAAAGCGAAGGTCATCTGCGCGACGCTGTCTGTGCTATATGCAGGAATATTCGTTACAACAATACCTTGACGCTTTGCAGCCTCGATGTCAACGACATTGTAGCCAGTGGCTTGGATGCCGATATATTTTAATTTTGGAAGTTGTGCCAAAGTCTCAGCGTCCATCTGAACCTTGTTGATCAAAATGATGTCAGCATCCTTGGCACGTTCAATCTTTTCATCATCATTCGTTCTTGGGTAAACTGTCACGTTGCCCAGTTGCTCCAACAAATCCCAGTTGAGGTCACCGGGATTGGAAGCATATCCATCTAAAATAACTATGTTCATCATTCTAATATATTTTTGTTTGTATTTTTGTTATGAATTTAAAACGTCTCATTTTTTGCGTTTTCTTGGCAAAGGTACGGATTTTCTCTGAATTTCGCAAAAATGGCAGATTAAATTTATGCTAAAACGTACTTTCATTTACTAAGGGACATTATGATAAATAAGACCTAAAAAGATAAAAGTGAAGGCTAATATGCTAACCTCCACCTCTTGGTTGCGCTATCCAAAGTCCCAAGAATGTCAAAGCGCCATTCAGCATCAACAACTCGTAACCGAACTTATACCCTGTGAGACTTTGGGTTGTCAAATCTAGTGCTAAACAGATGAGCGGACTTGCTACTGCTATGTATGGTGTCCATTTGTCATTTGCCGGCTTTGTAGTGAGCAAACTATATGCGAACAGACCTAATAGCGGTCCATATGTGTAAGAGCAAAGAATGTAGATAGCATCTATGACGCTGGTCGAATTGAGTGCTTTGAATGCTATGATAAAAAGCATGAAGACAACTGCAACCATCAGATGCACTCTCTTTCTTAACCGCTCGTTCTTTGGTTTACCTAAGATATCGACACAAAGACTTGTCGTGATGGCAGTCATAGCTGAATCAGCACTGGAGAAACTAGCTGCCACTATTCCTATCGTAAAGAAAATCACCACTATATTCCCCATATATCCCGATGCAGCAAACATTGGTAGTAAATCATCAGGAGCCTCTGGTATAGGCATTCCCTGTTTCTGGGCCAATAAAATCAAGAGAACGCCGAGTGATAGAAAGAGCAAATTGGCTGGCACAAAGGCAAATCCGTAGGTACACATATCTTTCTGGGCATCCTTCAATGTCTTGCAAGTTAGATTCTTCTGCATCATATCTTGATCTAGTCCTGTCATTACTATCACTACAAATATACCGCTAAGAAATTGCTTCCAAAAGTTTTGTTTTGATACCCAATCGTCGAAGACAAAGATGCGGGAATGTGAATGAGAGCTGATAGCTTGATAGGCTTCTGAGAAGTTCATGTCAAGCTGTTGCATTACATAATATATAATAAGGAGAAGAGCAAGAAACATACAGGTGGTCTGGAAGGAGTCTGTCCATACCAAAGTCTTGATGCCGCCTTTTCTTGTGTAGAGCCATATCAAGAGCACCATGGCAGGAACGGTGACAAAGAACGGAATCCCTACTCCATCCAATACAAATCGCTGGAGGATAATGCACACGACAAAGAAGCGAACGGCGGCTCCTGTCATCTTAGACAGAAGGAAGAACGATGCACCTGTCTTATAGGAACGAATGCCCAAACGATGCTGAAGATAACTATAGATGGTGGTGAGATTGAATTTATAATAGACTGGCAGCAAGAGAAAAGCCACCAAGAAATAGCCTACTATAAAGCCTAGGCACATCTGAAGGTAAGTCATGTCACTCTTAATCACCATACCTGGCACACTGACAAAGGTGATGCCACTGATGGAAGCCCCCACCATGCCAAAAGCCACCATATACCAAGGCGAGCGACGATCGGCACGATAGAACGTATCGTTGTTCGCCTTGCGAGATGTCATCTTGCTGAAAAGAAGCAAAATGCAGAAATATATCAAAATAGTAATAAGGATTGTCATATCTTATATTTATTCTTATGTTTTGCTTTTGTTGGAACACCATGGAAAGTATGACCTATGCTTGGTGTATAGGTTCTGCCAGCACTAGCTCCTCCACAATATTCAGCCCACCGAGAGCGGATGCGATCTACATAGTCAGCAGTCTCCGTACCTCTCATATATCCACTTTTCACCACAGGGTCGTGATAGAAAGCTGGATTGCTCAGGCGAAGCACGTATTCTCTCACCTCACCCCAGTTGTGAGCATTGCCTCCATGTTTGCGAGTGAGTGCCATGGCATCCCGGATATGGTGGAAACCGCCATTGTAGGCTGCAAGAGCGAAAAGAATGCGTTGACCAGGGTCGCCGACATCCGAGAAATGACCTTGAAGTTCTGCCATATATCGGGCAGCGGCTGCTATGTTAGCCTCTGGCTGATGAATGGCTTCCATCGGCAAACCGAGATGAGCTGCTGTGGAAGGCATAATCTGCATCAGTCCACAAGCACCTGCCCAAGACCTTGCCTTTGGGTCGAAGCAACTCTCTTGATAGCATTGCGCTGCCATCAACCTCCAGTCCATTCTAGCAGAGGGAGCATAGCGTTGGAAATAGCCATCATAGTTGGAGATGACACCCTTCGAACGATTCAAGAAGGATGAATAGACATGGCGCTGGATACTACGGGTGGAGAGCAGGAAGGATTCCTCCTGTTTCATCTGAGCTATCATCTGAGGTTTGAACCAACTATTGAGGGAATCTGCCAAACTCTTGTTACCACCGACTACAGCCCATTGGGTCTTTGTACTATCTGGGGTTACGCCACAGAAGAGCAAGTTCCCTTTCGTCTCCTTTCTCGGAAGAGGAACGGCGATGACATCTCCCTCGCCTTTCTGCAACTTGCTAATCATTTCTGCCGTATCCTTACATTCCTCGACACGCAGCGACACACCGATCTTTTGGGCGAATTTCTCACACAGGAGATACTGGAGACCCATGCCATGGTTGTGGTAATTATAATAGGTGGTAGGTCCGTTGATAGTGAGCATAATCATCTCACCATTTGAGACAATGTCATCGTATGAAAAACCCTTGTCGGAGGAAACGACGGTGTCGCTAGTGGATTCCCCTCCCACTTGGGCTCCCCATGGAGTCATCTCTGGTTGTTCCTTCTTGGAAGAGCAACCAACCAATGCAAAAACTGCAAATAATACTAATAAATATACTTTATTCATGTTTCGGGTTACAAAATTACATATTTTTTTGGATATTCAAGCAAAAAGCAGTACTTTTGCAATGATTTTTAATCAAAATGAAGAAATATGTTACGAATAGCAGTACAATCGAAGGGTCGTCTTTTCGATGACACCATGAATTTACTATCAGAGGCAGACGTCAAGGTCAGTGCCTCTAAGCGCACTCTTCTGGTGCAGTCATCCAACTTCCCACTGGAAGTTCTCTATCTCCGTGATGATGATATTCCACAGAGTGTGGCAAGTGGAGTTGCCGACATCGGTATTGTTGGCGAGAATGAGTTTGTAGAGCGTGGCGAAAATGCCCAGATCATCAATCGACTGGGATTTAGCAAGTGCCGTTTGAGCCTTGCCATTCCAAAGAAGATTGAATATCCTGGCTTGAAGTGGTTCGATGGCAAGAAGATTGCCACTTCTTATCCTAACATCCTCCGCAACTTCATGAAGAAGAACGGCATCAATGCCGATATCCACGTCATCACTGGTTCTGTGGAGATCAGTCCTGGTATTGGACTAGCAGATGGTATCTTTGACATCGTCAGCTCTGGTTCTACTCTTATCAGCAACAATCTTGCTGAGGTTGAGGTGGTGATGAAGAGTGAGGCCTTGCTCATCGGCAACTGGAATATGGACGAGGAGAAACATCAGATTCTCAACGAGATGCTCTTCCGTTTCGAGGCAGTTCGCTCTGCACAAGACAAGAAGTATGTGATGATGAATGCTCCTAAGGACAAGGTAGAGCAGATTACAGAGGTTTTGCCTGGCATCAAGAGTCCTACTATCATCCCATTGGCTGACGAGGCATGGTGCTCTATCCATACGGTTTTGGATGAGAAGAGATTCTGGGAAATCATCGGTAAGTTGAAGGAACTAGGTGCACAAGGCATCTTGGTAACTCCTATTGAGAAGATGATATTATAATAATGTATAGTGTTACGACTAGACATTAAGCATAAATAACTAAACTTGAATGAAGGAATGAAGGTAATGAAGTATCCTGCAAAGGAAGAATGGGGTAAGCTCGTAGAGCGCCCACACCTCGATGTATCGCAGCTCAACGCTACGGTAGAAGGTGTTCTCAATGATGTGAAGAACAATGGCGACGCTGCCGTCAAGCATTACGAGGAGAAATTCGACCATGCCCATCTTAGCGCCTTGGCTGTGACCGAGGCAGAAATCGAAGAGGCAGAAGGGTTGATTTCTCCAGAATTGAAGCATGCGCTAGAGCTAGCCCATCATAATATTGCCACATTCCATCAAAGCCAGAAATTTGAAGGTGAGAAAGTTGAGACTGCTCCAGGTGTCACCTGTTGGCAGAAGAGTGTAGCCATTGAGAAGGTGGGTCTTTATATCCCAGGCGGTACCGCCCCACTCTTTTCTACCGTACTGATGCTTGCTACTCCTGCCAAGATTGCAGGATGCAAGGAGATAGTTCTCTGTACTCCTCCTAATGCTGAGGGAAAGGTGAACCCTGCCATCTTGATGGCGGCTAAGATAGCCGGTGTCAGCAAGATTTTCAAGGCTGGTGGTGTCCAGGCTATCGGCGCGATGGCTTATGGCACAGAGAGTGTTCCTAAGGTTTATAAGATATTCGGTCCAGGCAATCAATACGTGATGGCTGCTAAACAACATGTTTCTTTACACGATGTAGCGATTGATATGCCTGCCGGACCATCGGAAGTCTGCGTCATTGCTGATGAGACCAGCAACCCTGTATTTGTAGCTGCCGACCTCCTATCGCAGGCGGAGCACGGACTTGACTCACAAGTCTTCCTCATCAGTACTTCGGAAGACATCATAGAGAAGGTACAAGCAGAGGTGGCTCGTCAACTGGCAGTTTTGCCTCGTTTGGCAATGGCCACGAAGTCACTCGACAATTCCAAGTTCGTACTCGTACATGACTATGACGAGGCTATCGAACTGAGCAACACGTATGCTCCTGAGCACCTGATTATCGCCACCAAGAACTATGATGAGTTGGCAGAGAAGGTAGTCAATGCTGGCAGTGTCTTCTTGGGTGAATATGCTTGCGAGAGTGCTGGCGATTATGCGAGTGGTACCAACCACACCTTGCCTACTCATGGTTATGCCTTGGCTTACAATGGCGTAAACCTTGATAGTTATAATCGTAAGATTACTTTCCAGCATCTCACAGCAGAAGGCATCAAGAGCATAGGAGATGCAGTGGTGACTATGGCAGAGAACGAGCAATTGGAGGCCCATGCCAATGCCATGCGCTTGAGAGTGAAAGAGGTGAAGTGAAATGAGTCAAGCGATTCATCTCTAAAGACTAACAACTTTTAAATCATCTTCAAATGAAAGAATTGAAAGACTTGTGCCGTGCGAATATTTGGAATCTAGCTCCCTATAGTTGCGCACGCACTGAATTTAGCGGAAAGAGTGCCAGTGTGTTTCTTGATGCTAATGAGAATCCATATAATGAACCCTTCAATCGTTATCCCGATCCTTTCCAGACGGAAGTGAAGGTTGCTTTGAGCAAAATCAAGAACGTGCCTGTGGAGAATATCTTCCTAGGCAATGGTAGCGACGAGGCGATTGATTTGGTGTATCGAGTGTTCTGTAATCCAGGAATTGACAATGTGGTAGCCATTGCTCCTACTTACGGTATGTATGAGGTGTGTGCTGATGTCAATGATGTCGAATATCGCTCCGTGTTACTCGATGAGCAATTCCAAATTACGGCGGAGAAATTGCTGGCAGCATGTGATGACCAGACCAAGGTAATTTGGATTTGTAGCCCCAACAACCCAACTGGCAATCTGATCAATCCAGAGGCGATCGTGGGTGTATTGCAGAAGTTCGATGGCATTGTAGTTGTGGATGAGGCATATAGCGATTTCGCTAACATACAGCCATTCCGCTCTTACTTGTCCAAGTTCCCTAACCTCATTGTGCTGAATACAATGAGCAAGGCTTGGGGTTGTGCCGGATTACGATTGGGTATGGCGTTTGCCAGCAAAGCCATCATCGACTTATTTAATAAGGTGAAGTATCCATACAACATCAATATCCTTACTCAGCAACATGCTTTGGAATCTCTCAAGGATCCATACCAAGTGGATGAATGGGTGAAGATTCTTTTGCAAGAAAGAGCGAAAGTTATCTCAGCCTTTCTCGACTTGCCGATTTGCGAGAAGGTGTATCCTACGGAAGCTAACTTCTTTTTGACAAAGATGACAGATGCCCAAGCCATCTATGATTATTTGGTTGATAAGGGTATCATCGTTCGCAATCGCAACAAGGTTCAACTTTGCGGTAATTGCCTACGTATCACCATCGGCAAGAAGAGTGAGAATATAGAATTGCTCGCTGCATTGAGACAATATGGAGAATAGGTTTTCTCTTGAATATAAAAGTAAAGGGGACAAGTTTTTTCAACTTGCCCCCTTCTCTTTTTTCTACATGCAACTCGTTACGCCAAAGGCGGTGCCGAGAGCAGTGAGTACTGTGATGAGAAACTGGATGATGTTCTTCCAAACGTTTTTGTTGATAGTCATAGTGGTATTAATTTAATGTATAATTGATAATGAATAATGTATAATTAGGCTAGCGCCGTTGCGGCTTGCTAGCGTTTCTTTAGTGGTTGGGGCTAGCGCCGTTGCCAGCTAACTAGCCCTTTTTTAGTGGTTAATCTATTAGTGATTAGTCTATTAGTGATTAATCTACTCTCTTAGATTAATCTTAGTCCCTTAGATTAATCAAAACTCCTTTGGACCACTTTCGCTTCCGCTAGAACCAGTGCCGCCTTCTGTAGAGCCGCCGCCCTGTCCGCTATTGTCACTGCCCTGGCTAGAGCCGCCGCCCTGTCCGCTATTGTCACTGCCCTGGCTAGTGCCGCCGCCCTGTCCGGTATTGTCGCCCTTGGAGTCGGAGCCGCCGCTAGGAGTCGTTGGCGAGGTAGGAGTAGTGCCTCCGTTGTCGTCGCCAGTGCCGTCCTCCACAGTGACGTGGTTGTCGAGGAGTTCGATGCGGCACTTCTTCTTGAGCTCGGCGTTGCTCCATCCCTTGGTGTTGCGGAGGATGAGGTGAACGCCCTCGATGCTCTGTGCGCTGACCTTGGATGCCGTCTCCTCACCACGAGAGCTCATGCCGAGCGAGAAGAGACCGAGGTCGGAGAAGCGGACGCTCTTGCCGTCGAGGATGAGTTCCTGGAGGCAGTCGAGGGTGTCCATCAGCACGCCGTGGACGGTGCCTCGTGAGTAAGGCGAGTTGTGCTCGGCGATGTGGGTCACGAAGTCCTCAAACTCCATGGTGCGGTCCTGCACTGCGGTGGCATAGTACTTCTTCTTGCCAGCGTCCTTGCCTACTTGTGGAGTGCGCTCCACCTTACGATACTTCAAAGTTCCTTTTACAGTCATAATCGTTAGTTTTTAAAGGGTTAAACAAATGTTTTTTAGTGGTTAATCCAGCCATGATAAACGGCTGAGGTTGCCAAGCCATTCTCTCTGAATGACGATGCAAAGGTACTGCTTTTTTCGCCAAGCACCAAAAATAGGCTTGCACTTATCTGCAAAAATCTGTTAACAAGACGAAGTTTTTGTGTTAATAAATCTAACTCGTAGTTTCGCGCTGGGCGAGACATATTTTTGTATCTTCGAAGTCATAGAGTTGAGTCCAAAAAATCAATGACAGTTATGACAATTACAGTTATGACAGTTTTCAAAAACCAAAATTTTCAATCCTTGATAGAAAGTATATTATATATTAATATATATATTAATATATAATATAAAATATTTGCTTACAAATCATAACCTCCAAAAACACGTATTTTCAAAACAAAACTGTCATAACTGTAATTGTCATAACTGTCATTTTGTTTCAAATTATTCCCCATTTTCCTTGCGAATACGATATTTTTTCACTACCTTTGCAGAAGTATGTCAATTTTATCACGATGATATTTGACAAGACAAGAACTAAAAACAATCTAAATATGATGAACTTAGTAGCAATAAAACATCGAAATTCTTAGTGAGAAAGAATTCTTGAGCAGAATATAAACCAACATTAAATGTAACTTGTTATTTGGGAATTAAAACTTTATATTAAGTCGATATGAAAAAATATTTTACGCCGACTATACGTGTTCATGTCTGTGAAGCGCTAGTCTTGGCTTCGTCAGTCACATTTCCATCGAATATTAAAAATCAAGCCCCTCAAAGTGTCTTGGCTTTTAATTTCGTATTGAGGAAAGTAAAAAGAGGAAAAGACACTTTAGAGGTTCAAAGACTCCCTAAGAGAGTAATTTTATGCAAGCTAAATCTTAGGAAAATAGAGTATGCCGTATATATTGCAGAATCTGACTTTTCAAAGAGATGGAATGTATATGCAAAAGTTCCACAACTTACTTTTCTGAGAAAAGTATTTTTAAAAGAAACAAAAGGTTCATACAAGATAAAGTTTCCTAAGCTTTGGGCTGCTATTGAAAGCTCCAATAGCGAAAGCAATACATATCTTACTGGCCATAGAACGAGCGGTATTAGCGAAGAATATTTCTTGGCACATTACTTCAAGAACTTTGATCATGAAACACTGATATCAACTGGCTGTCTATCTTCTCAAAATAAATATTATCTTAAAAGTTATGTAGAAGAATTCATAGAGGTATATAAAGACATCTTGAAATTTGCTGCGTCCAAAGATTTTGCTTTATTGTTGAGACAGATAAAGAATGGAAATACTGAAGACGATGATAAAAAGGCATTAATTGGCTTTGCAAAATTCGCTTTATACACGTTCAAGATTATCAATATGTGTTCAAGCGGTGATGGTAGTAGTTTTTCAAACGACGACCAATCTATTGATGCCTTTTTCAATGGCATCGGTAATTCTGATATAGATATAAATAACGTATCTATGTCAGACTTTAATTTCCAAGATTTTGGAATGTCTGGTGATTCGGAAATAGATGCCATATTGGCAAATTGGCAAGATTCTTCATTACAGCAATCAAATAGTGTTGATATTTCTTTTACTGGAGATAACAAAGCAAATACTGGAAATATGTATGATGACAGAGCTGTTGATTGGCTAAATGAAGCCAAAGAGAATGGAGTTGAACTAGATGATTCTTATGAGAGGGCGTGTGAAGGTGGGGTGATGCACAAGGAAAAGCATGATATGGCGGAAGCTGTAGAGAAAGCTTATGAGAGTGGTAAATGTTCTCAGGAAGAGCATGACAAACTATTAAGAGGGCTTAATCCCCTATAGTCTTATTGGGCTTACAATATAGCATTTCGCAATTCTTTAGCTTTCATTCTCATGGGATGAAACGGATATCACATCCAGCACAGGGACTAAACTTATTTTTCGAGCAAGAGAAAGGAAATAATCCTCTTTTCTCTTGCTTGTTTCATTCTTTTTTCAAATTATTCCCCATTTCTGTTGCATATCCGAAAAATAAAATGTACTTTTGCAGCCGTGTGATGATTATATCGCACGAACCCGATGATTAACAATTTAAAAGAAAGGAATATATGGGAAAACCATTGAAACCGGATGCTCGTAAGAGCACAACTGTCGAGCACGTCTCGAAAAACAAAGAAGAGAGTGAAAAGTCGGCTCGTGAATCTCTTAGCAAGTTTTTCTATGATATAGCAAAAGCTACATTCATAGCAATGGTGCTGGGAAACATGGCGACAGTCTTCGGAGTAGCTGTGTATGACGGCATCACGATTGTAGCGTTAATAACAGGATTCCTCGGAACAACGACTTTAGCTTATATGGGTAATAAAACTTTAAAAATGAGATAATTATGACTGGATTCGCAATAACAATGACTGGAATCGCAATCTTTGGTGTCGCACTTGTAATATGGAGCAATACCAAGAGCGGTGAGAAATGGCTTCGCGAGCTATAAGCGCTAAAAACAAGCAAGAGAAAATGGGCACTTATCTCCCCTATATTCTCTTGCTTGTTTCAATTATTTTTCTAATTATTCCCGATTTCTCTTGCATATCCGAAAAATAAAGCGTAACTTTGCCAACGAATTATAAACATAAAGCTTATGGTACACGTACAAGAAACTCTCGTAATCAAAAGTTCTTCCCCAAAACTAGCAGAATGGGTCAAGAAAATCAAGGCTCACAAGGCTGAGCAACTTGAAAAAATGCGCAAACTAGAAAAATGTGATTTTGAATTTCAATTGTAATGAAAGAAATTGTTTACTCTTTTTACAACACCTTGGGTGATAAGTTTTATCTCAGATTATTATGCGAAGGCGACATGTATCTTTCACAAGAAATAGTTTCTTACTTGAAAGAGAAAGACTTTGAGTTGTGGGGCATTTACTTAGATCGTCTTGGCAATGCCCAGAAAGTGACTCCGATGAAATTGTTGAATAAGATTTCCCAGACGATAGCTTCCTTCTTCATCGGTCATCCCAATGCCATCTTGTTCTATCAATGCGACGATATATCCGATGTTCCCATGAGCATCAAGAAGAAGGAAGATAGTTTGTCAGTACAAGCCTATCGCAACAGGTTATTCACGAAATTGTTCGACAAAATAGTCAAGAAGTTGAGTTTATCTGTTGTTGATACCCCCATCTATATTGACGCTTGTGGTAATGATATCTATATCCACATCATTTCTCGTGAAATTCACATCGATGTGGTTGATAAGATTAAAAAAGATATCCACTTCGGATTTGATAAATAGTATTTGTCATACAAAGAAAAACAAGCAAGAGAAAAAGGGCACTAATCACCCCTATTCTCTTGCTTGTTTCATTTATTTTTCAAATTATTCCCCATTTCTCTTGCATATCCGAAAAATAAAATGTACTTTTGCAGCCGTGTGATGATTATATCGCACGAACCCGATGATTAACAATTTAAAAGAAAGGAATATATGGGAAAACCATTGAAACCGGATGCTCGTAAGAGCACAACTGTCGAGCACGTCTCGAAAAACAAAGAAGAGAGTGAAAAGTCGGCTCGTGAATCTCTTAGCAAGTTTTTCTATGATATAGCAAAAGCTACATTCATAGCAATGGTGCTGGGAAACATGGCGACAGTCTTCGGAGTAGCTGTGTATGACGGCATCACGATTGTAGCGTTAATAACAGGATTCCTCGGAACAACGACTTTAGCTTATATGGGTAATAAAACTTTAAAAATGAGATAATTATGACTGGATTCGCAATAACAATGACTGGAATCGCAATCTTTGGTGTCGCACTTGTAATATGGAGCAATACCAAGAGCGGCGAGAAATGGCTTCGCGAGCTATAAGCGCTAAAAACAAGCAAGAGAAAAAGGGCACATATCTCCCCTATTCTCTTGCTTGTTTCATTTATTTTTCAAATTATTCCCCATTTTCCTTGCTCATCCCGACATTTTTCCGTACCTTTGCATAAGGTATGCTGCACTCGGCAAAGCCCTCAAGTAAACTTGATGCTTAGCTCTCGTTTGCAATACCTTTGCTATCACAGAAGATAAGAAATATCAACTAAAAACGAAATAACGATATGAGTATCAATAAATTTACCCCCCCCGAAACCGAAGATACAACGCAGAATGACACTTCTGCCGTAGTCAATATCAACCCTCGTACAGAAGAACTGAAGAATGAGTTTTCCGCCATGATTTGGAAGATGGCCACCAACTTGGTGCATGGTGGAAAAGTCAACCCAGTCCAGTTTATGGACTATACCCTCGGTGGTCTTTTCTACCGTTTTATTTCAGAAAACATCACCGATTATTGCAATCAACTGATGCGTGAGGCTGGCGTGGAGAACGCCGACTACGTCCACATGACGGATGATTTGGCAGAGAACGCACGTGCCCAAATCATCAATGCCAAAGGTTTCTTTATCCTCCCTTCTCAACTCTTCATCAACGTGGCGAATGCCGCCAAGAACAATACTGAGCTGAACACCACCCTCAGCAATAACTTCCGTGCCATCGAGAACAGCGCCATCGGCACTCCGAGCGAGAATGACGTGAAGGGACTCTTCAACAACTTCAACACCAACGACCAAGGCTTGGGCAGTACTGTGGCTGAGCGCAACGAACTCCTCACCACCCTCTTGGAAAGCATCCGTGACCTTAACTTCGAGAAATACATCGAGAGCGGACTCGACGTGTTTGGTCTCTGCTATGAGCATCTCATCAAAATGTACGCCCTCAACTCCGGCACCAAGGGAGGTGAGTTCTACACCCCAGGCGATGTGAGCTACCTCTTGGCGATGATAGCAGCAGCTGGCAGAACGAGCGTCAACAAGGTATATGACCCAGCTTGTGGCTCAGGCTCCTTGCTCCTCAACTTCATCCGTGTGGTGGGAGCCAAGAACGTGAAGGATGGTTTCTATGGTCAGGAAATCAATATCCGCACCTACAACCTCTGCCGCATGAACATGTTCTTGCACAATGTGAACTATGATCATTTCGACATACAGAATGGCGATACCTTGAAGAATCCATTGCACGAGACAGATGAGCCTTTCGATGCCATCGTGAGCAACCCACCTTATTCCGTGCCTTGGGATGGCGATAGCGATGCCACGCTCATCAACGACCCTCGCTTCTCCCCTGCTGGCGTGCTCGCTCCTCGCTCAAAGGCAGACTTTGCCTTCACCATGCACATGCTTTCTTGGCTCAGTGCAGAGGGTACGGCTGCCATCGTAGAGTTCCCTGGCGTGTTATATCGTAGCGGTGCGGAGCAGAAAATCAGAAAATATTTGATTACCAACAACTTTGTGGACACCATCATCCAGTTGCCGCCTAACCTTTTCTTTGGCACGAGCATTGCCACTTGCCTCTTGATATTGAAGAAGAACAAGTCAGACAACCGAGTTTGCTTCATTGATGCCAGCAACGAGTTTATCCATGAGGGCAACAAGAACAAGCTTTCCCCAGAGAACATTTTAAAGATTTACAATGCTCACATGGAGAAGAGCGAAATCGCTCATTTCAGCCATGTGGTAACGACTTCCGATATTGCCGAGGAGGATTACAACCTCTCCGTTTCAACTTACGTGGAGCAAGAGGACACTCGTGAACAAATCAACATTGTGGAGCTGAACACTCGCATCTCTGAGATTGTGGCGAGAGAAGAACAGCTGAGAAAAGATATTGATGAGATTGTAATGCAGTTGGAAGGAGGTAAAGTATGAAGAACTTGGAGACATTGATTAATGAGCTTTGCCCTGAGGGGGTGGAGTTCGTGAAGTTCAAAGATTGTTGTGACTATGTTCGTGGCATTACCTACAATAAATCGAAAGAAGTTTTTGATGACAATACGCCTGCATGGAATGTATTGAGAGCAAACAATATTACACTGTCTAATAATCATTTGAATTTTGACGATGTAAAAAGAGTATCTAAAGAAGTCAAAGTAAAGAGTACTCAAATGTTGAAAAATGGTGACATACTAATATGTGCTGGTAGCGGCAGCAAAGATCACATAGGAAAAGTTGCTTACATAGAAAAGAATCTTGAATATACTTTTGGAGGCTTCATGGCTGTCATAAGAAGTACTAAAATAAATACAAGATTTTTATTTCACATATTAACAGGCAACTCTTTCAAACAGTATTTAAGTTTAGCACTGAATAGCTCAACTATCAACAATTTGAATTCTTCTGTAATGGGAAACTTTGAATTCCCTCTTCCACCCATAGAGGTCCAAACCGAGATAGTCCGTATTCTCGACAAATTCACTGAGCTGGAAGCAGAGCTGGAAGCAGAGCTGGAAGCAGAGCTGGAAGCAGAGCTGGATTGTCGCAAGCGACAATATGAGTACTATCGTGATAAGTTGCTCTCATTCGAGAATGTGGGGGGGGCAAAATGTAGAGTGGAAGAAAATGAGTGAAGTTGGTACTTTCATTCGTGGCAATGGATTGCAGAAGAAAGACTTTACGGAAGCTGGTGTTGGATGCATTCATTATGGACAACTTTACACACATTATGGAACATCAGCAACAAAGACTATCACTTATTGCTCACCTGAACTCGCCACAAAATTACGCAAAGCATCGAAAGGCGATGTTGTTATAGCAACAACAAGTGAAAACGTAGAAGATGTATGTAAGGCTGTTGCTTGGTTGGGAGATAATGATGTAGCCGTAAGTGGCGATGCCTTTATCTATAAACACAATCAAAATCCTAAATACATGGCTTATTTGTTTCAAACTTTGGATTTCTTTAATTACAAGAAGAAAAAGGCTACTGGAACAAAAGTCATTAGATTGTCGGGGGATGCCATGGGCAATTATTTAGCACCTATCCCTCCTCTCGCCGAGCAAGAGCGTATCGTGAGCATTCTCGACCGCTTCGAGTCTCTCACGACATCCCTCACGGCTGGTCTTCCTGCGGAAATCGCTGCACGCCGCCAGCAATATGAGCATTACAGAGACCAACTCTTGACTTTCAAACGCAAGTCAGCTTAAAACAACATATAAAAGCAAAAGCTTATGCAAACCGACATCGTATCAGAAAACACGCTCTCCACGGTGGTAGCCCAGTATGAGCGCACGACACCTCGTTCTGAGTCTTATCAGAGCGAGGCGGAATTGGAGGCAACCATGATAGCGCAGCTACAGCGTCAAGGCTACGAGTATGCGCACATTCATCATGAGGAAGAATTGATGAGCAATCTCAGAAAGCAGTTGGAGAAGTTGAATGGTTTTGTCTTCACCGACACTGAGTGGCAACGATTCTTCAAGACCGAAATCGCCAATGAGGGCAAGGGCATCACCGAGAAAGCCGAGACCATTCAGCGTGACAACGTGAAGAGTTTTACCCTTGACAACGGCGAGGAGAAAAACATCTACCTCATCGACACAAAGGACGTTCACCACAACTCCACCCAGGTAATCAACCAATATGAGGTGAACAATGGCAAACGCCCGAACCGCTACGACGTGACCATCCTTGTGAACGGCTTGCCATTGGTACATATCGAGTTGAAGCGCAGAGGTGTGAGCCTCAAGGAAGCCTTCAACCAAATCAACCGCTATGGCAGGGAATCCTTCTGGGCAGGATGCTCGCTCTATGAGTATGTGCAAATCTTCGTTATCTCGAATGGTACGGAGACCAAATACTACAGCAACACCACTCGTGACAGCCATATCAAGGAGCAAAACAAGCAGAGCAGTGGCAAGCAACGCCCTAAGACGTGCAACTCATTCGAGTTTACCAGCTACTGGGCAGACGGCAAGAACAAGGTATTGGGCGACTTGGAGGACTTCACCGCCACCTTCCTCACACGCCACTCGCTGCTCAACATCCTCACCAAGTTTTGTGTGCTCACTGACCAAAAGGTGCTGATGGTGATGCGCCCTTATCAGATAGCCGCCACTGAGAAGTTGCTCAACCAGATAGAGATAGCCCACAACGCCAAGCTTTATGGTACAAGAGACGCTGGCGGCTACATCTGGCATACCACAGGCTCAGGCAAGACGCTCACCTCCTTCAAGGCGGCGCAGTTGGCTTGCAAGTTGCCTTACATCGACAAGGTGATGTTCGTGGTGGATAGAAAAGACCTCGACTACCAGACGATGAAGGAGTACGACCGATTCCAGAAGGGCGCAGCCAACGGCAATACCTCGACCAAGCAACTGCAAGCGCAGATAGAGAACGCCAAGAGCAAGATTATCATCACCACCATACAGAAGCTCGCCACCTTCATCAAGAAGAACCCGGAGCACGACTTCTACAAGAAGGAAGTGGTCATGATATTCGACGAGTGCCATCGCTCGCAGTTTGGCGACATGCACACCGCCATCACCAAGAAATTCAAGAAATACTACCTCTTCGGTTTCACTGGCACGCCTATCTTCGTGGAGAACGTAACATCGGGCAAGGGCACGCTGAAGACCACCGAGGACGTGTTTGGCAAGCGACTGCACGCCTACACCATCGTGGATGCCATCCGAGACCACAACGTGCTAAAATTCCGTGTCGCCTATATCTCCACCATGAAGGAAAAGGAGAACGTGGAGACCAGCGAGGTATGGGACATCGCACGTGAGAAGGCACTCGAAGACCCAAGGCGCATCCACAATGTGGCTGCCTACATCCTGGAGCACTTCGCCCAGCAGACCAAGCGTGGCTCCACCTACAGCTTCAACAAACTCATCAATATCGAGGAGGTGGTGAAAGACAAGAAGAAGCAAGTGGAGGAAGTAAGGCAGAAGGCAAGGCTCAACGGCTTCAACAGCATCTTCGCCGTGCAGAGCATCCACTTCGCCAAGCTCTACTATGAGGAGCTGAAAAAGCAGATGGAGGAACTTCCTGAGAACAAGCGACTCAAGATAGCCACCATCTTCAGCTATGCCCCCAACGAGGAGGTAACGGACGAAGGCTATGAGGACGAGGATAGCGACTCAACCGCAGGACTCGACGAAAGCAGCCGTGACTTCTTGGAGAAAGCCATCGAGGACTACAACGGTATGTTTGGCACCTCTTACGACACCTCAGCCGACAAGTTCCCGAACTACTACAAGGACGTGTCGCAGCGCATGAAGAACCGAGAAATCGACCTCTTGATAGTGGTCAACATGTTCTTGACTGGCTTCGATGCTACCACGCTGAATACATTGTGGGTCGATAAGAACCTGCGCTATCATGGACTCTTGCAAGCCTACAGCCGTACCAACCGCATACTGAACAGCGTGAAGACCTACGGCAACATCGTGTGCTTCCGCAACTTGGAGGATGCCACCAACAAGTGCTTGGCTCTCTTCGGCGACAACACCGCCAAGGGCGTCACCATCCTTCGCCCATTCGACGACTACTTCAATGGTTACTACAAGGATGCAGAGGAAGGCGAGGAGCCGGAGTTTGAGAAAGGTTACATCAACTACCTGGATGAGTTGACGCAGTTGGCACTGCCAGGCGAGATGCCGCTCACCGACGAGGACAAGAAACTCTTCATCAAGCTCTTCGGTGCCGTCTTGAAGATGAGAAACCTATTGAGTAGCTTCGACCAATTTGCTGAGGTTGACCCTATGAGCGAGCGTGACGTGCAAGACTATACGAGCATCTACCTGAATCTTCGTGACTGGGTGAAGACGCAGCGAGAGACGGGTGAGAAGGAGGACATCACCAACGACATCGAGTTTGAGATGGAACTGGTGAAACAAGTGGAGGTGAACATCGACTATATCCTCTTCCTCGTCAAGGAGATGCAAGGAGACAGGGCTGACGTGGGAGCTTTGGAAATCAAGATCAACAAGGCGATAGACTCCAGTCCAGACTTGCGAGACAAGAAGGAGTTGATCAACCAGTTTATCGAGAGCTTGACCCCTGACAGTGATGTGTCAGAGAAGTGGAAGGAATACGTGAACGAGCAGAAGCGCAGGGAGTTCAATGCCATCGTGACCGAGGAGCACTTGAAGGAAGGTCCTGCCAAGGAGTTTATCGCCACCGCTTGGGAGCGTGGCTATGTGCCAGAGGGCGGCTTGGAACTGAACGGCATCATGCCCCCTATCAATCCATTCGACCCGAATGCCAATCGAGAAGGCAAGTTGCAAGAGGTGTTGAAGCGCATCAAGTCTTTCTTCGGCAAGTACTTCGAGATAGCTGGTGGAACATTCTAAGAAACGACAAGGGCAGATACACCTGCCGTGTAATTCTATAAAAGTAAGCAAGCGGAGGTGAGGCAATGAAAATTGCCCACTTCCCCACTTGTCAATTTAAATCAACAAATGAAATTCTATGAACAAGTACTTATTTATATCACTCCTGTTCGCCCTCCTGCCAATAGCAATCCGAAGAATCTATTGATAGCCCTTGTTTCATAAAATTATATTATCCTATCAATGCATAGTTTCATATTTAATCCATATATACTCAAAGGATTCGCAGCAGTCATATTGCTGTCAATCACAATACTATGGTTGCGCCATCGCCTGAGCAGCAAAATTTATGGTGCCATCTACGAATGTGTTGATTACTTCACAAGAAACTGCCATGACATAGCTTTCTATTCTGAAAATCAAAATTATATTTCCAAGTATCAGCCTATATTTGAAAAATGCAAAAAGAGTAAATCAGCTTGGTATTTGAGAATCTTTGGTAAGACTCTTATAGATAAGTTTCTTGTCTGGTATGAAGAAACACAGACTTTCATCACCAGAATGAACTCATTTTTGGATAGCAACCATTACTTTGCGCATAGTGAGCTTCTTTCTTGCTTCGAAGGACTGGACATTGAAGATAAAACGATGCAATTCCTTACACGCTCCTTCCATCAATATGTCAACAAGAACATTACTGAGGCTTTCCTGGACTTAGATATGTATGAGCGAGAAATCAAGAGAGACTTCGCAATAATTCCTCAAAAGCATAATAGAACATTCGTAAAAGAAGAACTGGAGAGAAACAAGGAGTACTTTGATACGGTATTGAAATACCCATTGGATACGCAGCAGAGAGATTCCCTTGTCAAGTTGGAAGACAACTGCCTCGTCATCAGCAGCGCAGGTAGCGGGAAAACCTCTACCTCTGTCGCTAAAATCATGTATTTGATAGATAGAAGACATATCACCCCTTCCAAGATTCTTCCGTTGACTTTTACCACAAAGGCAGCCAAGGAATTGACCGACCGATTGGGATTTGCAGACAAGGGACTCAGATGCTATACTTTCCACAGTTTGGCATTCCATATCTTGGCAGTAACGACACAGCAGAAGCCTGACATCTGTGACTCTGGCACGATGCTCACTTGCTTTTATCACTTGTGTGACACCAATCTAGATTTCAAGAAAGCCATCAATCAATTCCTTACACAAGAGAAATCGCTCACTATGGATGAGCATGATTACCTCACGGCAGAAGCATATCTTAGAGATCGTGCTTTGTATGGAATACAAGCACCTTATCTAGACATGGATGGGCGAATTGTCTTCACGAGAAGTGAAGAGGAGAAGAAAATCTGCACATTCCTTACAGAGAATGGCATTTCCTTTAGATACGAAGAGCCATATTATAAAAATACAGCTACAGAAGATAAGCACCAATACAAGCCCGATTTCACCATCCACTTTTACTATGATGGGAAGCCATATTTTATCATCTATGAACATTTTGGCATTGATGCCAATGGCAATGTTCCACAATGGTTTGGTGAAGGGAAGAAAGGAGGCTTTGCAGAAGCAAATAAAATGTACAATGACGGAATTAAATGGAAAAGAACTATCAACACGAAATATGGCACTCCGCTGATAGAAACCACCAGTGCAATGTTTCATGATGGCACTGTATATGCCAAGTTGACAAAGCAACTTCAGCAATATGGCATCAAGTTGCATCCACTATCCGAGGAAGAAAAGTTTGACAGATTGGTCAAGAGAAACAAGAAGATAGAAGATTCCATCCTCCAACTGATCGGGACTTTCATCACACTGATGAAATCGAATCGCCAGACTACGGATTCCATCCTAGAGACTATCAAGCAAGAAGAAGCTAAGTTCCCTGCATTCATCCATAGGTCTGAGTTTATGTTGAAGGAAATCTTCGAGCCATTCTATCAAGAGTATGAAGATTATCTGAGACAAAGACACCAAATAGACTATACAGACTTGATTCTGAAAGCAACAGACATTTGCGAATCGGGAAAGTACAAGAAAGAATATGACATGATACTGGTCGATGAGTTCCAAGATATTTCCGTTGACAGATACAAATTGTTGCAATCGCTCAGAAGAAAGAAGAACTTGACCAAGCTCTATTGCGTAGGTGATGACTGGCAATCTATTTTCAGATTCTCAGGCAGTGACTTGACATTGTTCAATAGCTTTGAGAATTACTTTGGATTTACAGAGAAATGTGCCATCGAGACCACATATCGCTTTGGAAATCCTGCCATTGAGACTTCATCCAAGTTTATACTTGCCAATCCTGCCCAGGTCGTAAAAAACATCAAGCCTGTAAATGACTCTGTGAAAACAGAAGTCACTACGATTGACTTTGATGCAGGTGATAAAAATGCGCCTCATATACAGAAACTCAAATCCATCATTTCGAAAATTCCGAAAGAGGAATCGATTATGATTATTGGCAGATACCATTACGATGCGGAGATTTTTGACTCAAAGACCGTGGAGAGAAGCCAAAAGAACGACATCATTGGTGTAACTCTTTGTGGCAGGAAAATTCCATTCAATACCATTCATTCCGCCAAGGGATTGGAAGCAGACCATGTGATTATCCTGAATTGCAGTCAAGACGCAGGGGGATTCCCATCAAGAGTAAGCGATGACCCGATCTTGGGGTATGTGTTGAGCAAGCCTGAGCCATTCCAATACGCCGAAGAGAGACGATTGTTTTATGTTGCCATCACAAGAGCCAAGAAGCATACGTACGTCATGTATAATCGCTCATGTCCTTCACAGTTTGTGACGGAGATAGATTTGCAAAGTGATTCTATGATATGCCCACAATGCAAACGTGGCACTCTGAAACTTATCAAAGAGGGGCAAAACACTTATGGAAATTGGCGGCTATATGCTTGCAGCAATTCCATAGCTCATTGCGACTATACGTTTTTCGTCAAATATCATCAAGTAAGTGAAATCTCACAGCAGCTAGAAGCCATCAAGCAAAACTATGTATTACGTATCAGGGAAGACCAGGTGGAACAGCTGAAGAAGGAAAATCCCAATGCTAGATATGTGATTATTCCTCCAATGCCACCGGCTCCACCACCCATTATGCCGAGAGGTGGATTTTGCCCACTTCCCCACCCTTCTTCTGTTAATCATTACAAACCAACGTTAAATAACGGCTCAAATTAGGAATTAAGGATTCCCAACGACATTTGGTGGTATCGGAAATTATAGCGAAATTTACACTCGCAATAATTTCCGAGCACATGAAGAAAGGGCAAATCTTTAGCAAGTCGTACGCTGGGCAACTCCTCAGAATGAGAAAAATCGAGGAGGTGGGCACACTCGTGGACCATATCGCCAATGAGGGATTCACGAGTGCCAAACGTATATATGAAGAGTTCGGCATCGACTTCAAGACCATCAAGGCACTGAGATGTTGCCAACCTTCTGTGTCGGGCGACACCCTAGGCAAGTTTGCCTATGTCATTGCCTTCTACCTCGACCTCGCACGCAAGGAGGCAGAGGGCATCAAGTACATCATCGACAAGGAGGAGCGACTTGCCGAGGTGCATCGGCTTACCGAGGCTTTCAAGGCCATCTATGGCATCGAGGCGACCTGCGTGCTCGAACAAATCAAGCAACACAAGGACTTGCGACAAGTGGTGAGACAGGAACAGAACTCTTGATAGCCTACCCCTCGCAACACCCGAAACAACATCATAACTAAAAACAAATGGTCAACAAGAAATCTCTCCCTCGGGAAGACCGAAAGCACCTGAGAGAGTTTCTTTCCTTCAATCCTTTCTTCAAAGAAATGGAAAATCATCTGCACAAGATGGCGTATGGCAAAAACGGCTATTGCGACGAGCACCTCTGCCTCGAACAGATGTGGCTCCTTGCCATCGACTTCCTCCACAAGTCGAACCTCGTCTATAACGACACGGGCGTGCTCGCCGACCCCCTGCTCGACATCTCCAAATACGACACCGACACCTGCCACTACCTAGCCGTGACAAAATGCTACTTGATGATGGTGAAAGCCTACCACAAGCAAGACTGCATCACTCATGAGGAGGAAGCTTGGAAATGCGTGGAGCAAGAGTTCCTGAGACTGGATGCGGCTGCCGACCCCGACCTGCACGATGGCGAAGACTTCCTGCTGCCTGGCTCTGGCGACTGGCATCTGATGTATGTCCACCTCATCCGAGAAATGTACTTCAAGAGAAACGTTCATTTTGTCTTCCTCTAATACTATGATTTTCTAACAAACTGATATAAGAGAGATAATGAAGACAAATGATGGTATTTTGAAGGAAATGATGGAGGAAGAAAGAGTGCAGTTTTTCATAGAAATCGTGCTGAGCGAGGGAACGCTCGCCAACATCCTCTTCGTGAGAACCTGCCTGGAAATCATGAATCGAAAATGTGGATACCACTGGGACTTTCAATTGAACAACCTAGATAACTGCATCAAAACAATCAAAAAGAAGAACATGAACGAAGAACTTATCAAACAACTCTTGGCGAATGCAAACATCACCATGAACAGCCAGCAAATCAACTTTGGCGATGGTGTCTATAACGATTATCGCAAGAACGAGGAGGACAAGGAGAAGCTGCAAGATACTCCTGCAAACCACGCTGGCTCCTTCTCTAGTTTTCAGACAGATGACGCACAAGAGAGATGGAAGAAACTGGTGACTCATAAGTTCTGCCACGTGGAGGGTGACCGATTCGTATGGGACAGCACCACGCAGAACTTCGGGAGAATGGTGTATTTCGCCTCTGCCTATGGACATCTAGGCATCAACCCTGCCACTGAAAATGTGGACTGGGATATGTATCTTAGTTTCTTTGGGGTAGCTCCCTCCAAGAAGCAACAAGCCAAGAACGAATGGGTAAGAATCGGCAAGGTTAAGAATACCGAACTATGTTACGATGCTGAGAAACTTAAAATAATTTTCAACTCATAATCTATTGATTAGCAATATCTTCCGCCAAAATGTTACGATATTACGTAACGTTATGTAATACAATCGCTTTCGTTTTTTTGCTATACCTTTGCCCACGGATTTCAGAACCAATGCCGAGTTCTGAGGTTCGTGGGCAAGTCGTTGTTTGTGCCTAGCCCATGCGATGTCTGACAAGGCTGGAGACAAATGATAAATGATAAATGATAATGAATAAATAGGTCATTAAAATATAGGCGAAGCTGACAGATCTACGCGAAAACTTTTCCTTATGAATTTTTATTGTTTCACTAATAAAATACTTTAAGCTTATGAAAATTTCTAGTAATGTAGGTGGCGCTGCCCAGGGTGCTGCCGCCAAGAATGGTGCTGCTAGCAAGAACGCAGGAACTGGCAAGAACGCTGACGACATGAACGTCAAGGAATTCTACAGCCTTGAGTTCGGTCGTATGCGAACTATGCAAGACGAGAATGGTGAGCCGCTCTTCTGCGGCAAGGACGTGTGTAAGGCGTTGGGGTATGTTAAGACGGACATTGCTGTACGTCAACATGTTAGCAACCTTGACGTAACAAAACGCTACCTCAAGGTCTCAGGCAGTCTTCGCAAAGACGGAACACGCACGATGCGTTCTCAAATGATGCTCTTCGTCAACGAGAGCGGTGTCTATTCCCTCGTCTTCGGTTCGAAGCTCGAAAGTGCTCAGCGATTCAAGCACTGGGTGACATCGGAAGTGCTGCCTGCCATCCGAAAGAACGGAGGTTACTTCCACATCAACCCCGACGAGACTCCTGAGCAAATCAAGGCTCGCTTCCAAAAGGTCTTGGAGGAGGCAATCGCCGAGAGAGACAAAGTCATTGTTTCCTTGGAGAAGGATGTCGAGCGAATGTTGCCGAAGGAACTTTATGTCGATAACGTGCTCGACAGCATCTCCTGCTACACCACCACGCAAATCGCCAAGGAACTGGGCATCACGGCGCAGGAATTGAACCGCTCGCTCTGTGCCTGCCACATCCAGTACTATCAGAGCGGTCAGTACATGCTCTATGCCGAGTATGCGCACATGGGACTTGCCAAGAGTCGCACGAAAAGCGGTGTGAAGACACTCGACTTGCTGGTTCCGATAGGTGATGCGGAGCGAAGCATGAAGTTGGGGCAGGTCTATACCCACACCTACCTCGTATGGACGGAGCGTGGACGCAAGTTCATCCACGACCTCGCCAAGAGAATGTGGGACTTGGCTGAGTTTGAGCGACTCAAATTCAAGGTCAAAGTGAAGTGCTTCGACAAGGTGCAAACGCCTTGCTAGTCTTCATTCATCACACAAAAAATCAATCTTAAAAGTTTATTATGGTACAACAACATCAAACGAGTGGGCAGGGCAATCCTTGCCCACTCAAGCATCTGATGGCGCTGAATCCATTCCGCAGCGGCAACAAGGGGCATACCAGTTCCTTGCCGCTCACGGAATATGACAAGCTCATCAGTTATCCGTGGCTCCACGAGGCCATTCTCCAAATTCGTGGCGAACACAAGGTGGTGGGCAAAGATATGACCGCCGCCAAACTCAAAGCGCAGTTGCCTTTCCGCTGCACACATTATTATCATTTCGTGGACGACAAGCGCCGACAGGACCACATCGCCCCCGAAAGCTTCCTCTTCCAAACGACCATCGACATCGATGACAAGGAGTTGGTAGATACTGCCTTGGAAATGGCAAAGCTGCTTGATGAGAGCGATACTCTAGGCACGAAGAATGGCGAGACCATTCCTAACCCTTGGAAGGGAATGCTCCTCCACTTGGAGTATTCCGCTCGCAAGAAGCTCCATATCGACATCAGAATGCCGATCGGCATGACCATCGAGGAGACACAGCGTGCTTACT
>ENA-OWPL01000141-OWPL01000141.1-human-gut-metagenome-genome-assembly--contig:-NODE-141-length-55707-cov-35.467027_pt1 | contig 55707 bp, 54 predicted proteins | sample MGYA00248263_ERZ651844 | MGnify/ENA primary metagenome ERZ651844 (study PRJEB26924, sample SAMEA4378256) | human gut metagenome | biome: human gut; feature: human-associated habitat; material: faeces...
CTGTAGTACAACAGTAAGATGATTACTCATGCCCATAGGGGTGCTGAGTAGTTACGATGGTACTACGAATGTTTATCATCAATTAAAGAATAAGAAAAATCCATCTTGGGGGAGTATGGAACATGGGGAATTGAAATATGATTTCTCCATGCAGAAGAAGCTATGTGAAGAGCGGGCTGAAAGGTTCTCTTTAAAACTCGTGGTTAGTGAACAAAAAGATAGTCTGATAGAGAGTATGCCTGATGGCTTGAAAGGGGTTACCTCTGTAGAATCCTATCCGATGTTGCACTGCTTGAATGAATACATTTATTGGCAAGATTTTGCAGATGTAGCTTATAAGGCTGTTGGCTGTAAACCAGGTGAGAATAACAAGATTGAAGTAGTATCAATGATTCTCATCTCGTTATGGCAAGCTGATGCGTATAGCGACATGGATGTAAAGGGGTATTGGACTATGATGGAACATAAGTGGTATGGTGGAAAGCCAATAGATGAAACTTTAAAAGATCAATTGGTTACACTGCTGAGTGGCATGGGCTTCTCTTTAAAGGTTGATAAAAATGTGATAGAATGGAGTTTTCTGCATTTTGAGGGTACTCTTAAGTTAAACGACAAAAAGATGAGTAGCTTATTGGAGATTCAAGATGTAGAAACTATGATTCAAAACTTGATTTAAAATGGAAGGATTATGGCTAGAATATTTGAAAATTTAAATCATGAAAACAAGCTGAAAGTTAAACAGGCTTTAACTCTGCTCATAAAGCCGAATGTAGATTCTGCAGAATATCGTATGGCCTTTTCGGAGTTAGGTTCTGAACTTGGTATATTAATAACTGAAAAGTATCCTGACTTAGGAAAAGTGTTGCTTGTCTGTGCATCTGAAGATGCTGATTGGTTGGCGAAAGGTTTGATAGATAGTTTGCATCATAACATTGGACTGGCTGTTTTGTGGTCTAATAGGATTACTATTTGCCAAGATCCAAAGATTGAGGTTTCAGAAATCAATAAATCTTATGTAGATATAGAGGGTGATACTTGTGATACGATGATTGTCGTAAAATCGATTATCAGTACTTCCTGTGTTGTAAAATCACAGTTGAACTATCTTGTGAAACGTGTAAATCCGCAGAAAATTATTATCGCAGCTCCTGTCATGTTTGTAAGCGCTAAGGAAAGTTTAATGAATGAGTTCCCTTCTTCGGTTTCATCTAAATTTAAATTCCTTACATTTGCTATTGATGATGTCAGAGACGATAAGGGTGTTGTGTTACCGGGTGTAGGCGGTATGGTGTACCCTAAACTTGGGCTTGGCAATCAGGTTGAGAAGAATTCATATATGCCGCAGATTGTAAGGGATAGAGCTTTTGCATCTTTGAGAGTCTGATATCTTGTTGGTACCGATTCACCGTTAACAATTATATGATAATAGCGGTATATTGGTACCAAAAGTTATGATGTTACTTCTCTCACATCGAGCTTGGCAATCCTTCACCCTATAAGCAATATTAAATGTAAAAAATAAGCGTTTAGCTGCGTGTTTTTTTATGATGTTAAATCGAAATAATCATTCTTATACAGTAGATGAACATTTTCTTCCAGGAAAGGTTGTGGTAATGTATGTAAGATATAGATTTCTTCATAACTGGGTGTTTGTTTTTCTTACATTATTATGGCTGTCATTCTCTATATTACTTTTGAGCCTTATTTGGAAAGAAGAATTTAAAATGTTGTTTGGTGCAGGTCTTATATTAATTATCTTATACTGCTTGTTAATGGCTGCATGGAGTAAGATTGTAGATTATAGAAATCTGTGTCTTGAAAAGAAAATAGTATATCCGTAAATCACCGTTAACCCGTATGGCGGTACCTATATAATATATTACCTTTGCATCCGTAATCAAAACAGTTTGATAATGGAAACAAGGGAATATTTCGAAAAAGTGATGCAGGATTACAACCAAAATCGTAAAGGTCGTAGCTTGCGCAAGTATTGTAAGGATGAGGCAGTGGATTATGACTGGCTCATTGAGTTTAAGAAATCATATCGTTCAAATAAGCTTCAACCAGATGAAAACAAGAAGCTAGGCGAAGGTGAGTTTATCGCTTTGACAGTTGAGGAGAATTTTGTTCCCGAGCAACAAACTCCTGCAGGTTGGCAAGTTGAGAGACTGATATTGAAGTCTCCGACAGGTGATGAGATGGAAATCAAGTGTACTAACCTGTTTGCAGTTGCAGAACTGCTGCGTAAAATGTCATAGCCATGCTGAACTTCACTTCTCGAACAACTTATTATTTGAGTTCCACGCCAACTGATATGCGTAATGGTCGTGAGGGCTTGGCAGGAATCATCCGTGAAAAAATGCAGCATGATCCTTATAGTTATGATGAAGCCTTCATCTTCTATTCCAAGGATTACCGCAAGGTTAAAATATTACATTATGATATCAATGGTTTTGTCTTATACCAGAAGTGGTTTGATGATGGTAAGTTTCTCAAGCCTCGTTTCTTGGAGGCAGCTCGCTGTCATAAGATAAGCCGTGAGACATTGATACTGTTGCTATCAACATCCGTACAAACGGAAATCATATTATGAATACTGATATTAAGAGTTTGATACCATCCATGCATGCAGAACTGAAGCGTATGCAATCTCGTGTTGCAGAGTTTCAAGTATCATTGCAGCAAGGTTCATCTGATGGAAAGGCGATTCGAGAGGAAATTTCTCGAATGAATCTGCGTCAGGTTGAAATCATGGATGCGATGGTAGAGATACAAGAGTATATTTTGGGCAAGCAGGAAGCACTGCTTGCTCTATTGAGAGAGCGCAAATCTCTTCAGACAGCAAAAGAAGCTTTGGAAAAGAAAAACAAGGAATACGAGGAAACGTTGTTCTTGAAATCTTGTAAGCTTCTGAAAAACAAGTAGTTGTATAACTTTTCTTAACAGGAAACAGTTGTATATGTCGCAGAAATTTAGTACCTTTGTACACATGATAAATAACAAGAGTAACATAGAAATGCAGCTTGCTACGTATAAGTCAATGTTGACTAAAGCTAGCAATGACCTTGCCAAGTCCAAACAGCTTGTTGGCTTGCTCAAACAGCAGATTGAGCAAGGTGATACAGAGTTGTCGGAGGAACTTGACAAGGCAAACGAGCGTATCTCTATGTTAAGCGAAGATTTATCAGATGCAAATGCTCGTATCTATGTGTTGGAGGTGGCTTTGACCCAAGCGGAATCTGATAACTCGGAATTACGAGCAGAGGTATCTCGACTTCATTCCAAGGCAGATGATTATGAAAAGGCAAATGCCTTGTTGGATATAGCAGACAAGGCTCAGGTTGATTATAAAACTATCATCGAGGTTCTCCTTCATAGGAAGTTTGCTCATAACTCAGATATGACCAAGCTCTTGAATGGTGTATTGGATACATCCGATGCTGAGGTCAATGAGTTGGGGCTTGATGGATTGAAAAAGAAAATCAGTGATGCTGCTGACGAGGCGTTGGATGAAAAGCATAAGAATGAAGAGGCTAAGGCATCTTCAGCTCCAGAGCAACCAGCAGTAAAACTGCCAAAGAAAACAGAAAAAGAAAAGCAGGAATCAGATAGTCAACTCCCTCGCAAGCGTTATACAACAACAGCTAGAGTCTTGAAGTCCTTCGGCATAGATAAATCTGATCTTCCAGAGAATGCAAAGGTTATCATACGTAAGGGTAAGAAGGACATGTGGGTAGTCCGTCTGTTCTTCTATCAGAAACAAGAGGTTTATTGTAAGGAATACAAGATAGCACGATTTAATGTACCAGGCTCAGATCCTCAGAGCAGCAAGTATCCTCAGAGTATCATCAAGGGTAATCCTTTGATGCCATCCTTCTGTAGGTTCTATCTGGAGTCGAAGTTTGCCTATCATCTCTCCGAAAACCGCTTGTTGGATATGTTGTCACAGATGGGTATGAAGGTAGCTCAGTCAACCTTGAACGGTTGGATGCAGCAAATCATGACTTATCTTCGTGAACGCCTGGGACCTGTGATGCTTGAGCGTATCCGTCAGTGTGTTTATACCCAGAATGACGAGTCAAGAATCGTGGTTCGCAGTCGTGAGAGTAAGGAAGATAAGTTTAAGTACAATGTGGAGTACATCCATGCTGCCCTCTCCATGGAAGCCAAGCTTTGTGTGATGGAATATAAGGAGGGTAGCCGTAGTCACAGTGTGCAGGAAGATGCCATCTTCAAGGACTCTTGTATAAGGGTGTTTACTGCAGACAGAGCAGTCTTGTATGAGACAATTGAGAAGGATATGGAGGAAATGGGACTGGTGCGTACAGCTTGCTGGTTCCATGCCCGCCATCGCTTCGTGGATGCTTATATCTCTGACCATCGTGTGCGTGTAATCATCTTGATGATGAACTACCTCTTCCAGATAGAGCGAGAGTCGAAGATACGCAAGCATACTGCAAAGCAGCGACGCCGATTTAGACTTAAGTACAGTGCATCGATCGTTGGCAAGTTGATGAAGTTGTTGAAGAAGATCAAGCTTGATTCTTCTTATGGTGCAATGGTTCAGCGAGCAGTCAACTATGTACTTGATGACGAGAAGACCTTCAAGGTGTTCTTGCAGGATGGCCGTGTCGAGATGCATAACAATGCGGTCGAACGAATGTTCCGCCACTTGGCTATGGGAAGGCGAAACTGGATGCATACCGGTAGCCATTTAGGTGCGGAAAACATAGCTTTTATGTTCTCACTTTTTGAGAGCTGCAAGTTGAATGACATTAATTTTGGCGATTATATAGAAGATATACTCACCCGACTGATGGAGGGGGAGCAAGACTTCATGTTCCTAATCCCATGTAATTATAACTCGAACAAAAAGGTGAATGTCAAGGCTGCCTAATAGGTAGCTTTGGCAATACCAATTAATAATATGCTTTTTTTGAAAAATGTTGGATGTGCTAACTGCTGAAAATCAGTAGTTACGTTCTAATGGTGATTTACAAAACATAGGTCCTACAGTAATGTTGGACGATAATAATTTACGTATGAAAGATTATGTCTAAGTATATATTGTATCGTTATCAGTTTTCGCCCATTCAAAGCAATGTTCAGTCTTTGTTTCCTGTGAACGTAGATAAAATGTCTGATGAAGATTTAATGCAAAATAAGCAAACTTTATTTGCGTCACTCTTTGGAGAAAATGCCGAAATGAACTTTAAGAAGGGTAATAAGCTTTATAATCATAAGATGCTTTTCTGTCAAGGTGGCTTTTTTGTCTTCAAGATTGCTAATGACAAGAGCGTAAATTTGGAGGAGAACTTCACTAAATGCAAGCATGATTATTCACCAAGCTGCAATGTTATTATTGATAATCGTAAAGATATTCAAATCATTGCTGTGGAGGAGAAGAAAAATGTATTTAAATCAACAGATGTGGTTTCTTCCATCTTGCAAGATACATTCTCTAAAGACTTACAGCCATACAGACTATCTATAGCCATCAGACGAATTTATGATGAGACCGACTTTTGGACGATTGTTGCTAGTAATCGTGATTCAATAGAGAAGGTACGTTTTCGATTCTCTTATCCAAATTTGCCTGCCTTAAACAAAAATGTCAAGGAGGCTATTGCGGAAGTGGCAAAATCTACTGCAAGTGGAAATTCTGAATTTACGTTGGAGGCACAAAAGGGCTCTTCCTTAAATGTTTCAGAAGAAGATACTAACTTATCTTCGCTGGTTCAAATGTCTGCTGATGGTGGTGAAGAAATCAAGATAAAAATTAAAAAACTGGCTGCATGGCAGAAAGTTGGTGACTCGTCGAAATCCATCGAAATTGAAGATTTGGACGTTACTCTATCTAATGGATTGTTTGAAAAAGCATTAGACAAACTATCTGGATGCTTCAATAAATTGTTTAGGTAATGTATATTCCTGTTAGATATATCATATATGTAGTGCTTACCGCATGTATAGGTTATGTTTCGTCTTTATGTTCTGAAGAGAATGATTATCTTTATGGGATGAGTCGAAATTTACTTACAGTTTGTATCACTCTGGTTACACTATATACTACGATTTCTAATCTCGTCATGATGCAATTGTCAAAGTTTCATGAAGAGTCAGAAGGAAACATTCTAAAATGTTTAGAAGGTCTAAGAAGGAATATAAAGATATTGATGGGATTGATAGCATGTGATGCTTTTATTCTTATTATACTTCCCAATATTAAACTCCAGCTAGAGCAATGGCTATGGGTACTTAATCATTATCGGTTAGTTGTAGATATGGTGGTGTTCTTTACATTGTTCTATTTCTTGTATGTGATATATGACAGTACACTTGCTTTTTATAATCTTTTTGAACATAATAATAAATAGGCAGTTTGAAATAACTAAGAATAACAAGTTGACATATGATGTTGGCAACAATAATAAAAGAGATATATGACAATAAAGGAAATTTTAGATAAATACAATAAGCAGGATTTTAAGAACATTGGCTATGAAGACATTGTCATGGACTTGAATTCTGTAGCATCAGAAGAGCAGAAAAATGAAAAGTATGCTTTTGAACTATTAGCATTTAGGTTACAACCACAACATGGAGAGAATCCTTGGGGTAATTATCACTATGGGCCTCAATTTACATTTTGTGATACTAATGGTACACCAGTGTATTCTCCTTCTTATGCCGAGGTAACCAAGGAAGCAGTAGAATATTGGAATAGCAGAATCTCTGTATGCGAAAACCCACTGATGAAACTTCGTTATGCGACTTTGACATGGGATTTTCAACCATCAATTTGCCAGAAGCAAAATGATGGGAATCTGTATAACACAATTGTTGATACAGCTTTGGATGTTTGCAATGGTGATTATTTCAAGCATCCTGTTTTGACGGTTAATATTTTGGAATGGCTGTTTGCCTTTACGAGGAATCGACAAGATTGTCTTGCTAAAGTAAAAACAGCCTATGTCGATTTTGAGAAAAGACATTCCAAAGATAATGCCATACGCTATTGGTCTTCTCGTTTCCAGATAATGCTTGAAAATAAGAAATGCTTTACAGAAGAAGAGAAAAAAAAGTTGGTTGCAGAACATGAAACTCGTTTAAGTAGGCTTGCCAATCCAGGCGAAAGCTCAACCCTCAATCCTTGGACTGTTAAGGCACAAGCGTGTTTACTTGCTGATTATTATACGTCAAAGACACAGAGAGAGGAAGTTAAGCGAGTTTTGGCTGTTATGGAAAAGTCATTCCGTGATTACAAGGAGTCTATGACGGAAATGCAATATGCTGGCAATCTTGAAAATATTCAACACTTGTATCGCCATTACAATTTGGACTCTGAGGCTAAACGAATGATGACAGATATGCAGAACGCCTATCAAAAAGCTTTAGACGAAATGCAACCTCAAAAATTTGAATTTGAAATACCAAAAGAGGTGAAGAAACAAGCCAACTTAATGTTCGGAAAGGGAGCAGAGAGTGATCAAGCTCGTTGGGATAACTTTACGCTTTACTTTATTCCTCTAAAAAATGAAGAGGAGAAAAGTCTGAAAGAGTTGGCGCAAAAGTTTCCTTTCCGATATATGATGGGGAGTCATTTCTTAGATGCAAAGGGAAGACCTATGGCAGAAGTTGGTTCTTTGGAATCTGATTTTGATGGAAATCTTGCACTACATATTGTAGAAAACATGAATCTGAAATTCCATTTCTTAAGCATGGCAATTTGGGAGATGTTAGATTGTAATGCTATATCTGTTGATAAGATAATGGACAATAGAATAACACCATGTCCTATATTCGAAGAAGACAGATATGGTATTATCCGTGAGGCTCTGCAATATTTTATGGATGAAAAGTATGTGTTGTTTTCTCATCTAATTATCCCACAGTTAGAGAACGCCATCTGCAATTTGGTTGAGATGTCTGGAATGAGCGCACTTAAATTTTCAAGAAAAGGTAAGGGTTACCAACTCAAAACACTAGATGATTTGCTAAGAATGCAGCCTGTGATTGATGCGTTGACAGAAGATGGAGCATACTATTTACGTTTGGTCTTGACCAACCAGTTAGGTTTAAATCTTCGCAATCTTATGTGTCATGGAATAGCTGCACCTCAGTATTTTGGTTATAATGCTGCAGCATACTTGCTCCATGTGTTATTTATGCTTAGTGCAATAAGAGAAAATGGTTGTCAACAAGAAAAAGCAGATAATGTCTCAAACATCAGATAATAACAAACGAATAGCGAAGAATACTTTACTTCTTTAGTTCTGAGTGCTCTTTATGAAATAAATGTCTTATGACTAATTTCAACGATATACAAATCATTATTATGGCCGGGGGCATGGGAAGCCGCTTCTGGCCGATGTCAACCCCCGATTACCCAAAGTAGTTCATAGATGTGATGGGAGTCGGGCGTTCCCTCATACAGTTAACAGTAGATAGATTGAAGCCAATCTGTCCTGTCGAGAACATGTGGGTAGTGACAAACGAGAAATACATTAGCATAGTCAAGGAGCAAATCCCTGACATGCCTGTCGATAACATATTATCAGAGCCGGAGGCTCGCAATACCGCTCCATGTATTGCCTATGCCTGCTGGAAGATCTAGAAGAAGCATCCTGATGCCAACATCGTGGTGACACCATCCGATGCCCTGGTCATCAATACCACCGAGTATCAGCGAGTATTGAGCAAGGCATTGAGCTATACTTCTGATAAGGATATTATAAGTGTTAAGTACCAATTCTAAGGTAAATAATTTATAGGCATACTATCCCTTTAACGTTTGCAGAATAAAATAATGAAAACGATTCTCTTAAATATTTCCGACATACATATAGGGTCAGACACTCCAGAAAATGAAGGGCTTGTCCTTAATTCATTTTTGAAAGACGTGGAAGAGCAAGTTTCAAAATTCCGCTATGATGATATTTATGTCCTCATAGGTGGGGATTTGGTCTTTGCTTCATCTAAAGCGAAGTATGATGATTTTGAAAAAAATATCATACAAAAATTGAGCAAGATTTTGTCCATAGATAAAACTCATTTCATCATAATTCCAGGAAACCATGATTTGAATCGTTCCTTTATAAAGGATATAGAGGAATCTTTTATGCCGATCTTCAATTCAAGATATGACGAAAAGAAATTTAACGATTTGATGCGAAAGGAAGCCCAGAAAACAATGTTTTACGGAAAGTTTCATGATTTCCAAAATTTCATGGACGAAAATATGAATGTTTCTGATTATTCGATGTCCTGTAATTATTATGAGTTGAATAAAACTTGGAGTATTCATACTCTAAATACGGCGATATTGTCATGTGGCGGATATAATGATATAGATGACAATGGCCACATGGGCGTTGATACTAGAGCTCTTCAAGAAAACCTTTCAAAGGATACTCATCCTCGGAAAATACTATTGATGCACCATCCTGAATATTTTTGTATGGATTGGGTAAAGCATGAGCTACGCAAGTTATATCATTCTTCTTTTGATTTAGTTCTGTCGGGACATACTCATGATCAAGATTTGTTTTGTAATAAGAACAAAAAGTTTGATTATATTCGTTGCGAGGCCCCTCAACTATATACTGATAAATATGATGATGTATTAGGTTATAATTTTATAGAGCTAGAGGACGACCATGTTTCCCGTATCATTTATCGCGAATGGTTTGAGAAAAGAAATAAGTTTAGGTCTGGTTCCGCATTTACTGAGGATGAATCTGGAATAGAGACATTTGATGTGGAAAGTAATGAGCCTATTGATACCGATGATGTGGCCACAATTTGGCGTACGAGACTGCGCCAAGCGATGGAGGCGTTTGTGGGGCAGCCTTATATTTGGATAGAGCGTTATTTAAGTGATGACAGAATAGACCAAGTTTTTAAGATGACGAAATCAACGTTATTCTCTGAATTTGACATCATCAATAATTCCGAGAATATACGCATCGTAGCTCCTTCGCAATATGGGCTAACTTGCTATGGAATACATTTTTTGCAAACTTTGTGGTCCACGAAGCGTGAGTTTGGCATCATGATAAATGCCGATGGTGTACATACCCGAAAGTTTGAAAATTTAGTAAACCAAGAACTATCTTTGTTTAAAAAGGATGCAATTGAAGTAAAATGGATTGTTATTGATAATTGGAAGCCTTATCGAAAAGATCAGCAAGGAATATCAAAATATATACAGCAAGAGTTTCCGCATGTGCATGTCATACTGATGAGCCAGTATCATGAAGTCAATTTTGGGGAGCATCTTAATGTTGTAGAAAAACTTCCTATATCAAAGACGTTATATTTGACTCCATTAAAGCATGAACAAGAACGTTTGATAGTTGAAGAGTACAATAAGGATAAGTTTATTGATGAAAGTGACGCAATAGTCAATAAACTGGATGAAGATCTCAAGAATTTCAATTTACATAGAACTCCATATAGCTGTGTCACTCTTCTTACAGTATTTAAGGACTCTTTCGACAGAAGTCCTGTAAATCGAACATCAGTATTAGAGAACATTTTGAACATAATCTTTGATAATACAAAACTGCAAACTTATAGGTCTAGCAATCCTGATGTCAAAGATTGTGAGTTCTGTTTAGGATTCTTCTGTTCCCAACTCATAGATAAGGATTATTATGTCTTTTCTAGGGAGGCTTTTTATGAGGAAATCAAGGTTTTTTGTAAGAAAAAACAAACTGATATAAATATCAATCAGCTGTTTGATATCTTATGTTATAATCGCATCATTGTAGAAGAGAATGGAGCTTATACATTTAGGTTTACGTTTTGGGTATATTATTTCGTAGCGTCTTGGATGTATGTAGATGAGGAATATGCCAAGAAAATGTTGGATAATCAAAAGTATCAGCATTACCCGGAAGTCCTTGAATTTTACACAGGAAAGGATAGAAAAAGATTGGATGCAGTACAGAAAGTGACAGAAGATTTAAGAATAGCCACTCTTTCGGTACAGAAGAAAGCTGGAATCACTGATGATAAGAACCCTTTTGCTTTTCTTCGATTCAAAGCAGACAAGTCGCATAATGAGAAAATTATAAAGGAGATAGATTCAAATGTTCAAGAGTCAAACCTACCTCAGTCCGTAAAGGATCATATTGCTGACACATCCTTTAATTCAGCAGCAGCTTTCCATCAAGATATTTGTAAGGTCTATTCAGATTTTTCGGTAGGATATTTGGTTAACATAATATCTATAGCTAGTAAAGTACTTCGCAATAGTGACCACTTGGATGCAGAAGTCAAACAAAATTTGCTTAATGAAATAACAAGTGCATTAAAAGTGTTTTCAAATATAATATACTTGGTGTCACATTTGTTTGCAAAGCAAGGCTATATATTTTTACCAGATTACCATCTTAAATTGACAGACAGTTTCAATGAGTATGATGAAGATGAAAAACGAATTCAAATAATAGTAACAATACCATACAATTTGATGCTGCGATTCAAGGAAGACTTATACTCAAAGAAATTGTCTCCAGTGTATATCTCTCAGTTTATGTCAGAAAAGGATAAAGTTAAGAAACATCTGCTAGCGTCATTTCTTGTTTCCAAACAGCCAGAAGGGTGGGATACTGCAATTCGAACCTATTTGAACTCTGTAGGTAAGGATTCCTATTATTTAGGTACAATAACCGATATGATGGCAGGAGTTTACTATTTAGAGAATCTTGATTCACCTAATCGAATAAAGATGAATCATTTAATTAAATCAGCTCTTTATAAGAGTGAAAATGGTATTTTGCCTCCTTCTTTAAACTCAATAAAAAATATGAAGATTGATAATAAATCAGAGCAAGGTAATTTAAATAAAAATGACTGAGTCCACTTTAAACAGGCCTTACTTTTTAAAGTGGACTCAATAATTAATGTGTTTCAGATAGTTAATGAACAAAGATAGGCATATTATTGTCCATTTTCCAACAGAAAATATCCTATGCTTCATCTAGTTTTTATTGCATTTTTCTTATTAGGCGCAGTTGTCGGCTGGTTAGATGTTTACTTTGTGCGTAAGTACAAAGATTATACTCCTAGGGTCTTGCGAGATACGGCATTTTTGTTCTTTGGTGGAGTATGCTTGGATTCGTTTTTGGCACTAATGGACTCGGAGTTATGGCTAGTTTCACTCATGGCATATATTATAGGTGCAGCAATGGCGTTCTTCATTCATTGGATATACCAATTAATTATAGCGAAGATTGCGGCACCAAAGTTCTTGGACCCACGCAGCAAGTATGCCTTGTTTTCGGGATGTAGCCTTCCTGAAAGTACAAGGAACAAAATGACTCAAAACGTTTATATGCTAGAATGTATCAGCAAAGGTTATCAACTATTGCGTAATGAATATATAGATGAAGAGGAGTTTGGCAAGTTGGTCAAAGAATCTGGCTTGACACGGAGGATGTTAGAAGAGATTACAGATGGCTCTTGGGGAGACATGTTCCTCTCACCAGACTTGACAGCTTACATTAAGGCTAAAGGATTATTGAACGATAAGTAATTCGAAAATCTTTATGCAACCCATACAAAAACAACGAAACTCCAACTTGGAGTTATACCGCATCATCGTGATGCTACTCATCGTGTGCCATCACTATGTCGTCAATTCCGGCTTGATGGGAGAATTGGAGAATGGACCGATTACTGTCAAGAGCCTATTCTTCTATGTCTTCGGTATGTGGGGAAAGACGGGCATCAACTGCTTTGTGCTCATCACTGGCTACTTCATGTGCAAGTCGTCTATCACCCTACGGAAGTTCTTGAAGCTGTTCCTCGAAGTCGAACTCTATAATATCGTCATCTTCTCGATCTTCGTGTTGAGTGGCTATCAGGATTTCTCCATCAAGGAACTGCTCTTCAAACTCGTTCCCCTTCGCATGGTGGAGACCAACTTCGCAGGATGCTTCCTATGGTTCTATCTCTGCATCCCATTCCTCACGGTATTGGTGACTCACTTGGATAAGAAACGGCATGGATTGCTGGTCTTGCTTTGCCTAGGCATATACACCATGACCTCTACCTTGCCGGGATTCTCTGTTACCATGAATTATGTATCATGGTTCTCTGTGCTCTTCTTCATAGCCTCCTACATCCGACTCTATGGATTGCTGCCAAGGCTCACTACATCAAAATGGGGGGGTATAACTTTGATATGTATGGCCGTTTCGATATGCACAGTCTTTGCGGCAGTTTATGCCCATCACTATCTCGGTAAGCAGATATGGGCATATCGCCCCGTAACCGACTCTAACACCTTCTTGGCAGTAGTCACCTCCATCTCGGCATTCATGTATTTCAAGGATTTGAAGATGAAGCATCACAAGTGGATCAATACCATAGCGGCGAGCACATTCGGTGTGCTGATGATACACGCCAACAGTGATACGATGCGACAGTGGCTTTGGAAAGATGTGGTGGATTGCAAAGGTGCTTATGAACTTCCTTATGCTTGCCTTTATGCCATCGGAAGCGTACTCGCCATCTTTGCCGTTTGTATCCTTATAGATTATATCAGAATACATACCTTGGAAAAGTGGACATTCAAATACATCGATAGGTATTTGAATCGAACAACACAGTTGAAAAATTAAACCAGAAATAAATATTATCTAGACTTATGGATAAGAAAATCATAACCGTGACATCGCCTCTGTTGCCAAATCTCGACGATTTCACGGCAGAACTCAAGAAGATTTGGGACAGTAAGTGGATTACCAACAACGGCAGTTACCACCGAGAACTGGAGAAGGAACTTGCCGCCTACCTCAAGGTGCCATACGTGAGCCTCTTTACCAATGGAACCCTGCCTTTGCTCACCGCCCTCCAGGCACTTCGCATTACGGGCGAGGTCATCACAACACCTTATAGCTTCGTGGCTACCACCCACAGTATTTGGTGGAATGGCTGCAAGCCAGTCTTCGTTGACATCGACCCTGCCACTGGCAATCTCGACCCCAACAAGATAGAGGCAGCCATCACCCCTCGCACCACCGCCATCATGCCAGTGCATGTTTATGGGAAGCCATGCGATACCAAGGCTATCCAAGACATCGCCGACAAGTATGGCTTGAAGGTGATTTACGATGCCGCCCATGCCTTCGGTGTGGAGGTGAACGGCGAGAGCATCCTGAATGCTGGCGACATTTCCACGCTGAGTTTCCATGCCACCAAGGTGTATAACACCATCGAGGGTGGTGCGATGATCATGCACGATGAGAAGACCAAGCAGCGCATCGACTATCTGAAGAATTTCGGTTTTGCAGGCGAGACCACGGTGGTAGGTCCTGGCATCAACAGCAAGATGGACGAGATGCGTAGCGCCTATGGTTTGCTGAACCTGAAGCAGGTAGATGCAGCCATCGAGGCTCGTCATCAGGTAGCTATCAAATACCGAGAGGCATTGCGCCCAGTGGAGGGCATTACCTTCTTCGATGATATGCCGGGCGTAAAGCACAACTACAGCTACTTCCCTATCTTCGTGGATGCGGAGAAATACGGCATGACCCGTGATGAACTCTATGCCAAGATGAAGGCAGCGAATGTCTTGGGTCGCCGCTATTTCTATCCATTGATCAGCGAGTTCTCCACCTATCGTGGCTTGGAGAGTGCAGCACCAGAGAATCTGCCTAATGCACACAAAATGGCAGATAGCGTGATTTGTTTGCCTATGCATCATGCGTTGAGCGATGAGGATGTGCAGAGAACGTTGGATTGCATCGTGAAATAACTACTAAAAATACCCACATATTTATGATACAAGTTTCAGAAATTTCAAAGACAGTTCAACCATCTTTGACTAGGGCTTTGTTCAACATGGCGAAGGAGTATTCCGATGTCATTGACTTCACCTTGGGCGACCCAGATGTGCAACCTCACCAAGCCATTAAGGATGCTGGTTGCGCTGCCATCCAAGCGGGCAAGACTCGTTATTCACAGAATGCCGGACTCTTGTCATTACGTGAGACGATAACGCAATATTACAAGCGCACGGAAGGGTTTGAGTACAACCCTCAGACGGAAGTCATTGTGACGGTGGGAGCCATGGAAGGTCTTTATCTAGCATTGTTGTCATTGCTCAATCCAGGAGACGAGGTCATCATACCTGCTCCTTATTATGTCAACTATGTACAGATGGTGAACCTTTGCCATGCCAAGGCGGTGGTTGTAGATAATCCAGAAGCGGAGGAGTTGAGCTTCTCCATTGCTGATGTGGAAAATGCCATCACGCCAAAGACAAAGGCAATCATCATCAATACACCTTCCAATCCATCGGGAAGAATTATCCCACAAGACAAGATTCAAGCCTTGGCAGATTTAGCCAAGAAGCATGACCTTGTGGTCATTTCCGATGAGGTATATAAGTGCTTGATATATGACAATGCCCACTTCAAGAGCATTGTAGCCATTGATGGGATGCGAGAGCGCACCATTTTGGTCAACTCCCTTTCAAAGGAGTTTTGCATGACAGGTTGGCGAATAGGATATGTGTTGGCTCCAAAGGAAGTGATTGCTACCATGACTAAACTTCAGGAAAATGTTGTAGCTTGTGCTCCATTGCCATCCCAGTATGCAGCCATCGAGGCTTTAAGCGGTCATGGTAACTATTCGGAAAACATGGTCAATATCTTCACTTCACGCAGAAATGCCCTCGTTGCAGGTCTTCAGCAGCTGCCCCTCTTGAAGTGTACTGCTCCACAAGCCACCTTCTATCTGATGGTTGACATCTCTGCCACAGGCTATACATCCTACGATTTTGCTGTTGCTCTGTTGAAGGCACAGCATGTGGCGGTGGTTCCGGGCGTGGCATACGGCAAGAGTTGTGATAAATATGTACGAATTGCCTTTACCTTGAATGAGGATAAAATTCAGGAGGGTGTTCGTAGAATTGGAGAATTTGTAAAGAACTTGAATAAATGAAGAGATTGTTGATGCTTGGTGGAAGTCTGTATCAGACATACGCCATCAAGGAGGCAAAGCGTTTGGGCTATTATGTCATAACTTGCGATTATCTGCCAAGTAACCCTGGACATAAGTATGCCGATGAGTACCATAATGTGAGCACCACCGACAAGGAGGCTGTCTTGACTCTCGCCAAGGAGTTGAAGGTGGATGGTGTTGTCGCCTATGCTTCCGACCCAGCAGCCCCAACAGCAGCATACGTTTGCGAGCAACTATGCTTGCCGACCTCTCCTTATAAGTCCGTGGAGATTTTGTCCAACAAGGACTTGTTCCGTCAGTTCCTGCAAGAGAATGGCTTTACGTGTCCCAAGGCTATGGGCTTTACCACCTACGAGGATGCCTTGGCTCATATAGATGAGTTCAAGATGCCTGTGATGGTGAAGCCTGTAGATTCCTCTGGCAGTAAGGGAATCAACAAGATGACAGACAAGTCACAGTTGAAGGCCTTTGTGGAAGATGCTTTGAGCTATTCTCGTGGCAAGCGATTATTGATAGAGGAGTTTATCGTGAAGAAAGGTCATCAGATTTCTGGGGATGCCTTCTCTGTGGATGGCAAGTTAGTTTTCCATTGCTTGGGCAACGAGTTCTATGACCCAAATTGTGATAAGGACTTTGCCCCATTGGGTGAGTGCTGGCCATTCCAGATGGATCATAAGTACATCGAAGACTTGGAGAATCAATTGCAACGCTTGATGACCTTGCTTGGCATGAAGAGCAATGCTTACAATGTAGAGGCGATAGTGGGCGAGGACGACAAGGTCTATCTCTTGGAGTTGGGAGCTCGCTCTGGTGGAAGCCTTATCCCACAAGTTACAAAGTATGCCACTGGCATAGACATGGTGACATGGGTAGTGCAAGCGGCAGCTGGTGACCCCATCGACTTGTCAGCGTTGAACGGTAAGAGAGAAATGCCAATCAAGGGCTATTGGTCCAACTACATGGTACATTCTAATGTAACTGGAAAGTTCCAAAGCATTGAGTTTGACAAGGAGTTTGAGAAAGAGCACCTTGTGGAGTTTGTCAATGACCTCCATGTCGGTGACGAGGTACATCGGTTCCGTGATGCCCAGGATTGCATTGGTGAGTTCATCTTAAAGTATCAGAGCATGGATGAAATGTTTGATGTCATCAAGGGAATTGAGAGTAAAATCAACGTAAAAGTGAAATAGGTAATGCTGTTGTTGCCCATTGGTCTGTTGTCGAAGATCATGCTTTCGTTGCGATAAATGCAACGGTTTGCGGAGCGGTTACTATTGGAGAGCAAAGCTACATTGGTGCTAATGCCACAGTATTTGATGAAGTCAAAATCGGTAAGAAATGTTTGATAGGTGGAGCGACCATAATGAAGAGAAATGTTCCTGATTTTTCAGTCATCAAGGTTCCTAATGATACGATGGTTATCAAGCAATATCCTGAGGAAGTGATTGAAAGTAAGTGGCAAGCACACCATAATATTAGATAATAATGGATGTAAGAATACTAAATAGTTCCTTTTGGTCAAAAGAAAGTTTCCTCCTTTTGATGAAAGAGGCAGATAAATTATTTACCCCCCCCCATATCAGCGGGGATTGACTTAAATGCATATAGTGAGAAGTTGTATGCTCATGCAAGTTTTGTGGTTTGTAGTGACGAAAAAGATGTAAAAGGCTTCACCGCATTCTACAAAAATGTGGGTGCCAAACAACTTTATATCACGTTGATTTGTGTAGATAAGCAACTTCAAGGACAAGGTATAGGCAGTCAAATGCTTGAAACCTTGGAATCGTTGAAGAGTGAAGGCTTTGAGACGGTCGCCTTGGAAGTACTCAGAACAAATCAAACAGCATATCACTTTTATAAAAAGCATGGATTTATAGAACAAGAAGACAGAGGTGAGAAGTTCTTGATGCGGAAAACGCTCTAGAATTTTTTAGTAGCTTCTGTTTTCGCAAAAAATAGAAGCAATGAAGAAAATTCTAATTATTGGTGCAACAGGATCTTGTGGTTCTTATACCGCAGTAGGATTAAAGCAACTAGGTTATGATGTGGTAGCTGTAGCACATCGTCCAAATGATAATGGTTTCTTTGAAGAGATGGGAATACCTTATTATTCAATTGAATTGAAGGACAAGACAACATTTGAGCAATTGCCTAAGGATATTGATGTTGTACTGCACTTCGCAGGAGCAATGCCAGCACAAATGAATGGCTATAATCCATACGAGTATGTGGATAGTATCATCACAGGTACACTCAATGTGTTGGAATGGATGCGTGAGATAGGGTGCAAGAAAATCGTTTTCACTCAATCCATAGCAGATATACTCTATAAGTTTGGAACAACAGAGCCGATAGATGACGATGTGGAACGTAAATTTCCTTTGGCAACTGACCATTCCATCTATTCTATATGCAAGAACACAGCTGTGAACATCATAGAGCATTATCATGCACTGTATGGCTTCCAACGATTTATAGTACGTCTTCCTACCATTTATTGTTATAAGCCAAGTCCTTTCTACAATGTGAATGGAGAAAAGAGATGGTTGGGATGGCGTTACATTATAGACCAAGCTATGAAGGGGAATACCTTGGAAATTTGGGGGAACCCAAAGGCAACAAAAGAGATGGTGTATGTTGGAGATTTCGTCAATATGATGGAATGCTGTATCAAGGCAGAACATGATGGTGGAGTCTATAATATGGGATGTGGCCATCCTGTTTCCATCGAATATCAAATCAAGAAGATTGCAGAGATATTCAATGGTGACAAGAAGTCGGACATTGTCTATAAGCCAGAAAAGCCATCTTCACCTCAGTTCGTATTGAGTGTAGAGAAGTCTCGCCGTGAACTAGGCTATGAGCCAAAGTATGACTTCGAAGCTTTCTTGAAAGCATTCAAGCATGATATGGAAACAGAGCCTATGGCTAAGATTTGGGGCAAGAAAGAAGATTATATGTAACACTTGATTATTAGTAGCTATTGATCTGTTATCTACAAGTTTGTTTGGTTGTGCCAGTGCAACATTCTTTCAGTTTGTACTAGGTGCTGTTAGTTTATACAATTATGTATCTTTATTAACAAATCAAATAAATGGAGAAATGACTATGAAAGAGGTTTTGGTAAGGTGGACGGGAGTAAGTTTGGGCAGTTCCAAAGAACTGAGACAGTCTTGTAGAATAGCAAATCAACAGTGAACATGATAAATAAACTCCCTTAAAAGAAAGAGGTTCGAGTCCTCGCTGTCCACAATTATAAATGTTTCCATAAGACTAATAAATTTATGTTTATTACGATTCGTAAGATTTGCTTGTTGCCAAAGGATAAGTTCTACGTCAACCTAGAAGATACAGGAAATACCGGGGCTTCTACAGTGTTGATAGGTCTTAAGCAATGTTTAGAGGCAGGGACTATCCACGAGGGTATGAATGTTATGGTATCTGGATTTGGAGTAGGTTTGAGTTGGGGCGGAACGATGTTGAAATTCTGATTTGTTGAAGACCGGGACTGATATTTCTTAAAGAAGGATAATTCGTGGTTGACATGTTAAATTATTATTAATAATAAGAATTGCGGAAACTTTAAAAACTCCGAGTGTCTATTTGTTGGTAGAATTTTTTTTATATAGCATATGGAAAAAGATATCATTTTTATAGATACAAACATATTTGTCTCTGAGAATTATTTTTTTGAAGGCAATAGTATCAACCAATTGATGACATTGGCTGAGGATGGTTTTATAAATATACTTTGGCCAGAGATTGCTTATGAAGAAGTAAAATCTCATCTCCTAAGAGATGTTTTGGGGAATTTCAGGGAGGTTTGCGGAAAAGACAATAAGGCTTTGAGAAATAATGACGTTTTTCTTAGTTTTTGCCAAACAGGTGCAAAATCGGTAGAAAGATGTGTCTTGAAAAAGTTAGAGCGGTTCAAAAGTAGATCAAATGCATATATAATTCCTTACTCATATTGTATAGATGTAGAAGGTGTCTTTAAAAAATATTTTAATAAAGAAAAACCTTTTGGCTCAGACAAAAAGAAGTATGAGTTTCCTGATGCATTTATCATTCAAGCTTTGGAAAAGTATTGTCAAGGAACAGGCTTAAACAAAATTATTGTTCTAACACAGGACAAAGACTTTGTTTCTTCTAGTTCTCATTTGAAGGTCGTTAGAGATTATAAACAATATGTCAGTGACAAACTTGCTGACAAAGTAGTAATGGATGAACTCCATGAATCTCTTGATAAAAATTCTATATTGTTAATTAATGAATGGAAAAAGAAAATAGAGGAACTATTGAATGATGATAGAACTTATTTAGTCTTCTGTAATTATGATGATATTTCAGATATTACCATCAAGCAATGCCGTATAAAGTTGGACAAAGATGACTTATACGTGCTGGGTGTGGACGAAGACATGATACGAGTGGAAGTGCAGCCTATTGTCACTTTTTCAGTAGAAGTCGAATATCATGATACTTCAGAAGCCTCTTATGATAAGGAATTTGATGAATGGTATGGTGACGAATGGAAAACGGAGACTATAAATTTGACAGTTGAATTTAAGTCCATATTGAATTACAACAAAGAAAATCGAGATTTCGAGATTGAAAGTTCTGACTATGACGAGATTGAAAGAGAGATTTCTCGCTCTAGGAAATACTGAAAAAATAAAATCATGGAAGGTTCATTATCGAATTTGCAAAATTTAGATTTGAAGAATAGCACGGCAGATGATGTTCGAAAAATGCTGGTTCAATTACCGGTATCTTTCTTAACGTTTAAAATTCTACCGAATGTTGTGATTTCAAGGGCTCGAAAAGGCAGAGACTATCGTACGGCAAAAGAAACCACTTATTGCCCAATAGAGTATTGCAAAAATATTCAAAGAGCAACACTTGCTAATGATACAATGTTCTATGGGGTTTTGTCTGATGACCAAGAGCATTTGGAAAACGCAAGGGCAATATGTGTAAGTGAATGCTCTGCATTGGCAAGAAGTGGAAGAGAGTCTGTAGGACGAGAATACTTTTGCATTTCTCAATGGTTAGTTAAAGAACCTTTGAATGTTGTTAGCTTTATTGCAGATAATACATATGAAGATGTAGTAGATAATGCTTTACTGAATCAACTTAGAGCACTTTTTATAAAAAATCATCAGAATGATTATTCTCTAGAAAGTATAGAACTTGCTAGATATATAAGTAAGGATTTTTTCAAAATTAGTAGTTGATAATCATGATTATCTCATTTCTGCAACTTTAGCAAACGATTGCATACATGGTATGGGATATGATGGCATCGTATATCCCTCAGTGCAACTAGGTGGACAGGCTGGTTTAAATATTGCATTGTCTCCAACTGCGGTAGATGAAAAACTAGATTTTTGGAGAGTGCTAGGGCATGGTTATTATAAGAATAAAGAACATGGGATTGTTAGGATAGAGAGAGTTTCTGTAAATGGTCAACCTTTTCAAATGGTAGAAAATATTACAGATGAATGTATTTGTAAGGAATTGAATGTAACTCAGCTTGAAAATTTAAAAATATGGGATTGAAAATACAATTCTTGAAGAATCGTTTTTATTGGACACTAGTGACCTAAAATATATTATTATGTCTTTTAAAGCAGAACAAAGAGATATAGATTATTTGCTCAGCAATAAGCTATATGAGATACCACGTAATCAGAGAAGGTATGTTTGGAATAAGGACAATTGGGATGATTTGTGGTCAGACCTTGAGTTTATAGTGAAAAATCAGCAATATGGAAAGCGCCACTTTTTGGGTAGTATAGTGCTGCGAGAAGAAGATAAGGTAATTGGAATTCAGCGTTATACCATCATAGATGGTCAACAACGAATCATTACTATTATTCTCTTCATGAGTGCTTTGGTGGGTGTGCTGAAAGAGCATGAATTAGAGGATGATTTTAAGGGAACGATTACAAAACTGATTATCAAGGATTTGAAGAATCAAGATAATTGTGTTTTGCATTCGGATTTCCATACCTGTATAGGTGATATTGTATTGAAGGTGTGTGATAGTAATGACAAGAGACCTTTTAAAGAACTGCTGGAATCCTGTATAGTAAATAAAAAGGATGATAAAAATATCCGTCAATGTTGCCTGTATTTCTATGATAAGTTGAAAAATCTAGACATAGAGAAAATATTGCTGCTACGTGATATGATGTTGGGTACGAGCTACGTAGATATTGTAGCAACGACAGATGAGGATTCTTATACCATTTTTGAAATATTGAATGCACGTGGTCAAGAACTTGAAGACCATGAATTGGTCAAGAACTTTGTGATGCGCTATATTCAACCTCAAGAACTAGCTAAGGTTGATAGAGTAAAGAGCGATTGGAAAATATATATAGACAGGCAACTTGGTACGTCAGTAAAACGGTTCTTTAGTCATTATAGTGTTCATAAATATACAGAACGAGAGAAGAAGTCAGAAGTTTACAAAACGATTTTGAAAGGTACTAATCGGGAGAATGTTAACGACTTTTTTGATGATTTAAAACTTAAGGCTGGATACTATTCGATAATCGAGAAGCCTATTTGTGAGGGAGATGATCAAAATTGTAGCTTTGAAGAATACCGTATATTCGATTTTTTGAAACGTAAGAAAGCTGTTCAGTTTAGGCCTATTATTTTGAGTCTTATGCATATGAACAAACTTGATAAATTGAAAGATGATGACTATTTTAAAGTCCTAAATTTTATTTATTATTTTTATGTTTGCTTCAATGTCATAGGGGAAGAGAAATCAAACAAAATCGATGAGCCAATAAACAAATACGCATCTTTGATAGAGCGAGATATGAATGTAGAAACTGTCAAACACTTTATGAAGAGTATGATAGAGCGTCTTCCACCACGTGAGGCTTTTATGCTGAAATTTGAGTCAATAGGCTATTCTAATCATGTAAAATTCTATCAAGGTTCAAAAAACAAGGAAAGAGCTTATCTTGTTTTGGAACTGATAGAACAAAAAATGTCTGATAGAACTAAGATAGATGAATTTACCATAGAACATGTTTGTCCAGATTCGCAAGGAGAAGAGAATGCATGCATCGGTAATTTGATTCCTTTGGAAAAAGGGCTGAATGATAGATGTGAGGATAATATTGTTCAAGACAAAATTAAGATTTACGAAGACTCAGGTTTTTCTACGGCAAGAAAACTGGCAAAGAGAATAGAGAAAGATGATGGAATATTCGACTCTAAAAAGAGAAGTTCTTATTTAGGAAAAATGATCTATGATGATATCGTGAATTATTTGAATGAAGGGAATATAGAGAAATGATGTTATGAGTAAACCTAAAATTTCAATAATTATGGTATGCTATAATAATTTGTATAGTGCCATCAGTGATGTCAACTATAAAGTATCAGAATCAGAAAAGTGCATATTGGATGGATTAAAGAAACTGGTGAAAGTGATGATGATTGGCTAATTTAGCGATATTTATTCTTGCTTAGTTGCATTTTTATGTGTTATTGAGCAAAAACATTTGTAAATTATGGATGAAGAAATAACTAAAGGACTCATAGAACAAATTTTGATTCAATCTCTTAAACGATTGTATGAAATTGACGAGCCGAATATCAAGTATGAAGTTTCTGAGCGCAATGTTTGTGCTAGATTGGCTCATCACATGGAAAATGTAATGAGAGAGTATGACCAACAGAATAATTCTTATTATTTTCAGAATTATTATGTCGATGTAGAGTATAACCGCATGGGCTTTGGTGAATTGAAACATTTTGAAGCTTATAGGCATGAGAGTAAATATATGGTGAGTGATCTACTCATTCACTCCAGAGGTTATGAAGGTAATCTTCTTGCAATAGAGATGAAAAAGCCATGTAATAGGAAAACAGTTGAAGAAGACAAAAAACGATTAAAATCTCTGGTTACACCGCCTTCTGATGAAAGTCCATTGGATTGTGTGCATGGAACAGTATTAGGTGCATTTATAGTCTATAGTATAAAAGGGTTTGATGTGGAACTGTTCTATTATTCAGATGAAGATGATGAGGTGAAGACTGTAAAAAATCGTGCAGTGTGGGATGATATTCTACATAAACTTCATTTTGAACAAGTATAAGGATATTTAATTATAAAGTATAGAGATTTTCAATTTATGTACTTATTCATATTCCTCCTTACCCTTTGCTTAGCAATATCATTTGCTAAGCCCAAAACCGACTTGAAGCCATTCTCGGTCGAGGCGTTGGTGCCATTGCGAGGTGTCTTGGCGATCTTCATAGTCTTGCATCATTGCGTGCTGCGAACTGATGGAGCAGGGGCTGATGTACCTTGGGTGCTGAGCCAATTCTCTTTCATGGGAGCACCTATCGTGGCTGTGTTCTTTTTCTTGTCGGGATATGGCTTGACGAGGAGCCTCAAATGCAAGGGAGAGGCTTACCTACACGGATTTCTGCATAAGCGACTGAGTAAAATACTGATACCCCTGGTACTATGCAGCGTTGTGTATTCACTAGTAGATATAGCTATTCTGGGGGGGCAATTTTCGAACATTAAGCGAGATTGGCCTTTCCTGCCAAACTGTTGGTTCTGTGTGACTATTGCTATATACTATCTCGCATTTTATATTTTGGCAAAGTGGTGTAAGTGTAAGATTAAGACTTTGATGATGGCGATGTTTTTGTTCACGATAGCATACATTGCATTGTTGAAAAACTTGCAATTTGGCAATTGGTGGTTTCAGACACCTGTCTCTTTGAATATGGGTATGCTCGTGGTATGTTATGAGGATAAGATGAGGAATATGCTAAAGGCTTCATATCGTTTGATTGCGGTTATCTTGCTCTTTGCTTTGGTCGGATGTGGTTATCTTACGCAGTTAGAGGATATAGATGGATGGCCAATGGGCTTTATGTCGCTTAGTGTGTTGCTGGGTGCTTTCGTCTATGCAATGGTATGTCGCTCGCCTCTTCCAAATAATATAATCTTGGGTTTCCTGGGAAAATATTCATACGAGATTTATCTATTGCATGGAGCATTTATCAGCGTCCTCTTTGGTAGGACATATACATATATAGCAGATTGGTGGCTTGTCTTTATCTTGCTCACCTTGTTGTCAACATTTGTGGCAGCGGTCATTTTAAGAAAAGTAGTGTCTTATATTCATTTGTAATGAATGATTAGAAAAACAACATATTAATTTGAATGGAAGAAAATTTAAAAAGTAAAACAAAGAAAGGATTGTACTGGAGATTTTTTGACCAGTTCGCCAATTACGGAATGCAGTTCTGTGTTGGCATAGTAATGGCAAGATTATTATCTCCTACTGATTATGGTATCACAGCATTGCCTGCCGTATTTATGCTTGTGGCTGGAACCATCCAAGATGGTGGATTGAGTAATGCTTTGGTTAGGAAGCCAGATTTGACAGAGGCAGATTTATCTACATCTTTTTATTATAGTATATGTGTTGGTATTTTTTTATATTTGGCTCTATTTATCGGTGCTCCATACATAGCAGACTTTTATAATACTCCTGTTTTGGTACCGCTTATTCGAGTTACTGCATTGGGATTTCTATGGGGACCATTGAATACGCCACAAGGTGTACTAATGAGAAAAAGTTTGAATTTCAAAACACCTGCTAAAATATCTGTTGCGACCAAATTTGTTTCTGCTATAGTAGGCATTGTTTTGGCATTATGTGGTTATGGCTTGTGGGCTTTGGTTATTTCTGGTTTGGTGTCTGGTCTCTTTAGTACAATTCTCAATTGGCTTGCTGTAAGATGGCTACCTAAAACTGGTTGGTCAAATAAATCTTTTAAATATCTTTGGGGATATGGAAACAAAATTATGTTGTCAGGTATGCTTGATACCTTATATAATAACATAGCTCCTGTTTTCATTGGTAAATATTATTCACCAGCTCAATTGGGTGTGTATAATCGTGCCCAGGGATATGCAGCTATGCCATCACAGAATGTAACTGGTGTGATTGCAAACGTGACATTTCCTGTGCTTAGTACATTGCAAAACGATAATGAGAGACTAGCGTTTAATTATCGAAGAATGTTGAAGATATCTGCATTTGTGATATTCCCAATTATGTTGATGTTATCAGCGTTAGCTCGTCCGTTAATTATTACAATGATAACGGCAAAATGGGAATCGTGTATTATTTTGTTGCAGATCATTTGTTTCTCTATGATGTGGTATCCAATTCATGCAATAAATCTCAACTTACTTCAAGTTAAGGGACGATCGGATTTGTTCTTGCGTTTGGAGATAATTAAGAAAGTGATGGGCTTGTGTATCTTATCAATATCTCTTCCTTTGGGTTTGGTTGTTTTTTGTAGTTGTGGTATAGCATCAAGTTTAATAGGATTGGTTATTAATACTTATTATACAGGCAAACTTATAAATGTAGGTTTCTTTAAACAAATGAAAGATTTGTTGCCAATATTTTCTTTGAGTTTCGTTATGTGGTGTTCTGTTCATATCTGCATTTATTTTATTTCAAACTTATGGTTACAGATCTTTATAGGAGGACTTCTAGGAGTGATTATCTATCTTGGTGGAGCATTTCTGTTTAAGTTTGACGAAATCAATGATGTAAAGTATTTGTTAAATCGTAAAAAATAGGAAAATGGAAAATACGACAAAGCAAGAGCCTTTGATGTTAACAATTCGCTGCTGTACATTTAATCAAGCACGCTATATTCGTGATTGTTTGAATGGTTTTGTTATGCAGAAAACGAATTTCAGATTCGAGGCAATAGTTCATGATGACGCATCTACGGATGGTAATGCGGAGATCATCAAAGAATACGGGGAAAAGTATCCAAACATTATCAAGCCAATATTGGAAACAGAAAACCAGTGGTCAAAAGGTGACGGTTCCTTGGCACGAATTATGGATGAGAATACACGTGGCAAATATGTTGCATGGTGTGAGGGTGACGATTATTGGATTGATCCATTGAAACTTCAAAAACAAGTTGACTTTTTAGAGGCGCATCCTGAATACAGTATGTGCTGGACTGATGCTTATGAAGAAACAAATGGAGAAAGAAGAGCTTATAATCGTTATTCTGAAAGTTGCCAATCTTCGATGGAGGATATCATAGAGAAAGGTGGTGCCTTTATCCCGACTTGTTCTATAGTTGCTCGAAGAGAAGTGTATGAAGCGATGCCTGATGAGGCTAAAGGTTGGTATGTAGGTGACTATCCTCTTCAGATGTGGTGTGGTTGGTCTGGAAAATGTTGGTATTTGAAGGAACAGACATGTGTTTATCGAGCAATGGCTGTGGGATCGTGGTCTGAGAGACAATTCAAAAAGCCTGATTCTGCAAAATTGTTGAGAATGTATGAGAATGAGCGTCCGATGATGGATGCTTTTAATAAAATAACTCAGTATAAGTACAACAACTCATTTGAAATTCATGCAGCGAAATCTTTCTTTAATCTTTTGGTTTTGTCTAAAGAATACAAAAAGGCAAAACCATATTATCTTTTGCGAAAGAAATATGGCATTCATGTTGGTAAGGCAGAAGCATTATTGGTTTTGGGTTGGCCGAGATTGGCAAAAATGGTAATGACCTTTTCTGAAATCAAACATAAACTTTTGAATTAATGGCTGAAAATGGTAGCAATGAACAAATACTGGTATCAATTATTGTACCAGTATTTAATCGAGAGAAGTGCTTGCCGATATGTTTAGATAGCATCCGTAAGCAAAGTTATAAAAATTATGAATGTCTTTTAGTTGACGATGGCAGTTCAGATAATTCTTTAGCTATATGCAAGGAATATTCCGAACAAGATACTCGCTTTAAAACTTTTCATCAAGAAAATGGAGGTGTAGCAAGTGCAAGAAATTTAGGCTTGGATCATGCAAGCGGTGAATGGGTTGTATTTGTTGATAGTGATGATGAGATTTTGCCTTTTCATTTGGAACAATTGTTATCTCCCATATTGGACAACAAAACAAATGTGACTTCATCGATAGACATCGTCTTCTGTGGCTGTAAGTATGTTGAGGGCATTCAAAGGGCTGATCACGTCTATACTTCTAATAAGTATGTGGGTTTGAATGAGGTTAAGGACTTTTTAATCAATACGGATGTTTTACAATATATGTACGCTTGTGATAGAATGTACAGAAAATCCTTGTTGGATGAGTATAAGATTCGTTTTGATACATCATTGGCTATTTCTGAGGATAGATATTTGTGCTATCAGGTGCTTAAATATGTAGGAGGGGTTGCAACTGTACCGCAGGCTTCTTATGTAATTAATGTTTCGGACGGAAATAGTTTGAGTCGCAGATTTTTAAGTTCTGATATTTGTGTCAATAGATATTGTAAACTATCTTCTGCTATGCAAGAATTAGTAGATGTTTACAACCTATATGATAACAAAATATCTGCACTATGGAAGTATAATGTCGATTTGTTGGTGATGGCAATTCATTCATTATACAATGTGAAAGGCAATATATTTAAAGCTGTTTCTCGTCAAGAAGATTTTATGAACAATTACTTTGATGTTAGTTTTTACCAAAAGGTTGCTAAAATTCCTGCCGTAGAAGAAATAATGGAAGATAAATTGCTTCAAAGCATTGTTAAGCATCAATTTTTCAAGATAAATCTTCTTACATTATTAAAATTTATACAGTATAAATTTCAACAAAATTGTAGATGAAAACGAAAATAGTATATTCCCTTATTGCATCTGAAAATGACTTGTTCTTAGAGGAGTGTTGGGTATCCATCTATTCCTTGAGAATATTCCATCCTGAGGCATGTGTTGTATTGTTGGTTGATGAGCCAACAAAGCAATATATAGATAAATTTCGAGATTTTTGCGGTATGGTGTCAGACATAAAAGTTGTCCCTGTTCCGGATGAATACAATGCTAAGCTGAAATCTCGTGAATTGAAGACAAAAACTCGTCTGTATGTCGATGGCTCAATGCTGTTTTTAGATAACGATACGGTCATTTGCAAGTCATTGGACAAGTTGGATGACTTATCTTGTGATATTGCAGCGGTTCCAGAAACCCATTTGCCATTGAATGAAATGCCATTCTCGCCATTACCTACTGTAAAAACAGTTTTTGGAATTGATGCTTCTGACAGCAAATATTACTTTAATTCAGGTGCTATATATGCATCTGATAATGGTAAAACAAGAGACTTCTTTAAAAAGTGGAATGAAAATTGGAAGTATTCTTGCTTTGAAAAAGGAAACTCGCAAGACGAGCCTTCATTTTTGATGGCAAATCGTGAGTTTGGTAATATAATAGAAGAGCTACCTGGTATATATAATGCCCAGGTTCAGATGAGCTTGAAATATTTTGCTGACGCAGCTATTATTCATTGGTGGCACATGAACTTTATAGAAGACCAAAGTTATTCACCTTATTTCTCCCAAGAAATATACAAGAAACTGAAACAAGAAGGACGTATAACCCTAGAAATAGGTGAAATGATTAGAAATTGCAAGCAAACATTTGCTTCTCCAAGTATGCCTGTCGGTATTGATCAGATGTACTTCTTGTTTTCGCCTGTTGGTAAAATCTTTAGTAAGATTTATAAGGAGGGCGGTGTTGCATCAGCTTTGATGCTTAGAGCAGCAAGTTTGCTGGAAAAAGTTCATAAAATATCAAGACATAAATCATGATATCTGTTATTATTCCAGCTTACAATGCGGCTAAAACTATTGTGTGTTGCGTTGAGAGCCTACTATCCCAAACTTATCAAGATTGGGAGTTAATCATCATAGATGATGGAAGTACAGACAATACTCTAGATGTCTGTCAAACTTTCCAAGATAAACGCATCCAAGTTTATCATAAGCCAAATGGGGGCGTTAGTTCTGCTAGAAATTATGGATTAATCTATGCTAAAGGTGAATTTATAGCCTTCGTGGATGCTGATGATTGTTTGGAACCCATTTATTTGGAACATTTGTGTCAAGGATGTGACTATGATTTGTCAATCACAGGGTTTTGCTATGACAACGAATCTGAAAAATCGAATTCGTTTTTAGAGTTGACAGATAAGTCAAGTATTGCCAAGTCTCTTTCTGATTTGATCAATGCTGACCAGTTGTGCTATCCATGGGGGCGTTTGTTTAAACGTTCTATCATCGAGCAAAACTATATTCGATTTAATGAGAAGATGCGCTTTGCGGAAGACAATGTTTTCAATTGGGAATATCTCTGTCATATCAATTCTCTTCGCATAGATTCTACAAATAAGGATTATCATAAGTCTTCTGATGAAGGCGGTTCTGGATATAATTTGTCTTTTGAGGAGATGGACTATGTTGATGGGCAATTGTTCATGTTATCGCAAAAACTTGAAAGCTATTATGGAATAAAACTTCAATTACATACTAAACTGTTGATGCATGCATTGTTTTTGAATGATATGCTTTCATTGACCGCCACCCAATGGTATGATTATTATAAAAAATATCATCCATGTGGAACAAAGAGTGAAGGGATGGATTTCATTATGGGGACAGTTTATTATATGTCTTTGGTTGGAATCGCAAAAGAAAAACAATATTCAGATAAGAAGTTAAAAATGAGGAGACTAGATGCCTTCTTGGATTGTCCACTCCGTCTTCTTGTTCATTCAAAAATCAAAACTAGATTTTTGATTCCATTTATAAAATTACATCTGTTCAACCTGAGTGGGTATGTTATTGATAAGTTGATAAAATAATTGTAGTTCATGTTTATGAAAGACTTTTGTTTTAAGCATGTTGTATTGTTTATACTATTGTTTATGATAATGTGCTTGGTATTTCAATACCATTTGTTTCATCTTTTTAATGAAATTACGTTGTATTTTTATTTACACTACGATGCTATTGTGGCAGCTGCTACGATTATGTTGTTTGTGCTTCTTTTCGTTTTCATTATGTATTGTAATCGGGAAAAATATGAAGCGCTGATTAAAAATGATGTAGAAATTTACAGGAAAGATGTAGTTGCTTTTATGTCAGATACTCCATCAGATTCAGATATGTTGAAACGTGATAGGTATGCAAAATATTTGTTGGATAAAATTTTCCAGACATATTATGTACAAAACGAAAAGGGAAAAAATAGAAATCACTCTTTTGTCATTCACATAGGAGAAAATTATGGGCAAGGTAAGTCATCTTTCCTTTTAATGCTGAAAAAGTATGCTTCATATAACCCAACCAAAGTGATATATATTGAGTTTCTGCCTTGGTTATGTGATAATGAGGAGTCCATAATAAGGGAATTTTTTTAACACTTTCATTGCTAGTGTCTCCTTTCGCTTACCTTCAATTCAACATAGTGTAAGAAAATATATGTCTCTTTTGCTTGATGCAATATCTGTCAAGGGATTTCATGGATTGTATTTTGATTTGAAATTTTTTAAGCACCATGATACAATAAAAGACGTACATGATGAAATTCGCAAAGAACTATTGAATATAGATAGACCAATAGTAGTAACAATTGATGATGTTGATCGTTTGCAGAGTTCAGAATTAATGATGGTGTTTAAGTTGATTCGAGATGTGGCAGATTTTCCAAATGTTTATTATATCATAGCGGCAGACAATAACTATTTGGAAAGTATGCTTAAGTCAAGAAATGTCATGAATCCATCTGAGTATCTGAAGAAATTCTTCAACTTTGAATTTCAAATGCCTGCTAATGAAAAAATAGCCTTGGATGTTCTATTAGATCATATCAATTCCCTCTTAAATAAGATGTTTGATGATTCCGATGCTATACAAGATTGTCTTGATAGAATAAGAAAACTCGATATTGCTCAGTATATATTCGCCAACATGAGAGAAGTTTATAGATTTCTTAATGTTCTGAATATGCAATTCGATCTTATAAAATCAAACAAGAGCATGAATTTTGATTATTATGACTTGTTCTGTTTGACAGTGCTTAAATTTAGATGTCCAGAATTTTATATTCTTTTACGGGATAATTTTGAAAGAATCTTAGAGACCAATCTGATTCACGGCTGTGATTCTTTGTTGTCTTTGAAAAGCGAATATTTGACAGACTATTCAAATAAAGATGAACAAAGTGTCAATGTTTATAGCAAGCTTGTTGCTAATGCAAAGATAGCGGACGAAGAAATTGTAATGGTTATACTTAATGAATTATTTGGAAAATCAAAGCGTGTTGGTGCAAACAATATCTGCAGAATGAATATGTTTTACAAATATTTTGCAAATGATATTGCCAAAAACGTCATTGATAGGATGGAATTGCTGGAATGCTTAAATTTGTCAAACGTAGAGTTTGAGAAGAAAATACATTATTTTTTCATGGTAGGAAAAGGGCAATCTGTTCAGAATGAACTTCCATTCGTATTTCAAGCTTCTTCTGGAATATCTCTTGATAAACTTCTTCTCAAATACTTGACCTATATAAATATTTCTTACAGGTATTCAATGTCTAACATTATAGACAGAAATACGATTCATTCAAGAGAGGGATATGTAAGTTCAGACAAGGTAAAGCCAAAGTTGGAGCCTATTTTAAAACTCTTTTATGACTCCAAAAATATAGGCTTCGACAAAAAGAAATCGGGGACATATTTGGAAAACTTAAAACATACTTGTGAAAGTTGTGGCGTAGATATGATTTGCCCATTGTTGGTTTGCCTTGATATTATGCGAGAAAACATTGCTGATTATTTGTTTTTGCCACAAAACTTAAAAGATGTTTATTATATTTTGCTTCAGCGTTTTATAAACGAGGTAATGGCTCAAAATCATGAAAAAATAACGGATGGCGTTATAGATACATTGTTGGAGATAACTGGTAGTCCATTTGCTAGCGACTTAGATGATAAACCAATCCGTTGGCAATATGCTTTTGTTGACTATCTTTGCCAAAATGAGCAAGTTTTTGCTGATTGTTTGAAGAAGCAAGTTATTATTTATAGTAATGGTGATATTGAATGGAATAACAGATTTAATACAGTATATTTCTCTGCAATTTATTTCAATGATCATCAAAATTTGCAGAGCCTTTACAATACTTACTCTAATCTTAACAATGTAATTTCAGATTTGAATGCTTGGCATGATAGTGCTCCGAAATCTTTGCAAGGATTTACTTTAAATAGTGCTTATTTTGAGTTTGTAAAGAACTGATGAAAATAAATTAAAAAGATTTTATGATTTCCGTAGTAATACCTTTATATAATAAGGAGGCATCCATCAAGCAGTCGCTGATGAGTGTCTTGTCTCAGTCTTATCAAGAGTTTGAGGTGGTGATAGTGGATGATGGCTCGACAGATAACTCTGTGGCTAAAGTTGAAGAGATTCAAGACTCTCGTATTCGCTTGATTCGACAGGAGAATGGAGGACCGAGCAAGGCTCGAAATACAGGTGTGAAGAATGCTAAGGGAGAGTGGATTCTCTTTTTGGATGCGGATGATGAATTATTGCCAAATGCAATCACTAATTTGTGGGATGGTGCCAAAAATCATCAACTAAGTGATTTTATTTGTGCTCCTTTTTATGTAGTTTATAATAATAAAAGTCGTTTAGCTTGCAAATATCAAGATGCTTGTGTGAAAAATCCATACAAAGGTCATTTTTATGGTTGGCTTGCTCCAAGAACAGGCGCTTTGATATGTAAGAAAAAAATATGTTTGTCTAATCCTTTCGATGAAAGAATTCGGAGATTTGAGGATTTAGAGTGGCTTTTTAGACTTTATAAATATATAAAGGTTTTCACTATTAGCAAACCAGTGCTTAAAACAAATGTAGATTTTTCTTCTGCCTCTCGTGCTCGCAAGAACATCAAGGAGGATTTCTTGGGCTATTTTGATTTCAAAGGTAAGTCGTTTTGGGAGAAAATGGCATTGTATTCCTTCTTCCTTGGCGAGAGAGAGTATTATGGTGAACAGTGTAAGAAACTTTATCCGTGGTTATATCGCAGATACGATTGGTTGTTGATATATAAGGTGATAGGGTGGATTAAATAAAACGGATTAATATGTTAGAGAATATATCAAATGTCGAAATATCTGGTGGATACTTTGATATACCAGTAAAATTGAATCTGTTGACAGGACGCATTAATGTTGTCTTTGGAAGAAACGGTAGTGGTAAATCAACCATTTCTCGTGCTTTAAGAGAGTATTCAAAAAGTGGTGACGAACTAAGTGACCAAAAATATTCAACAATATTTAATAGTCCTTTAGATAAAGATAAAATTTTTGTCTTTAATGAAGATTTCTTGAGAGAGAAAATACTGGTAAAGAAACAAGGAGTTGATACCATTGTAATGTTTGGCTCCCAGATAGAAGTTGATGATAAAATCAATAAACTCAAGAATCTTTTAGGTGAGTTATTAAATAAGCAGAAGCAGCAACTAGAAAAACTCAACGAATATAAAGATAAGAAAAATGAAAAATCTCCTTCGTACATTTTTGATAATGAGTTGAAGAAAAGCTTATCTGATTGGGCGCAAAATGAGGTACAGATAAAAGGGAAAAATAGAAAAAGCACAATCAATAAAGATACCATAGATAAATTGTATAGTTGCTTAAAATCTTTGGAAAATAAAGATACTATTGATAGTCTTTTTGAAAAATTCCAAAATAAAAAGGCTCTATATGCCTCTACTACAGATGCAATTCCTTTGAAATGGTCGTATGAAAAATACAATTTCCCAATGGAGTTGAACGAAGTAATGCAAGTGCTTAATGTACATTTAGAGCCTCCTCAACTTTCTGATAGAGATAAAATTATAGCTTCAATTGCTTCTGGTGTCTATGGAAAATATGTTTATGATGCTAGAAATATATTTACCTCTACTTCATTAAAATTTTGTCCATTATGCCAAAGGAGCATGGGGAATGAGGAAAAAACGGAATTACTAAATAGAATTGAGGCATATTTTGATGATAAAGCTCAAAATTACCAAGGCGAATTGGAAAAACTACAGCAAGATTTTGCAAATCAGAACAATTTGTTTTTTGATGATTTGATGACACATGCTAATTTTGCCATGAATGTACAAATCATTGAAGGTAAATGGGCAAAATTAAATGAATGTTTAGCTTCCATTCGAACCTTGATTGATAAGAAACTAGCAGACATTTATTCTAATGAGAAATATGAGCTACCTATTCATGAAATGGAATCCATTTTAAATGACTATAATGATAGTTGTAGTAAACTTCTTGGAGAAATAAATGCTTATAACCAAGCCATAAGAGAGCGTGCAATACTGCAAGAAGAGTTTTTGAGTCTTAATGATAAATTGGCTTGTCTATCTAATAAGGATCTATTCGAGAAGTATGAAGAAGCAAGGACAACCTTGGAAAAAAGTCAAGATGATCTAAGGCAGACATCATTAAGCATAGAGAAAATTAAAGCTGATATTTCCGAACTTGAAGCACAAAAAAAGCAGGTAGTTCTTGCCTTAGATTTTATAAATCATGCTCTTGCATATATTTTCTTTGACAAAAAACGACTTTTTCTGGAAGCGGGGGAAGGTTGTTATAAATTGATGTCTAGAGGGCATAGTGTAAACCCACGAGATGTTTCTGTTGGAGAAAGAAATATTATCGGTCTATGCTATTTCTTTGCTTCTCTCTTTAATAATAAGGAAGAGAAAAGCAAATACAACAATGAAATGTTAGTATTATTGGATGATCCTGTGTCAAGCTTTGACAAAGAAAACAGAGTTGGTGTTCTTTCTTTCTTAAATATGGAATTACATAAGATCATTAGCGGAAATTGCAACAGTAAATTAGTCGTATTAACGCATGATTTACAAGTGGCTATGGATGTAAAGGGCTTTTGTGATTCATGGTTTCCCAATAATGAGTGTAACAAAAACGTGCTGACCTCTATGTTGAAATCAAAGATGTTAGAAAAGGAAAAGAATTTGTCAAAAGTTTCTGAATATCAAGAGTTGATGAAGAAAGTCTATAATTTTGCTAACGATGATACAGAAACCGATGATGCTTGTTATATAGGCAATGCAATGCGTCGGGTATTAGAAGCTTACTTTACATTTAATTATTCGGTTGGCTTTTCTAATGTTGAATGCTTGGGACGTCTTCTACAAGGAATGCCTGAATTGAATGAGCATTATAAAAATTTACTTATGCGTTTGTTGTTGAATGGAGAAAGTCATTATCAGTCAAGAGTCAAGTCTATGACATTGGATATAGAAATGTATTCTCTTGATGAAAAGAAACGTATAGCTAAAGAAATTCTTTGTCTTTTAGGTAGTCTGCATGAACCACATATTGTCCAGATGCTTTCTGAAAGTGCTTTAGAGAAAATTAAAGTGTGGAGAAATGAAATTGAAAATCTATAAAAAAACTTGGAGTCGCAACCTATCGGAAGCAACTCCAAGCGAGGATTTTAATATATGGCAGTCCCTGGGTATCTGCGGTAGTGGGCACAAACATGCTCTGTTCTACCAAATCTCACTCTCATATAAGAGCGGACATATACCATTCGGGACGCCAATCCTCTGAGGATAGCTTCCAAAACTTTCATAATTTGTATATTAAATTAAAAAGGTAATTTAATAACTGTGTTATGATTGATGGAAAGCAATCCATTTGCAAAAATACGAAAAAAGATAGATATGACAAAATTTTCTGTCACTTTTATTGATATTAATCTCAAATAATATGAATTTATGAATTTGAAGGATAAATATAAGACTGACTTTGATTCTCTTATTAACAGAGGAGTTGATTTACAGTATGGTTTATTAAATGAGTTGAAAGACCTTTATGAAGAAGCATTCGGTAAACTGAATGATGAGGAAAGGAAAAAGTTTGTGGGAAAAAGTTTTAGGGATAAGTACAATGCTTGGTATTCAGAATCCCTAGTTTTAGTAAAACAATTGTTGCCTGATAGACTGGAAGATTTTGTTATGCAGTACAAACATCCAAAGAGAAAAGAGTTGACGTATAGTACATATACAATCTCTGATTATTTGCAAGGAGTAGTCGTTAAAGATGGTTATGGTAATATAAAAATAGACGGAAGAGCTATTGTGGAAAAGTTTAAGCAACAATATCTGATTCTAGACTCTTTGCGTAATCGTTTTACTTCTTCTCTTTACGATATTCGTCAATTAGTTCAAGCTGATATGATGGATTCTGAGCTTGATTCTGCAAAATTATTGCTTAAAAATGGTTTTGTAAGAGCAGCTGGAGCTATCTGTGGCGTAATCCTTGAAAAGCATTTTGTGGAGGTTTGTAAAAGCCATAGCTTATCTGTCAAAAAGAAAAATCCAGGAATTAATGATTTTAATCAGGTTCTGAAGGATAATTCTATTATAGATACTTCAACATGGAGACATATTGGCTATCTCGGAGATTTACGTAACTTGTGTGATCACGGCAAAGAACAAGAACCATCGAAAGAAAAGGTTGATGATTTGATAGATGGAACCGAAAAAGTAATAAAAACAGTATTTTAATCTATAATTGTCAACTTCTTGAAGATAATTAGTTGGCTATTTCTGGGAACTAGTACAAGTAGTTTGTTAAAATATTTCTATTACATATAATAATGGACAAAATCAAGATTTTAGTAGCATCGCATAAACCGGATAAGGTTTATTGTGATGATGTATATACCCCGATTCATGTAGGTCGTGCCATTTCTAAATATAAGGAGGAAATGGCTGATATGATTGGCGATGATACAGGGGATAATATCAGTGCGAAGAATGGCACATACTGTGAACTTACTGCTACATATTGGGCTTGGAAGAATCTCAAAAATGTGGAATATATTGGCTTGGCTCATTATCGCAGATATTTTGAAACAAAGTTCACAAATGAAAATATTGATAAGATATTTGAAAGTTGTGATGTCGTAATTGCTCAGCCATACTTGCATGATAGATACAATGAGATGAAGATGGCTCGAACATTGGTGATGGAAGATGAGGTTATCTTCTTGAAGGTTTTCAAGAAACTCTATCCAGCGTATGAGCAAACCTTGATTGACTATCTCTATGGTTTCAAGGATTATCCTTACAATATGTTTGTGATGAAGAGAAAGACTTTTGACGAGTATTGCACTTTTCTCTTTGCCATCTTATCTGAGTGTGAGAAACTAATGAAGCCATTGCCATATACTTGTTCTATGAGAAGATTAGGAGGAATTGCAGAGTATTTGTTACCAATATTTTGTTTGCATAATAAATTGCGCATTCACACAGAATCTGTAGTTCCTTTTATTGGTGATGTAGCTAAGGTAACTTCTAGTTTTAAGCAAAAAATTAAAGTTAGCATTTTGCGCTTTTTTTATGATAAACATAAGCCTTCACGCATTGAAAACATGTTTCTTAAATCGGTTTTAATAGGGCTTAATAATGATGGACTGAATATTTAAGGAATAAATGGAATTAGTTATTTTTCTAACTGCATGTGTAAACCCTAAAGGAATGAAATATACGAAACTAAGTAATTCACAAATTAGGTTACAGCAGTACAAAGATGCACTAGATTGGTATTTAGCCAATACGTCATTGAAAATCCTACTTGTAGAAAATTCCAATGTTGACTTTTCAGAAGATTATAAAGCTCAAATACAAGACGGTCGCTTGGAATTTATCGTATATGATGGAAATATGTATGATCGTAGTCGTGGAAAAGGATATGGTGAGGCTAGTATTATAAAATATGGTTTGGAACATTCTAAGCTTTTAAAAAACAAGCCGAATATTCTCGTTTTTAAAATAACAGGTCGCTTGCTATGTAAAAATATTGAGGAGTTATGTCTTCGTTATCATTGTCGCAATACTGTGTATGCTAATTTTGGCAAAGATGATTGGAATGGAAATATAGCAACGAGTCAAGTTATTATAGCCCCAAAACGATTCTTCTCGGAATATTTTCTTCCAAGACGTGAAGAAATCAATGATAGTCAATGCCATCATTTTGAACATGTGCTTTATGATAGCATTAAGGACTGGAAAAAAGCTGGTGGAAAACATCGAATGTTTTGGATTCCGCCTGTAATAGAAGGAATTAGCGGAACTTATGGTACTACGATAGATACGAAGATGACAGGCAGCAAACTATTACGCTATCGTATCATGTATTTCTTTCGCCGATTCTTTGGTTATCGAGGTTATGATAACCCTTTCTATCATGGTCAGCCTAAAAAGCCAATGCAGTTATAAGCGATTGCAAGATATTATAAATAACTATATGTGTTTAAAATCTTTATAAGAATAAGTTATGAAATATGATTATCTCATCGTAGGTTCAGGGTTATTTGGGGCCACATTTGCTTATCATGCCAAACAATTGGGTAAGAAGTGCTTGGTGATTGACAAGCGTCCTCAGTTGGGTGGTAATGTATATTGCGAGGATATAGAGGGGATTCATGTGCATAAATATGGTGCGCATATCTTCCATACTTCCAACAAGAAAGTGTGGGATTTTGTCAACTCTATCGTGGAGTTCAATAGATACACGAATTGTCCGGTCGCTAACTATAAGGGCAGATTGTTCAACTTGCCTTTCAATATGAATACTTTCTATCAGATGTGGGGAGTAAGGACTCCGGAAGAAGCGCAGGCAAAGATAAATGAGCAGAAGGCTGCTTATAGTGAAGAGTTAAGAGTGAAGAATGAAGAATTGGGGCTACCGAACGAACCTCATAACTTGGAAGAGCAAGCTATGCTCTTGGTAGGCAAGGACATCTTCAATATGCTGATCAAGGAATATACCGAGAAGCAATGGGGACGAAAGTGCTCTGAGTTGCCTGCCTTCATCATCAAGCGTCTGCCGGTTCGCTTGGTATTTGACAACAATTACTTCAACGACAAATACCAGGGGATTCCTGTCGGTGGTTACAACAAACTTATTGATGGTCTTTTGGAAGGAGTGGAGTGCAAGACAAATGTGGATTTCTTTCAGTCGGAGTATCGTAATTGGAAGGAATATGCCGATAAGTTGGTCTATACAGGTGCCATAGATGAGTATTTCGGGTATTCCTTGGGTAAGTTGGACTGGCGAACGGTCAGCTTCAAGACTCGTGTGGAGAACACTCCTAATTACCAAGGCAATGCCGTGGTGAACTATACAAGTCATGAGGTGCCTTATACTCGTGTGATAGAGCATAAGCATTTTGAGATGTTTGGTCAAGAGGTGTATGATTGCCCAAAGACAGTTATCTCTGAGGAATATTCTATGGAGTATAAGGAGGGCATGGAACCTTATTATCCTGTGAATGATGAGCGTAATAATCTATTGGCTGAGAAATACCGTACCTTGGCAAGTCAAGAGGAGAATGTGATATTTGGTGGTAGATTGGCACAATATAAATATTACGACATGGCTCCTGTCATTGAGCAAGTATTGGAGATTGGAATGTAATTATTGTTTGGTGTTTATGAAACGATTATTATTGAAACTCTTAAATCTACTCTACCGCATCAAATTGTATCCACATATGAATGTTGAATAATATGATGACTAATATACATATAGACATAAAAAACTGTTATGGGATTGGTGAATTGAAACATGACATAACATTTAAACCAGGACAAAATTGTTGCGTCATATATGCACCAAATGGAACAATGAAAACGTCATTCGCTAATACGGTCAAGGACTTAGCGAATGGCTTTGTTCCTATAGATATGATTTTTAATGAACGAGAGTCTTCCGCTTTTATACAATTGGATGGCAAGAATGTTTCGATAGATAATTGTTATATTTATGACAATGACAAAATTAATGGAGGTGAGAGTATAACTTCTTTTCTTGCAAACAAGAAGTTGAAAGAGCAATATGACCAAATATTGGAAAAATTAAACGAATGTTGGGGTGATTTACGTAGAAAAATTGCATCCGCTTCTCGAAGTACAGACTGTGAGAAGGAACTATTGAAAGTTTTTTCTCCTAGGACAGAACTTTCTATATTTGAATGTTTACATCATATTTATTTTCAGTATTTCAAAAATAAGAAGAGTGATTTATATCCATTGTTTTCATTTAAGTATAATGACATTTTTGATAAAGAGGGTAAGGTCGAAAGGTTCGTTTCTGAAAATATGAATAATATTAAGAAGTATTTTAACCAATATCAGAAAGTGATTAGAAATTCAGCTTTGTTTAGTGATGGTAGGGACTCTTTTGGTACTTATCAAGCAAACAAATTGCTAAAGTCTGTGGAAGATGATAAGTTTTTTAAGGCTTCACATAAAATCGTTTTGAGAAACGGACGACAAATCAAAAATACTAAGGCTTTTAAAACTATGTTTGATGAAGAAATCGAACGTGTATTTACAGATACAAAGCTAAAGAATGTGTTTGATTCTATTGAAATGAAGATAGATGCCAATGTTGATTTGAGAAAATTTAAAGAGGTTATACACCAATATCCATCTTTGGTTCTAGAATTAATGGACTATGATGGTTTTCGTAAGAAAGTTTTGTTAGGATATCTGTCAAACAATATGATAGAATTCATAAGAATGGTGGACTTATACCAATCAGAAAAGTCAAAAATAAGAAGGATTATAAGCGAGGCAAACAAGGGCATTGAAAAGTGGAATTGCATAATAAAACGTTTCAACAATCGTTTTTACGTTCCTTTTGAAGTCTATATTGAAAATCAAAGTGATATGATTCTAAAAGAAGAAACTGCTTATTTAGGCTTTCGATATAAAGAATCTGAGGGGAACGGAAGAAAAGAGTCACAAGATACATTGCTGCATATATTAAGTACTGGAGAATCTAGAGCATTTCACATCTTGCAGAATTTATTTGAGATAGAAGCTAGAAAAGAATCTGGTAAGGACACGCTTCTTGTTCTTGATGATATCGCAGATTCTTTTGATTACAAGAATAAGTATGCTATTGTAGAATATTTGGCAGATTTTATGGGAAGCGACAAGTTTGCCCTAATCATATTAACTCACAACTTTGATTTCTATAGAACGGTTATTTCTAGATTATGTGTAAATAATGTGTTTTTAGCAGAAAAATCAGACAATCGTCAAATCATATTGAATAAAGGATTTTATAATACAGATTTACTTAAGCGAAAATTTATACAAAATATCGCAAATGTTCGTTCGTTTATTGGTTTAATACCATTTGTAAGGAACTTGATTGAGTATTTACAGGGAGGTAAGTCTGATGACTATATTCTTTTGACTTCTTGCCTTCACATCAAACGCCTCCCCATCGCCACAGATTCTATTTCGATGTCATGTATATTTGATGTTTACAAAAGGAATCTTTATGGAGTCAGTAATAAGACAATCATTTTTTCTTCAGAGAATTATCTTGAAATGTTGTTTAATGAGGCTGAGGCTATTTTGTCAGATGATGATGAAGTGAATTTGTCTAATAAACTTGTCATTTCAATTGCCATTCGTTTAAAAACAGAGCAGTTGCTTTTTAATATTCTTACCGAGTCGCAAGTAAGCGAGATTAAGGCAAACCGCAATCAAACGGGTGAGCTAGTTCAAATTTTCAAGAAGTATTATGGAGAAACAAACTTTGATGTTTGCTGCTTGTTGGATAGAGTTGTTATGTTTACTTCTGAAAATATTCATGTCAATAATTTTATGTTTGAACCGATTGTGGATATTTCTATATATCATTTAAAACAACTTTACAAAGATGTTGTTGATAAGCTTAAAATATATGAAGTTTGAGCAATTTTAGTATAATGCCTAATAGAAATTTCTCATGAAGCTATACCATTCAAAATCAGATATTTGGTACTACTTACTCCTGTACATTGAAATAATAGCTATTTCTTTGTATGGTGACATTTTACCTTCAGAGTTGGCATTTAGCAAGAGCGTATTGGATTTGTTCGCTTATGTCGATAGAAGTGCATTCCTTTATGCTTTCACTTGGGTGTTATTATTTGTTGTCTTGGCTTGGTTGCTTGACAAGCAAAGGCGGTCTAAAATATTTAGGATTAGCCATTGCTTGTTTTATGCAATGACGACTGTTTTACTTTTCTTAAGTGCACAAAAGCATGATTTGATAATGGAATACTTAGGGCTATTATGGGCATATTTTGTTTGTGCTTTTGTCTTTGAACTTCTAAAAATAGATGGAGCCGCTCACAAGAATGCGGCAGTCAATAATGGAGTAGATGGTTTTGTGGTAGATTGTTCCAAGCAAGATGATTTGCAAAATGTAGGGTGGAAAGAATATGCAGAAAGCTTATTGTCTCGTTTGGCGGCGACAAATACGAATGAAACTTCATTTGCAGTTGCTTTGACTGGCAGTTGGGGTACAGGAAAAACTACATTCTTGAGTCTTTTGAAAAGTGCCATGAATGATCGAAAATTCGTCTATATGGAATTCAATCCTTGGATGAGTAGCTCTGTAGAAATGATTATTCGTGATTTCTTTATTGCACTTAATTCAAAGTTTAAGCAGATGGGTGTCAAATTGGAAGATGAGATTGATGATTATGTCAAAATGCTCTTCAATTGGAATAATGGAAATCTTTCTAATAAGATGAAGGAAGCTTTCCATCTTAGTGACGATCAGGATATAGCAACATTGAGAGGTAAAATATCAGAAGGTTTAAACCTGTTGGATGGTAATTTGTACATTTTGATTGATGATATTGATAGACTGCAAAAAGAGGAAATCTTTGAGGTGTTGAAACTCATTAGAAATACTGCAGATTTCAATCATATCGTTTATGTCGTCACTTTCGATAAAGAATATGTAGCTTCGTCTTTGAAAGAACTTGGTATCGTGAGGAATGATGAGTATTTGAAGAAGATATTCCAAGTTGAACTGAAGTTTCCTATGTTTGAACAATATTTGCTGACACACCTTTTCAAAGAGAAATTGCAAGCGCACACTCATTACCAGGAAGAACTTCAAAAACAATTGAATAAGTTGGAGTATATTTTGAGCAAAGCGGATGTTGTCATATATGAATACATATCCAATTTTAGGGATGTCAAACGATTGGTCAATGAGTTTATACTTAATTTGGATTATATTAGTAAGCAAGAGGTTATTGCAGACTTTGATATAAAAGACTTATTCTTAATACATTTATTGGAGTTCGTGGATGAAAAATCATATAAGATATTTCGACAAAACTTATGGGATATTTTAAGTCAATATCCGACCAATAGAAAATATTTGGAATTAGCAATGGATGATAAGCAACTTATAGATAAAGGCTTGTCTAAACAAGCTATAAAGCTCATTAAAATTCTTTTTCCTGTGTTTAAGTCTAATGATTTGTTACCAAAAAGGAATAGTATCAGAAGAGAAGATAGAGTCTTGAATTATTTTAGTTTCCGGCCTTATGCTTACCAAATGAGTTTGACGGATTTCCAGAGATTGATGAAAAGTTCATCTGAGGAAGCCATAAAGTCATACGTGCAAGAATCTAATGTGGGAGTTTTTAGTAAAAGTTCATCTATTTATAGTATGCTTTATGAGCAGAAACTCGTAGGATTAGATGATAAGACTATCAAAAGCTTTATGGTTCTATTAGCAGAATGGACAAAGAAATATCATGGTTCAGATTATGGAAAAGTCGGTGATTTGTTTAGACTGGTATTATCCGTGTCTAATGTTGAAGATAACAAGAGACCTATGGTTAAAAAGCTTTTAATCTCTTTGTTTACTGAATTGCAAGATAATGTGGATAAGGGAATTTATGTTTTACAGAAAATATATTGTAAAATGATACCTTGTATTGCAGACGTAGATGAAAATGGTGAATTAGAATTATATCCAGAATGTATATATAGTAAAGATGAGTTGCTTAAACTTATAGGCAAAAATTGTAAATCATTTTTGAATCGAGTGCGGCCTTCTGTATCGCAAATTCTAGATTTGCATTCACGTATTCATGAATTCATTCAAATATCGATAGTTTATAATGAAGCTCATATGTCAATATCAAAGCAATTTGAGGTATTGCCTATCGTGAATGAACTGATTCTATATTTTGCTCAAAATAAAGAGCGAAATGACATTCGATTGTTTGAAGATAAGTTTGATATTGATAATTATTATGATGAGTCAGATTATAGTAGAGAATCTTGTTTTCGTGATGATATTATTAAATACTTTGGAAGCGTTGATTTTTACAAACGTTTCTTGCAAGAATGCTTCACTCATACAGAAGAAAATGATTTAGAAACTTATTTTAGAAATAATCAGTTATAATGAATTATCGTATAATCTATAACAATTTTATGGGAACAAAGGTAAAGACAATTTTAGAGAAAATTCATAATCGCTTAAAGGCTGAGTGCATTTGGGCGAAAAATGGCATTTATACGCAATTTGTGTATAATTGTAGAAAGCCATTAATGGTGTTTAAGCCTACTCATCTGGGGGGGCAAGTATCGGATTCTGTGATGTGGCAGTAGTCGCATTCAATAACTCTGGAGTTGTAGAGTATCAGATTCGGTCTTTGAAGAAGTTCTTTGAATACCCATTTCGCTATACCGTATATGACAACTCGACGAAAGAGAATATATCACAAGAGATATTGGCTATTTGTAAGAAGTATGATGTGGGATATGTAAAACTTCCAAAGCAGGAGTTTTTGCCTAAAGGTTGGGGAAGTTATTCTCATGGTATTGCTTGCAACTATCTTTTCAATAAGTTTGTGAAAAATGGTGGTGCCAAGTATTTTATGCTTCTGGACCATGATTTATTCTTGGTTGATAAGTTTGATATATCTAAGCAGTTTGATAGTCAGTTCTTCTATGGAACCAAGCATGGATTTTATATATGGCCTGGTCTTTGGGCTATGCCAATGGAGAGATTGTTGAAATATGGTGTCGATTTCCGTCCTTCCTTACATTTGCGTGGTGATACTGGTGCTCGTAATTACTATCGCCATTTCAAGGGCTTAGATTGGGACAGATACCATATAGTGAAAGATGTCCATTGCTTCTTGGATGATACGGATAATGATATTTTTCGAAATGGCTATTCATTGATGGATGATCGTTGGCTTCATTGTTGGAATGCCTCTGACTATATGGGGAAGGGTGTGGCTCACAAGATGAGACGCATCTATCAGATGTTGGAAGATAAACTGAAATAGGTAAGTACATTTTAATGAATAAAAATCAGAAAAAGATATTGAAGGCGGTTTCGCCCTTTATTCACCCAGGTTTCTTGAATTTCAAGATGATGCCGTATGAGGCTTGGAAGCGGAATGGGGGAGAGGTGGCGAAAGCGCATTATCCTTGGCGATGGCTCCATGGAGCTGCCTATCGTTTGGAGTTGCCAACGATAAGGAAGAGCGGAAAGGAGGCGAGGCTGCGATTTGTGGAGCCTGTGTCACTGAAGTTTGATTCGTTCCCCGATTATGCTCGCTATGAGGTGGTTCCGATGTTTTGGGACTGTTGGCCTCGGTATTTTGAGATGACTTGTGAGTGGTTGAGGAAGCATCAGGTGAAGACTGCGATATTCTCTTCCCGAATGACGGCGGAGAGGATGCAGGAGAGATTCCCTGAAATGAGAATCATCTGGTGTCCTGAGGCGGTGGATGGCAGTGTCTATCAGAAAGGGGAACTGCTGAAGGATAGGACGATTGACTTGTTGGAGTTCGGACGCTCGAATGAGAAGGTGCTGTCAACTGGGGCATTATCCTTGAATCATGTTTGCACGAAGCAGAATGGCAAGTTTATTTATACCAATGAGCAATTGTATCAGGCGATGGGTGATGCCAAAGTGACGATTGCCTTGCCTCGCAGTATGACGCAACCGGAAATGGCTGGTGACATCGAGACTTTGACGCAGCGTTATTGGGAGTGTATGTTCTCTCGTATGGTGATGGTGGGGCATGCGCCTCAGGAGTTGGTAGATTTCATCGGCTACAATCCTGTCATCGAGTTGAGGAAGGATATTTCTGCTGAGGCTCTGATCCGGGATGTGTTGGAGCATATTGATGATTATCAGGAACTTGTGGATAAGAATCGAGAGACGGCTGAAAGGCTCGGCTCTTGGGATGTGAGGATGGAGTGGCTCATGGAGGAACTGAGGGAAGATTTCAGTTTATAACTGTTAATTTCGATAAGAAAAGCATTAAAAAGCTTGCAAGTTTAATATAAAAGTACTATTTTTGCAGCCGTAAAATTACAGATTTATGCATACATTAAATAATAAAACAAAAGAAACGTTGAAACATAGGCTTGGAAAAACTTATGATGAGCTTATGCAGATGAGTGCGGAAGAATTGGATGCTCTCATCGAAAATCGTATTGGCAAAAAACTTAGACCTGCCTTTTCTTTAAAGAGCATGGTAAACCGTGGTTCTGTTTATCTTTTCTTCAAGAGACTGATTTCTCAAAATGCAATAGATAGACAAATAGCAAGAATTTAAAAACATATTGTTATGGATACAGATATGCGAATCATAGCTCTTTATAAAGAGTATAATATGGTTATAAAACCGTTGATAGCAGAACTAGAAGCTCGAACAGAGCAGTTCCCTCTTCCTTTGTTTAATGAAATCAGAGCTTTACACGACCACATTGCTCGCTGTTATTCTGAGAGGATTTCTTCTAATCAAGTTGATTCAGAGATACATAAGGCGGAGCGTCATGTAACTAGAATCATGTTGGATTGTTATAAGTGCTTGAACTTGTCTTTACATGATGAAGTTTTACTTTTCGAGCGTCAGACGAAGAATGTTGATTTGACAGTTTTGCAGAATGGAACATTTTATCCTAAATATAAAACATTGAGAACTAAGGCAACAAAGATGGTTCGAAAAGCTAAGTCTTTGGAGTCGCTTGATACCCAATCTGCATTGGATACTTATCAGAATTCATATAATCTTTATTGTGATTTGGAAAATGTGATAGAGGAAGTTGTGCCAGACTTGCATTGGGCACGCATTCGCTTCTCGGTGCGCAAATCAATGCAAGTGCTTTTGTGGATATTGAGTGCGATTGCATCTGGTGTAATATCGATTATCTTAGCGAAATACTTGTAAATTGAATAATACTATTTATATGTTAGGCAGATAGGGTGATGAGCCTTGTCTGCGCTTTATGTTATTGCCTTTTTGTAAAATAGGCGGAGAACAAATATAAGCGGAAACGGGAAATTGGCGAAAACGGAAGATTTTGTAAATTCTAAGAAAATTTTATGATAGAGAAAATCAAAAAACTCCTTGGGGGAAACTCTTGGGGAGCGAATGCATTGTGGCTCAAAAACTTGAGGCGCAACTTGCCGTATGTCCTAAAACTGAAAGTGGGGGGCTATGATAAGAATGTCTTCTATTTTGTCATTGCTCCTGGCATTAAGCATCCGGGACTCGCAGATCGTATGAAGGCGATAGTCGATTGCTATAATATCGCCAAGTTGAATGGCTATCAGTTTCGTGTTGTTTTCAAGATTCCTTTTCGATTGGAAGATTATCTCTTGCCCAATGAAGTGGAGTGGGTGGCAGACTATACCAACTTGCATTATTCGTTGATGGGTACGAAGTTCTTCAATGAACTGAACTTTCTTAAAGAGGATTCTTGGAAAGGGCGTACGAGACTGAAGAAGGATAAGGAATACCATTGTTACTCTTACGTAGGTAATCGACAGCCAAAAGTCTTCCCTGAGTCGGGATATGAATGGAGTAAACTTTATGCAGAATTGTTCCGTCCTTCCCCTCGCTTGCAGGCTGCCATTGATGCTTGTGGCTTCGAGGAACATAGCTATGTGGCTGTTCATCTGCGCTTTGTCAATGCCTTGGAGAATTTTGAGGAGGTGACTTGTTGGGATAATGCCTTGCGAACAGAGGAAGAGAAAGTGGCATTGATCGAGCGTTGCAAGCAAGGACTCTTACATATCAAGGCTGAGAACGAGGGATGTCGTGTGTTGGTATTCAGTGACAGCAAGCGATTTCTGGATTCTCTAGATGATATGCCTGTTGAGGTGCTTGAACATGATCATGTGGGACATGTGAGCTACGATGACAATGATGATGCTACGCTTAAGACGTTCCTCGATCTTTATATGATAGCGATGGCGAAGAAGGTTTATCGCATTGATGCTCCTGAACTTTATGCTTGGTCTGGCTTTGCCTATACGGCTGCCATGATGGGAGGAATTAAATTTTTAACAGAAAAAGTATAACAACTGAAAATAATAGTGATACCAAAGATTATACATTATTGTTGGTTTGGGCGAAATCCTTTGCCCGAACTAGCACAGAAGTGCATTGCTTCTTGGAAGAAGTATTTGCCAGATTATGAGATTAAGGAGTGGAATGAAGATAATTTCAATGTTAACATCATTCCTTATACTGCTGAGGCATATGCTGCTAAGAAATATGCCTTTGTGAGTGATTATGCTCGATTTTGGATTCTATATAAATATGGTGGAATCTATTTTGATACTGATGTGGAAGTGATTAGACCAATAGATGACATTATAGCAAAGGGAAACTTTATGGGGTTTGAAACTGATCCTTTGCCTTCTTTTGATGAAAAGATAAATATGCGCAAAGCGAGTGTTAATCCAGGTCTCGGTCTAGGTGTAGCTCCTGTTTTTTGTCTCATTCAAAAGATGTTGGATTTTTATGAAGGACGGCATTTTGTCCATGAGGATAATATGCGCAATCAAATAACGGTGGTTCATATTGCAACTCATGTCTTGCTAAATGAAGGCTTGAAAGATGTATCTGGCATACAGAAAGTAGATGATTGCTATGTGTATCCGTCTGAGTATTTCTGTCCTATCAATGTCATGACAGGGCGTATTCATGTGGAGAAGGATACTAGAACCATCCATCATTATGCTGGAACTTGGGTAGATAAAAAGTTCTCGCTGAAAGAATTTGTCAAAAAAATATTGCCAGAAAAGTTAGTTATAACCATAATAGAGCTTAAATCTCATTTAAAATAATTATTTAAAACGAAAAGAAAGTGAAAAATATATCTCGTTTTTTTACCCTTTATTGGATAGTTTATTTTCCAACGTGTATCGCCTACAATGACTTGCCTGGTTTCTCTAGTGTTGACGAGGCAATGACTATAGTTTTGCTTCTCTACACATTCATGATGTATGGCTCGAAGCATATTAATAAAAAACCTTGGAAGGAGTTTATGGTATGCTTGGGATTGATTGCATTCTATGTTGTCTATTCTCTCTTGTTTGGAGCCAATGTGAAAGATGCAGTATGGCTTGACCTTATGCAAGAGATTCGTCCGTATTCTATCATTTTTTGTACTTGGATTCTGAATCCTCAGTTTACGAGGAAGCAGAAGAAGTGGATGTTAATAACCATGGTTGCCACTTTATTCTCATGGATTATGTATCATCCACAAGCCTTAGATTCACAAGTGGAGGCTGAGTTCCCAGTATTGGGACAGTTGGCAATATGTACAGGTATGAGTTATTATCTCTTTACCAAGGACACCAAGATGAATCGTTTGATAGCTTTGGGATTGGTATTGACAGGTATGCTGGCGCCGAAGTTTAAGTTTATGGGTGAGGTAGTTTGTTTCATCGCCTTTGTTTTCTTCTTGAAGCATCGTCTTAACTTTAAGTCACCCAAGACTATGATTTATTGTGCAGTGGTGGTGACAATTATATTAATGGTTACTTGGACTCGTTTTGATGCTTATTATGTTTCTGGATTGAGCAACGATGAATTAGCTCGTCCTATGACTTATAGGACTTCGTTACGAATCCTATGGGATTATTTGCCATTCGGTTCTGGCATGGGATCTTTTGCATGTAATGGTGCCTGGAAATTTTATTCTCCTTTATATTATAAGTATAATTTAAATGGTATCTGGGGATTGGATGAAGGAGGTGGTTTTATCTGTGATGCCTATTATCCAACTTTAGCGCAGTTTGGTATCGTAGGTGTATTTTTCTTCTGCTGGTTCTGGAAGCGTCGTTTGGCTGCTTTTGATATTATTGCAGATATGCGCTATTATCGTGTGGCTATGATAACCTTCTGTTGTCTTGCTATTGAGCAAACGGCAGACTCTTCCTGGCTCTCAGGTAAGGGTATGGGATATTGTATGTTAATAGCTCTCTGTCTCAATGCCAATCGTAACCAGATGATGGAGATGAAGAGACAGCAAATATTGAAGCGAAAGAAAGAACTGCTTTTGGAGGAGAAGAGAAAGCAAATGGAGAGAATGAGCAATGACTAAAGTTTTAATGGTTGGTTCCGCCGAACAGAGTGGTGGCGGAGTGGCGAGTGTGCTGAGGCTGATGAAGACCATGCCGTTCTGGAGGAAATACCAGTGCGGATGGCTCGGAACGCAGATTCAGCGTGGATATGGTGTGAAGTTATGGTATGCCCTGAAGGCTTATTTCAAGGCGTTGTTTACGATATGGCAGTATGACATCGTGCATTTCCATACGGTGCCAGATAAGATTTGCCTGATTATTCAGATGCCTGTGTTGCTCTTGGCAAAGCTGGGGCAGAAGTGTTTTGCTGAGTGGTTACCTTAACTGAAAGAACTGCAAGTAAACGTTAAAAACAGAAATAAAATTTGCTGAAAATTTGCAAGTTATTGATAAAAGTACTAACTTTGTTTTATAATCAATAAATACAACCAAGTTATGAGCATATACTTAAAGTCTATTCATATTAAAAAACTCTTTCATTTATCAGGCATTGACATCAATGTCTGTGAAGCAGGTAAGATGAAACATTTGTTGATTACCGGTCCAAATGGTACTGGTAAGACCTTGTTGTTGGAGGCAATTGTGGATTATCTTGAAAAAATCGCAAAAGATCCTGACTTGTTGTTTTTAAATTATGAGAAGTATTTAAAAGATAATGAAAGATTATTGGCTTCCGCTAAAACAAATGAAGAGAGAATTAAGTGGCAAAATGGGGTCGAAGATTGGACTAAACGAATAGAAAATTTATCTGGTAAGGTAAGTTTATCTCTGAACGAGGTCGAGTTACTGCCTAAAGCAATTTCGGATAAGCAATTTCTGTTGGCATACTATGGCGACCAAAGACGTTCTGAGTTTAAGGAGGTCAAGAACCCAGAGAAGCCAAATTTGGAATATCGTGACATCAAAGTCAACAAAGTGGGTGAATTCATCAAGTTCTTGGTGGACTTGAAGGTGCAGCGTGCTTTAGCGGATGGTGAGAATGCTAAGGAATATGCCCATGAGATAGACGAATGGTTTGGGGTATTTCAGAATATCCTTCGTCGTTTGTTTGAGGATGACGAATTGAACTTAGAGTTTGATTTCAAGACTTATGCTTTTTACATCCATTCATATGGCAAGAAGTTTAAGTTCACAGAGTTGTCGGCAGGCTATTCGGCTGCTCTTGACATTATTGTGGATTTGATCTTGAAGATGCAAGGCAAGGACAAGTTGAAAAGAGCTTTCAATACCCCTGGCATCGTGATGATAGATGAGATTGAGACTCATTTACATCTTAAAATGCAAAGGGAGATTTTACCTTTGCTCACAACATTGTTCCCTCATATCCAGTTGATTGTGACGACTCATTCTCCTTTTGTACTCAACTCCTTGAACAATGCCGTAGCATATGACTTGTTGCGCCATGAGGTAATCTCTGATTTGACAGATTACTCATACGATGCTTTGGCAGAGGGGTATTTCGGCGTGGAATTGGCATCAGGAAAGTTGCTAGAGAGTGTTGCGAGATTTGAAGAGTTGTCGCAGAAGAGTTCTTTGTCTCTTTTGGAGAAGGATGAATTGAAAAATATAAAGAGGGATTTGGATAAAGTTCCTGATGCAGTTGCACCTACTATCAAAGAGCGATATTATGCAGCATTGGCAGTTATGCCAAATACAAGAAAGGAGTTTGTATGATAAAGGTATATAAATCAGATAAGGCTCCAGAAAAACTCGCAGAAGCAGGATATACTTGCGACGAAGTGAAGCAAGCGATATTGAATGATCAAAAAGACAAATGCTATCTATGTGAACGAAAGGTAACTACTGATTATCAGGTAGAGCATATTGTATCGCGCACAAATAACAAAGAAAAGGTGAACGAATGGGAGAATCTATTTCTCGCTTGCAATTATTGCAATGACCGCAAGAAGCATTACTATGATGATATTCCCTTGCCTAATCAATTGGAGTTTGAGAATGTAATATCTCAAACGATCAATTTGAAGACTCAAAAGGCTGACTTCCGCATAAGTGAAATCAATCCCCAGTTGGCCAAACTAAAAGAACTATTGGATAAGTTGTTCAATGGGAAAGGTATCTGTCGTAACTTGATGGAAAATCGTTTTTGGAATGACTTTATGAGTGTTTATCGCAATTTCTTGCGAAGGGTTGCAGCTTATAAAATAGATCCTACCGAGGAAAACAAACAACTTGTCATTGAGGAATTGTCTATAGAACAGTCTGCCTTGGGATTTAAGTATGCTTTTTTGAACAGGGATGCGGAACTATGGAGTGAATTTCAAGATTATTGTAAGTGGAACAAGTAGTATTAATATGTATGGCTACTTATAATGGTCGAGTAATAATCACCAACCACCACTGATTGTAAAAATGTGGTTTAGAATCAACACCTATGCTTCCGTGATATGGAGAAGTATTGTGAGAAAATAGTTTTTTTTGTAATCAATGTCTAAAGTTTTAATGGTTGGCTCTGCTGAGCAGAGTGGTGGAGGCGTGGCGAGTGTGCTGAGCCTCATGAAGACGATGCCTTTCTGGGAAAAGTATCATTGTGGATGGCTTGGAACGCAGATACAGAGAGGATATGGCGTGAAATTGTGGTATGCGTTGAAGGCTTACTTCAAAGCGCTGTTTACGATATGGCAGTATGATATTGTCCATTTTCATACGGTGCCTGATAAGATTTGCCTGATCATTCAAATGCCTGTGCTTTTATTAGCATTACTTGGCAGAAAGAAGATTATCATGCATATCCACATGGGTAATCAGTTGGAGGATCATACGCATAATAAATTGTTTATATGGTGTTTGACTCGAGCTGATTGTGTGGTGCTGCTGGCAAAGAAGTGGCAGAAGTGTTTTGCAGAATGGTTTCCTACAGTGAAAGCCAAGACAGCTGTTATCTATAATGCCTGTGCTCCAACTCCAGCAGTGGATTATTCTATCAAAGAAAAGAGTATCATCATGGCTGCCTTTCTGAACGACAACAAGCATCCTGATCTGCTTCTGAAGGCATGGCAGAATTTGAAAGCGGATTTCCCAGACTGGCATGTGACCATCATGGGAAATGGTGAAGTGGAGCGTTTTCAGGCTATGGCTCATAATATGGGGGTGGATGATAGCGTCACCTTTACAGGTTATATCACTGGCAAGCAAAAGGAGGATGTATGGAATAAAGCAAGTATCTATTGTATGTGCTCCCGTCATGAGGGTTTCCCTATGGTGGTGTTAGAAGCCTGGGCAAGAGGTATTGCTGTGGTAACTACTCCTGTAGGTGGTCTCCCTGATGTGATAGAAGAAGGTAAGAACTGCCTCACTTTCCCTTTTGATGATGCTGATGCCCTTACCATGCAGCTTCGCAAGTTGATGGAGTCGCCAGACCTTCGTAGGGATATGGCTGAATATTCTAAAAGCTTCGGAGAGAGGGTGTTCGCTCCTGTTATGGTGAATGAGAGCATAGAGAAACTATATGAGGAGATATTAAAAGATTAATAGTGACGTTTTGACATTATGAATATTTTTCAGATATTACAAAAGATAAGTATTGTTCCTTCTTATTTGTGGGACAAGATGTGGACTCCTGTATGGAAGCGGTGCATGAAGCACTGTGGCAAGGGGGTATATATCCGTCCGATGTCTTCGGATTTCAAGGGCTTGTGGAACCTCTCGGTAGGGGATGATACTTCGATTCCTAAAGGTAGTACTATCTATAGTACGGATGCACCGTGTACTATTGGCAAGAAGGTGCTCTTCGGTCCTAAACCTACAATCATCACTGGTGATCATCGTATTGACATTTTGGGTAAGTATATGACGGATGTTACCGTAGAGGAAAAGTTTGTGGATGGGGTGAATGTATATGACCAGCCTGTCGTCATCGAGGATGATGTGTGGTGTGGGGCGAATGTTACCATCCTCAAAGGTGTGACTATCGGACGTGGTTCGGTAGTGGCTGCAGGTGCTGTTGTCACTAAATCCTTTCCTCCTTATAGTATCATCGGTGGTATTCCTGCCAAATTGATCAAAATGAGATTCACGGATGATGATATCAAGGAGCATGAAAGAAGAATGAAGTTATAGAAATTATAATGCAGAAAACTAAGTACTCATTTGATAAAAATGTATCAAGCCAGCTGAAGGCTTTTGCCTTGGTATTGATGATTATGCATCATCTATGGCATCGGCCTTATTTTGCTCTGTTTGAGCCGATAGAGTATGGGCATCTGCTACTGTCTATTGGGATGATGGGCAAGATTTGTGTTGGCATGTTCCTTTTTGTCTCTGGCTATGGGCTAATGGCTTCTTACTGCGCTGCAGGAAATGTCTTTCATATTTGGAGGAGACTGAAGAAGGTGTTGTTGCCCTTTTGGTTGATTGTCATCCTGGTAGCGCCTTTCTTATTGATTATCCATGAAGTGAAATGGTTTCTAGTAGTGACGGATGCGATGTTGCTGACAAGGAATATGAATGGGAATTGGTGGTTTATGTGACAGTATCGGCGAATCGGTACCACTGTAGCGCATGAATCGGTACCATCATAGCACTGCATTCGGTACCATCGTATCACTTG
>ENA-OWPL01000145-OWPL01000145.1-human-gut-metagenome-genome-assembly--contig:-NODE-145-length-54506-cov-4.563204_pt1 | contig 54506 bp, 57 predicted proteins | sample MGYA00248263_ERZ651844 | MGnify/ENA primary metagenome ERZ651844 (study PRJEB26924, sample SAMEA4378256) | human gut metagenome | biome: human gut; feature: human-associated habitat; material: faeces...
AAAAGATATCATAGGACCGCTCGCCGCGGTTGGTCTGCTCAACAACATAGGGAACTAAACTCATTGTGTAATACCTCCATTACGAAAGATAGTCAAAGTATACCCACCCTGATCTGTGATTTAGTCTTTCTTCTCCTCTTCTTCCTCGGTCTTGGTCTCCTCTTCCTTGACCTCGGGGAGGAGTTTAATTCCCCACCACGAATCGTATTCATCGGGATAATTAATGAACTTGTACCAACTGTAATACGGGCTGTCTTTGCTGTTATATGCACCCACGCTGTCATAATTTGAGTACATATTAAAATATTTACTGTCACAGCCTGTATGGCTGAACACTCCGTCCAATATAATCGAAATGCCGTACTCCTCTTTTGCGACACGGCAGAGTTTTTTCAAATCCTGCTCATCACCCAAAAGCGGGTCTATCTTTTCATAATCGGCGGTATCGTATCTGTGATTTGAATTTGCCTCAAATACAGGATTGAGATAAATACAGGTTACGCCCAAATCTTTCAGATAAGGGAGTTTTTGCTCTATACCGAAAAGGTCGCCGCCGAAATAATCGTTATTCCAAAGTCCATTCATCTGCTCCTCTTTCCAAAAGGGCTCCTCTCCCCATTTGCGAAGAACACGGCTCTGTCGAACACCTGTCTTTTTCTTTTTTGAATTATAAAATCTGTCGGGAAAAATCTGATATATAAGTCCGCCCTTGAGCCACTCCGGAGTTGTAAAATCAGGGTCGTAAACAGTCTGCTGAAAATCATTTCCGTACGGTGCGAAATCACCGAGTCCGTGACCGACATTATGCACAAAGGAATTACCCCACGGGGTTTGCAACTTAAAGTGATACCAATAAAGTCCGGGAGTGTCGGCAACAAAATGCAGTTCCCAGTACTCATGATCGTCGCCGCACATTCCCGCCCAAAACATAGAGTAGGAAACCTCCTGCTCATTTTCCTTATGAACGCAAAGAAAAGCCCCACTGCAAGACATTGAGCGAGGCAGTACAAGGCGGAGCTTAACCTTTTCGTTGCAGGCGATAGCTCTCACCTTGTCTTTATAATCGGTATTTCTTGAATTAAAAATATCCATAAAAATTATTTCTTTGACTTAGACTTTGATTTTACTGAAGTTTTCTTTTCCGCTTTTTGCTCAGTCTTTTTAGCAGGTGCTTTCTTCTCTGCTTTCGGCTCGGCTTTTTTAGCAGGAGTTTTCTTTTCTGTCTTCGGCTCGGTCTTTGGGAACTGAACAGGCTTTGTGTGCCAAATAAGATTTGCATAATCCATAATGGAGCGGTCGGCAGAGAACACGCCTGCTCCCGAAATGTTCATAAGAGACATCTTGACAAATTTCTCTCTGTCGGCGTAAGCCTCGGAAATTTGCTTTTGTGCTCTCTGATAATCGGTAAAATCGGCAAGTGCCATATACGGGTCGGTATTAAGAAGAGAGTAGTAAATCTCATCAAATTTTTTACCGTTTACACCGTTTTGGATAAACTGCATAGCCTTTGCAAGAGTTTCGTTATTATGAATATAAGTTTGAGGATTATAGCCCTCGTTCTTGAGTTGATTAACCTCTGGCGTTTTCATGCCGAAGATATAAATATTATCCTCTCCAACAGCGTCAAAAATCTCCACATTTGCACCGTCGAGAGTTCCGAGAGTAATTGCGCCGTTGAGCATAAGTTTCATATTACCTGTACCCGAAGCCTCGGTTCCCGCAAGTGAAATCTGCTCGCTAATGTCTGCGGCAGGCATAAGCACTTCGGCAAGAGATACATTATAATCCTCGAGAAATACAACTTTCAATTTACCCTGAACATCGGGGTCGTTATTGATGACCTTAGAGAGTGCATCAATAAGCTCAATAATCTTCTTCGCCATAAAGTAGCCGGGAGCCGCTTTTGATGCGAAGATATAGGTCTTTGGATAATAATCTGCGTTCGGATTTTCTTTAAGCATAAGATATTCCGAAATGATATTAAGGACATTAAGTTGCTGTCTTTTATACTCGTGGAGTCTCTTAACCTGAACATCAAAAATAGAATCGGGGTTAATATCCACTCCGTTACGCTTTTTGATAAGTTTTGCAAAGCGTACCTTATTATCGTGCTTAATTTCGTCAAGACGAGCAAGAACCGTTTTATCGTCTGTGAACTTACGAAGTTTTAAGAGTTCGTCGCTCTTTGTGATAAATCCGTCTCCGATAAGGGAAGTAATGTAATCGGTAAGTTCGGGATTAGCCTGACAAATCCAGCGGCGGAATGCAATACCGTTAGTGACGTTGGTAAACTTATCGGGGGTAATATTATAGAAATCATTAAATACGGTTTCTTTAAGAATTTCGCTGTGCAAAGCGGACACACCGTTTACGCTGTGAGAACCGATTACGCAGAGATTAGCCATACGAATGACGCCGTTTGATACAACAGCCATACGCTCAACCTTATCCGCATCGTGAGTAATCGACCAAATATACGCTCTAAAACGATTATCAATCTCCTTAGTAATCTGATAAATACGAGGGAGAAGTCGGGAATAAAGTTCCTCGCTCCAGCACTCGAGTGCTTCTTTCATAACCGTATGGTTTGTATAAGCGACGGTACGACTTACGATAGACCACGCATCATCCCAGCCGTAGCCGCATTCGTCGAGCATAATACGCATAAGTTCGGGAATAGCCATAGTCGGGTGGGTATCATTAATATGAATTGCAACCTTATCGGGAAGATTATCAAGAGTTCCGTATTTTGTCAGGTGACGCTGAATAATATCCTGAATTGAAGCGGAAACAAGGAAATACTGCTGACGGAGTCTGAGAGATTTACCCTCGGGAGAATTATCGGCAGGATAAAGAATTTTTGTAATAGCCTCCGCCATAGCGGACTGTTCCATAGCCTTCATATACGAGCCCTCATTAAAGAGAGTCATATCAAGTTCGGGCTTCTTTGCCGCCCACAGTCTTAGGCGGGAAACTCCCTCGCCCTTGCCCGATACATACATATCGTAAGGCACAGCCTCAACAATATTTGCGTCCTTATGCGCTACATGGTGGAAATCGCCGTCCCACGAATCCTCAATATGTCCTTCAAAATAAACCTTGCAGGAACGCTCCTCACGGGGTACGAGCCAAACCTCGCCGCCCGGAAGCCAGAAATCGGGAAGTTCCGTCTGCCAGCCGTCAATAAGTTTCTGCTTAAAAATACCGGCTTCATATCTGAGAGAGTAACCCATAGACTGAAAACCGTCCGTTGCGAGGCCGTCAAGATAGCAAGCCGCAAGACGACCGAGTCCGCCGTTTCCGAGTCCTGCGTCCGGCTCAAGTTCGTAAAGATTATCGAGTTTTACGCCCATTGATGCAAGTGCATCGTTAAACACGGAGATGAGTCCGAGGTTATAAAGATTATTCTTAAGCGACCTGCCCATAAGAAATTCCATACACAGATAGTAAATCTGCTTTGAATCCTGTCCTTTTGCAATATGTCTGAATTCGCTGTTTTGCTGACTGAGCCTGTCACGAACAATCATAGCAACAGCTTTATAAAACTGCTCATCCGTAGCATCTGACGGCGATACGCCGAAAAAATGTGAAAGCTTATCAGTGATAAGTCTCTTTGCTTGTGATGTAGAAATAGAAGTTTTCATACAAATCCTCCAAAATTATTTTGAAATATAAGTAATTTTTATATACACTTTGTTCATTATACACTAAAAAACGCCTTTTTGCAATACCAAAGAGGCAAAAAAGCGATTATCGAAAATATACCGACAATCGCTGTAAGTGAACTCACTGCATAAGGAATAAACACTTATGCGGTGCGTTACAAAACTAATCTGCTTTTTTATGGAAAAATTTTGAGAGTAAAAGAGATGCAAGTTCCTTAATCTGCTTAAAGTTAAGCAAAAGCATAAGAACGCAAAGCACCGCCTCAAGGGCGTACATAACCGCACCCGACTCCATAACAATCATAATTGCACATTGAGCAACTATAATAACCGTTTCCGATATAAGAACAGGTAGCTTAAAATCAATTTTTACATATTTATGGGTGTTAAATCCTCTGAAAACAAACACTACAACAAAGGAAACAACCGTAGCGACTGCCGCACCTGTTGCACCCATAATCGGAATAAGAACAAAGTTAAGCACAATATTTGTAATTGCGCCCGAAAGAGCCGTTACCATACCCATAAATGACTTCTTCTCCGCCATATAAACAGAGGCAAGGAAATTAACAAGGCACGAGAAAGAGGTAGCGATAATCAACACGGGAACGAATTTCCACGAGTTAAAGTAACTGTCATCAACCAAAATCTTAGTAATAATTCGGCAGAAGAAAATCAATGCAGAGGCAACAACAAAAATACCTCCCGAGTAAACCCTGAACACCTTTGTAAAGAACGCTTCCCTGCTGTCGCTGTCATACTCGTCAACGGCACTGAGTTGCCAAGCGTCAATGAACACGGTGGAAAAAAGAATCACGAAATTTGGAATTTTCGATGCGGCGGTATAAAGACCGTTCTCGCTCGCACCGACAAAATAAGTGACCATATATCTGTCGGAGACATTGGTAATCCACCAAAGGATGATTGACGGAACCATGGGAATGCTGTATTTAAGCATTTCTTTTCTTGCGTTACTCGGCAATCTCTTAAAGGTTACATTTTTCCAAAGTTTAGCACCTATAAAGAGGAAAATAATGGAGCAGGCGTCTGACGCAATAATTGCGATGACATAGCCGTAAACGCCCCAATTAAAGGGTCCGAGGAACAAAAGGTTAAACAGAAGAGTAGTAGCCGTTGCAAGAATACCGTCAAAAGCATAAAGTTTAACATAACCGCAGCCACGAACGAACTGCTGACAAAGTTGTCTTGTTCCCGAAACAAGAACAAAAACATAAATAAGCGGCGCATAATCGCCCAGCGGCGTATCGTTAAGCCTTATCAGCGTTATCGGATAATAGAAAATAAGAAAGACCAAAAATCCCTCAATCGTTGTACGCAAGCCGACTGTAAAGACGCTTGTTTTATCCGAATCCTTATCGAGAGCGAAGCGCAAAGCCGCACTGTTAATCTGCAAAAATACTATGGGAATAAGAACATTTGCAGTCTGCTGAATCAAATCCGCCGTAGAATAGTCGGAACTGACAAGTTTTGCCGTAACATACGGCATCAAAAGGAAAGACAGCACGCTGGAGGAAAATTTACTTATTGCAAAAATCACCGTATTGGCTGCCAGCTTTTTATACTTATCCACTTAAAATACCTCGTTATCAATAGTTCCAGCGACCGTTTGAAAAAGTCATAACATCGGTCGAGGAGGTTAAATTCGATGACGAGCGGTAAACGCCGCCGCCGATAATAAAATCATATTCACCCGAATGGTAAATGCCGGGTGTAAAACTCTTATCAGAGCCATTTGCGGTAAGCATGGTTTTTACTTCCCTGCTGTTCATATTATATTCGTTAAGATAAACCGTACCGCCGTCGTTAAAAGAATAGAAAACTCTGTTTGAATCGGTTATTGCAAAAGACGAAAAGTTTTTATTTTCTACAAGCGTAACGGTATTCGGCGAACCGAATTTTTGCCGCACAAGATTATATGAACCGTCCGTCTGTTTAAGACAATAATAAAGATAACCGTTTTCCATAGACATATATTTTACGCTGTCGTTATTTGTCGCCGTCATAAAACTGTCGGTTTCGGTTGTAGATGTATCAACGGTGAGATATTCCGTTCTGCCGTTTTCGTATTTGAGAGTAAAGAACACACGCTCAAGCGACACGCCGACGAGTTCAAGGCTCTGTCCGCTCTTTGCCGAAAACAAAACTCTTGCATCCCCTGTCGAAGTATCAACGCTCATAATTTGATTATAAGTCGAGGTGCAATACGCTTTTCCGTCATAGATATACGCTGTTTTAATATTAGGCGTAATTCTGCTGTAAGAGCCCTTTGAGCCACTGCACAGATAATGCGAGTCATCCTCGACAAAATATAATTGTCCGTTATGAACATTAAGCGAAGAGATATTATTCTTTTCGCTCAAAATGAGTTCATAGGTTTCGCCGTAAGGATTAAAGCGATATATGCCGTCACCGTCAACAACATGGTAAGCGTATGAATTATATTTCGCAACTTTGCCGCCGTTGAGAATATTGCCCACGAAGTTGCCCTTTTTATCATTTTGAAAATCAAAATGGGCAGAATCGAGATAGGTCATACTCTCATAAACAGGGAGGGTGGTCTGCGTCTGTGTTTCTTCGGTGGTGGTCTGTGTTGTGGTTTTTCCTATAATGTTTTCATCTATATAGGAAGCGACCTGTTTATCGGGAATTATGCTTTGAAAATAAAAATCAACAAAAACATATCTCAAAAGAGCCCAAGCTGCCGCCAAAACTATAACGATGACCCCGAGCGTAATCAAAAGGACCTTAAAGAATTTCCTCAGTGACGCTCTCTTTTCGGATTTACGCCGTCTTTTTTCAATTTTATCCGTATCTTCGGCAAAATAGTCATACTTCATTATCTGACTTGTCCGTTTCCGTAAATTAAATATTTTGTTGAGGTAAGCTGCTCAAGACCCATAGGACCTCTTGCATGCAGTTTTTGGGTTGAAATTCCTATTTCCGCTCCGAGACCGAACTCGCCGCCGTCGGTAAAACGTGTTGACGCATTTACATAAACCGACGAAGAATCTATGCACTTGAGAAACTTATCTGCATTTTCATCATTATTTGTAATAATGGCCTCGCTGTGACCGGTAGAGCATCTGTTTATATGCTCTATCGCCTCATCGAGCGAATCAACGGTTTTAACGCTGATTATATAATCAAGATATTCTGTATAAAAATCTTCCTCTGTTGCAGGAGAAACCAAGGAGCAAGCGGTGCAAGCACGCTCATCGCCTCGGATTTCGACATTCTTTTCTTTAAGTTTCTTTGCAATAACAGGCAATGCTTTATCAATTATTTTTGAATGAATCACAAGGCTTTCGCAAGCGTTGCAGACAGAAATTCTCTGCGTTTTTGCATTAAAGATTATCTCTGCCGCCATATTAATATCGGCACTTTCGTCAACAAAAATGTGACAATTACCTGAGCCGGTTTCAATTACAGGCACGGTAGAATTATTTACAACAGCCTTAATAAGTCCCTTACCGCCTCGTGGAATAAGGCAGTCGAGATACTCATTCATATTCATCATATCATTAGCGGACTGACGGGACACATCATGCACAAGCTGAATAACATCTCTCGGAAAGCCCACACTTTCTACTGCATCACGCATTATTTTGCTGAGTGCGGTGTTTGAATTAATGGCTTCCTTACCGCCTCTGAGAAGCACGGAATTAGAACTTTTAAGGCAGAGAGCCGCCGCATCAACGGTGACATTCGGTCTTGCCTCAAAAATAATTCCTATCACTCCGATAGGCACGGTAATTTTTTTTATTTCAAGGCCGTTATCCTTTTTATAATCACTTATAATTTTTCCGCATGGGTCATCAAGAAGCGCAACCTGTCTCACTCCGTCGGCTATACCCTTTATTCTCTCCTCATTAAACATAAGCCTGTCGAGAAGTCCGTCATTAAGACCGTTTTCTTTTCCCTCGGTCAAATCAATTTTATTAGCCGCAATAATCACGTCAATATTTTTTTCAAGTGCGTCTGCTACGGCATTTAGAGCATTATTTTTCTGCTCGGTTGTAACCTGAGACATAAAGGTAAGAGTGCCCTTAGCATTTTTTCCCTGTTCAAAAACCGTCATAAATTTACCTCACGAAAGAAATCTTGTTCCGACGTTTTCGCCGTTTAGCACATCATAAATTTTCTTTGGGTCTGCGCCGTTCATAACTACAACCGGTATACCCGCCGAAGTTGCAATTTTCGCCGCCTTAACTTTAGTCATAAAGCCGCCTGTTCCCCTTTTTCCTGCGCCGCCGGCAAAAGCTTCTATTTCCTCGGTTATTTCTTCTACTATATCAATCAGTCGTGCCTCGGGATTCTCGCTCGGATTGCCGTCATAAAGTCCGTCGGTATCGGTAAGAAGAATGAGCATATCGGCTCCGATAAGCTCGGCTACGGTTGCACTGAGGCAATCGTTATCGCCGTTGAGAAGTTCCTCGATTGAAACCGAGTCGTTCTCGTTTACTACGGGAATTGAGCCGTATTCGAGAAGTTGATTGAATGTATTTGTCAAATGTTCCTTATTGTCGGAATTTTCAAGTGCATTATATGTAAAGAGAAGTTGAGACACAACAACATCATATTCGCCGAAAAATTTATCGTAAAGAAACATAAGTTCACCCTGACCGACAGCCGCTGCCGCCTGCTTACCCATAATGGTATCGGGTTTTCTTTTCAGTCCGAGGCGTGAAGTGCCGATGGCAATAGCACCCGATGAGACCAAAATAATCTCGTGTCCCATATTATGCAAATCGGCAAGAACATTTACCAAATCGCTTATTCTCGCTATATTTGTTTTTCCTGTTTTATGGGTCAAAGTCGAAGTTCCGACCTTAACCACAATTCTTTTCTTTTCCATAGTCTGCCGCCTAAAAATAAGTTATATATGAAATTAAATATTACAATCTTTAAAATTATATCACAATATAGTTAATCTTGCAATTAAAATGGGATATTTTTGAATAAATATTAAAATTATGAAAACAATAACAGCAGAGAAAAATCGGAGGAATCAATATGACAAAAAGAACCTATGTAAGAATAGTATCGTACATCGGCTTTATTCTCGCTTTGGTCATAGCCGCTATGATTATAAGCACAAGTTCGCTCAAAACATACAAAGGAGAACTTGAGGTTTCATACCGCCAAAGTCTGAGCGAACTCAACGAATGTCTGAACAAAATCGACACGGACATTACCAAAAGCCTGTACTCAAATTCATACGGCGAAATTTATGACTTGAGCAGAGACCTGTACGCTTTATGCGGCACGGCAAAAAATGCCATGAGCAGGCTCCCCGTATCGCAACTGGAACTTAACAACGCATATAAATTTTTAAGCCAGTGCTCGGACTACGCACAATACATCGGCAAAAAAGCGGAAAAGGGAGAGGAGATAACCGACGAAGAGCACAACAATCTAAAGGCACTTTTAACCTATGCCCAAAAGTTCTGCAACAGCACAGATGAAATGGTGGCAACGATGAACGCAGGAGCAAAAATAACCGAAAATCAGGTCAAAAGCGGCGGCGAAATAAATGTTTTTGCCCTGTCGAACAGCTTTTCCAGAGAGGCAAAAACTTTTGACGATTTTCCTACTCTGCTTTATGACGGACCGTTTTCCGACCAGGTGCTTAACAGAAATTCCAAACTTGTATCCGAAAGCGAAGTTTACACGAAAGAGGAATGTCGTGAAATTGCCGCAAAGGCAATTGATGCAAACATCAACGCCGTAAGTTACGAAACGGACGACAAATCAAAAATTCCCTGCTTCACCTTTAAGTGCGGAAGATATACAATTATGGTTACAAAACAGGGCGGATATATCAAAGAAATAGTTTACTCGGGACTGATTAACTCCTCAAACATTTCGCAGGACAACGCCTGCAATCTTGCCTCGAGCGCATTAAAAGAACTCGGTTACGGCGATATGGAAGTATGCTACTATGAAACGAATAACAACATCTGCACCGTAAACTGTGCGTACACAAAGGACGGCGTGAGATATTACGGCGACTTGATTAAAGTGGGAATTTCCATGGCGGACGGCGAGGTGGTAAGCCTTGATGCCGCAACTTATCTGACCAATCACTACGGCAGAGAAAAGCAAGAAGTAACGCTCAGCGAGAGTGACGCAAAGGCAAAGGTTTCAAAATATCTGACGGTTGAAAGCGCAAGACTGTGCACCATACCGAAGGAAAGCGGAAACGAGGTACAGTGCTACGAATTTACTTGCAAGAGCAAAGACACGGGCGAAAATGCCCTCGTTTATATAAACACTCAAAGCGGATTTGAAGAGGACATTATGATTATGCTTCAAAGCGATAACGGCACAATGGTAAAATGAATGAATAATTTTTAATTTGTATGCAAACACTATCAGCGAAAGGATGATATTAATGAAAAAGATTATAGCTTTTTTGCTTGCTGTAACAGCAATTATCGCTGTTTTTGCAGGCTGTGCAAGTAACAAAGACCAAAGCCAAAATGTAACCTCAACAACCGAAATATCCACCGCTTCACCGAGTGAAACGACAGAATCGACCACAACAAAAGTGGGCGAAGATTTGTCAAAAGCAGGAGACGAAGTAAAAGACAGAGCGGACAAGGTAGGCGACGATGTCGGTCAGGGAGTTGACGATGCCGCAGACGGCGCAGGCTCGGCGGTTGACAAAGCCGGCGACGCAGTAAGAGACGCACTCGAATAACAAAAAAGCAGAGGTTGTATCGTATATGGTACAACTTCTGTTTTTTCTTTACCTATTGACAAGAACATAAAGCGGTGATATAATGCAATTATGCTAATGCCTAGTAAACACATAGGCTTAATAGATATTAGTTGTAATTCAGCGAGGGGAGTGGTTATATGAAACAGTTATTATGCTTTGGTGATTCTAACACATGGGGTCTGATACCAAAGACTCATGAGCGATATTCGTGGGGTGTAAGATGGACGAGCCTGCTCCAGGAAAAACTCAAAAAGCACGACATACGAGTGCTCGAAGAGGGCTTATGCGGAAGAACCACGATATTTGATGACGCATACCGCAAAAACAGAAACGGATTGGAATCGCTGCCGGAGATACTCGAATCGAATTATCCGGACGCAGCAGTGATAATGCTCGGCACTAATGACTGCAAATCCTGCTACAATGCAAATCCTTACAAAATCGCAAAGGGGCTGGGTCTGTGCGTGGACGAACTGCTGAAATTCATTCCGCCGAGAAGTATAATTATCGTATCACCCATTCATCTCGGAGATGAGGTATGGAAAGAAGAATACGACCCCGAATTTGACAGGCATTCGGTTGAGGTGTCGCAAAATCTTTTTGAGGAATACGAAAAGGTGGCAAAAGAAAAAGGCGTTGCCATAGTCTCAGCCGCCGATTATGTTCAGCCGAGCAAGAGCGACAGAGAGCATTTTACGCCCGAGGGACACAAAATATTTGCAGACATAATATACAACAAACTGCTTGAAACAAAAATCGCATAAACATAAAACTAAGACCTCAAATAATCGAGGTCTTACAGACTGTCGATAAAGCTCCTGAAGCACGCCAATAAAATTAACTAACCGCTTAATGCCTCCCTTGTGTAAAGGGAGGTGGCAACACGAAATGTTGACGGAGGGATTGTAAAAGTACCGCAAACTCAATGTTTGCGGTACTTTTTGCGTTTTTCGTTTTTTGCTCACAAGCGGTACCATCGTACAGCAAAGTTCGCAAGAAAACGAAATTCAGAACCTTTCTCAACAGCCTACAGCGTGTCGAAAACACTTTTTCGACACGCTGAAATAAAGACCTCGAAAAATCGAGGTCTTTATGTTTCGGTATACTATTTTTTTAACTCAATTCCCTTTTCCTTGAGTGTTGCGATAATCTTATCTGTAACCTCGGTTACTTCTTCCTTAGTAAGTGTTCTTTCTGGATGAGCAAACACAATTCGGGTAGTGATAGACTTACTTCCGTCATTTTCATCCTCATAAATGTCGGTTACATAAACATTTTTAACAAGCGGACTTTTTGCCTCTGCGATAGCTATTGAGATTGGGGCAAATGTCTTTGAAATGAACGAAAGGTCAATTTCCATTTCAGGGAATCTTGACGGCTCAATATACTGAATGGAAGCATTTTTGATATTTGAAAAAGCTTCTACATCAATTTCGGCATATACTATTGACGCCTTTTTATCAATTTTCTTTTGAACGGTAGGATAAACGATACCGATTTCGCCGATTTCCACACCGTCGCAGAAAACTTTGTTAAGATTAACCGGGTGCTGATAAGGATATTCTGCCTGCTTAGCCTCAAAGGTAAGAGGTTTATGCTTAATATCATCCGACATAATCTCCAAAATATCACGAAGTTTATAGAAAAGCACCGACACGGGAGCAATCTTGCTGAAAAGTGTAATAGCAAGTTTTTTCTTTTCGATACAGTTATTATTTTCGTCAAGACCTGTTACAACTCTGCCGATTTCAAAAATACCAAAGCGAAGAGCAAAGGAAGTATTGCTCTTTACCTGACAAAGTTGGGTAGGAATGATTGAACGGCGAATTGTCTCGATATTAGGGTTTGTTGCTCCGTCAAGCTTAATCACGCCGTCTGCATCCAAGCCGATAGCTTTAAGTTCGTCATAATACGACCAAACATAAGAATGAAGTTCATGAAGTGAAAATCTCTTAACGAGCAAATCCTTAATCTTATCCTCAACCGTCTTTTCAATCGACGGACGAACCGGATAAAGCGGTGCAACAGCGGTATGAATATCAAAGTTATCGTAGCCGTAAATACGGGTGATTTCCTCGATAATATCGGCTTTCATCGTTACATCCTTAGTTGCTCTCCAAGACGGAACATCGACGGTAAAACTGTCGTTTTCAAGTTCTACGCCGAAGCCGAGAGATTTAAGGGTTTTAACTATCGTGTCATTTGAAATATCAATTCCCGTATACTTATCAACAAAGGCTTTGTCAAATTTAAGTTCAACATTATCATAGTGATAAGCGTAATCATCGGTAAGAGCGGAAACAACAGATGCGCCGTCATCGTATTTTTGCAGAAGTTCCACAAATCTTGCGATAGCGGTAACGGTCATTTCGGGGTCAAGACACTTTTCGTATCTCATGGAAGCGTCGGTTCTGTGAGCAAGGCGAACGGTTGACTTACGAACAGAAGCCGCATTAAAGGTTGCGGATTCCAATGTAAGTGTGGTTGTATCGTCAACGATTTCGCTGTCGAGACCGCCCATAATACCTGCGATTGCAACAGGAGTATTATCGTTGCAAATCATAAGGGTATTTTCGTCAATATTTCTTTCGACTCCGTCAAGAGTTTGGAAAGTAAACGGAGTGTCAAATCTCTTAATTCTGATTTTTTCAACCTTACGGCTGTCGAATGCGTGCATGGGCTGACCCATCTCGAGCATAAGATAATTTGTAAGGTCGGCAAGGAAATTAATTGCTCTCATTCCGCAGTAGTAAAGGCGGATACGCATATCAACGGGAGATACGGTACGCTTGATATTTTCCACCTGGAGGCAGGAATACCTCTGGCAAAGCGAATCTTCGATTTTCATATCAACCTTTGGCAGAGAGTCATATTTACTCAAATCGACTCCGCCTATATTTTTAAGAGGTCTGCCCGAAAGAGCGGCAAATTCTCTTGCAATTCCGTAGTGACCCCAAAGGTCGGGACGATTTGTAAGGGATTTATTATCGACCTCAAAAATAATATCATCGATTGCATAAACGCTCTTGAGGTCCGTGCCGTTCGGAATATCATCGGTAATTTCCATAATACCGCTGTTATCGTCGGAAATGCCTATTTCCTTTTCGGAGCAGCACATACCGTTGGAAAGATAGCCTGCAAGTTTACGCGGTGCGATTTCAATCTCACCGATTTTTGCGCCGACCTTTGCAAAAGCGGTTTTCATACCCACTCTTACATTCGGAGCACCGCAGACAACATCAGTAAGTTCCGACTCGCCTGCGTCCACCTTGAGAAGATGCAGTTTCTTTGAGTCGGGATGATTTTCAACAGATTTAATTTCTGCCACAACAACGCCCGAAAGGTCACTGCCCTTAAAATAAATATCATTTTCTACCTCGGCAGTGGAGAGCGAAAACTGATTGATAAGTTTAAGTTTATCGAGTCCCGACAAATCAACGAAGTCGGAAATCCAATTCATAGATAAAAACATAATGTCACTCCCCTTTCTTACTCATCGTCGGTGAACTGGCTCATAGCCTTGAGGCTTCCGCCGTTCAAATCACGAATATCTTTAATGCCGTATTTCATCATAACAAGTCTTGTAAGACCCAAACCGAATGCAAAGCCGGTGTACTCATCGGGGTCAATGCCGCCCATACGAAGTACCTCGGGGTGAATCATACCGCAGGGACAAAGTTCAAGCCAGCCGCTGTGCTTACAACTCGGGCAGCCCTCTCCGCCGCAGATAAGGCAACTTATGTCAAGTTCAAAGCCCGGCTCAACGAACGGGAAGAAGCCCGGACGAAGTCTTACTTTAATATCTTTTTGGAACACCTCGGAAAGCATTGTTTTCATAAAGTAAATAAGATTTGAAATAGAAATATCCTTACCTACCATCATACCCTCCATTTGGAAGAAGGTATTTTCGTGGCAGGCGTCTGTTGCTTCATTTCTAAAGCATCTGCCCGGGAAGATAGCCTTAATGGGAGTGCCGTTATTAACGAGCGAATCCCTGTACTTGCGAAGTATTGCGTTCTGTGCCGCAGAGGTCTGCGACTTAAGAAGTTGACCGTTGGTGAGATAATAGGTATCCTGCATATCTCTTGCCGGGTGGTCTTTTGGAATATTAACCGACTCAAAGCATTCATAGTCGGTAACCACCTCGGAATAATCCTCTACGGTAAAGCCCATTGATTCAAATATCTGCTCGCACTGTCTTTGAACGAGAGTAATAGGGTGATAAGAGCCTCTGTTTAAATTTGCCGGCAATGAAAGGTCAAGTTCGGGCATAAGTTTGATTTCCCTTTGAACTTCTTGTTCTTTCATCTCCTGAGTTTTTTCGCCGATTCTTTTTGCGACAGCGGTCTTAAGTTCATTCACCTTTTGACCGAAAGCCTTTTTATCCTCTGCCGAAAGTTCCTTCATACCTTTAAGCAAATCGGTAATACTGCCCTTTTTGCCGAGATATGAAACACGAATACTCTCAAGTTCGGACAAATCTTTGATGTCGTTGAGTTCGTGCTCGAAAGCCTCTCTCAGACTTTTAATCTTCTGTTCCATAATTTCCTCCGTTTACAATAAAAAAACGCCTCATAAAAATGAGACGAAAATTCCGTGGTACCACTCAAATTGTGCACCGAAAGGTACACCGCTTTTTGCCCTTAACGCAGGCTTACGCTTTACTTACTTTCTCGCAAAGTGGCTCGACAGGCTGAAATTCAAAGGTACCTTGCCGTATGCTTGCACCTAACGCATACTCTCTGAGGGTCAAAAGCAACTTCTACTTACACCGCTTCACAGCCAAAAGAATATTAAATTCGACTAGATTATAACCCTAAAAAACGATTAAGTCAAGTTTTTTGCCCCTCAGTACGGTAAAAATTAAAAAAACTATTGAAATTATACAAAAAAATGTATATAATATATTTTGATTTAACATATGATATGATTAATACAGACTTGTAATGCGGAGGTGGATAAAGTGAAAGACAAGACTATGACATTCAGGATTGCGAACGACAACGAAGACATTATGAAAGAAACGCTCAGCAGCGTATATGATGCTCTCCAGGAAAAAGGTTATAATCCTATCAACCAAATAGTCGGCTACATTCTTTCCGAAGATCCGACATACATTACTACCCATAACAACGCAAGAAGCCTCATTCGTAAAATTGACCGTGACGAGCTGCTTGCGGAAATGGTTAAGTCATATCTCAAACAGTAAGGGAGGGTTACCTTTGGCAGAAGAAAAATTTCTTGAATACAAAGGAAAGCCTTTGGTGAGATCGGGAGACACCATCTACTACGGAGACATTAACGATGCGTATGTAGTTGTTCTTACAGTAAAGCAAAGCGAAAAATTAAAAGATATTACCTTAGCTAAGGATGTTACTATTCAGTTGCTTGCTACCGACGATACATTACCGCCGAAGGACAGAATTGTTAAAAAAAGCGAGAAGCAGGGATTATTTACCGCACTCGATTTGGGCGCAACATGGCTTGAGCGTCAGTTGAAAAAAGAAGCATAACAAAAAACAAATTTACCGCTGACATTGCTCGGCGGTTTTTGTTTTATCCGTCTTGACAAGCAGCGGCGGCATTGGTAAAATTATTGTATATCTATATATCTTATACACTATCTGTTAAGGAGCAAGGCTTATGGCAAACTCTGTTAAAGAAAAAAAGAAAAAGCACACGGGGGCAAAAACGATGGGGATAGTATTCGGTATTATCTTAGCGATAATAATTGCGGCAACAGCCGTAATTTTCATACTGACAAAGCCTGTTGACGACAAAAGCGACAAGGCTGTTTATGTAGGAGGACTGCTAAGTTCGCAAAGCATTGAATACAAAGACGCAAGCAGTAAGGGACTTGAGAGCAATCCTATCATAAAAATAATGCAAATAGTATGGAAGGGCGTTGACAAAGACGACAAGAAAAATCACGCAGAGCAAACTCCTCCGTCAAAAATAACTAAGGTTAAAGACATTGAATATCTCGGCACAGGCAACCCGTATCACATGCTGGATGTATTTTATCCCGAGGGAGACTTACCCGAAGAGGGACTGCCTGTAATTATCGACATACACGGCGGCGGCTGGATGTATGCCACAAAGGATTTGAACGAATACTACTGTATGGAACTTGCAAGCAAGGGATACACGGTGTTCAGCATAAGTTATCGACTTATACCCGATGTAACGGTGAACGAGCAAATCCAAGACTGTGCAAGCGCATTAAAATGGATAAGCGAAAATATGAAAAACTATCCTGCAAATGCCTCCTCTGTTATGTTGACAGGTGACAGTGCAGGCGGACAACTTGCATTGTATGAGGCGGTGCTTAACCAAAGCCCTGAGCTTAGAGAGATATTTAACACGGAGGCTACTAACCTTAATATAAAGGCTCTGCTTCTCACCTCTCCGGTTGCATATATGAAAAACGGCGGAATGTACAGCGTTTACACAAAGCCTCTTTGGGGTAAAGATTACAAGCAAAAGGCTACATACAACTACATGGATTTGAGCGAAATAATCGAATATGCCGACAATATGCCGCCGACTTTCTTTATCACAAGTTCGGGTGACACTCTCGCCCACGACCAAACGGTTACGGCATACAACCTTTTCCAAGAAAGAGGAATAGAGTCCGAACTGATTGACTACGGCGAATATAACGGAGAAAAGCAGAAACATGTTTTCAGCGTGCTCGACCCATTCTCCGAACCGTCTCAGGAAGTAATAACAAAGGCACTCGACTTTTATCAAAAAGCATTGCTGAAATAAAAAATAAACATAAATCAGCACAATTATTACATTTTGGGATTGAAATCCGATATGCCTTTTCCGAAGCGTTAACAAACAAAACCGACCGTCTCACAAAAGCGTGAGACAGTCGGTTTTTATTTTATTAGGTTTATTCCCTGCTTTGAACGATGAGTTTACGGTCATCGCCGTCTATGAGGCGAATATCAGGAACAAGTTTTTGCTTTGCGATATTCTTATAAAACACGGTTACCTTATCCTCTTCGCAGACAACGGAGAAGAAAAGGCGAACGCAATTACCCTTTTTATATTCAAAACTCTCGCCGTCATCATCAAAGAACGAACTTTGGAAAAATCCCGATTTAAGCGGATAAACGGTAAAGACAAGTTTTTGCTCGCTGTTAAAGCCGTACTCGCCCTCATCTGTCGGAAACACGCAACCGCTGCGGACGAAGTAAGGCATCTTAGAAGTCGGCGGAATATGCAAACTTACATTTTGACCGCCCTCATAGTATTTTGAACCGAGATACCAATCATCGCCCTCGGGGAGATATGCGGTAATATTTTCTATTCCCTCATCGAGAACGCAGGTAGCAAGCACATCTCTGCCGACAAGGAAACTTTCGCAATCCTCCTCAATATCCTCGTCCTCATAATAAAGGAACAGCGGAGCATTCATAGGCTCATCATATGACACGCAGTTATATGCCGACGAATACAGATAAGGCAAAAGTTGCTTTCTCTGGGAGAAAATATCACGAACAGCGTTTTCAATCTCCGGATAACTCCAAGGCATAGTGGCTGTACCGTCCTTATTCCAACTGTGAATGGTAAAGCGGGGTTCGAATATACCGTGCTGAATCCAACGAAGCAAAAGTTCGCTTGACGGCATATCGCCGCTGAATCCGCCGAGGTCATGACCATAGAAGAACATACCCGACATGGAGAGCGTAAGTCCTACATAATGGCCGTAATAAAGGTCATGCCACGAAGTCATATTATCTCCTGACCAAGTCTGTGCCAATCTTCTAACAGCGATATTTCCGCTGCGTGTAGAGAGAAACGGACGCTTATCGGGGTACTTTGCTCTCTGTGCCTCATAGGACGATTTAACCATAAGATAGGTAAGATTTGGGCGGATATTTCTGGCTTTTATTTTACCGAAGCCGAAGCCGTTTGCAAGAGCGTCCCAATCACGAATATCAAACTCGTTATTATCGTTCCAAGTAGCGTCAATGCCGTAATCGAGGAGTTTTTCGGTTACCTGTTTTTTCCAAAAATCACAGCCCTTTGGATTTGTAAAATCTATATAAGAACCGAGTCCGTCCCAAAACTGAGTGACAAAAGGAGTGCCGTCGGGATTTTTTACAAAAAGTCCCTGCTTTTCAATCTCCTTATACATAGGATGCGACTCCAAAAACGCAGGTTTAATATTAGGAATGATATGAATATTATTATCCTTAAAATCTTTAACAAACTGCTTGGGGTCGGGGAACTTATCGGTATTCCAATTAAACACACAGCGTTTACCGTCAATCGAGGTATAGCCTGAGGAAAGATAAAATCCCGAGCAACTCAGTCCCATATCCTTTACCTTTTCAAGAAAGCCGTGCATTTGCTCGTCGGCATTATCGGCGTCGGTATAAGCCATGGTGGAGGCACAGTAATCAAAACTCCATTTAGGCGGAAATGCCTGCTTTCCGCAAAGGCGGGCAAAGGAGCGGAGAATTTCAAGTTTAGTGCCGAAAAAAGCATAATACACTATACAGTTATCGTCGGTCTTAAAGGACTTAAAGGCAGGATAATAATTATTTATTTCTTTACCGAAATCCATATAGCAGGTGGCGCTTGTATCATAAAAAATGCCGTAATTGCCGACGCTGTTTTCGCAGATATAAAACGGAATATGCTTATAAAGCGGGTCGGAAGTTTCGGCGTCATATCCCATACAGTCGGTTGTTTCTATCTTAAAGTTTTTGCCCGACTTATCCATAAATCCGGTTTTATCGCCGAGACCGAAAATCTTTTCGTCTTCCTCTCGTGAGATATAGTGATAATATCCTCTGCCGAATTCGTTTTCGAGGTTATAGGCAAGAGGACGTCTGTCCTCAAAAAGCACCTCATCTTCCTGATAAAACGAAAGCAAGAAGTTATGAAAATCAACATCAACGCCGATGCCGGACTCAAGTTCTATATATTCGCCGTGCTCCGTTTTATCAACGCTGACCTCGGCAAAATGAAAGCCGTCGATATCAAGGCGGTTTCTTGCAGGAGAGTTAGGCTCTCCGTAAGGATTAATACAAAAAGTGGGGAGCATTTCGTCACGGTGACGGTAAATGGCAACCCTGATGATATTATTCTCAACGAAATCAATTCTCGCATTAATATCATCGCATCTATATAATCTGTAATTTTCAGTGGCTTGCACCAAAGAGAAGTCGTGTCTGAATTTCATTAAAATTCTGCTCCGTTCTTAGAAAATGTATTTTTCAGCAGTTTTTTTGTGTCCCATTTTTCGCTTCTTGTATTTTCGCAAAAGCGAACGGGCATATCGTATGAGGAGTTCCAAAAGGGTACCGCCTCACATTTGGGAGAACCTGTTTTAACAAACGAGGCAAAGGATTCAATCATTTGGTATGACAAATCAAAATCGAGTTTTTCAAACGGTCTCCAATTATTTTTAAGAGTGCCGAAAGCGTACAGCAAATCGCAACTGTGCCATGCGCCCGAATTATCGCCGGGCAGGTCATGATTAAAATTATAAATATAACAGGGCGAACCCGATTTGATTATATTCTTTGCAAATTTTTTTGTAATACCCTCCAGGATAACGGGCACCATATCTGTTTGGGTAACGCCGAGAATATACGGCATATGCGGCATATTCTTTTTTCCAAAAGTGCTCTTTTTCAAAAGAACGCCGTCATAAACAGGCAAGGTGTAAAGCATACTGCCGACTTTATGACTCCTACATGCATCGAGCCAAGCATAAAACAGTTTCTTTTCGCTGACCTTTTTAAGTTCAAATATACTGCTTACTCCTGCGTTTTTAATTATCTCGTCCCAGAATTTTCTCGTCTTTTCGGGAGTAAGGGGTCGGGCAACCTCACGCTGAAGCGCACCGCCGCTCATCATAATTGCGCCCTTAATCAGTCCCTTGCAAATAGGAGACGATATAAGAATGTCAATGCTCATTGCGCCTGCGCTCTGACCCATAACGGTAATGCGGTTACCGTCACCGCCGAAAGCTAAAATATTATTCTTTACCCAGTTAAGAGCGGCAACCTGGTCATAAAGTCCGAAATTTCCGCATCTTCCCTTTTTATCCGTCAAGTCGGGATGAGAACAAAAGCCGAAAGCGTTAAGGCGATAATTAACAGAAACGAATACAATGCCCCTTTTTGCGTACTCGGTACCGTTGATATGTCCCTCATTTGCACTGCCGCCCGTAAAACTGCCGCCGTGGATATAAAACAAGACGGGAGCATTATGAGCATTTTTCGGCGCATAAATGTTAAGAAAAAGGCAGTCCTCACTGTAATTAAAGGTCATTCCCTGTCTGAATTCCTTATGATAAAAAGGATTGCAATCCTCGTCCTTTTCAAAACCTCTGCGCTGATAAGAGCAAGCACCAAACTCGGTTGCGTCATAAAGAGTACCAAAGTCGGTAACAAGAGCAGGATATTCCCATCTGCCTGCCACAGCATATCTTACTCCCCTAAATTCATAACAATCCGCAGTATCTATACCCAAAATATCTCCGCACGGCGTGGAGAGTTTTATCGTATTCATATCATCACCTATAAAATATATACAAGTATACGGTTATAATACAACACAAATATGAACAATTCAATAATAAAGAAGAAAAATTATAATTTGACAAGCCGCCAAGAATGCTGCCGAATTTCGTTTTCTTGCGAAGGAAGATGTATGTTCTATACCTCGACTGAGCAAAAAACAAAAACACCAAAAGGCGAAGCGAACATTAAGTTCACGAGCCTTTTGATGTGATTCGGCAGTATTATCGGCGGTTTTTACCATTCGGATTTGGTATAAGAACGGATAATATTAGTGATGATATTATCTCTCTTAAATCCCTTACCCTTTCCGCCGTTAATCTGGTCTTGAATTTTACCGGCACGAATTGAGATAAAGTCGGCTTTATCGATTATCTTTTCGATAGGTGAAATCTCGCCCGGTTTATAATCCTCGTTCGGATAATCAATGAGTTCTGTTGCGAGATAGGTATTTGAAAACTTCTTTACTCCGGTCATTGCGAGAATAACCATCTTATTTTCCTCGGGAAGAGTGAGAGTTTTGCAACCTCTTACATCTATCTCGTAAAGATAAAAGTACGCCTTACCGTTTGCTATATTGCCCTCGGGATGATGGGTATGCGTAAACTCAAGAGCAAGTGCACCCCTTTTAACCTCGGCGAACTGTTCGAGACCTTTCATATCCCATTTGCCCACAGGCGCTTTCATATCGTAAACGGTGAGTTCACGCTCTTTATTATCCGCCATAAAGACAACTTTTTTGTCCTCCAAAACAGAAGCGGCAATCATATATAGTTTTGTTACGCCCTTTGGAATTTCTATTTCCTGACCTCTCGGGATAAGTACATTTTTATCCATATCGGCATTCGGCATCTTAAATGTAACGCCTGATACCGTGAGGCTTTCGGGAATAAGTTCATCGGGCAGACTCATTCCGCTTCCCTGCAAAATGCAATTAACCTTATAACTGTCCTTGGTAATACCTGTGGAGTTAAACGGTAAATCAAGTTTTTTATAATTCTCTTTAGCCTTGTTTCGTATGGAATTGAGTTTAAGTTTGAAAGTCTTTACCTCAAACGGCTTTAGGTCAAACACAAGAGCGCCGTCAATGATTTTTGCATCTTTTATCGGCTTTTCGTCGGCATATACTTCTTCGGCAGAAGAAATGTCACAGAAAAATTTAATGCCTGTATTCTTATGTTCTTTGCCGCACGCCTCATTTACTCTTACAACCACTCCGTCGCCGTCATACGACTGCTTAACGGCTCTGACGATTACGCTGTCGGAGGCTGTTTTAAGAAGTGAAAAGCTGTCGCCGAGACTGCCCTGTTTAGACGAAGAGGTACGAAAGGCAACGAGTCCCTCGTTAAAGCACTGTGCCTGAACCTGAGTAGGAGTGGAAAGTGCACCCTTATGACTGAAAATACCGAACGAAAAAATATTTCTTCCTATATCCTGCAAATCCTGGCGTGCATCCTTTGTAAATGCACCGGCAGGGGTATGAATACAGGTAAGTCTGAGCATATTGTCCTGCGGCTTATCCCAGCCGTACTTACAGTCAGACAAAACACTGACACCGTATCTGCCGTAAGAATCAGTAATATCAGCCCACTTCTGAGCGGGAACCTCATAAAGATTTTCGCTGTTATTCGGTCTGTCAATATAACCGAGTCCCAAATCATAGGAGGCAATTTCGTTAGAGCAAGTGAACGGGAACTGAGCCTTGAGCAGAGTTCTGCGCTGCTGCCAGTCTATACGGTTATCGACCCTTACAACCTCGCCTCCGCTCTCAAGGCTTACAATCTGCTCAACCTTGGAAAAATCGGCATCACGAGTAACCTTAATTGCAATTCTTGACGGGCCGTTTTCGATTATCTCAAACTCGGGAGTATTGGCATAACAATACGGCTCGGAATCAATATCCGCCTTTCTCATTTCCCACGAGGGATAATTGAGTTCGCCGAGATTATGATGAAGTGAAAGTTTAATCGGCGACGACAAAAGTTGAACCTTGAGTTTTTTATCGACAAGCGACGCAATATCGCCGTTCTTATTAAATAAAAGTTTGTACTTCGCATTCTCGAGGCTGTGCTCGGTTACTGTTAAATCCGTCTTAATTTCGCACGGCTTGTCACTGCCGATAACATCATAAACACGCCAGCCCACGCTGTCAACCGAAGCGGTAAATACAATATCAAATTCCTTGCCTGTCTTTTTGAGTACCTGGCTTGGAACTTCCTTTTTATTTTTATCGAGCACCTTGACATATTTTGCGTTACGGTTAAGTTTAATATGTGCCTTAACGCTCGCCTTACGCTTAACCGCCACAGGGTTATTTACTATAACCGCAACACCCTCGCACCACGAAGTGTCAAGTTCGTTTGCAAGTGCACCGCCGGAAGCCTGATATTCGCCCTGGAACTGTTTGAGAGAAGCAAAGTAATCGTTCCAACTATCGTTATACTGGAGCATTGTGGAGGTGCCGGGAAGGTCATCATGAAACTGATGCTGAATGACTTTTTTCCAAGCGGAGTCCAAAATATTTTTCGGATAATTAAATGAAGTCAAAGCATCCGCCGCAACGCAAGAACGCTCGCACATATCGGCAAGGCTCTCATTTTTTGCGTTAAGACGCTTAGACATTGCTCGAGAAGTATAGCCGCCTGCTCCGTGAGAACGCATTACAAGTTCGTTATTCCACACAGGGAGAGAAGTTTTTTCGTTTTCGCTCAGAGCGTCAAGTTGTTTGAATACCTCGTCTGACGATGCGCTGATAACCTGTGTTTCGCTCGTATCGTTATATGCAACGCTCTGCTCAACCGACGCAACGCTTTGCTCATCGGGTGCGCCGCCCCAGTCGCCTGTTCCGTAATAATTCATAGTCCACGGCAAACCGTAGTGCACGCCGTTATCGGCAAGTTTATCTATAATCTGCAAATCGCCTCTGACATCGCCGTCAAACTTATAACGGTAGGAAAGAGGTTTAAGGCTTGCAAAAATTCTGCTGCCGTCAACGCCCTGCCAAACGCCCAAATCAAACGGACATACATACGCACCGCCCCAGCTCAGTTTTTGGCTGGATGCGCCGAGCAAATTACTGTGCTTTGCTATACTCGGCAGTGCATAACCGAAGCCGAAGCAGTCGGGTAAAAAAACATCTTTGGATGTAACGCCGAATTTATCCTCAAAATATCTGTTTCCGTAAAGAAAATTACGGAAAAGAGCCTCGGGCGACGGAATGTTGACATCTCCGTTTTCATAAGCGGAGCCGCTGACACACCATCTGCCGTCCTTTACATACTGCTTAATCTTCTCAAACTGTTCGGGATAATATTCCTCTGTAAGTTCATAGCGAAAAGCACCCTCAAAATTAAAACGATAGTGAGGATATTTTTCGATAAGCTCAAAATTTTTAACTATGGTATCGGGGATAAACTCGTCTATAGTTTTAGGCAGTTCCCATCTCCACACTGTATCGAGGTGAGAAGTTGCAACGGTAAAAATCTTATTCTTAGTCATTATGTATCACGCCTGTTACTTTTCTATAATCTCGTAAGTAAACTCATACTTTTCCTGAAGGGCTTTTACCTTATCCTCGTTATCCTCGATAAAAGTAGGAGTATAAAGGCTTTTTCCGTCTTTGCAGTAATCCTTTACTATCTGATTAAGTTCTTCCCACGCCTGAGCCTCAAGCGGATAATCATCGGCAAACTTAATTAAAAATTCTCTGTGTTTCGGTAATCTTACTTTCATTTCTGTTCTCCTTGATTTTCACATAATTAATTACTGTAATTATATATTTATTTTAAGATTAATGCAAGGCTCTTTTGCACTTTTTTATAAAGCACTTCTCTGCTGTTATTCAAAGCCTCATCAGCCGTCACCCCGTCATCAATCAAAGACAGCATTTCGTCACCGAGCGTCACGCCGTCAAAACATCCGCTGACAACAACGCATTTTTTGCCGTACTTTTTACACAATTCGGCAATCCTGAACGGAGCCTTACCCATCAAAGTTTGGCTGTCGGTTTTGCCTTCGCCCGTGATGACAACATCGGCATTTTTGATTTTATTATCCAAGTCGCAGAGTCTTGCCACAATCTCAAATCCCGACTCAATGTTTCCGCCGTAAACGGAATAAAGTCCGCCGCACATTCCTCCTGCCGCACCGGCACCCTTAAGTTTTGAAACGTCATTTGTGAAAAAGGCGTTGAGCCTTTTAAGTCCCTCGTCGAGTTCTTCGATTTGGGTTTTATTTGCGCCTTTTTGCGGTGCGAAAACAAAAGCCGCACCGTTTTTTCCGAAATAAGTATTTTCGACATCACAGGCATAAGTCAAATTTATATTTTTAACACAGTCTCTTACGCTCATACCGAAAACAAAATTCATATCGTTGCTTTTCGGTTTTTGCATAACATTTTGATTTTCGTCATAAAATCTCACACCGAGCGCACTCAATGCACCGAGACCGCCGTCGGAACAGCCCGTGCCGCCCAAGCCCAAAATAATATCGTTATATCCCTGCTCTGAGGCAAATTTAATAAGTTCACCGGTGCCGTAAGATGAGGATAGCATAACACGCTTTTTTGCCTGCAAACCGGAGGCAGCAGCACTTTCTATCACCGCCGTTTTGTCAAGAAACAAAACGGGAGCCTCTATCTCGTTATAATAAATATCATGGCAAAGAACGGTTTTCATTTCACCGCCGCAGGCTCTGTAAACCGAGTCGCAAAAGCCTTCTCCGCCGTCAGACAGCGGCAAACACTCACACTCGGCGTTATTGCCTATTGCCCTTGAAATAATATCGGCAACCTCGAGTGCCGTTAAAGTACCCTTAAAAGAATCGGGTGCAATTAAAATCTTCATACAATCACCGAGTACATTTTAGCACAAAGCAATGCTTAGGTAAAGCGTTCTTTAATTCGCCTTATGCCCACAAGGACAAGCAGGCAAACAACCGCACCCATAGCAAGCGCAAATGCCACCGACACTGTAAGAGCGGCATAATGGGCAAACGAATCAAATCTTTTGTTCACCAGCGATGTCATGGCATAATACAAATAACCGCCCGGCAAAAGAGGAACCTCGGCAGGAATTAAAATAACTGTCGCAGGCGTTTTGACGATTCTTGCGACAATCTCGCTGTAAAATTCCACAATAACGGCAGAAAGCAATGTGGACGAAAACACTCCGAGCATAAGCCATTTCTCGCATATTTCATAAACCCCGGCAGAGATAAACGCACCGAGGAGAATATAGGCAATATGCTTTTTCGGAGCGTTAAGCACGCAGCAAAATCCGAGAGTGCCAAGAACGCAAAGCAAAATATTTTCAGCCACCTAAAAAAATCACCGCCAAAGAAAAGCCGAACGCAATGGCAAGAGCCGTAAAAATCGACTCGGTAAATTCGATAACGCCCGATAGCGTATCGCAATACATAACATCACGAACGGCGTTGCCCATAGTAATACCGGGAATGAGGAGCATAACCGTGCCTATCATAATTTTATCGGGTGAAACCGCAAGCCCCAAAAAAAGCGGAATGTAGGAAAGTATGCCTGCAACGGTTGACTGAAGCAAAGCATAGGCGAATATACCTACACCCGACTTAGGAATTTTAAGAATAATCAGCCCGATTATTCCGCTGACAAATGCGTCGGCGATACTGCCGCCGAAGTATATACAGAATGCACCCGTAGCCAAAAATACAGACATAATTTTGAAAAAGCAGGAATAGTTATTCTTTGACAGATGGCAACTTTGTTCTTTGCAAATGTCCCGACAAACTGCATTAAGCCTGTCTATTTCAGCCAGATTGAGGTCATTTTTGTTAATCCTGCGAACGAGCACATCATCGGAGCAAATAAGCACCACTATACTGTTTAGACAAAATGCGTTGCCTTTTATTCCGGATGACGATAGCATACGCCTGAGCGAATCCTCGGCTCGAGAAATCTCCGCACCGTTTTCTATCATAGCCGCTCCTATGTCACAAATTTTCTTCAAATATTTTCTATCCATAGTAAAAGTATTTGCATTGAAATTTGCTTTAACAAAAATTGATAAAATATCTTGACAAAAAAAGTAAAATACTGTAATATATACACAACCGCTATGCTCAATGCAAGGCGGCGAGGTGTTACGGTAACAGCACCGAATGCTGTGTGTCAGCAACTTCACAGCAAAAGAGGATTGTTTAGAATTAAACAGCGAAGATGGGTAGTTGGGAATGTAAATTTCTGCTGCCCGTTTTTGTTTATAAGTTAAAATATTTCAAAAAGCTATTGACATATACGAATTTTCTGTTATAATAGTAAAGCACTCGAAAAGAGAAAATCACATATCGCGGGGTAGAGCAGTTGGTAGCTCGTCGGGCTCATAACCCGGAGGTCGCAAGTTCGAGTCTTGTCCCCGCAACCAAACGAAAAAGAAGTTCAAGATTAATTGAACTTCTTTTTGTTTTGCGAAATGCCCTGTTTTAGAGGGTTTCGGGAGTTTTGTTTTAATTTTCAATTTCGTTTGACGGCGTTCAAATGCTTTTCTACTGCAAATCTACTGCAAATTTCATAGGAGTGTTTTTGTCCTCGGTATCGGTTTGCATTATATTTGAATTAATTTTTTCAACTAAATCAAATTGTTTATCTCGATACTCGCCGATTACATCGCAATAGGTGTCAAGTGTAATTTTTATATCCGAATGGCCGAGCATATCTCGCAGAGAAATATAATCAATTCCGTTTTCGATACACCGTGTTGCGAAAGTATGACGAAGCATATGCTGATTATAATGCTTGTCTGATACCTTCTTTTTTTCATAATACTGCCCTGCCCCGGCATTCCAATCTCTTGGCACTTCTTTACCGAGTAAAATATATTCGTCACCTACTTTCTTATAGTAGGTGTATTTTTTATATGCAACATTCTTTTTTCTGCGTTCGGACAAAGAGAACATTTCATCGTGCATCGGCACAATCTCATATCGCTCGACAATTCGTTTGAACGCTCCATTCACCACCGATGTAGGAATAACCTCGCCGCTTAGGCGATTATAAAACAACAGCTTTCCCGGATTGTCCCTGTAATGATTATCTATGTAATCTCGGAGCAGGTTTTCAACCGTCCCTTTAATCTGTAAAATGCGATTGCCGGCATCGGTTTTAGGCGTGTTCGATATAATCGGCTTGTCCTTTTCGCCCTTCGATACCGTCTTACTTATTGTAATTGTATGAAAATTGAAATTAACATCGTTCAAAGTCAAGGCATTAATCTCTCCCATTCGCATACCGGTAAAGAGCATAATCAGGAATTGATAACGGTACCTATTTTCTTTTTCCTCGTCATTAAGAATTGAAATAAACCTCTGCTCCTCCTGAAGCGTAAGAGCCGAGATTTTCTTATTGGGCTTATCAGACTTAGGACGTTGCACCTCAAGCATTGGATTATCCTTAATCATTTTCTTTCGCTCGGCGTAGGTAAAGGCTTTTTTAATTGCCTGATACAGTTTTGACAGCGTGCTGTTGCTGTAAAAAGTCTTGCTTTTGAAAAATTCTTTAAGCTCGTATTCGGTAATCTTGTCAACGAGCTTTTCTCCTATGTCTGCCTTGCGAATAATCTCAGCATTCAAAACACGCCGATTGTATGAAGTCTCCTTAATAAGGTTGAAATCATAATCGTCCTGAATCTGCATAAGGATTAAATCATACAGCGTCGGTATATTAATTTTTTCCTCCTGCGCCGCCAGCTTCCTACAAGCAAGGTCAAGCTGCTTTCTGGCTTCCGTTTTCGTCTTAGCACTTCGAGAAATTCGCTTACCGTTATAGAAACCCTGTGCCACATACTTTTTTGTTTTTTCGTTATAGTAGCAGGTACCCTCACCGTTGCCACGCAGTCTCTTTCCCATATTGTCTCAAACTCCTTTTCATTCATTACTGAAAAAGGGCATAAAAATACCCTGCTTGCAAATTCAAGCAGAGTGTGATACAATACTTCTTGCACGGGAGTATTGTGTGTATCGCACTCTACTTTCACCCTCAAGGCTATTGGCGTAGCTTTGAGGGATTTTTTATTTTATAGGTCAATGCTTCCGTCGGCATTGGCTTTATTTATGTTGATTAAAGTATTGACTTTATCAAAGAATTTCTTTCCCTCATTGATTGTTAAATCTTTGAGAACCAAGAACTTTGGAACATTCTTGTCTTTATAACGAATAACATAAGCAACATCGGTAACCTTTTTGTCCTTTTTTGTAGCTGCTCCTATCATTGCACCGGCAACCCCAAACAATGCTCCTCCGACTATTGCCCTGCCCATTCCGCTTGACGGCTCATAAAAAACATTCTTTTCAACTCCTGCTGCTGTGATTTTATCTACATCAAGAGAAAATTCAGACACACCATTACAATACTTAGGCTTTGCGTGAATTAAAATTTTACCGTTGTTCTCGTCAAGCTCAAGGACAACAGGAGAAACTTCTACTCCTCTGAGTCCGCTTTGATATAACATTTTTACGGTAGGTCTCAACTGTTCAACCTGTGTGTCTGAAGCTCTGCCGTTTTTTATCAGCTGAACAATTAACACAATAAGCGAAATAATAAAGACTATCGGACCGACTAAAAACAACACCGTTAATAAATCCTCGTTGCTAACCAAGAAAGCAGAAACGAACATCAACAATCCGGCTACCATAAAAGCGATAGGCAATTTAATATTTTTATTTTTCATTGTTTCACTCTCCTATACTCGGCTATGATTATTTTTTCAAGCATTACTCGTTATATTTTATGCGTAATTTCAAAATCGGGCTTTTGCATTTCGCACAAATAGTCACTGTTTATTTTAACAGAATTTCCATTATCAAGCGAGGCTTTCATTACACAGCAATCCGTAAAAGGTTTATCTACACTTATTTTTACAACTTCAAATTTGTTAAAGTTTCTGTCAAAATACTGTAGTTTCTTCGTTACAGGTAATCAGTACTGTCTGCGAAGTTTAAGCTGACTGAGCAAAAAGGCTTTATGTTGACAAGCGTTCGAGTATAATACATCATCGTGTACGCATTTTAACTTTTCGTTACACTCGTTATACTTTGAACAGCAACCAAACGCTGAAAAAGCAAAGGATTTTACCAACGCATCAACAAAAATACTTTCCACCACCGACGAATTCAAAGTCATAAAATATTTTATATCCACGCAGCAGGCTTCCGACTTTTCATCTGCCTCATAGGATATATTCATATCATTAAGCACTTCTTTACTTGCTTTCGGTAAAAGAATATTATTAAAATCAATTTTTAATATTGTCTTATTTGCTAATTCCTGATGCCAAGCAGTTTCCTTTGCCGTTGCTCTGATAAGCACGGTTTTGCCGTCCGCTGATTCCTTAAAATTTAAGATAACGGTTTTCTTGTATCTGGGACTAAGACTGTCATTAATAAAATCAAAGATAGATTTTACCGAAATATAATCCAAGTCCCTATTTGTATCAATCATTGCCAAAAACTCGGAAACGGATATTTTATGTATGATTTTACCTTTTTTCTTAACCTCATCAAACTTTAACAATTTGTCTAAATCTGTTTTCTTGCTATCGTCATAATCGCCGATAACCAAATAATCAGTGCTGCCCGAAACGGCGTCTTTTAACTCACCGCCAAGACAGTCAATAATATGAGCTGCATCAAGTCTGACAATACCGGCAAGAGAACCAAGAAATACAAAATTTTTATTTTCCACGATTTACTCCCCTATTCAATAATCATATTATAAAAAGTATTTTCATCAAGAATAATCAAATCTGAGCCGTTTAATATCAATTGTTCGGCTTTCTTTTGCTTATTGCTTTTTCCGTCTTTAATGCTTGAACAATAATCATTATTGCCCAAAACAAGATAATTCGTATTCTTTGTGACCGATGCTGCAACAGTACCGCCGAGATTAACTACAATCTGCGCCGCATCCGTTCTTTTCATTTTTTCTAAAGTACCCGTAAAAACGCAAACCTTATCGTAAAACGGATTCGTCTCATCTATATCACCATTTTCAGGAACAAGCGATTCAAATATTTTTTTATAATCGGCACTGCTGTTACTGCTCTTTTTACCTTTTTTCTTAAAAGAACTTATAAATGCTTCTTCAGAACCAAAATCACAAATTGCCTGTTGCTTTAATATTTCATAAAGCTGTTGTGTAGCCACACAGTCGCTTTCGGCTCTATGCATATTGTCCTCACCGATATTATACAACTCGCATAATGTTCCTAAATTATGATGTCTCTGTTCTTTATTTATTTTCTTTGAAAATCGAATTGTATTAACAAAATCATTAGTAAATTTTTTGCCACGAAGCTTTTGATATTTATTACAGATGAAATTTATATCAAATCCAACATTATGCCCTACAACAACATCATCACCGATAAAATCAACGAACTCATCTATTACGCTGTCCAAATCGGGTGAATATTTTAACATTTCATCGGTTATTCCGGTAAGGTCTGAAACAAAAGGAGACAAAAACACTGACGGCCTGATAAGTTTTTGATATGTACCTACAATTTTATTATTATGTACCTTTACAGCACCAAGTTCTATAATATCGTCGTGTTCGGCACTGAAACCGGTTGTTTCTAAATCTACTACTGTATAATCATCTAAAAATGCAATTATACTGTTACCCTTGATAATCTCCTCCATATACATATTCCCCTATATTAAAACTTTGCACGCAGTTCGACTACCTTGCCTATAATACGAACGGGCAACTGCTCAATTTGTGCATTGGTATATGTGATTACATCATAATTTGAATTTGTCGGTATCAAATTAATACCACCGTCAAACTTACGGATTTTCTTTACGGTTGCTTCGTTACCATTTACCAGAACGATAGCAATATCACCGTTGTCTACATCCTCCTGCTTTCGCACAATGACTACATCACCGGCTGAAAACTTAGGCTCCATAGAATCACCTTTAATTTGCAGAGCGAAGTACTCGCCGTTTTTTGCCATAGACTGAGGGATTTCCTCATAATCAATTACTTCCTCGACTGCTTCAATCGGAATGCCTGCTACCACTCTGCCCAAAACAGGTATTTTAGTAGGTGAAAGTTTACCTGTTAACAAGACTTCCATATTTACATTAAAGTAATCTGCGATTAATTCCAAAGTTTCGTAATTTTTCGGTTCCCTTTCACCGCTTTCCCACATAGCAACAGTGCTGGCCGAAACACCTAACTCATCAGCCAATTTAGCTTGAGACATCCTCTTTTTATTTCTCAACATTTTTAGTTGTTCACTAAACATCACATCGCCCCCCTAATCACATAATACACAAATCGTGGCTAATTGTCAACAAAAAAGTTCACGAAAAGTGTTGACAAACGCAAAATGATGTGTTATCATCACATTGTACTCACGAATTGTGAAGAAACGGAGGTGAGTTTATGTATTCTTTTGTAGGCAAGGCTGAAATGGGTAAAAGGCTGAAAGAACTACGAGGTAACAAAAGGCAAAGTGATGTTGCCAAAGCCGTAAACATTACAAGAAATGCACTTGCAAATTATGAAAGTGGAATAAGAATTCCAAGAGATGATGTAAAAGCAAGACTCGCAAATTATTATAATGTACCACTTGAATCTATTTTTTTTATTTAGATTACTCACATTTCGTGAGCGTTTCAACCTACAATTAAGCAGAGAGGTTACGGTTTTGTGAGGAGCAGGTTTTCGCCCCTCTTACTTGCTCCGGCTCCCGTGCAAATTCCGAACATAAACATAGTTCACAAAACCCATTCGTCAGACATAAAAATACTTCTTTGTTTATTTCTCCTCTTAAAAATAAAAGCAACTAAAACCCTTGCGACGAATGCTCTCTGTTTAATTGTAGGTTGAATAGTAAAAAAAAGAAAGGATTAAAAAAATGGAAAAGAAAATGTTTATAACTCTCTTTTTGGAGAGAACAGTCAAGGCTCTGTGCAACAAGGTAAGTTCCCTCGAGTTCAGACATTCTGCATCAGACGAGGAATACGTGATGATTAACCTCACCGCAGAGCCGCCGCTCATAGTTCCAGCAACAGGAAGTACAAATATAGAAATGACTATCGCAGTACTTAATGCAATTCAAAAAATAGGAGGATAGAAAAATGTTAATTAAAGCAGAAACGATTGACGATACAATGAACGACATTGCTAAGCTTCAGACGACCGTAGACAAATTGCTTAAACTAGGTGATTCAATTTCACTTAATAAAATTCAACTGTCCACACTCCTTGACACTCTGCGCCGTGCCGAGATTAACAGTCAATTCATCACAATAGCAGAGGCTGCCGAGGCGCTGCACTGTTCACCGAAAAGAGCTGTTGAATACTTAAAGCAGAGAAATGTTGAGATTATTGATGCCGGCAAGACTTATGTGATATATCGAAAGGCCTTTGACGAATCATTCGAGGGTGGCAGCAATGAATAAGAGAGAAAAATATAATCGGCGTGCCGTCAGAAAGTACCGCAACCGTAATCATACTAAAAATGCACTCGAATATTTCTCAATCAGTGCCGGTTTTATTTTCTTTACAATCGCCATAGCCGAGCCATATAGAAACGAGGGGCTTAATGTGATGATTATAAGAATGTGTTCCCACTTTCTCCTCGGCGGTGTGTTTGGCTACATAGGCGGAAAATTACATTATAAGAAAATAAAACCGCCAACGATAACGCATAAGCGACCGTTGACGGACCGTTCAAAAGATATGCAGGAGCTTGCGCTCCGATATGAGGTTATTCCCGAACCCGAAAAAACAGACAAAAAATAAAAGAGGCTGTCTGCGAAACAGCCTCAGTGGGATGTAATGTTACATAAGCAACATCACAAAATCAACCTGTGTATTCATTATATAGCATTCAAGTAAGAAATGCAAGCCAAAAGGATATATTTATTATATCCTTTCAGAGCTCGATTTAAGTATTAATTCTTGAACACAAAAGAGTAAAAAAACAATAACTTAAATCACAAAGAAAATTTTGAAGTACAAAAAAAACAAGTGAAATGCTTTCAGTAATATTCGTGCTGTTGAACGGTGGGAATTTTAGGGTGGAATGTGGGAATTTATAATTTCCATATTTCAGCCGTTAAGAAATTTCCATCCTTTCAATGGCTTTACACTTTCCCTCTATTGATTACAAATTTTGCACGCCGTTAAAAATGTGGGAATTCTACATTTCCACATTTAGGTGTGTGAAATTAAATGAAAGGAAACACAAAAATGCCATATATGCAAAAGGTGGTAAACTGCGGCAATGTTCTTTTCGTTAAGAAATACTTTGCGACCCGGCACAACAAAAAGGGGCAGATTATCCGCCGAGCAAATGAAAATAAAACATCAGCGGCACAGGAAACTGTAAACGACCGCAATAAGATTGAGCGTTTCGCTATCCTTGCTAACTCGAATTTCGGCGAGGGCGACTACTTTGTCACCTTTACATATAGAAGAGAAAATCGACCGTCAAGCGTAGATGAAGCACGCAAGCAATGGAATAAGGTACTGCGCCGCCTGAGGACTGCTTATAAAAAGCAGGGTGCAGAATTCAAATACCTTTGGTGCTTAGAACACAAGAAGTACGCTTACCATTTCCACCTGCTCTGCAACAATCAGATTAACTCAAAGTGCTTTGCATCAGCGTGGGACTTCGGCAAGGTAAATACCGAAACCCTCGACAATCGAGAGTATCACACAGTCGGTGAGTATATGATGAAAGAGCAGTACATTAAAGACGAGGGCAACACCACAAAAACGGAACGCTGCTACGGTTCAAGCCGTAACTTAGTTAGACCCGAAGCGGACATTACGGTACTTGAAAGCGGCGACTGGAATGATGTGCCGGATATAGACGAGGGATTTATTCTTATAGACGACAGCCTCTCTAATGACGAAGTAACGATTGAGGACATCAATTTCACTTACCGCTGTCAGCGTTATATGCTTCGCCCAAAGACGAATGAGGAGCTATTAGATGAGCTGAAACTCCTTAATCCATACACACGCTTCAATAAACGGACAGACCGAGCGACTCTGCTCGGAGAAATTAAAACATTGAAAGGAGTATACGACAATGACTTTGGAGCAGGCTACCGTAGCCATTAAACACGGCTTGCCGGTTGTTTTGGTAAACAATAAAATCTCTGACGATTCCGAGGGCAAGACCTACACGATAACCGCAATAACAAAAGGCATCCGCAAATACGAAAAAAATTTTTCCTATTCTGCCACAATTTCTCGCAACAGCAGAGCCGAATACAGCGTTGGACTATATGACATCGAGCCACACCCCGAATTTGCCGGCGCATACAATGTGTTCATCGAAGAGCTGCACCGTCAGAGCCTCAAATATTATATTGCTATTTTGCTTAACGAGGGCGGAAATAAAACCACAATTACCAAGCTTGTTAAGGAATTGATAGACCAAATCCGAAAGGATAAATAATCAACCTGAAAGGAGTTCAAAAAATGAACGAAAAAACAAAAATAGTAATGCTTCCGACTGAATGCCTCGAGCATCACCCGGAAAACCCAAGAAAAGAAATCGGCGACATAGCAGAGCTTACCGACAGCATTAAGGCTAACGGTATCTTACAGAACCTTACCGTAGTGCCAAAACCCGATGACGAGGGCAAGTATCTTGTTGTAATCGGCAACAGACGATACGAGGCAGGACTGGGAGCAGGCTTAACTGAGTTCCCCTGCGTAATCTCAGATATGGACCACACGAAGCAATTAGAGACAATGCTCATAGAAAATATGAACCGTTCAGACCTTACCGTTTATGAGCAGGCTAAGGGCTTTGAGCAGCTCACCCTTGCCGGTTATTCGGTCAACGACATAGCGGAAAAAACCGGATTCAGTCAATCAACCGTAAGGCGCAGAATTAACCTCTGCCAATACGATAAGGAACTTGTTACTAAAGCATTTGAAAAGCAAGCGACCTTTGAGGATTTCGAGAAGCTTAACAAAATTAAGAACGAAGAAAACAGAGCGAGCGTTGCAAAGTTTCTCGGCTCGTCAAATTTCGGTTGGTACTTAGAGCAAGGCATTAAGGAAGAACGCAAAAAAGAGCGAGAGGTTATCGTTCTTGAGGCGATAAAGGACATCGCAAGAAAGGCGGAGCAGGACGAAAGAAGCTGGGAATTCGACGAAGTGTGCGTAATTAATCTATGTACCAACGCCGAGGACTTTTCCGGAATGTATGACGATATTGAAAAAGCCAAACAACTGCCGAAATTAGACAACGGTGAGTATGTATATTTTCGTGATTATGCAAGTAATTTTGAAATTTGCAAGCCTTGCGAAACAAGCGAGCCTGCTCCTAAGTCTGACAACATAGATAAATACAAAAAGGAGCGAGAAGAAATAAAATCGCTCATCAGCGATATGTACGCTCGGCATATGGACTTTATTGAAAATTATGATAAAAAGCCCAAAAGTGTGCCGGGTATTGCTCTGCTCTGCATTGACACAATATCGAAACTGTTTACGACCGACGGCTTAGAAGGAGTAAGTAATGTTGATTTAGATGATGTTACGGATCATATTTCTGAAAAACATTTTGAAATATATGTAGAAAATGCAGACACTTTATCAGACTACTATAAATCCAACATTTCTAGATTCTACGTGCAGCTTACTACTGCCCTACTCAATGTAAAAAATATCTATAGTGATTTATGGTATAGAGAAGTAAACCAATCAATAGGTTACAGCGGCAACGGTAACTACACCACATATTCATATAATCGTACACAAGAAATCAAAATCTTTGCCGATTTTATAGAGCACCTGGGCTACGTTATGTCAGACGAGGAAAAGCAGCTTATAGACGGCACGCATCGATTGTATCATCTTGAGGATAACGAGGAGGCAGAGTAATAAGCATATGAATGAAGTTGTCCCACAAAACTGTCCGTTCTACAACGGAATAACCAAATGTACCGTATTCAACTGTATGTTTAATGTTTTCGGCGTATGCACAAAGCCGAGAAGCGGATTTTATCAAAGAAAAAATAAAACTTATGAGGAGGCAGAACAATGAGCGTAAAAGACGGCGTATGCGAATTTTGCGGACAGGTGGTGCTTGACGGCAAAGCCTGCTCCTGCTATGAAGCAAAAAAGCAAAGAAAAATCAAAAACAAAATTATTGAAGCCAACAACAGCGTTGACGAATTATTCAGAGCTTGCGAACCGGGCGAATATGAAATACCCGTCCAAATTATAGACCTGCTAAAGAAGGCAAATGAACTTATAGCTAATGGGCTGATAAAATCAATCAAGCTTAATATTAACGGCTTGCTTTCCATAAGTATTGCCACCGATACAAAAGGCGCAATCAAAGTCAACCGTAAAAAGATTTATTCCGATACAATTTATGTTGACGAGAGATAGGAGGTACAGCAATGATACACGCAGTAAAAATTGAACCGAGATTTTACAGAATGGTAATCAACGGCTTAAAGCCCTACGAGATAAGGTTTAACGACAGAGACTACAGAGTAGGAGATTATTTAGCACTTAACGAATGGGATGCCGAAAAAGAGGAATACACCCACAAAACAGCTTTATTCGAGATTGTTTCCGTTCTTAATAGCGAAGATTTTCCGGACGGAATTAATTCGGGGTATGTAGTTTTAGGCTTAAGCCGGCGATACATATCGGGTGAAACGCAAATTCAATTTCATCACAATTATTATCACAAAGGATAAAACAAATGCAGACAAAGTACAGATTACCAAAGGACATATACCAAGCCACGCTTTGGATTATACGAGGACAAAAGCGCCGCATAGAGGAGTATAAGCGTAAGAAAAACGATATACTTAACGGCGGCGGTGCTTCCTACATAAAGCAAAAGAACAGATATACTGACGAGTTTGAATATATCTATCTGCCAAAAAGCAAAGCCACTCAAAGCTCTGTCGAGATTAAAGGAATGGCTCTGGCTGCCTTAGATGACGACGAAAGCACAAAGAAAATGTTAATAGTGGAGCAGGCTCTCAAAGCAGCCGTATCAAGTTACAGCGAGCCTCAGAGAATAAGCGCCGCCCTGATGAAGAATATCGAAAACAGACACGAATACCCTTACCGCTGTCTCGGTAATCTGCCTTTGTCCGAAAAAGAATTTTATGCGTTAAAATCAAAATTCATTTATCTTGTTGCATTCAAACTTAAATTAATCTGATGAAAAAAGAAGCCGCATTACACGGCTTCTCTTTTTTACTGTTCATTCAAAAAATCGTTAATCGCTTTCTTTACAATTTGCGCCTGCGGTATTACCTGCTCATTGCATTTCTGCTTGAAAGCCTGTGCTAAATCTTTAGGCACACGAACGGTGATTGAATCGTACACCTTTTTGTTATAGCGGTTCTTTACCTCTGAAGAGGTCTTAGTTTTTCTTTTTGGTTGCTCTGCCATAGTCAACTAACTCCTTTATTGAAATTATTAAAAGATAAACGGACAAACCGATTATTCCGATATAAAACAACTTCGGTAATTGTACGCCTGCCGCCACAAACACAAAGTAAAGTACAATAACACTTTTCTCAAATAAATGTTTCACTTGCAAATCTCCTTTCGTTGTTGTATAATATGGTTAGGGATTGAGGAACTTTCGTTCCTCGCTCCCTCAGTGTTTAGCCTTTTAGCTGAGCTATTGCTGTAATTAATGCAGATATTGCAAGTATTGCATTGATTATTGTATCAGCAATTAGCAGAGCTAAAGGCTTTTCTTTTTTGTCCTTCACCATATCACCTCCTTTACTATGTCTACATTATAACATACTTACCGCAGTATGTCAATACATTTTGCAAAATAAATTAAAAATATTTGAAAAAATTTCAAATTGTCTGCTCCGCCGTCAAAAACGGTGGTACAATGTATATAGTGAACCAATAACAAAACGAAGCAGTCACCCATTCGGGCGGCTGTATTTTTTATTCCTATGAAGCAAAAGGATTTAGCAAAGTGGATTAACGAACTTATTGAGCAGGGTTGCCTCTGGCGCTTCTACAAGAGTAAAGAGTGGATTAAGCTCCGTAATCAGATACTCAAAGAAAATCATTACGAGTGCGCCATATGCAAAGCAAAGGGAATCATCACCCGATATGATATTGACAAGCACGGCAACAAACGACTGCTCTCTACTGTTCACCACAACCAATATGTACGCTCACATCCCGAGCTTGCACTCAGCCGCACATACACTTATAACGGCAAGGTGTATCAAAACCTTATACCCATATGCAAAGCGTGTCACAACCGTATACACACCGAGAAGCATAAGAGTAAAAGCAACAAGCCGCCGAGTTTTACCAACGAGGAGCGCTGGTAGTCCCCCCACTCCCCCGTTACCCCTTTATTTTTGGAGGGGTGAGCAACGGAGGGTGGGAGAAGACAAAACAAACAAACCAAAAAGCGTATGAGGGGTGGTTCGTGCAATAGTTCACATCTAAAAAAAGAAAGGAGAATTGTCGCTCAAATGGCTAGAAATAAACCGAAAAAGTATCGAGAAATAAAAAAATCGCTCTTAAATTCATTAGAAACTGCAAACAACAATACTCCTGTTTTCCAAAATCTTGTCGAGGATTATATGACTTTGTACGAAACAAAGGAACTCGCAAAAGCCGACATATCGGAGCGTGGCGTTATGGTCAAATACCAAAACGGCAAAAGTCAATCCGGCTATAAGAAAAACGATATGATAGAGGCAATCCTGAAAATCAACGCACAGATGATTAAGATACTCGACAAACTTTGCATTAACGCCGACGGAGGCTTAGGTCTTGAAGATGACGAGCTTTGATTTTCCGCCTGAGGTGCAAGATTACATTGATATTGTGGAGCAGGAAAAAATACCTGTTTGCGATGAGCAAAAACAGCTGATAAAGCATATCAAGCTTTGCTTTTCCTCTGAAGACATTTACATTGATATGAAACAGCTCGCTAACTATATGCGAATTTGCGACAAATATTTACCGATTACTCTTTTTCCGTGGGAGCGATTTCTGATAGCCTTACACGACTGCACATACTATACAGACTCGGGCGAGCCTCGCTGGAGCACGCAAGTATGCTTTTCAGGCAGAGGTACCGGAAAAGACGGTATGATTACAGCCGAATCGTTCTGCCTGCTTTCTCCTTACAACGAAATCGACGAGTACGATGTAGACATCTGCGCCTTAAATGAGGAGCAGGCTATGCGACCGGTTGAGGATTTAACAACGGCACTGGACCTTTGCGCCAAGAAGAGTAAGAAAATTAAAAATATTTTCTATTGGACGAAGCAGCTCGTCAAATGCAAAAAGAAAAATGCGAAGCTCAAGGGCAGAACCAACAACCCTAAGGGCAAGGACGGTATGCGCTCGGGCATTATTATTTTTAACGAGGTTCACGGCTACGAAAACTACGACAACATTAATGTTTTCAAGACAGGCTTAGGCAAAAAGGGACACCCACGAACCTCTTATTATTCAAGTAACGGTGAAGTCAGAGAGGGTCCATATGATGAGCTTGAGGAAGAGTGCCTGAACATACTCGCCTCAGATTCAACAGAAGACTACGGCATCCTGCCGTTTATATGCCGGCTTCACGATGAAAAAGAAATTGACTCGGAGGAAAATTGGTATAAGGCAAACCCGAGTTTATATTATTTTCCGCATCTGCTGACAGAGATAAGAAGTGAATATCGAGAATGGAAAAAGCACCCCGACCGCTTTACATCTTTTCCGAATAAGCGAATGGGGCTTAAATGCGTTATCAACGACACAGCGGTCACAAGTTGGGATAATATCAAGGCAACCAACAAGCCGCTCCCCGACCTTATTAATCAAAAATGCGTAGCCGGCATAGACTTTTCAAAGACCAACGACTGGATGAGCGTTGTACTCCACTTTCGTCAGGGCGAAAAAAGATACGACATTCACCATTCTTGGATATGTGCAAAATCGGCAGACCTGCCGAACATCAAGGCACCGTGGAAAATGTGGGTCAAGCAAGGTCACTGCACCTATGTTGATGACCTCGAAATTCATCCGTCGCTTGTAAGAGACTACCTCGAGGAAATGGGAAAAAAGTACAACATTATGAAGGTCTGCATTGACCGTTACCGTTATTCCCTGCTGTCCTCATATCTCAATCAGATAGGATATTCAAAGGAAGCAAAAAACATTATGCTCGTGCGGCAGACGGACATTATAACAGCCGTGCCGGTAATCGAGCATTACTTCATTCAGCAGACCTTATATTGGGGCGACAGTCCGCCTATGCGTTGGGCGGCAAATAATACAAAAGTAATCAAATACGGTAAAAATCAGGGAGCCGACAAAGGCTCCTTTGTTTATGCAAAAATCGAGGGCAAGAGACGAAAAACAGACCCGTTTTTTGCTTTCGTTGCCGCAGTGTGCGGTGAAAACGACATACCCGATTACAAGGCGGCCATACCGCCGAGTATACCGGTAATTAAACTTTAGGAGGTGATTATAATTTCTATATTTGAGCATATTTTTTCAAAGCCGAAATACCAAAAAGCGGAAACCGTGGTAATCAGCATTCCTGCCGACATTTACTGTCAGGAACTGGCGCTTTACACGGTATCAAGCCTTATCGGTAACGCTATATCAAAAAGCGAAATGCTTTGCTTCAGAGACGGAAAAGCCGTCAAAAATGAGGACTACTACCGCCTTAATGTTTCGCCGAACGAAAACGAGACGAGTTCGTACTTTTGGCATAAGATTATTAACAGCGTAATCAGGAACGGCGAGGCTTTGGTTGTCGAAACGAGCGACGGGGCTATGTACTGCGCCGAGAGTTACAGCACAACCAAGCAACCAATTAAGGGCGACATCTACACAAATGTTGCGCTTGAGAATTTTACTTTTCTGCGTAGCTTCGACACCTCGAACAGTTACACATTCAGGTTGAATAATATCAACGCCACAAAGTTGCTCAACGGTCTTTACAATGACTGGAGCAGGCTTTTATCGGCGGCGAGAAATGATTTTATAAAGAATCATTCCAACCGCTATAAAATCAAAATTGACGGCATCCGTGCCGGAGACAAAGATTTCAACGAAGTATTTGAAAGAATCATAAAAAAGCAAATAAAAGACTACTTTGAGACCGATGACGCTATATATCCCGAATATGAGGGCTATGAGCTTGTACCCGACGACAAGGGCAAGAGCAATTACGGCGCAGACGATTTTATCAAGCTGCGAAAAGAATACTTTGAGATAGCAGCAGGAGTGTACCACGTTCCACTATCTATGATGACGGGTAACATAACGAATATGGGAGAAATCATATCAAGTTTTCTTTCATTCTCGGTTGACCCATTTGCCGATATGATAACCGAAGCACTCAACAAAGGAGCAGGCTTAGAGCATTTTGTCAACGGCGATTATTTCAAGGTTGACACATCTTACAACAACCACACCGATATTTTCAGTAATGCAAATAACATTGCCGCCCTTATTTCAAGCGGTTATGCTTGCATTGACGAATTGAGGATAAAGAACGGCGACCCTCCGCTCAATACTGAGTGGAGTACAAAGCATTACATAACTAAGAATTTCGACAATATCGAAGCTATGTGCGCCGCAGTACCAAGCGAAGGAGGTGAAAACGAATAATGAAAAAATTCTATCAGATTAACGAAGCAACCGAAAAGCGCAGCGCCGATATAATCATTTACGGCGAAATTACAAGCTGGAAGTGGCTACCGAGTGATGTTGACGCTTTTTCGATTATCAACGAGATTAACGCCCTTGATGTAGATAGCATTAATGTATATATCAATTCCCCGGGCGGAGAGGTCAGCGAGGCTGTGGCAATATATACCGCACTCAAACGACACAAGGCAAAGGTTACCACTTACTGCGACGGCTTCGCCTGCTCGGCTGCAAGTATCATCTTTGTTGCCGGTGATGAAAGAATTATCGGGAAGCTCGGAATGCTTATGGTGCATAACTGTATGTCATATGCCGGCTATGCAAACGCCGACGAGCTGAGAAAAATTGCAGATGATACCGAAAAAATTAATCAGGCAAGTATCGAAGCCTATAAGGCGGTTTGCTCCGTTGATGAAAACAAGATTAAAGAATTGATGAACGAGGAATCCTGGCTCACCGCCGAAGAGGCATTGGAGTACGGCTTTGCGACAAGTATTGCAGAGCCTGAGCAGGAAAGTGGCGTTCAGCAGTCGGCTACGGCTGCCCTCAGAAATTCAATTCTTAACGAAAGAAACAGAGACGGCAGAATTGAACAGCTGATTCATCAGGTCAACGAGTTAATCGAAACCGTCAAGCCAAAAGAAAAAGACCAAAAGATAGACACGACAAATGACCTCAAGCAGGCGTTTGTCGATTTTTTTAATTTTTACAAATAAAGAAAGGTGAAAAAATTATGGCACTTAGAAAAAACACAATCATTCAGACCGCAGCTGCCGAGATGATGTCGGCTATTCAGAGCGGCGACAAAACAAAGTGTAATGAGGCACTTAAGAATTACGGTCAGGCAATCGCCGATTCCGTTAAGGACAGCATCTTAATTAAAGATAACGACGCTATGGCTTATCAGCAGAGAGGCAGACGCATTCTTACCGCTCAGGAAACAAAGTACTACGACACTATCGCCAAAGCCGGCAAATCCGATAATCCTAAGCAGTATTTCGCTACCCTCGCAGACCCTAACGACAAGATTATGCCGACGACCGTTATCGAGGATATTTTCAAAACTCTTGTTGAGGAGCACCCACTCCTTCAGCGAATTAATTTCCAAAGTGTTGAGTATCTCACCCGTTGGATTCTTAACGACCACACAAAGCAGACCGCAGTATGGGGAGACATTAACGAAAGCATTGCAAAAGAAATAACTTCTGCATTTAGAGTAATCGACATTGCTCAGAGTAAGCTCTCTGCGTTTGCTCTTATCGACAAGTCAATGCTCGACCTCGGACCTGTTTACCTTGACGCATATATCAGAACATTTATGACCGAAGCACTTGCCGTTGCTCTTGAAAAAGGCATTGTCAGCGGCTCAGGTAAAAAGCAACCTATCGGCTTGGACAGAGATATTCACAGAGGTGTGGCTGTATCAGATGGCACATACCCTCGCAAGACTGCCGTAGCCGTGACCTCATTCGCTCCGGTTGAATACGGCACACTTCTTGCTAATCTTGCAGAGACAGAAGTGTACTACACCAGCGACAGCGACGGCTCGATTGTGGCAAAGGCTACCGCCGCAAATACCGACGGTTCTGCTAAAAGCGGCTACACAAAGCACGGCGGCAGAATCAGAACATTTTCCTCTGTTACTCTCATCTGCAATCAGGTTGATTACCTTAAAAAGGTTATGCCGGCTACAACCGTTCAAAGAACCGATGCACTCTATCAGAATAATGTGTTCCCGTTCCCGACCGAGGTTATTATCTCCAACGAGATTGAAACCGGCAAGGCTCTTGTTTGCCTGCCTGAGGAATACTTCGCAGGCGTAGGTATGAATAAGGACGGCACTATTGAATACTCTGACGAGGTAAAATTCCTTGAGGATATGAGAGCATTCAAGATTAAGCTTACCGCTAACGGCACACCATACGACAACACCGTTGCCGTTCTCATCGACATTAGTAAGCTTGACCCTGCTTATATCACTGTAGTATCTAAGCAGGCAGTGCCAGAGGCGTAAAATGTCAGCCGAAATCAGCGTAACCAAGAGTGAGCTTGAAGCTGTTAAGCGACATCTGCGGCTGACTTATGATGACCCTGATGTTGACCGAACAGTTACGGAATTAATTGAGGACGCAACAATTCAGCTTAATCACAAACTGGGGGCTGAGCTTAATTATTTCAGTCCCTCAGCCGAGCGCAGGCTTTTTTTGAGTTATATCTCGTATCTTTGGAACGAATGCGAGGAAGAGTTCGACGGTGCATATTCCCGACAAATTAACGAAATAAGGCGAAAGGTTGCGGTTGAAAATGAAAAGCAAGAAAAAGTTTGAACTTTTTAACGACGGTATTGTTTTTATCTATAATGCCAAGAAAAACAAATCATCCTTTAACGCTGCTATAAATCCGAAAAGCAAAGATGACTTAGACTTTGTTGTCAAACTCTGCTATCAGGAATTATCAAAGCGTGAAGAGGATGTGCAGTTTGCTGAGAATCGCAACCGTGAGCTTAACCTAAAAATCAAATGCAGAGGTTACAAAGGGCTGAACATCAATCAAAAGGCTGTTATTGACGATATATTATACAGCGTAATTAACATAGATTACAACCGAGACAAGTCGGTTGTATATCTATATCTCGAGGAGGAGAGAAAACTAAATGGCTGATTATCTCAACGAAATCAGGAGCAGGCTCGAAAAAATCGTAAAGGAAAGCAACGGCGAATATGAGGAAGCCGACTACGGTCTCATTAACTCCGAGCTAAAGAATTTCAACCTGCTTGTGTTCAGACGGGCAAAAACCGAATGCTCGGGTAAGCGAGGCGAACCCGGGCAGGACTACTTTAAGGTTCATATTATCAAAGAAAACTACATACCCGAGGGCGCAGTGCAAGAAGTTATTGATGTATTAGAGGCACCGAGCGCCGACGGCATAAAGTTTAAGCTAACAGGCGACCCTGTCACTTACGATTATTCGAGTAAAGGCTCATCCGATGTGGTAATAGAAATGGCAACGGTAACCTTTACCCGACCGGAAAGAAGGTATTGATATGTCGGAAGCGTTTTCGATTAACGCAAGTGAATTAGACAAAATTGAAAATTTATTTCAAAGCTTCGGCGACAAAGCCTACAGCATAATAAATGAAACTATGCATAATTCACCTGCTTTTGAAATAGCAACCGACAACATTCAGCCGCTTCTCCCCTCCTCGGGCAGACATTGGAAAGGCAAGGGTGCCGCCGCTGCAAGCACTCAGCCTTTCCGCAAAGGTCCGAACGAGCTGTTAACCTTAATCGTTCGCTCTAAAACAAAGTACAATTATCTTTATTTCCCCGATGACGGCAGTAACACTGTTCATCATATGGGAAACCAACACTTTATGCAGCACGGTGCAGAAAACTCACTCGGTGCTATAGCCGACCTCTGTGCCGCTAATGTTATAAATGAATTCAACCAAGGAGGCTAACTTATGGAAAAAGAACAGGTTTTTTCAGAGTATGAACTTGAAAAACAATTTATCAAAGTAGCAGGCAGTCAGGAGGCTGTTGACATCTCCTGCACTTCTACCTGCAAGGTAACAAAAACGCTTAAAAAGGCAACGAAAAAGTGCCGAGGTATGACAAAGAAAAGCAAGCCGAGAGTAATCGGTATGGAAATTGAAGTCGGCGTACATATCCCGAGGAGCGTGCTTATCGATATTAACGGTCTCGGCAACGAAAGCCTAAAACAGGGCGTCAACGGCGTAAGCAGAAAAAATATTTTTAAGGAGTTTATGCTGACCCAGGATGTCAGAGACGAGGATGATATTTCATTATTCAAAGCATATCCGAGATGTATTCTTTCAGAACCGGTGGAGGTAAGCATTGACAACTCCTCCGATGATGTTGTGGAAACAACACTCAAAATTACGGTTATGCCGGATGACAACGATTTCTTTGAGTATGAAGGCATTAAGGATGAGCTTGAACCCGGTACTCAATCAGCTTGGCTCAAGAATTTCACCGATGCACTCGTTTTCAACAAAGAAATCTAAAAAAGGAGTAATCGAAAATGAAAATTAAAGTAATCAATTCTTTTCGTGACAAGAATACAAAAGAGATTCATCAAGTCGGCGAGGTGCTGGAGGTTTCCGATGAGCGAGGTGCAGAGATAATTTCTGCCGGCAATTACGCCGCCCAAATCGACGAACCAAAACAGGCAGAGACACCCGAGCCGAAAAAAGAAAAGAAATCAAAAGCAAAAACAAATAAGTAAAATTAAAGCAGGGTTCATCCCTGCTTTTTTCTTAATTAAGGAGACATTATGCAAACAGTTTTTCAAATGAGACTGATTAACGGCAATACGGTTAATCTCACTATGAATTACGCAAAGCTCTACGCTGTTAAGGCTAAAAGGCCCGAGGTTTATAACCGTTACACCTCAATTAAAAATCAGATGAGCAAAAAGAAAGGTGAACTTGACGAGTTTGACACGCTCTACATAGTTTACACCGCTTTTGTTTGCGCAAACCCCAATAGCGATATGAGCTTTGAGGAGTTTATGGAGCAGGTACCGCCCGACAATGCGCTCGTCGGTGAAATGTTGCTTAATTTGCTCTCACCAAGCAAAAAAAAAGAGATTTTTCAGAAGCATTCAAAAAAGCGACAGTAAAAATTAATCCCAAATTTAAGCTGCCCGATTTCGAGCTGTGGGAAATCGAGGACTACTATGTTTATTATGTGGAAATCCTCGGAATAAGCGAGGAAGTCTTTTGGAATGCAGACATTCCCTTTCTTGAGGGAATTGTAAGAAATAAGACAGCTTTCAAAAATTGGGAAAACTCAATAATTGAAAACGAAAGGGGGAAATGCTAATGGCAAACAATGAGGCGGAAATACGAATTTCCGCAAATGTAGACAGTCTGAAGCAGGAAATCAAGGACGCAAATTCAAACCTTAAAGATTTACGAACCGAACTAAAACTAAACGAAGCACAATTCCAAAACACCGGAGACAAAACCGCATATCTTGAAAACAAGCACGAAATATTATCACAAATGCTTGAAGAAAGCGAAAAAAAGCAAGCCGCCTTAAACGAGCAACTTGAACTTGCAAAGCAATGCGAGGATACCGAGCAAATTGACAAACTGACCAATTCTCTAAATTACGCACAAATTCAGGGAGAAAACCTAAAAGCAAAATTAGAGGATGTCAATTCTCAAATGGAATATAACAGTTCGTCAACAGGACAGCTGAGCAACACAATTGAGGAGCAGTCGGCACAGCTTCAGGAATTAAAGAATCAATATGCCGATGCCGTTTTGGAATACGGAAAAAACTCCGATGAGGCAAAAAACCTTGCTTCGGAAATAAAGAGCCTATCCGGTGAGTTAAGTTCAAACAAGGATAAAATGAGCGAAGCAAAGGAAGGTGCAGACCAATTAGACCAAAGCCTTGAAAAGACCGGAGACAACGGATTAGGTGCTATGGATATGCTTGCAAAAGGCATAATTTCCTTAGGAATTGTCGAAGCAATTAAGGAAATCGGCGATACCGTAGTGGAAACGGCTGAAATGTTCGAGGACTCTCAAGCTATTATTGCACAGGGCACCGGTGCTACCGGTGAACAACTTGACTCTCTTAATCAGTCAGCCCGTGAGGTTTATGCAAATATGAAAAACGGCAACGCTGATATGTCTGATGTTTCGGGAGTTATTGCTGAGCTTAATACCCGTTTGGGCTCTACAGGCCCTGAGGTTGAAAATCTTTCAAATAAAGTTTTGGCATTCAGCAAAGTGACAGGTGCTGACGCTGTTGATTCGGTAGATAGCATTGCTGATATTATGAAACGTTGGAAGCTTGACATTAATGACACCGACGGATTACTTGATGATTTAGTTACCACAAATCAGAGCTGCAGTCTTTCTATAGACGAAATTACCGGTTATCTGACTAAAAATTCAACTCAATTTCAAGAGTTGGGATACGACCTGCAAGATGCGCAGGGCTTTTTAATTTCAATGGCAGACGGCGGAGCGAATGTTTCATCCGTAATGTCGGGTATGCAAAAGGCTATATCCAACCTTTCGGGAAAAACAAAGGATGTACCCGGTGCGTTTCAGTCCGCACTTGAAGCAATTAAAAATTGTGACGATGTCAGTTCTGCTCTTAATGCTACAGTCGGCAACACAGGCTTAACAGTTGAGGATGTATTCGGCAAGAGAGCAGCACAGGAAATCGCAACGGCCGTACAAAACGGCGGTGCTGACATTGATGAATTTAAGCAGAAATTGGTTGATAATAACGGAATTATGGAGCAAACAGCAGCTGATTCCGAAACTATGGGCGACAAATACTCGCAGGCTACAAACAACCTTAAGGAAACCCTTTCCGAGCAATTCCTACCGGTGCTGGTTGATATAACAGACCTGGTAACACAAGGAATTAATTTTCTCGCCGAACACCAAGATATTATGACAGCAATCGCCGTTGTAATAGGTTTAGTAACGACTGCAATAATCGCTTACAATGCAGTTAAAGGCGTTCAAAATGTAATGGATACCCTATCGACGATTAATCTCACCGCATTGTCAGCCGCCGAGCTTGCCGCCTTATGGCCCATTGCTTTAATCGTAGCCGCAATAGCGGCGGTCATAGCAATAATCGTTGTCTGCATAAAGCACCAAGACCAAATCAGGGCAAAGGTAAGCGAAGTCAGCGCTGCGATAAAGAATCGAGTGACTGACCTAAAGGACAGAACGACCGAAAAAATCAATGCCCTCAAGGACAATATATCAAGAATTGTCTACAACATAAAATCTGTGGTTATAGGCGTTGTGAATTCAATCATCGGCGGCGTTGAACACGGTGTGAATAAGGTTATTCGTGGCATTAACAGATTAATCACCGGAATCAATAAAATTGTCGGTGCAGCAGGTTCGGTAATCGGACTGAGCGTATCAATCCCGCTTTTGAGCGAAGTATCACTGCCTAGAGTAGCGCTCGCATCAGGTGGTCTCGTTACACGACCGACAACGGCACTTATCGCAGAGGGCGGAGAACCTGAGGCAGTTATGCCGGTCAGCGTGCTTCGAGATTATGTTCAGTCCGCTATGAGTGCAGTTATAAGAAATATCGTTATAATCGACTACGCTCTGCTTGCTAAGGCAATGGCTCAACAAGAAACAGTAATCGAAGTCGACGGCAGAGAACTCGGCAGAATTAAAAAGCAGGCTTAGGAGTGTGAAATATGAATTTATATTATAAATGCTCGGACGGCACCGTCTTTGATTTATTGGACGGCGACATCACCTGCGAATCACCTGAAACCTTAGTCAAGCGCAAATGGAAGTACAAAACCGTTTCCGCCGTTAATGGCTTCAACCGCATTAAGCAGTTTTATAAAGAGTCGGAGGAACTGCCGCTGAAAATAAGCGTTTTGACTGATACGGAGGCGGAATTTAACGAACTTATGATGAGGCTTTCGCTCTGCTTTGACAAAGACATCCAAACGCTCAAGCCGGGCAGAATTTACTGGAACGGTTGGTATAGAGAAGTTTTCTGCATTATATCCGAACCTAGTAATTTCGAGGACTACCTTGCGAGCGTAGACCAAAAACTTACACTCTTCTGCTTATATGATTATTGGATTAGAGAAAAGAAAACCATTTTTTTGTCCGATATATCAACCGAATTTAGTCTCAACGCCGACTATCCTTACGAATTCGGCGACCTTGAATATATGCCCACCGATTATATAAACGCACTTGATTCCGACAGCGTTACCGAGAGCCATTTCGAGCTTATCTTTTTCGGGCCGTGTTCTAATCCTTATGTGATAATCGGAGATAACGATTACCGCTTAAAGAACTGCCAACTTGCCGACGGCGAATATATCGTTATTAATTCCAAAAACAGAACAATTCAAAAACACTTAACAAGCGGTGAGAATGAAAATGTTTTTTATTTGCGTAACGATAATGACATATTCAGGAAACTTCCTGCTGGCAAGTCGATTGTAATAAAATCGGCAGATACTGAAATCCAAATCACAAATTATATCGAACGAGGTGAGCCGATATGGATTTAGTTTACGCAGATGAAACTAAAAAGGATATAGGCTTTCTGGAGCCTTACTCCTTTGATATGGCTTACGGTTCAGACGAAAACGACTTTGAGTGTATTGTCGATATTAACGACCACTGTTTGAATAAGGGATTCTACATTTACTCTCCCGATAATGAAATCGGCGGCATAGTCGACGGCATAAAGGTATCGAGTGAAAAGGAGCAGATTACTTATTTTGGGCGAAGCTGGCACGGCGTTCTTGAAAATAAGATTTTTTCGCCACCTGCAAATAATGATTATCTTTATTTGAGCGGTGAAGCCAACAGCGTACTGAGTTACATTGTCACTCTGTTTGACCTGGGCGACCTATTCAGCGTGCCGGAAACAGATAGCGGCATTATAATTAAGCGTTATCAAATGGAGCGGTACATAGGCGGTTACTCAGGTATTATAAAAATGCTTAAAGAAAACGGAGCCAAGCTAAGGCTTGAATGGAAAAGAGGTATGGTTCAAATGCAAGCCGTGCCGCTTATTGATTATACCGCCGTAGATGAAATAGACAGCAGCCAAAGAAATATCACGGTTACGCAAAACTATAAAGCGTGCAATCACCTTATATGTCTCGGCAAAGGTGACCTTGCTCAGCGTGCCGTGATTCATCTTTTCACCGACGAAAAAGGTAACATTCAGCCTTACAGCAAAAGTGCCGCTCCGATTAAGGACAGCGACTATATTTTAGATGAATCACAAAAATTGCTGTTTAATGAAAATGAAATCGTAAAAACCTATGATCACTCAAGTGCGGAAATCACAACCAACTATGTGCTGACGACCACTCGCCCATCGGATTGGAGCAGTAATTACAAGAACTACTACACATATGACGGCGAAAGCTACAAGGCAGTTTCCGATACATCAGCTCCGAGTTGGAAAGCGAATACCTATTACTCAACCGTTCAGGACAGATATGCCGTGCTTGTCGAAAACGGCAAGGATAAAATTAAAGAATATTGGTCCAAAAACAAATGTGATTTTAAGTTTTCAGACAATGACAGCGAATATGACATCAACGATATTGTCGGTGCATCAGAGAGCATAACAGGAGTAAAGGTCAAAAATAACATTTCAAAAAAGATAATCAAAATCAAACAAAATGAAACTACAACAGAATACGAGGTAAAATAATGGTAAATATCGTAACAGGCTATGTGGGAAAACCGCATATTCAGGCTGCGGAGCAGGGCTTATTTAACGGTGGCGTCTGTGGTGATAAGGTTGTTCTGCCAACCAATCAGCAGTTTTCCTATATACTGAACTCCAACAACTCAATAACAATCCAAAGCGGCGACCTTGTAAATCAAGGTCGTCATATTACTATACCGTTCAATTCGAGTGAAACGCTGACTATTGATAACGGAAAAGCCGGCTACAATCGAATTGACACCGTTGTAATGAGATACGAAAGGGATTCCTCCACCTCTGTGGAGTCGGCAAAATTGCTCCTCATTAAAGGCACACCGAGTACCACCGCCGCCATAGCGCCCAAAGTTATTTCGGGTAACATCTACGGCGGAGCGATTAAGGATGATTTTCCGCTTTATAACATCAACATCACGGATTTAAGTGTCACAAGCGTAAGTCAACTATTTTACGTTACAACGCCGTTAGACAGTTTGAGTAAAAGAAGCAAGGAGCAGGAAAACTTGCTTAATAATATATCAAATACAAATCGACTGCTATATCAGGGCGAAGGTCTGTTTATGCACGAATTGCAGAAAATTACACTTTCGGAAAAGATTTCGGAGCAACCGTCAGGTATAATTTTAGTTTGGTCAGTCTACAACAGCTCGCAAACTCAAAACTATCATTACTGCTTTAATTTCATCCCGAAATACGTATTAAATTTTCCCAAGGAATCAGACTCTGCCGATGGAGTAGATATTGATTTATTTTTATGTGCAGGTGGCACCGGTGGCGGATATGCCGGAGTAAAATGCTTAAGTATAACCGACGATGTAATATACGGTAATGCCGGCAATGATGATGTTAAAAATATTCAAGGAATCGAATGCCGAAATAACACTTGGGTGCTAAGAGCCGTTATAGGAGTGTGACAGAATGAAAATCATAGCAGATATTAATAAGGTCGAACTTCGGGACTTTGAACCGCTTAGCAGCGGAGCGTATCGAGATAAGACCATTGATGTTGAATTGTCGCCTGAATATGACGGCTTATCCGTCTGGGCAATATTCGACCGACAGTCGGTTAAGGTAGAGGGCGGAAAGTGTTACACACCAACACTCGAAAGAGGTACTTGCTCGATAGGCATTTATGCCGTTCGTCTTAATAACGAAAAAGAAATCGACCTGCGCTATTCTCCTGCCCCTGCATTAATCAATATTGAGCAGGGGTCATATAACTCCTCGCTCAATTCTGCCACAGTCCCGACAGAATCAGAAGCAGAGCAGATTTACGCCTTGATTGATGAAGCAATTAAGGCAGGAATGCTCAAAGGCGAAAAAGGCGACCCGGGAACACCGGGAAAAGACGGCACACCCGGAAAGGACGGAATACCGGGCAAAGACGGCGCACCGGGCAAAGACGGTTACACGCCAATTAAAGGCGTTGACTACTCTGACGGTGCTAAGGGCGAAAAGGGAGACAAAGGCGATAAGGGCGAAAAAGGCGAACAAGGCATTCAGGGCTTGCCCGGTGTAAACGGCAAGGACGGTGTTGACGGCAAGAGCGCCACCATTAACGGTAAGAATGTTATTAATATTCTTGCAGGTGATAATATCAACCTTGAGGAGAGCGGAGATACACTTAAGATTTCCGCAAGCTGCGTTATGCAACCTCTTGATTTGTCATCGTATACAAAGAATAATCCCTTACTTATAACATCATTTTCAAGCTCTCCCACGGACACAATTAAGAACGCATATATCATCACAAAGCCGGGCTATATTGCAACAAGCGGCGGTAAATCGGTAATAGTAGGCAACGGTTCGGAGCTACTTATAAATTGGATTTCTCTCGGCGGTAAAGCAACGCTCTGCTGCTCTATACAGAATGGATATAACTTAATTGTGCTCACCGACAAAATGTCGGAAAGTGACAGCGTTATTAATTTTCTAAGCACAAACCAAATCAAGACCGACATATCACAAACACTTACAGACAGACAGGTACTCGGTGCTAATTACACTAAAGCGCTTTTCGAGCAGAGAATATCCAAAAGCGAAATCGGCAGCGGCTTAAAATTCGCTGACGATAAGCTGCAACTTGACATTCCTGTTGCGACAGCCGACACAGGCTATGGAGGTTGAATATGAGTTTAATCATCGAAAATAAAGAGGCTCTTGACAGCCTCGCCAATAGCATTATTAAGGCTAATTTGAATGTCAATGACACAATGGCAACCAAAGGCAGGCTTGCGGAGATTGTGCAGAATGTAATTCCCGAAAAAGCTAAATTCGCAAGCGGAGTGTTTACCCCGACTGAGGATTTATATTATGACAACGCAGTGTTCATTAATTACGCCTTAGGAGTTGATGAAAGCGGAAATACGATTATCCCCGACTTGATATTTTTCTATCAACCTAACGCTCTCAAAGAGACCAAATTAATCAGGTCAGCTATATTCTGCGCTGCATCTCCGAATGTCAGATATAATGACGGTTTCCCGGCAACTCGCTTTACATTAGTAAGGTTAGCTACGCTAAGTACTTCATCAAGATATGTCAGTGGATATTTTAACGGATTGAAAGTGATAGATAGCGAGCAGTCTATAGTGACACCTTCTCGCTTCAAATTAGCC
>ENA-OWPL01000148-OWPL01000148.1-human-gut-metagenome-genome-assembly--contig:-NODE-148-length-53535-cov-59.241081_pt1 | contig 53535 bp, 40 predicted proteins | sample MGYA00248263_ERZ651844 | MGnify/ENA primary metagenome ERZ651844 (study PRJEB26924, sample SAMEA4378256) | human gut metagenome | biome: human gut; feature: human-associated habitat; material: faeces...
AGTTGTTTGCATAAGAAATACAGATTGTTAAAAACACAACAATATTATATGAGCCATAAGATAAACAGGAATTTATCGGTGAGACTGTCTGCTGTAGTAGGCAGGGCTTTGACAAAAACCTTTATCCACATGCCTTTTATTTAAATCCGATAGGATTTGCGCTCATAAGCGGATTGTGGAGTCAGGTTTTTGTTAAAGCCCTGCCTAACATAGCAGACTAACAGATAAACTGCAATTTTCTTTTTTTTAGTTATGCACCAGCGTACCGATAGGTTCGCCGTCCATAACCTTCTTGAGGTTGCCCACGATGTCCATGTTGAATACGTAGATGGGGAGATTGTTCTCCTTGCACATGGTTGTGGCGGTGAGGTCCATCACCTTGAGACCGCGAGTGTAGATTTCGTCGTATGTGATGTCTGCGAACTTTGTGGCAGTCGGATCCTTCTCCGGGTCAGCGGTGTAGATGCCGTCCACGCGTGTGCCCTTGAGCATAACGTCAGCCTCAATCTCGATGCCGCGAAGCGAAGAACCGGTGTCGGTGGTGAAGTAAGGCGAGCCTGTTCCGGCAGAGAAGATGCAGACGTAGCCTGCCTCCATTGCCTCAATGGCCTTCCACTTTGAGTAGAACTCGCCGATAGGCTCCATGCGGATGGCTGTGAGCACCTTTGTCTTAACGCCGATGGCGCCGAGAGCAGAGCTGAGAGCGAGCGAATTGATGACTGTGGCGCACATGCCCATCTGGTCACCCTTCACGCGGTCGAAGCCCTTGGAAGCTCCGCTGAGGCCGCGGAAGATGTTGCCGCCACCGATGACGATGCCTATCTGCACACCCATCTCGTGCACTTCCTTAATCTGCTGTGCATACTCGCCCAGACGAACGGGGTCGATTCCGAAACTCTGTTTGCCCATGAGGCTCTCGCCGCTGAGCTTAAGTAGGATTCTCTTAAATCTTGACATTTTTCTTTTATATGATTATGTTTATACGTTTCTGATTCGTTTTTTATCTCAGGACGAACCTTACTTCCTTGAGCGAGTAGGCGCGTTGCCGCCCTTTCTCGTCCGTAAGACGCAGCATTCCGTCCGTTCCGACGTGGTCAATGCTGGCAAGGAATGTCTCGCCGGTGGCTGTGTCCTCGTAGCGGTGCAGGCCGAAGCGTCTGTAGAGCGCATCGTTATATTCGCTTACGATGGCGTCCTTGTCGCCTTCCACGACCCGTTGGTAATACGTTTCGAAAGCTTCGGCAAGCTCATTCGCCACTCTTTCTATCGGCGTGTAGAGTCCGGTGATGTTGAGCAGCGATATGGGATTGGGCGCGTCGCTGCGGAATATCTCCTGATTGACGTTCAGCCCGATGCCGAAAATGCAGCGTGTGATTTCCTTTCCCGACACGGCAGTCTCGATGAGCGTGCCGCTTATCTTGCTGTCGAACCAATAGATGTCGTTAGGCCACTTCAGCTTTATGGCTCCGCAATAGTTGTCGAGCACGGATTTCACGGCGAGTGCACCAGCCATTGACAGCACGAACTGTTCGGTTATGCGCACCCCCTTGGGGCTTGTCAGAATGGACGTGAGCAGGTTTTCGCCCGCATTGCTCTCCCACGTGTTGCCCTTCTGTCCGCGTCCAGCCGACTGAAAGTCCGCCCTTACCATGACAAAATGGTCGGGTGCGGGAGTGGGACAGTTCTTCAGATAGTCGTTAGTGGACGTCGTGACGTCGAGGTGAATCATTTCTTTGTTCATGTCGGTGAGAATTTTGGTTGCTTAATAAACCAGGCACGGATTGAATGCGTCTTTCACATGCTCTATCTCCGCTTCGTCCTTATTTCTGCCTACGATGGCTATAATGTCGAAGCGAAGCAGGTCAGCGATGTTGAACTGCTTGACGAAGGCGTTGGCGCAATATCCGATGCTGCGTATCTTGCGTACGTCCACGGCGTCCTCCGGCTTGGTGATGATGTCGCCCGAGCGTGTCTTTACCTCCACGAACACCACCTCGTTGCCCTCCGGCGACCGTGCAATGATGTCGAGGTCGCGGTGGCCGAACCGCCAGTTGCGCTCCATTATCTGGTAGCCGTTCTTTCTAAGGAAGTCGGCAGCAAGCTCCTCTCCCCATTTTCCCGTATCGTTATGTTGGGCCATACGCTCGTTGTTTTTCGCAAAGGTACGGCAAAAAATCCGGTTAATCGAATCGAATGTATATTTATTTTATAATCATATCAGTCCTCAGTTGCTTATTATATCAGCGGCATGCCGAGCCTCTTGCATTCCTCACGCATTTCCTTAGGCCAGATGCTTGCCTGTATTTCGCCGATGTGCGCTTTCTGGAGGAGCACCATGCAGAGACGGCTCTGACCGATGCCGCCGCCGATGGAGAGAGGCAGCTCGCCGTTGAGCAGACGCTGATGGAAGTAGAGCTTCTCGCGTTCTTCCTCGCCCTCTTCCTTAAGCTGGCGCAGCAGAGCCTCACGGTCAACGCGGATGCCCATGGACGATAGCTCGAAGGAGCGCTCAAGGACAGGATACCAGATGAGGATGTCGCCGTTGAGACCCGCGCGTCCGTTCTCAGCCACGGTGGACCAGTCGTCGTAGTCAGGGGCGCGTCCGTCGTGCTTCTTGCCGTCAGCTAATTTTCCACCGATGCCGATGATGAACACGGCGCCGTATTCGCGGCAGATGGCGTCCTCGCGCTCCTTCGGTGTCAGCCCGGGATACATCTGCTGGAGCTCCTCGCTGTGTACGAAATGGATTTTCTCGGGAAGGAAAGGCTTGATGTTGTCGTAAGTCTCGCAGACGAGAAACTCGGTTCGTCTTATGGCAGCGTATATCCTCTTCACCACGTCGCGCAGGAAAGCAAGCGTGCGGTCCTCCTTGCGGATGACAGCTTCCCAGTCCCATTGGTCGACGTAGAGCGAGTGCAGATTGTCCAGCTCTTCGTCGGCACGTATGGCGTTCATGTCCGTATAGATTCCCGATCCCGGCTCTATGCCGTAGTCGGCAAGAGTCAGACGCTTCCATTTTGCGAGCGAATGCACAACCTCCGCCTTCTCGTCGCCGAGGTCTTTGATGGGGAACGTAACGGGACGCTCCACGCCGTTAAGGTCGTCGTTGATGCCGAGACCCTTCAGAACGAAGAGGGGAGCGGTAACGCGGCGCAGATGCAGCTCAGTGGCAAGGTTCTGCTGGAAGAAGTCTTTTATCAGTTTGATGCCCTGCTCGGTCTTGTGTACGTCGAGCAGGGCGGTGTAATGTTCGGGATAAATAAGTGTGCTCATATAAATAATGTGTTTTGTCTTTAATTGAATAGATATAGGCAAATGTCGCCTTTAACGTGATGCAAAGTTACGCAATTAATTGTTTGTTGACAAGCTGAGAGGTATGTTTTATTAGCAAAGTGTTTATATTATTGTTTAATTTGTGGCATTTGGATAGCTATAACGGGTGTACTGCTTGCTTTTTATAAATCAGAAAACGTTGATAATATGTCAATAATGTTAACATACGGTAACGTAAAGGTTAAACTTAGTTATTGTCGTGGTATCATAAAATAAGGTTTCGCCAAAAATTTCTACTTTTGTGAGTCATTTATAACAAGACCGATGGTTTTCAAATACGACTTTCTAATTATTGGCGCCGGTGTAGCCGGCATGAGCTACGCCTTGAAAGTGGCCCGCGCACACAAAGGAAAGGTGTGCATTATCTGCAAGACTTCGCTTGACGAGGCAAACACTTCGTTTGCCCAGGGAGGTGTTGCCTCAGTGACTAACCTCGCAGTCGACAATTTCGACAAGCACATAGAGGACACAATGATTGCGGGCGACTATATCTCAGACCGTAATGCTGTGGAACTGGTGGTGCGTAATGCTCCGGCACAGATAAAAGAACTGGTGAAGTGGGGTGTGAATTTCGACCGTAAGGAAGACGGCGAGTTCGACCTTCATCGTGAGGGCGGACACTCTGAGTTTCGCATCCTTCACCATGCCGACGACACGGGAGCTGAGATTCAGCGCGGTCTGATGGCTGCCGTGCGTGCATGTCCGGACATCGACATTAAGGAAAACCACTTCGCTGTGGAGATTATCACACAGCACCATCTCGGAGCTCGCGTAACGCGCCGCACCCCACATATTAACTGCTATGGAGCTTACGTGCTCAATCCGGAGACGGAGAAGGTGGACACTTACTTGAGTAAGGTGACGCTGATGTGTACGGGCGGTTGTGGCGCCGTATACCAGACCACCACTAATCCCGTTATCGCAACGGGTGACGGTGAGGCTATGGTATATCGTGCCAAGGGAACAGTGAAGGACATGGAGTTCGTGCAGTTCCATCCGACGGCGCTTTATCATCCCGGCGAGACTCATCCCGCCTTCCTTATCACGGAGGCTATGCGCGGTTACGGCGGCATATTGCGTCTGCCTAACGGTGAATCGTTCATGGAGAAGTATGACAAGCGCCTCTCGCTCGCGCCGCGTGACATCGTGGCTCGCGCCATAGACAAGGAGATGAAGATACACGGTATCGACCATGTTTGTCTGGACGTTACGCACAAGGACCCGGAGGAGACGAAGAAGCACTTCCCAAATATATATCATAAGTGTAAGACAATAGGCATCGACATCACTACGGACTATATACCCGTACGTCCGGCAGCTCACTATATGTGTGGCGGCATCAAGGTGGATCTTAACGGACAGTCGTCCATCGAACGTCTGTATGCCATCGGCGAGTGTTCTTGCACAGGACTTCATGGCGGCAACCGTCTTGCCAGCAACTCGCTCATTGAGGCTGTGGTTTATGCCGATGCTGCTGCAAAGCATTCGTTGGAGCATATCGACGAGTATGACTTTAACGATAAGGTTCCGGCATGGAACGACGAGGGCACGATGACCAATGAGGAGAAGGTGCTTATCACGCAGAGCGTGAAAGAGGTGGGCGAGATAATGTCAAACTATGTTGGCATTGTTCGTTCTGACCTTCGTCTGAAGCGTGCCTGGGACCGTCTGGATCTGCTCTATGAGGAGACAGAGGAACTGTTTAAGCGTGTGAAGGCAAGTCGTGACATCTGCGAGCTCCGCAATATGATTAACGTTGGCTACCTTATTACACGTCAGGCCATCGAGCGCAAGGAATGTCGCGGCCTGCATTACACGACAGACTATCCGCTTCACGCCTACGACAAGAAATAAATCTTTCCTGACACAATTCGTCTGCTTATGAAACAGAATGTTTGGTCTGTGGCTGTGGCTTGCGCCGCTTTCGCTCTGATGAGCTTCTGCGTCAGCAAGAACGCCATAAAGTACAATAAGGATGTTGCCGTAATCAATACGTCGTCAATAGTGAAGGCGCGTGGATATATGGGCAATACGCCAGTGAAGATTTTCGTTCGCAATAATAAGATAGTCAAGATTGAGTCGCTTCCTAATCAGGAAACTCCGGCTGTATTTGCCAAGGCAGAAGAGCTTCTAAAGCGATTTGTCGGCAAGTCGGTGGATGAGGCTTCAGCCATGAAGGTGGACGGCGTGAGTGGTGCCACTTATTCATCAAAGGCTCTTATACAGAACGTAAAGGGTGGACTGAAGTATTATAAGGACAATAAGAAGTCTAAATAATCGGGGCGGTTTGGCCTTTATTAATAGGACAGGCTTCCATGATAAAAATGATAATGGCAAGCAGCAGCTCATGCAGCTGTAGCTTGCCATTCTTTGTTTTCTTAATTACTACTAACCTTACATCTATGGATATTACTAATCTTACATCTATGGACATTGCAGACAACAATAACAAAGTTCCTTCTGTGCTTGGCAGACAGACCAAGTGGGAGGACCTTTTCTTTTATCAGAAGGCTGACGTTATTTATCAGCTATCGTTTGTCTTCTGTGACAGATTCATCCATCTTTATAAGGACCGCACCCGCGATCAGGTCATTCAGGCTGCCCGTTCCTGCAAACAGAACATTGTGGAGGGGCTGGCTGACGGTGTGACGTCTTCAGAAATGCAGCTGAAGCTGCTGAACGTGGCAAGAGCCTCGCTGAAAGAGTTGCGTGAAGACTTTGAGGATTATCTCAAGTCGCGTCATCGCGAGTTTTATGTAGCGGGGGAGGAGCGTTATGATGTCATGCTTGATTACTGCAGCCGTCATAACAAACTGAAGGATTATGAACCTTTCTTCCAGACATGGAGTGATGAGCAGATGTGTAATTATGCCCTAACGCTTTGCCACATGATAGACCGTATGATGATGTCTTTCCTGAAAAGGCTGGAAAGGGAGTTTGTGACGGAAGGAGGCATCAAAGAGCGCATGCACAAGGCACGGACTGGCTACAGACAGCAGCAGGACGCTCGCCTCAAACAACTGGAGGCTGAGCTGCCTGTTATAAGAAAGGAGCTTGACGAAGCACGTGCCGCTGCCGAGAAATGGAAGGCTGCTTACGAAGACCTTAAGCAAAGAGCGCTTAAGGCATATTACAAGCAGCAGGAAGAGATAAAAAGGCTGAAGGACTTGCTGGGGGAGGAGGGGCTATAAGCCTTTCTGGCATCTCTAGCCCTTCTAGCTTTTATAGAAGCTCTAGAACGTCTAGAAGAGCTAGAACGTCTAGCCTCTATAGAACGTCTAGAAGAGCCAGACCGTCCAGAGCCTAAAGAGAAGCCTCCTAAAATAGCTTGTCAATGTCCACTCTCAGCCCCACTTGCAGCGTGGTGCCGTCCGTTAGCGGACAGTTCAGATAGTAGTGTTTTGGGCGGTAATTGAGGAGGTTGTCGAGAGCTGTGGTCAGCGTTATGGCTTTGCCGATGCGCTGCACGAGCGACAGCTTCCAGATAGTGTAAGCAGGATACTTGACGCTTACGGTTCCTTCGCTCACGTCATAATAGTTCTTATACTCCACGTTTTCGCTTCCAGAGAGAACGCGTCCGCTTATTCCAGCGCTTATCCCGTAATTCTTTGTGAAGTCATGATCGTAGTCCAGACGGACGTTCACGGCGTGCTTGCGGGCTGGGATATACTGGTTGTTGATGGTGTTGCCGTCCTTGTCCTTTGCTAACTGTTCGTTGGTGTAGGCGTAAGTGAGGCGTGCAGACAGACCGTTGTCCCATCTTCCCTGTGCAGCCAACTCGCCGCCACAAACACTATACTCGCCGAGATTGGCATAGGGGAGGTAAGGCAGCTTGTCAGTTGGAGTCTTGAAGTAAGGAGCTGCGGTGGAAAGCTTGTTGGTGACGTGGCTGTAAAGAACCGAAGCCGTAACGTTATATTGTCCCTTCACCATTTCCACAGAAGCGTTGAAGTTGTGACTCAGTTCCGGCTTCAGGTTCTCGTTACCTTCAACAATCCAAATACCAGCCATATCAAAATTATAGTATTTCTCCTTCAGCGACGGCGCTCTGAATCCCATGCCGTAACCGGTGCGGAGAGTGATGTTGCTGCAAGGACGATAACGTACGTTAAGCTTTGGCGTAACGCGCGAATTCTGACCGTCAGAAAGATAGTCATAACGCAATGCTCCAACCACCTCCAGCTTTGACGTCAACATCCAGTCGTACTGTGCGAAGACATCGAAGCAGTCCTGCTCTCTCTTCTTGTTCTCAAGGTTGGTATTGAACAGGTAGTCATGCATATAGTCTGCGCCGACGGTAAGCATGTCGCCGTTGTCGAACGCATGATTGTAAGCGGCACGGAAGGAGTTCTGTACGTTGCTGTAATCGCGGATGTCCAGTCGGCGACGAGTCTGATAGTCCGACTTGTCGTACTGGTCGAAGGTGTATCCCACCTTCAGGTCGTCTGCGTCAGAGATGTTCCAGCCGAGCTTCAGTCCACCCGAGAAGTCGCGATAACGCTCCGGAAGGTCTGCCGTACGTGCTGTCTCGCGGAAGAAATAGCCTGCACGTGCTGTCAATGACAGCTTGTCTGTCGGTACCCATGTAAGCTTGTCGCCAATATTGACGGTCTTGCTACCATAGATGGTGGAGATGACACGCGTAACAGGATTAGGCGCACTGGTGACGTTATAGTTGTCCATTGACGTACGTTCAGCCGTGAGCAGATTGTGCACGTGCTTGCCTTTCAGTCCGAACGACGTGCCGTAACGCTGTTCGCCATGTTTCGAAATGCGTCCGTTGACGTTCAGCGTCCAAGGTTTTGAAGGTTTCTTGGTTATGATATTTATAACTCCACCGTTGGCATTGCTGCCGTAAAGAGCCGAAGCCGCACCCTTCACAATCTCCACACGTTCCACGTTGTCCATGGAAAGGCGTGAGAAGTCGATGTCGCCACTGACGTCGCCAGCCAGACGTTCACCGTCAACAAGGAACAGCACGCCCTGTCCTCCGAAACCGGAGAAGTTGAGGTGTGTCTGCTGATTCATAGCGTATGAAAACTCTGCGCCTGGTATTTCCTGCTGTAGCAGGTCCTGCACGTTGGTGGCATCAGTACGTTCGATGTCGCGTGAGGTGATGAGTCGAGTCTGGATAGGAGTGTCCTTGAGCAGTTTCGGTGTGCGTGTTCCGGTTACCACCACCTCTTCCAGCATGTAATTGCGCATGATGGAGTCAGTGAAAGCCTCGCTTGTCTGTGCTGCAAGTGGTAGCGCTGAACAGCAGATGGTGGCGATAAGAGCGTTTCTCTTTATCATTATATTATTAATGTATTAATAAGGATACTTATAGTTGATGGTCATGAAGCACTTCTCTCCTTGCGGCGAAAGATAGTTGTTGAGTTGGAGAGCGGCGTAGGTTCCGTCGTTGAGTCGGAGCACGAACACGCGGCTGTCCATTGAGAACTCTGGCGGCATTGGCGGCACCTTTACGATGAGCCATGACGAGAGCAGGCGGTTTATCTTTATTCCCTGCGACGGCACCAGACCCAACAGCATCTTCTCCTGTCCGTCCCAAACATCGTTCTCTGACCATTCGTCCTCCGTGAAAGTCATTCCTTCGAAAGTCTTAGACGACTCAGGCAGTTCGGCCATCGACTTGCAGTTGGTTCGCAGAACGGCTCCACCATTCGTGCGGACATTGTTGCGATGAATGGCTATGGTCCATTCTTCAGGTTCTTCCTGTGGATCGCAAGGCGTAAATTCGCGAAACTCGCTCTTCGTTATTCCCTCTCCGAACACATCAAACCAGTACATATACTGTCCCGACTTGCCGTCCGACTCCTTTGTCAGCGTCATCGGAATGGGATAAGTCTCAGGCTCCATCTGTGCTTTCTGCAGCCCTTCCTCGTCGCCGCTCTCCGCCAGACGCTGCAGCTTCTTGAGGTCAAAGTAGTGCCAATCGGTCCAGCTCGTTGCGTCCACGACCAGCTGTCCCTTTGCAGCCACAATCTCCTTGTCAGGTTGGTCGTATATATCGTCGAGAATGCCGTTGCAGGCAGTGGTGGTAAAGATCACCATGCATGCAACGGCAAGTCGGATGGAATATTTGAGTGTATACTTTAACATTCCTGTTATTTCAGTGTTTTATTCTTTGTTTCTGCTTTATTTTCTCAGGTATTTCTTGCCGTTGATGATGACAATGCCCTTGTAGTCATCGCTCACTCGCTGTCCGGCAATGTTGTATGCCTTACCGTCCATAGGCTTGTTGTCTGTCTTTACGGTGTTGATGGCAGTGGTGTTTACATTGAATGTCGATACGATGTCGAACGGCATTGCACCCATCTGGAACTTGTTGATGATGGAAGTAACCTTTGTGCCGTCATACTTCACGAGGATGTTGTTGTCCTTCTTGCTGTTGAAGACATAGTCGCCGTTAATTGTGGTATTGCCGTCCTTCTCTGCCGAGAAGTGGAATGTGAGACCGTCGTCCTTATAGTCGCGATAGAATCCACCCTGCTCGCTGTCATAAACCAGTCCCTTAACAGTGTATGCTCCAAGCGAAAGGTTGCCGATAAGAGTGTTGTCGAGTGTGTAAGCGGGAACTGCCACATCCACCTTTTCCACGTCGCCGTCCTTATACTTACGTACGTTGTAGGTGACGCTGCTGTTTGTGTAGGTGTAAGCGCTGCCGATGCAAACGCTGATGGCGTCAGTTACCGGCTTGACGTAATATCCCTTGACTGTGTAAGTGATGGGGAAAGGCATTGAGCCGTATGTGAAAGTGGCGCTAAGGTCAAACGAGTTGTCTGCCATATTGTAAGTGGCGCTCAATGATGACCCCTTAATGGCCTTCTCATTGCCGTTCACGCTTACCGTTGCGCTGAACTCCTGTGAAGGAAATTCCACTACGTGATTGGCACCCATCGTGAATGTGGCTCCCTTTACGGTGAACGAAGGAATGGCAGCCATACCCTTCATCTCAGGCAAAGTGATGTCGCCGGATGTAAGGTCGTTCATCTTGAACTGTATAGTGTCGCTCTCGTTGTTTACGTCCATTGTTGAAACTTTAGCGTTGGAAGCTCCCACGAAAGACATGGGTGTGTGCTGCTGTGCTGACATTGAGGCTGCAGTGAAGGCAGCAAAGAGGAGAGTAAAAATCTTCTTCATATTCTTATTGTTTTTATTTTTTACGTTTTATGTTATTCTATGTTTTATTCTGTTTCTGAATTGTCCGAATGGTCAGCGTGACTGTCCTTGGCATTGTAAAGCCAGAAGCCGGCAATGAGGGCAACGAAGAGGGCGAGGATGCCAACCATCTCTACCACGTGGTGCATCGGGTCCACCCATATCTCCTTGAAGAATCCGTTGCGTGCAGCCACCTCAACGAACGACCAGAAGACAATGACGTTGGCGAGAGCCATACGGAGGTTTCTGCCCCATGAGGCGATGTGGAGCTGCTTCTTGAGAATCATGCCTGAGAATATAAGGCAAGCCGCACCTATGCCGTAAGTGACGGGATGGTCGCTACCCAAGAATACGGGGTCGTAGCAGAACATGAGCAGGAGATAGAGGCCCCACATCATGATGTTCCATTCCATGAATACCACTACGCTGGGATGGTATGCCATCGGGCGAAGCTCCACGTTCTGCTTTATGCCGCAATGATTCTGTATCCAGCGGATGAAGTTGCATCCTGTGCGTGTGCAGAACACATACATGAAGATGGTCATTATCCACATTCCGAACGTGGCTGGCATAATGAGATATTCGGGTCTTGAGCCGCGTATCTCCTTCAGTTCAGTGCGTGAAAAGTCTTCCAACGGTGTGCCGTTGATGGTAAACGAGTGGTCTACTGCCACTCCGTTGACGTATCGGCTGACTGTCTCAACGACACCGTTGCCTACAAGGTCGCAGTGGACGCCGTAGCGCTGGGCGTAATAGGCGAACAGAAACTCCACCCATCCTGTCCAGAAGAGCATTGCGCCAGTTATGCCGAGGCAAGTCTGCTTGGTGTCTCCCTTGACGAAGATGCCCCAAATGGTTATGGCGAGACCCACAAGACCCATAAAGAAAGCCGAATAATGAAGCGTTGTCGGTTCCAGAAAATGCTCCATAAGAATCATGAGAGCGTGACCGAGAGGCATTAGCAAGAGCACAATAAGGAGTGCTCCCAGTGTCTTGCCGGGATACATTCTTGATTTCATACTTTTGTTGATGTTCATAATTTTGTATAGAGGGCTTTGTTTGTTATTCTATAAAAAGAATGGTTTTGTTTTGCGGATGCAAAGTTAGGTATTTCGTTTATTCCTTGAAATACTCATTTATTATGATTTTTTCGTGGCTCTATTTGACAAAAAAAGTTAACGGACTAATGCTTTATTGAAAACAATAAAAGCAAAAGTCCGTTAACTTACTATCTTGTCAGCGAGAATTTGATGCTCAGTCCGAAGTCCTGCGTCGTTGTAGGATAAGAGCTTGACGAGAGCAGCGGGGTGTTGGTCTGACGGTCGTAATAGAAGCTCATGGTCAGCAGACGTGAGAGCGTGTAGTCGGCTGAGAACGATAGCTTGAATGCCGTATTGCCGCTATTGGCTGACGACGTCATCGAAGCGATATCTCGACTGATGGATGCCTGCTTGCGCAGACTAAGGTCCAGTCGGAGCTTCAAGTCGTTGTTTACGCCGCCTGTCGAGCGGCTGCGGTTTGTGGTTGTGGCCGTCTTGTTGTCCTTGTCGTTGGCACCCTTCTTCTTTCCCTTCACCTGACGGTGCTTGTTTGTGCCGCCGCCTCCGAAGAGATTGAAGTTGTTGATGGTGTATCCGGCACCAATCACCCAGTCGTGCGACGACGACTCGTTTATCTGTACTGACGTCATGCTGAGGCTAAGCACACGTGTGGTACGATATTCCGCCTTCACCGTCATGTTGTTGTTGAGCGTCACGTCTATTCCGAGCAACGGCGAGAACGACTCGTTGATGCTGACTGTCGACACATTATACATAGAATTAGGTATAGGCGCTCCGGTCGTGGCGTCGTTGATGAATCCCAGTCCGTTCATGTATTCCATGAATGTGCTGTACGACGAATACGAACCTACGGCGTATACGCTCTTGTATGCGTGGTTGACATTCACGCTCTTGAATACGTCCCTGAACCAAGGCAGCTTTGAAAGTCCGCTGTACTTGATGGTCCAGTTGGGCAGCAGCTTGGAGAGTGAGGGGAATATGGACATGCCTCCGTCTCCCATACTTGTGTAAGCGGAGAGGAATGCCGGCACCATTACGTCAGCGCTGTATTTGTTGACAGCACCGTTGGCAGCGTCAAACTTCTGTCCTGCCAGCGCCGTTCCCTGCGGATAAATTGCTCCGGCGTAACGTGCCTCCACCTTTTCGCGGAAGCCGTCGAGCGACTTGCAGAAGCGTTCGAACGACGGCGAGTGATAGCCGTTAGAGGCATTGCCTGATCCTTCGAATGCACTCTTGAGTGACAGCGTTGTCATCGTGAACGTTCCGCTCTGCGTTGTCGGGTTGCCCGCATACATATATTGTACTGAGCGTGCCGTCGTCATAGCGCGACTGGCGTTGAGGTCAATCTTGAAGTTGCGTACAGGCTCGAGCGTTGCTCTGAGCTGCAGGTCCTCCGTTCGGTTGGTTGTGGCAGGTGTTGCCAATGAGTCGTTCATGAGCAACCATCCGTTCTCCCTTGCCTTGTCAATGTACGAGTCGCCTATGAAACCGAAGGCGAAGTCGAGTCCCGGCGACATTGCTCCCATTCCGGAGCGCTGTCCGAAGATGTTGCCAATCATTGGCTTGAAGCCCGGAAGCGCCATAGAGTACTGGTTGCGGTAGCTGAGGCTTACGTTTCTGACCATCATCAGCACTCTTGCCACCGACTGAGCGGTCTTATACCATGTCTTGTCCTCAAGCGGTTCCTTCGCAAGTACCGACACCTTAATCTTCGTTGCCGAGTCCACCTTGTTGAGGATGACGATGCTGTTGGCGTCAGCGCGGCGATACTTGATGTCGAACGCCTTGCCGTCAGCTGTCTTCGCCGAAACGATGATGCGCTTTGTGCGCTTGGCGTGGTTTACCTTTATGGTGGTGTCAGGCGCCAGCGTCACCTCCTTCTCGAAGGCTTTCTTCTTCGGGTTCTTGTTTCTTCCCACCACGTTGTCTTCGCCAAGAAGAGGCTTGTTCTTTCCGCCGGGTTTCTTTCCGGCGTTCTCCTTATCGTCCTCGCCCTTCTTTACGGTGTTGAAGTTCTTCCGCCTGCCTCTCTCTATCTTTTTGTTGCGGTTGGTCTCCTTCTTGAACCGTTCGTTGGTTTTCTTCAGGAACGGCACGTGGTTGTAGAGCTTCTCCATGTTGAACTGTCCGTTGATGTTTATCTGACGGTTGTTGGCTATGTTGTTGCCAAGCGACGTTCCGTCCTCAAGGTCAGTTCCTCGTGTCCAGTTGTACGTGGCGTTGTACGAAGCGTCCGACGTAATCCAGTCGAAGATTGGCAGGAGATTGATAGGCAACTTGTATGAAGCCTGGAACGACTGGTTGTAGTTGAGCGGCGTGCCCATGTGCTTGATGGACGTCCATACAGAGTCTTTCCATGCCGAATACTGGTCAGGATAGAGGTCTTTGTTCACCGGAGTGTAAGGCTGTTCAATCTCGGCGTTCGTGGCACTCTGGAAGTTCATGTGCAGATTCTTCGTGATATCCCATCTGATATTGAACTCTCTGTTCCACAGGAACTGTGAAGAGAAGGTCAGCGGGAGTGCCGAATTTTCCGTCGATTCCATATCGCGCTCCTGCAATTCGTAGTAGTTGCGCGTGATGTCGGTGCTGAAGCCTACGTTCTGCGGCAGCCAGTTGATGCCGAACTTCTTCGGGAAGTCCATCCACTTCGACTTCGACTTAATCTTCTTGAACGGTTCGATGGGTTTGTATACAGGCGTCCAAGAGTATGTCATCGATCCTCTCCAGTTGTCCTCCTTCTCATAAACAGTGGTCTCTCCCGACGTGTAAGAGTGGGAGTGGCTGTACGAGAACGAGAAGTTGGCAGGGTCGTACGGCATCGGGTGGCGCTTGTTCTGTATGCCGACGCGGACGTTGGACAGCGAGAAGTTGGTCTGAGTGACCTTCGTCACGGCGATGCTCTCAATGGAGTCGCGCTCGTGCTTCGATCCTGCTGCATCGAGAGCGTCCTTCAGCTCCATATCGGTGTCGAGCGGATTATACTTCGGTGAAGTCTTCTCCTTCGTCACTGAGTAGTAGAGTGGGGCTGAAACCTTCGCCTTGTCGGGGAAGAACTTGCCCAGCTCAATGTTAGCTGTGACAGTATAGTTGGCTTGGTTGTCGGTGCTGCGTTGCGCCACACCCTCTTCCAGTCCGCCGAAACCTGACGACATATACTTGCCCTGCACGTTTACGGTGCCGAGATCAGAGAGTTGTAGGTTGAGGTTGCCCTGCGCTGCCCAACCGCCGGAGTTGTTGTATTCGCGCAGACGCAGCTCATTGAGCCACACCTCGCCGCTCTTCTCCGTGCCCGAGTTGTTGCGCACACCAATCACCATCGTCTTTATCTCGCCGAGCGTCGGGTTACCCATCACCGAAATCTTGTTCTTCGGCTTGTCCGAGTCGTATGCTGAGAACAGTCGGTTGTACGATGCCTGTCCGTTGGCCTTCGCCTTGTTGCGTTCCTTCTTGAGGTCGGTCAGCTTCTTGAGGTCGATGTCCAGCATGTTCTCCTCAGGCCAAACCTTTCGTGCTTCGGCTGTTGAGTAGCGGTCGTACTTGCCCGGAGCTGTGAGCTTCAGCGGAATCTCGTACTCATAGAAGTTGCTCTTATAGTCCGATCCGAGACGTACGAAAACGGAGAGCTGTCCGTCTTCCAGTCCGGTGGTGTTCTGCTCGAAGGCGTTGGCATGCACGAACATCTGCAGACGCTTATACTGACGGACGTCCAGCGTGGTGTTCTTATATACCGCCTTAGCCTCGCCCGAACCGAGAGTAGTGACGGTCATGGCAAGCGCCTGCTCGTTGTTCTCCACGAGCTGAGGCTGCGTCGGGTCCTGTCCGCGCTTGATGCCCGGAGGCAGTACGTAGTTGACGGGCTGCTTGTCAGCGTTCTCTTCTATGTTGACAGCCGAAACAGCCAGTCGTCCTGACGTTGAACTTGAATTGTCAATGTTCTGCTCGTATACTCGCCATTCGCCGCGAACGAGGTCGAGTGTGCCGAAACGCAGGATGATGGGGTGCTTGAATCCTGTGAGGAACATACGCATGAAGCGCACGGAGGTGAAGTCGCTGATGGCTCCGACGCGCTTCTCATACTCTCTGAGCGGAATGCGGAACTGATACCAATGTACGGTTTCCGTCTTCTTATTGCGCAGCGGTCGTGTGTCGGCACGCATGTCCACGATGTAGTTCTTGCCAATCTCGAGGTCCTCAGGACGGATGGAGATGCGATACTGGAAATACTTCTCATACTCGTTGAGCGTATAGTCCTGATTGATGTCCTCCACGTCCGGGGTAGACTTGTATGACGTATCGTATCCTTCCGTACGCGAGTCGTTGTCGGGCGAGTTGCCCTGCGGGTTGTTGATATACTTGTAGCGACGGAGGATGGGAGCCTCCATGCGGTCGTAGTCAGAACCGCGGAAGTAGTGATAGTTGTCGCCTGCGGGGTCTGCCCATATAGAGTCCCACACAGCTGGATTGACCTTACCCTGCACTTCTTTCAGAAAGTCCTGATAAGACTCCCACTTCTGCTCCTCTTCGTCGGTCAGTCCGTTGAAGCCCACGTCCTGCTTTGCTCTTGCGCCGCTTGACGTAGCGAAGGCGTAAGTTACGGTTGCCTGGTTCGGAACCTTACCCCATTGTGTGGTGGTGTAGGCTGCCGATCCGTCGGTAGGCATTCCGCTCTCATAGAATTTCTTTCCGTCGCGGAGGATGTCCTCGCTCATTTCGCCGAGGTTGATATAGAAGTCGCCGCCGTAGTCGGACGCCGTTCCCTGCTCGCGGGTGTAGATAAAGGGGTCGAGCATCCAGAATTCGATGTACTCGATGTTGGCTGTCTCGAAGTCGTTGGTGTCCAGCTTTCGCATCATACCGCCCCAATGCTGCTGCGGATTGTTGAGTGTTCCGTCGTAGTTGAGGTCCGGATTGAAGTTGTACGGTCCGCGCTCGTTGGGGTAATAGGCGAGGTTGAGGATGGAGAGAGTTGACGTGCTTCCGTTGTAAGCGCTCTGGTCGCGGTTGGGGAACAGCTCGTTTACGTATATCTCACGTACATAATGGTTTGACAGCTGGTCGAGGTCGCTCTTGATGTGGCTCGGCGTAAGTGACGACGAGCGGCGTGTGAAGAGCGGGTCGATGGTATACCAAGCCATGCGAGAGCGGTTGAAGCCCGAGCGCAGCGTGTTCTTGTCGTTCGATTCCTGGAACATTGACGGCACGCTTGAGATTATCCACGACGTCGGTGTAGACACGTCTATGGTGTTCTTCGTGTTCTCGAAGTCGTCAATGTACGACGCGTTGTCCTGCGTGCCGTGACTCTGACCGGCGATGAGTTGTGCAAACTCACCTGAGAACGATATTGAAGAAGGCTGCGTAAGGTGCAGCAATGGTATCTTGTCCAGCATGTTGGTGAGCCATTGGCTCTCCTTCTTCCAGTTTATGTTGAGTCCCCAGATGGTGTTGTTGAGCGGTTCCGAACCCATGTTCACCTTGTTGGTGAGCGGCTGCTCGGAGAGATGCTGGAACGTACCCGAGAGCTGGAAGTTCTTCGATATGTCGTACTCCCAGTTAAGACCGAACATTGTCTTTCGCTCCTGCGCATAGTCAGTGTTGCTCTCGAGCGACACGTTCACGCTCGTTCCTGCGTCGATGATGCTCTGATTGAGGATGGTGACCTCGCCACCCGAGTAGTCCACGGAGTAGTCGGTGCCCTCGGCAAGGGTAACGCCGCCTGCCGTTACCACCACTGAACCTTGCGGAATGTTGTATGCGCCGAGCGATATGACATTGGCAGACGTACCGCGGAACTGTCCCATGAGCACGTACTTGTCCTTCTCGGCTATCTGTTTAGCCACGGTCTTCGTCGAGTCGTACAGCTCGGTGAAGGCGTACTTGGAAGCCTGGTCTGCTGTCACGCCCTTGGAAGTAAGGTAGTTGTAGATGTGCTTGCCGAACGGTTCGGCAACAGGGAAGAACACGCGACCGTTCGTGACGGTATATCCTTCCACGTAGTCGAAGTAGCCGTTGGAGTGTGCCTTGTTGTTATTGTCCAGTCGGTCGGCTCCGAGCACCTTGATAAGAGTCTGGTTCTTCACCTGTGGCTCTGGTATATAAGAAAGGTATACGCCAGCCGTGTCGCTCTGGAACTTCACGTCCATACGGAATTTCTCCTTCTCCACCGATGAGGCAAGGTAGTAGACGTTCTTCATCATGAGTCCCCAGTTGCCCTGACTCGGGTTGTTCGACGTGTTCTTGAGCGACTTCACGAAGAGCGCCTTGCTCACGTCCGTATTGTCAGAAGCAAACTCGCCCACCTGATAAGTCACGCCACCATAGGTGTATTCGTATGCGATGGCAAGCACCTGGTCGGTCTGCAGACCTGTCTTCAGCGAGATATAGCCGAGTGCGGTGTTGACGGTATATTCCGAAGAAGAGAGCAGACGCGCCTTCTCCAGCTTCTCATAGTCGGTGCCGCCGGCAAATCCCGGTATGGCATCGAGCACTGTTGACGTCTGGTCTATCTCTCTTGCGTCGGCATACTGCGTGGTCATTGCGGCGTACTCGCTGTTTGAAGCATTGGAAGGCACGGGCTGTCCGGTGGTAGCCCATATAGGGTTAGACACGCGTGTGTTTTCGCCAAGGTCGGTCAGGGCGATGATGTTACGCGTGTTTGACGTTGTTCCTGTCTTGTTGGTCACCCACACCTCCACACGGTTTATCTTCATTCCAGAAGTGAGGTTGGGCAGTGAGCGCATCCATTCGTCATAACGGTCATGGAAATACTGCGAGAGGAAGAAGTGGCGGTTCTCCTCATAGTTGGCAGCGTCAATCTCGAACGGCGTAAACTGCTTGCCGCCTTTCGACGATACGCTCTTCGTTGTCGACTTCTTCTGCGACGCCACCATCTGCAGCTTCAGCTTGCCGAACTGCAGGTCGGTGCGGATACCGAAGAGCGATGAGGCACCCTTTACGAGCGACGAGTTCGACGGGAACGACACGTTACCTGCCTCCACCAGCTTCACTATCTCGTCTTCCTTGCCGTCATACTTGAGCTTGAGGCTCTGTGCGTCAAAGTCGAATGTGGCGTCGGTGTTGTAGTTAAGGTTCATGTTCACCTTGTCGCCGACGCGTCCGTTCATGTTAAGGTTTATCTTCTCGTCGAAGTCCATTGTTGTGGTCTTGCGGTTGCGGATAGGCAGCGACGGGTTGTCGATGTTCTTCATCGTCGCTCCGAACTTCAGCTCTGCCGTTCCCTGCGTCTTGATGCGCACGCCGCCGGGACCGAATATCTTCTCCGCCGGACCCAGATCGAAGTGCATGTCAGAGAAGTCGAACTTCTCCTTACCCTTCGCCTGATATATCTCGTCATTCTTCTTGCGGAAGAAGTCCTTCATCAGCTGCTTCTCGCTCCAGTGCATATATTCCTCTGCGGTCATCATCACGGGTGCCGCGATGTACGAACCTGCCATCTTCGAGCCGATGACATACCGGTCGAGCGAGTCGTTATATTCCACCTGCTGCCCTAAATTGTCAGGGCGTTTGAGGTCGGCGGCGCCCTGCGAGAGGTCGTCGAGAGTAATGGGCATGGTGCGCTGTATGGGCCAGCGTGTATGCAGCAGCGAGTCTGGTATCGAGTCGTCTCCCTCTATTACGGGCTGCGCCTTTATCGCCATGGTGTCGCGGGCTGTCTTTGCTTTCCCGCCTTCCGGCTTTGCTTCACGCTGTCTGACGTCCTGCATTACAGGACTTCCGGTCATGGCAAGCGTAGCCACTGCCACCAGAAGGAGCGCGACTGCCATTGTCCGTGCCGTCTTGTGCGACGGGAATCGGCGTAATATGAGGAGTATGTTATTGAGAATTTGCTTCAACGTATTGAATTGTCTTGTGTCGTATCCTGTTATTGTCTTACTTGATCTGCTTCAGCGCCATCTTCACCACCTGTTCCACAGGCAGAGTCGGGTCGTCCGTAAGCAGGGCTGTCACCACCTTGGCTGTCGGAGCCGGTGAGAAGCCGAGCATTGTGAGCGCTGCCACTGCTTCGTCCCTGACGTCTGCGGGGATGGTGCTGTCGGCAGCGGTGCCGGCAGGAAGCTCCTGGGCGATGCCCAGCGACATGATCTTGTCCTTTAGGTCCACGATGATGCGCTGTGCCGTCTTCAGACCGATGCCCTTCACGCCCTTCAGCAGTCGCTCGTTGCCTGACGAAATGGCTCCGGCAAGCTCTGCAGGAGAAGCCGCAGAAAGAATCATGCGAGCCGTATTTGCTCCCACGCCCGATACTGTGATGAGCAGACGATAGAGGTCGCGCTCCTGCTTGGAGGCGAATCCGAAGAATGTGTACGAGTCGTCCCTGCCACCAGTAACAAGCGATTCGTGTACGTAGAGCTTCACGTCCTTCTTGCCCTGTACGGCTTCGTATGTGTTAAGCGAGATGTTGAGCGCATAGCCAACGCCGTATGCTTCTACGACGGCCTGTGCCGGAGTGAGTTCAGCGAGCTCGCCTTTTATATAGTCTATCATTTTATTATAAAGTGTGTTTGTCGGTTGAGTGATTTTAGTGCGTATTACACCATATTATATTATAACGACGTTTTGTTGTGTTTATTGTACGTTGAGGCTATCATAGCGTACAAATTTATTTATGTCCTTACTGACAACAAAAAAAGCGGGGCTGCACCAGAACCACTCTGCCACAACCCCTACGCATAAAAGAATAGTGTGTTTTTATTATGTCTAATGAATCATATGATAAAGTTTTAATGTGTTGCTGCGTTATCTGCGGCTGCCGAAAGAGCCACCTCCGTGTGACGAACCGCTGCGTGAGGAAGAACCTCCGCTGAACGAACCGCTGCGTGAGCCTCCGCCGAACGAACTGCCACCGCGTGAGCTGCCGAATGATGAACCACCTCCGCGAGGAGCACTCATCGAGCTGCTGTTAGAGCGACTGCTGTTGCCGAACGAACGTGAGCTGCTGCTGCCGCCGAACGAGCTTGAGCTGCTGTTAGAGCGACTGCCTCCGAACGAACGTGAGCTGCTGTTGGAGCGACCGCTGCCGAACGTAGAGCGCGGCGAGCTTTGTACGGAATTCTCAGGAGAAGCCACCTTGAAGCCGCCTCTGCCACCGAAAGAAGAGTTGCTGTTGTTGTTCGGCTGTCTTACAGTGGTGCGAGTGCTGCTCTCGCGGTTGGTGCGCGAACCAAACGAACCACGCTGTCCGTTGTTGTTTATATTAGTGTTGTTACCAAAGCGCTGCTGCGTCTGGTTGCGCGAACCGAACGACTGGCGGTTGCCTCTGCCATAATCGCCGCGATTAAATCCGTCACGCATTCCGAAGTGTGCGTCGCCGCGACGCTCAGCGTAACGTCTTCCGTTATACCATGACCGGCCTCCGTTGCGATGCCATGAGTGGCCTCCGCAGTAGCTTACGTACACCACAGGACGGTCAAAGTAGAAGTAGTCGCGATGTGGATAGCGTGCGTAGATGCTGAAGTGCCACAGACCGTCGCTGAAGTAGAGCGGACGATAGAAGTAGCTGGCGGCGCAGTATGCGCGATACTGCCAGTCGAGGAGCACGTAGCTGAGGTCCACGTTACGATAGCGCCAGTACGGTCCGTAGAGGTCGTCGTATGTGTTTACGCCGATGAGGTAGTCGAGGTTTATCTCGTAAGCAGCCTCATACTGGTCGTTTGTGAGATTGAGTTCATACGCCATCTTGTCTGTGAGGAACAGTGCCTGCTGGCGTGCCTGCTCATAGCTCATTGCGTTTACGGTGACTGTCATAGTGAACAGTAACGCTAAGATTGATATAAACTTTTTCATAACTCTATATTTTTAAATTGTTATTTTTTACGTTCTTGTTTCTTTACGCTTGCAAAGTTAGCCACATAAATCATAGCATCAAAAGGATTTTCCCTAAACGCCGGTGGGAAATTCCCTATTCTTGTTTTTTCTTACCGTTAAACAATGGTTTTTCGGAATATTATGTTTATATTTGCCTTACATTAATAACTAAATACAATTATCCGATGAAAGTATTACAGAGTTCGCTCCTTCGCGCCGTCTGCGCCATTGTCGTGGGAGCGCTGCTCGTCAAGTATCGCGAGCAGACGGTTACGTGGATGACGATAGCCATAGGCGTATTGTTCTTCATATCAGGCGTTTTCTCGTGCGCTTCATATCTCATTGCGCGTAGTCGTAAGGACGACGTACAGGTGTTCGACGCACAGGGACGCCAGCTGCGCGGCATGCGACCTGCCTTCCCCATCGTAGGTCTTGGCAGCCTTATCCTCGGCCTTATCCTTGCCATCATGCCCGGCACGTTTGTCAGCAGCCTAATGTATATCCTTGCTGCCATACTCATCCTCGGCGCCGTCACGCAGTTTACGAATCTCATAGCCGCCTCACGCCTGGCTCGTGTGGGCATATATTTCTGGATAATGCCCACGCTGACGCTTCTCGTAGGTCTCATTGCTGTCATCTCTCCCTCGTCCATTGCCTCGGCTCCGCTCTTCGTGATAGGATGGGCGATGATGGTGTATGGCGTAGTGGAGGTGATAAACGCCGTGAAGATACATCTCCTGCACCGCACCATTGAACGTGCTTTGCAGAACCAGATACAGCAACAACATAACAACGAAACAAATACAAATGAAAGTAAAGACTAATCTTCTGTGCATGGCAGCAGCCTTCGCTCTTGCCATGCCCGCCTGCGCCGCAGGCCCCGCACAACCCCGTTCACCCAAGTCGGCAACCAAACTGCTCACACGCCAGAAGGAAGCTGGCCTTGCCACCATCACCGAGAATGCCGCCCGTGCCCACGTCTATTTCCTCGCTGACGACCTTCTTGAGGGTCGTCGTGCCGGTCAGCGTGGCTCGCGCATCGCCAAGCAGTATATCATCTCGCGTCTTCGTGAGGCTGGCGTCAAGCCGCTTTTCGGCGAGAGCTATGAGCAGCCCTTCCAGGCTTATGCCGACCAGAAGCTGAAGCGCGGCGTCAGATTCTTTGTGGATGCCGACTCCATCGCGCAGATAAAGAAGCACGTACACCAGCGCATGGACCTCAGCAACGTGCTCGGCGTCATTCCCGGACGTCGCTCTGACGAGATAGTAGTGGTGGGTGCCCACCTCGACCATGAGGGTATGTATGCCGACGTCGCTGGCGACAACATCTATAACGGTGCCGACGACAACGCGTCTGGCGTTACTGCCGTGCTGCAGATTATGAAGGCGTTCGCTGAGAGTGGTGCCACACCGGAGCGCACCATTGTGTTCGCCTTCTGGGACGGTGAGGAGTTCGGACTGTTAGGCTCTAAGTACTTCGTCAATCACTATGCTGACATCAGCAAGGTGAAGGGTTATCTCAACTTTGACATGGTGGGTGGCAACAACAAGCCTGAGGACCCCACATACATGGTATACTTCTATACTGACACTCATCCTGCTTTCGGCGACTGGCTCAAGGACGACATCAACAGATATTCGCTCAAGCTCAACCCCAGCTACCGTCCATGGGACAACCCCGTCGGAGGCAGCGATCAAAGCTCGTTCCACCTCAAGGGTGTGCCCATCATCTGGTATCACACCGACGCACAGCCCCACTACAACCAACCGTCGGACGAGCCTAACACCATCAACTATCCCAAGCTGACCGACATCTCGCGTGCCTCGTTCCTCACAACATGGCATCTCGCGAACGATGCCGCATACTAAGAGTACGCTATGGAAGGCAGGGCTTTGACAAAAACCTGACTCCACATACCGCTTACGGGCGCAAATCCTATAGGATTTAAATAAAAGGCTTTACATTAGGTCTTACGAGAACCAGTTCTCGACGCCCTAACGTAAAGCCTTTTATTTGTGCACAGCACGCACCCACGAACACAGCTGATTGAGTATGAGTCTCCCACAGATTATGCGGATTTACACGGATGTGGGGTGTGAAGGATGTTGATAACGGATTTTATACTGTTAATATTATTCAACACTACTGTCCCGTTAAAGTGGACTAATCGCTCTTTGAATTAATTGAAATACAGTTTTTTGCAAGAGATTTTAAGGGTGCGACGATTTGAATTTGTACTTTTGCAGTTATCTATAATACTGCACGATGAACAAAGACAAATACGTTTTCGCCCAATTGATAGAATTTCTCGACAATAACAAGTTTCGCCATTTGGTTGACAAGTATGATGGAAACCGCTATGTGAAGCATTTCACTTGTTAGAATCAGTTGCTTGCTATGATGTTTGGTCAACTGAGTAATCGAGAGAGTTTGCGAGATTTGATTGTTGCTTTTGAGGCACATAGAGCAAAGCAATACCATCTTGGATTAGGGCGTAAGCCTATTGCGAAAACGACATTTGCTTCTGCCAATCAGAATCGTGACTACCGTATCTTTGAAGACTTTGCTTTCTATATGATGGAGCAAGCCAGGAAGAAACGAGTAACGGATATCTTCAAGTTGAAAGGCAATGTGTATGCTTTCGACTCAACGACCATTCCATTGTGTTTGTCGGTCTTCTGGTGGGCAAAGTTCCGTAAGAAGAAGGGAGGAATAAAAGCACATGTGCTATATGACCTCGAATCTCAGGTTCCAGCTTTCTTCCATATCTCTACAGCATCAGTTTACGACTCAAAGGCTATGAAGGAAATTCCTTATGAATCAGGTTCTTACTATGTTTTCGACCGTGGATACAATGCATTCAAGGAGCTTTTCAAAATACATCAGCATGAATCGTTCTTTGTTGTGCGAGCCAAGAAGAATCTGCAATACAAATGCTGTAAATGGAGGCGCAGGTTGCCAAAGAATATATTGACAGATGCTGTGATTGAATTCACTGAATACAATTCATACCGGAAGTATCCGGAGAAACTCAGACTCGTCAAATTCTATGATGAAGAACAAGGTAGGGAGTTTGCCTTCCTGACAAATGCTTTTCATCTAACAGCTCCTGAAATTGCCAGCCTTTACAAGAACAGATGGCAGATAGAGCTGTTTTTCAAATGGCTAAAGCAGCACCTCAAGATCAAGAAATTTTGGGGTACTACAGAGAATGCTGTGAGAATCCAAATCTCATCGGCAATCATAGCCTATTGCCTTGTTGCTATCGTACAACATAATTTGCATCTTAAGCGATCGACTTATGAGGTTCTTCAGATTCTAAGCATTTCTCTTATGGATAAGACACCACTCGTTGATCTCTTCAAAAGGACTGATTTCAATAATGTCAAAGAACTCGATTGTCCCCTCTTTCCGGGGGTATTTGATTAATATTTAACTGGTCCCGATTTTAACGGGACACTAATGATTATTCAATATAGCTTTGGTTCGTGCGAATAAATGTAGGTTTATGGCGGATATTCGTGCAAAAAAATGTAACTTTGCCATGGATACTCGTGCAAAAAAATGTAACAGTATCGTATTTACTCGTGCAAAAAAATGTAGATATGAAAAGAAATATTCTATCAAAGCTCATTGAATGGAAGAATAAAAAGAACCGTAAGCCGTTGATAGTCAATGGTGCACGGCAGGTTGGTAAGACATTCATACTAAAAGAATTTGGTTCTTGTTACTATGAGAAGATGGCTTATGTTAATTGTGACAAGAATAAGATGCTGGAAAAGATATTCGCGCAGGACTATAATATAAGCAGAATATTGCTTTCTCTCTCAGCCATACTGCATATAAATATCGAACCGGAGAACACTCTTATTATTTTCGATGAGATACAAGAGAGTCCGACAATACTAAACTCTTTGAAGTATTTTTGTGAAGATGCTCCTCAATATCATGTTGTTGTAGCAGGTTCACTACTTGGCATTTCGCTTCATCGTGACACCTCGTTTCCCGTTGGCAAGGTTGACATGATGAAGATGTACCCAATGACTTTTGATGAGTTTCTTATGGCTATAGGCGAACAATCATTAGTGGATGTTCTTGCCACAAGGGATTTCTCAATTATCGATTCGCTGTCTATTCGTTTGATTGATTGTCTGCGTCAGTATTATTATGTAGGAGGAATGCCTGCTGCTGTGGCAGAATTTGCCGAAACGAGGAATCTGGAGGAAGTGCGTAACATCCAGAAGCAAATCCTATTTGATTACCGAAGAGACTTCTCCAAGCATGCTCCCGTTCAGGAAGTCCCGCGCATCAATATGGTATGGGACTCTATACCTGCGCAACTTGCCAAAGAGAACAAGAAGTTCATCTTTGGTGCTTTAAAGAAAGGAGCGAGAGCTTCTGAATTCGAAATCGCCATACAATGGCTCTTGGATGCGGGACTGATATATCAGATTAACCGTATTTCAACTCCTTCCATTCCTTTGAAGTTCTATGAAGAGATGTCCGTATTCAAGCTATTCGTTCTTGACATAGGATTAATGGGTGCAATGTCAGATGCTCCGGCTGAAAGTATTATAGTGGCAGATACACTTTTTAAAGAGTATAAAGGTGCATTTACAGAACTGTTTGTCTTGACACAGCTGATAACTGAGGATTTACCGATATATTATTATAGTAGCAATGATTCGAGGGTAGAAATCGATTTGGTAGTGCAGAAAGGAGCTACCGTTATTCCGATAGAGATTAAGGCAGAGGAGAATGTACATGCCAAATCATTGAGGACATTCATAGGCAAACACCCGGAACTAAAAGGTCTGCGTATTTCCATGATGCCATACCAGGATCAGGAATGGATGGAAAACAGACCTTTGTATGCTGTTGGCAATTGGGTATAGACAACTGTCAATATTTGTATGTATAGACATCAATAGGAGGCTATGACGTCCTCGCCGTAGCCTCCTCAGTTTGCCTTGTCTGCTGTAATTCACAACTGAATAAGTCAAAATCGCAGGCGAAGCCGAGAATAATTCCTAATTCAAAACTCCTAATTCAAAATTCGGTGCACGCACCGCTAAATTTCAGTTTATCTGCTTCATTACTTGTATATTCATTTATAATTCGCTATTTTTGCAAAAACATACCACATCAAATAATATACATTATGAAGAACCTACGTCTTGAAAAGCAGATACGCTTGCCGCTTGATGAGCTGAAGCTTGCCTTTGCTGCAAGCTGTGTGGAAGGTCTTGCAAGGAAGATGGGCAAGCCTTATGGCGAAGTGTATGAGAGAATGCATAAAGTGGAGGCTATCGAGAACTATATACTCAAAAACTACGATATGCTGCATACCGAAAGTCTTGAGTATGTGTTGGAGGACGTGGAGGAATATATAGTGAATAAGGAAAGAAGCCTATCATGCTGACAATCAGATATGTCTTTTAAATCAGGAGCTTACTGACAAATACCTGTGCTTTTATGAATCAGAAAGAATTTGAAGAACGAATAAAGTCGCCTGCCATTCAGGATATGATTCTCAGTCATCAGATTGGTGGTGTGGCATACGAATTGTCCAAACGTCTGAACATTTCGCCTGCCCGCGCCCTCGATCTCTTCTATCGCAGCAAGACATGCGTCGACCTACATAATCGTAAAACAGGACTTTATCTCTACGGCAATCTCTATATTGCTGACGAGTTTATGCTTGAGTGTCAAGCAAGGCAATAGAGAGGGGTGAAAGCAAAATCGTATGCTATTATGATAATCTTATCTGAATATTACTGGATTTACACAGTTGGTTATGTGGTTTACGGGAAAAATACGTAAACAAGCCTTGAATGAAGAACTTGACTATAAAGAGTCGGTCTGAAATAATATTGGTATGAAAAGTGAAAATAAATAAGCAAAAAGTTGCTTTTGTTAGCTTTTATTTGTAAATTTGGCGCAGATTTAACTCGATTGTTGTTCTTTTAACATTATGGCTTATGAAGAAACTTAACCTACTCAATTCCTTCCGTGCCATCGTTTTGGCAGGATTGTGTTTAGCTTCTCTTCAGGTTTCCGCCCAATGGAAACTTGTGAAAGAACTTGAAGCAACTTATTCAACCGACGTTACCCCATCAGGCAACCTGTTGCTTTCAGACTATCGTTACGACTATGCCGGAGGCATATATCTGTCCACCGACAAGGGAGCCAGTTGGGTGCATACCAATGCCGAGGACTATATGTATAGCAAATTCCTTCATTTCGGTGACTATATCTTTGCTGCCGGTTCGAGTACCTGTATCGCCCGTTCTGACGATAACGGCAATACATGGAAGTCTTTGTTCTATGAGGATGCAGTGAAGGATGTATTAGGCGATCAGACTAACCAGACTGTTGCCTATGCTATGGCTGTGCATAACGGCAAGCTCTTTGTGGGCGACTTCTGCCAGGGCGGTATCGTGTATAGCGAAGATTATGGCGAGACATGGAAGAAGACCGACATCAATTCGCTCACCTATAGTTTTGCTGATGAAGATGGAGATAAAGGCAAGGGTAAGGGCGATGAGCCTGAAACATACGTAGAGAACATCTATCAGCTTGTCGACTATAACGGACGTCTCTATGCCTTTGGCATTTATTTCGTGTTTGTGCTTGATGACGAGACGCTTACATGGACTCCGGTCAGATATGACAGCAACTTTATGGCTGTGTCAACACAGTATAAGGACAAGCTTGTTTTGGGTCGTTCGGTCATGAACGACACTTTCGCTGTTCCTTTCCTTCTTACGCTTGACAAGAATGGCGAATGGGGAGAGGTTTATCGTCCTGAAGGGCTGATGGACAACAATGTGCGTTCTTTGGCAAGTGACGACAAAAACATTTATGTTGGCTTGCAGCAGCGTGGATTATACTTCACTCCTGATTTCGGCGAGAAGTGGTTTAACATCTCTGAAGGACTGCCCTACAACCAGTATAATCCCGACAGCGAGCGCATATATCTTTCTCCGCTAACCATAGTTCCTGCTGACGACTGCGTTTATTTGGCTGTTTATAATTATCCTGGAGCTCCTTCTGGCAGCGGTCTTTATAAAATCGACCGTAAGGATTTGGACGATATTGCCACCAGCATCAGCAGCCCGCTGCCTTCTTCGGATAATGGCGGGTCGTTCGAACTTCAGTTCGGCAACCGTCAGGTGAGCTTTGTTGCAGGAGATGTGCCCACCACATTAACTGTATGGGATGCTTCGGGACGTCGTGTGGCTCAACAGGCGGTCAAGGGTACAGCCCAGATTCGTTTCTCCGCTCCTGGTGTTTACACATATTATGCTAATTACGGCGGTCAGGTGAAAGCGGGCAAGTTCCTTGTGAAATAGAATGTCTAACTCCTACTAACACTTAATCCTAATGTTTATGAAGAGATTATATATGGCGCTTGCGGCAGCAACGCTTGCAACAATGTCTTTTGCACAACCACTTTCGACATACCGGTCGATGAAGGACAAGCCTACGGGCAAGCCGATGGATATTGTCATGTCGCCAGTCGGCAATAAGACAGCAATGTTGGCACGCATGAAGAAGGCTGCCGGCAATGCTGACATTATCACCGAACAGCCAAAGGGAACCCTGCACGACAATCTTTATGGTACTGGCGAGGGCTTCATGACTTTCTTCAACAGTGTGTATTCGTCGGCATCCGACGGCACTGTTGAGCGTTATGTCGAAACAGACAACGGTGAGGTGTATATTCAGAATATCGTCAGCACTATTTCTCCCAACACTTGGGTGAAAGGTGAGAAGGCTGAAGGTGATACCATTAAGTTTGTCTTCCCACAGAAATATGTGGCTCAAGAAGGAATGGACGATGATGGCAATCCGACGGGTATTGTGGAATTCTTCTATCTTTACCGTTGTAGGATAAATGCCGAGCGTACATCGCTTGACCTTGACGAAACTTCGCAGACCATCAATTATGTCCTTCGTAACGACTCGCTTATTCGCGTTGACAATCTGGACAATGGCGTGATTCTTGCTCTTTGCAATGGTGCCGGCGAATGGACAGGTTTCGGCGACTACTATCAGACTTGGACCAAGATAAAGGATGAGCCTTGTGTTCCTTCTGCATCTGCGAACAAAATGAAGTTTCAGCTTGACTTTGTGAATACGGGTGAACAGTATGATTCGCGTATCATTAATGCGGCTATTGACGGCAATGACTTCTATCTTGGAGGCTTGACCGATTCTGCCCCGGACAATTGGGTAAAGGGTAAGATTGACGGCGACAAGGTGGTGTTTGAAGGCAAGAAATACATGGGCGTGGATAAGGAGAACAAATGCCATGCTTATTTCAGTGCCTTAGGAAGCGAGAAGGTTTGGAGCGATTATTATCATCAGGAGGCGGACAGCTTCTTCTTCGTGAAATCTATATCGTTCGATTATGACGCAGAGAGAAAGACCCTTAAGTCGGACAAAATGTTTGGCGTGAATATGGGTACGAGCACCGTGAAATTCATCAATGTTTTTATGGAACCGCAGATGAAGCCTTGGAATGATTTGCCTGCCAATCCTAAGGATCCCGATTTGCTGGAATTCCGTCCTTACGACCCTAACTATGGTTATGGCGCAATGCTGTATTGGCTTGATAACATGTCGGTTGACGATAACCTGCTCAATGCTGACTATCTCTACTACAACTTATATTTCGATGGAGAACTGTTTACGGCTTATCCTGACAAATATGTATTGCTAAAGGAGGCGATGACAGACATTCCTTACTCGTTCAGCGATGGTTATGATTTCAACTTCACAGGAAGTATGCACAACATGTTCTTCTATATGGACGGAGTGTCCAAGGTTGGCATTCAGACCATGTATAAATACAATGATAAGGTGTATAAGTCGAATCTGGTGGAGTTTGAGATAACGGAAGACGGATTCAGACCTACTGCCGTCAATGGTGTGACTGATGATAAGGACAGAGTTACGGGTGTAAGTTTCTACGATCTTAGCGGACGTCGGGTGAGCAATCCTTCAAGTGGCATCTATCTCAAGACAATGAAAATGGCGGATGGTACGCAGAAGACAGTAAAGATTGTAAAGAGATAAAGAAGAAAACAATAAAAAAAACGATGATGTCAGAAATGGCATCATCGTTTTTTTACACCTCCAAGACTCTTACTTCCACGTTCTTCATCGGCTCGATGTCCTGCATTGGCTTGCCGAAGAAGACGGACTGTATGGCTTTGTTTATTATTCCGTGACCTACGGCGGCTACTGTCTTGCCGTCGTAACGCTGGCGCATAAGCTGGAGGAAGGCGTTGGCACGTTGGCGCATGGCGTCTGTGGTCTCGATGTCCGGCGTCCACTTGGCGTCCTTCAGGTCGGGGATGTATCGACCGGTGAAGCTGCCCCAGTCGCGCTCTCTGAGCAGCGGAGTCTGGAAGATGTTGGCGAGAGCAGTCTGGCGGTCGCCTTGGAAGTGGGGAGACGCCACCTCCACACAGGTGTCGACGGCACGTTGGAGGTCGCTGGATACGAAGGCGTCGATGTGTTTTTGGCTCAGTTCGGCGCCGAGATTGCGTGCCTGATTGATGCCGTTTTCGGTAAGTTTGCCCGGAGTCTGACCCTGCATGATGTGGTTTACGTTGTCAACGGTCTCGCCGTGACGTATAAGAAGAAGCTTGCATGCCATGATTGTATGTTGTTTACTGTTTGTTAATGTTTAATGTGTGGCTCTTGCCATTACATGTTGTCTATCTCTTTCAGCACTTCCAGAGCGTCGCCCACCGATGTGATGCTGGTCACAATCATGAAGCGGTGGCCTCTTGCTTCCTTGAGATTGCAGCGACGGGTGTGCGAAGATATATAGTTAAGGGCGCGTCCGAAAGCCTGACTCTTATAGTAAGCAGACTCTGGATTGCTCACAAACTGCATCTGCATGCGACCCTGCTTGAGGATGATCTTCTCGCAACCGAGCTTCTTGCCGATTCTTCTTAGCGGCACAACGAGGAGCAGCTGCTCTCCCTCCTTCGGCATCTTGCCGAAGCGGTCTTCCAGCCTTTTGCGATAAGCGTCCAGCTGGTCGTCGTCGCTGATGTTGTCGAGCTCGCGATAGAGGAACATTCTTTCTGCCGAACCGGGGACGTAGGTCTCGGGGAAATACATCTCCAGGTCGCTCTCCAGTGCGCAATCCTCCACAAACTCGTCGCCGCTGATCTCCTTACCCTGTGCTATCTCCTCAGCGTATATGTCCTGGAACTCCTCGTTCTTTAGCTCGGTGACAGCCTGATTGAGGATTTTCTGATAAGTCTCGTAGCCGAGATCCTCCATGAATCCGCTTTGTTCGGCACCGAGCAGATTGCCCGCGCCGCGGATGTCGAGGTCCTGCATGGCAAGATTAAATCCGCTGCCGAGTTCGGAGAAATTCTCCAATGCCTCCAGTCGGCGGCGTGCCTCAGGCGTGAGCACCGACTTGGGCGGAGCCAGCAGATAGCAGAACGCCTTGCGGTTGGAGCGTCCCACACGTCCTCGCATCTGATGGAGGTCAGAGAGTCCGAAGCGGTGGGCGTCGTTGATGATGATGGTGTTGGCGTTGGAGATGTCGATGCCGTTCTCCACAATGGACGTGGAGAGGAGCACGTCGTAATCATAATCCATAAAGCCGATGAGGATTTTCTCAAGCTCTTCCGGATTCATCTGACCGTGACCGATGGCCACTCGTGCGTCAGGGACATACTTATGGATGAGCGCGGCTATCTCGGGAAGGTTGGAGATGCGGTCGTTCACGAAGTAGACCTGTCCGTTACGCGACATCTCGAAGTTGATGGCGTCGGCTATTATCTCGTGTCCGTATACGCCCAGTTCGGTCTGGACGGGATAGCGGTTTGGCGGCGGCGTGCGTATGATGCTCATGTCTCGTGCTCCCATCAGCGAGAACTGGAGCGTGCGCGGGATGGGGGTGGCAGACATGGTGAGCGTGTCCACGTTGGTCTTCAGCTTGCGCAGCTTCTCCTTCGTAGCCACGCCGAACTTCTGCTCCTCGTCGATGATGAGCAGTCCGAGGTCGTGCCATTCCACCGACTTGCCTATGAGCTTGTGCGTGCCTATGAGAATGTCAATCTTGCCCTCCTTCAGATCGGCAAGCACCTCGCGGGTCTGCTTGGCGGTGCGGGCACGTGAGAGATAGTCCACGCGGACGGGCATCTCCTTCAGGCGGCTGAGGAATGTCTTGTAATGCTGGAACGCCAGCACCGTGGTGGGCACCAGCACAGCCACCTGCTTGCCGTCCGTGGCAGCCTTGAAGGCGGCGCGTATGGCCACTTCCGTCTTGCCGAATCCCACGTCGCCGCATACGAGGCGGTCCATGGGTCGGTTGCTCTCCATGTCATGCTTTACGTCCTGCGTGGCTTTCGACTGGTCTGGCGTGTCCTCATACAGGAACGAAGCCTCCAGTTCGTGCTGCAGGTAAGAGTCGGCAGAGAACTGGAATCCCTTCTCGTGGCGACGCTTCGAATAGAGCTTGATAAGGTCACGCGCAATGTCCTTGATACGCTTCTTCGTGCGTTCCTTCAGTCGGTCCCACGCACCCGTGCCGAGAGCGCTGAGGCGTGGCGGTTCGCCGGTGTCGGCGCGGCGGTATTTGGATATCTTGTAGAGCGAATGTATTGACACGTCCACGATGTCGCCGTGCTGATAATAGATGCGAATGGCCTCCTGATAGCTGTCGCCGACCGGTACGCGTAAGAGTCCGCCGAACTTGCCGATGCCGAAATCCACGTGTACGATGAAGTCGCCTGGCTCCATTTCCTGCAGTTCCTTCATCGTCAGCGCCATCTTTCCGGTCCGTGCAGCGTCCGACTTGAGGTTGTATTTATGGAAACGGTCGAATATCTGGTGGTCCGTAAAGAAGCACAGACGCAGATCGGCGTCGGCGAATCCCTCGTGCAGAGTGTGGTCAACGGGCGTGAACGTGATGTTGTCAGCTACGGAGAGAGCCTCCGAATTGGGCGATTTTTGATGGCGGGCGTTGCGTACGGAACGCAGTTCGTCGCTCTCGAAAATCTCCTTCAGGCGGCGTGTCTGCTTCTCGCTGTCCGCAAGAATGTAGAGACGATAGCCCTGAAGCAGGAAGTCTTCGAGAGTCTGAGCCAGCAATTCGAAGTTCTTATGGAACAGCGGTTGCGGCGAAATGTTGAATGTGATGGTGGCCTGGGGAGTGCCGGACGGATGTGCTCCCATCTCGACGAAGCGGAAACCGCTGATAGCTTTGCGAAATTCTACGCCGCTGACCAGATTGTTCTCCTTCCGCATTTCGCGCAAAATCTGCTCCTGCTCCATCTCCGTGGCGCCCTCAAGACGTTCCGTAAAGGCTTGCTTGGAGAAGCCGTTGTCATAAATCTGCTCAATGGCAGAGCAGAGATAGAGGCGGTCCTTGATGACAAGCAGGGCGTCTTCGGGCAGCATGGCAGTGAAGGGCTGCTTGTCTGTGGCGGTCTGTGCCAGTTCGGGAACAATCTGAACCGTCTCCTTCGAGTCCTTCGAGAGCTGGTCAGCCACCTCGAACGTGCGGATGGTGTCCACCTCGTCGCCGAAGAAGTCGATGCGGAAGGGCAGTTCGGAGGAGTAAGAATAGACGTCGACGATGCTTCCGCGCATCGCAAACTGTCCCGGTTCGTAAACGTAGTCTACCTCCTCGAAGCCAAGACTGCGCATCTTTCGTCCGAGGTCAGTGAGGTTTACGATGTCGCCTACGCCGATGCTTATGGTGCGCTCGTCGAGGTTTCGCTTCGACACCACAAGCTCGCTGAGGGCTTCAGGACAGGTTACCACATAGAGAAAGCCCGGTTTGTCCTTCCCTTTGCCAGCCGTATGAGCCGCCGAGAGGCGTGAGAGAGTCTCCGTGCGCAGTATTTCGTTGGCTGCATCGCGCTGTCCGTACTTCACGGCACGGCGATAGGATGATGGGAAGAACAGCACGTTGTCCGTACCGAGAATCTGCGTAAGGTCATGATAGAAGTAGCCTGCCTCGTCATTGTCCTGCAGTATGAAGACAGCCGTGAGTGGCTTCTGCGTCCTTTTCTTGTCGTTTTCTGTACGGCTTGCGGCTGCCGCAAAAAACACAGGAGCCGATGAAGCAACCATTCCCTTAAGGAATAAATGCTTCACCGACTCGTCATTTACAGCTTTCAAAAAAGCCCCGCACTGAGGCAGGGCTGAATATATGTTGCTAATCTCTCTTATTTCCATAAGCATTTAAGGATGTCCTCTCGACGTATCTCGAATGTTTTAATGTTTTGCCTTAGGATACTTTCTGAACCATCCGTCCCAACGCAGACGCATAACGCCGAAGAAAGCTTCGGAGAAAATGCCACCGCTCATCTTGCTGACACCTTCGCGACGGTTGACGAACACTACGGGCACCTCCTTAATCTTGTAACCCATCTTGTATGCCGTGAACTTCATCTCAATCTGGAAGCCGTAGCCTTTGAAGCGGATCTGGTCGAGCGGAATAGACTCGAGCACGCAACGGCGATAGCACTTGAAGCCCGCTGTGGTGTCGTGCACCTGGAAACCGGTGACCATGCGCACGTACTTTGAAGCGAAGTAGCTCATCAGTACGCGTCCTATAGGCCAGTTTACGACGTTGACGCCGCTTACGTAGCGCGAACCGATGGCGAGGTCATAGCCTTCGTCATGGCATGCAGCGTAAAGGCGCGGCAGGTCGGCTGGGTCGTGAGAGAAGTCGGCATCCATCTCGAAGATGAAGTCGTAGCCGTGCTCGAGCGCCCACTTGAATCCTGTGATGTAGGCGGTGCCGAGACCCAACTTGCCGCTGCGCTCCACGATGAAGAGGCGGTCGGCAAACTCCGTGTCGATGAGATGATGCACAATCTTGGCTGTTCCGTCGGGGCTTCCGTCGTCGATGACGAGGATGTGGAAGCACTTTTCGAGAGCGAAGATGGCGCGTATGATCTTCTCGATATTTTCCTTTTCGTTATATGTGGGGATGATTATGATGCTGTCGCTTTTGTTCATACTACCTTTATATTTAGTTCTGTTTGGCTTGTCTTTAACTATCTATTCTGCAAATGTACGAATATTATTCTAAAGGCACGCCCGCAAACGAATAAAAAAAAGCTGCTTTATGTAAGTTTTCATAAGTTTTAAAGCTTATGAACTGTGCATAGCGGTGTGGTTTAGGGGTTACTGTTTGGGATTATTGCCGTTTACGATGCTCTCGATGTATCGGCAGACCATCGAAATGCCCTTCTCGTTGTCTCCTCCCTCAGGTATGATGACGTGAGCGAAGCGCTTTGTGGGTTCGATAAACTGCTCGTGCATGGGCTTGAGAACCTTCAGATAACGGTCGACAACCATCTGTACGGTACGTCCGCGTTCGATGATGTCGCGCTGGATGTTTCGGATGAGACGCTCGTCAGAGTCGCAGTCCACGAAGATGCGGAAGTCCATCATGTCGCGCAGACGCTTGTTTAGCAGGGCCATGATGCCCTCCACGATGATGACGGGCTTTGGCTCGACGTGGATGGTGGCTTCCTCACGGTTGCACTTAATATAGGAATATGTGGGCTGTTCGATGGCTTTTCCCTCGCGCAAGTCGTTTATCTGCTTGATGAGAAGCTTCCAGTCGAAAGCGTCAGGATGGTCAAAATTGATGGCATGGCGCTCCTCGTCCGTCATGCCAGTGGTGTCGTTATAGTACGAGTCGAGAGGCACCACGGCTACATGATGAGGCGGAAGAGCCTCCACGATTTTCTTTACAACGGTGGTCTTGCCTGATCCGGTTCCTCCAGCTATACCTATAATTGTGATTTTATTGTTTTCCATATACTTGTTTTTAGTAGAGATTTACGGTGTGAATATACTGTCGAACATCTTCTGATAGAACTCCGCCTTCTTCTCCACAGCCATCGGGTAAGCCCTTGAGCTGCTTGGCATCCTCCACAAACGCAGCTCACGTCCTTCAAAGCAGAACGTGGTATGCTCTCCAACCTTCGGACTCTCCTTAATGGAGAAGCATTCGGCGAGCGTGTCGGTGGCTTTCTGTCCCGTCGTTACGATGTCGGTAAGGCAGGGCAGGCCGCTTACCATCGCCTTAAGGTCAGTAGGCTCCACGACCATGAGGTCCTTGTCCGACGCCGTGTTCTTCATTCGGCGGACGGCAGTGGCGGTGTCGTACATGCCGATGCGCTGACGGGTAAGAAAGCTTTTGATGTCGTCAAGGTGGAACGTCTTGTGCTCTTGGCTGACGAAGCGCATCTTGTCTTGGAAGAAGCAGATGCCGAAGATGCGCCACATGTCGTTGGTGAAGTTGGGATAATAGAAGTGCATTGTCCAGCGTTTCTCCCCAGGCGGGAAGCTGCCGAGCATCAGCAGACGGCATCCTTCGGGAAGGAAAGGCGTGAAAGGATGGCGCTCCACAGGCGGAAGAGTCTGTGTGGCACCATCCTTAAGTTGGTGTTCTGACATCATTACTTCTGCTCCTTTACGAGGTAAACCACAACGGGGAGGTGGTCAGAATATCCGTCCAGCCATACGCCGCCAGCTGTGGTACGCTTCGGAGCACCCTTGTATTTGCCCTCGCTCTGGATAAGATACGGTCTGATGTGAATCTGGTTCTGGAAGAACTTGAGAGACGAATAGTCCTTGCGTCCGTTCTTGTTGATAAGGTTGGGAGAGAGGACAATCTGGTCGAAGAGGTTCCATGTGCCGCTGTAGAAGAGCGTTCCGCGTCCCTCCTTGGTGAGAATGTTATACCAGGGATTATACATGTCGTCCTTGCCCACCTTGTCTACGTCAGGCTTGCATGAGAGAGCCTCGGTCATCGACTTGTTTGTGGGGTCGTCGTTCATGTCGCCCATGACCATCACCTTGCAGTTCTTGTCAGCCTCGATGAGCGAGTCCTTTATCTTCTTCACCTGACGTGCTGCCACTTCGCGATAGTATGGCGAAGAGAAACGGCTGGGCCAGTGGCATACGATGACAGCAACGGGCTCGCCAGCCATTTCGCCCTTCACGGTAAGGAAGCCACGTGTGACGAAGCCGGAGTCCTTTGCTTCCTCGGGCACGTAGGGATAGAGGTGTACGTCCTTTACGCTGAAGTAGCGCGGATTGTAGAGCATGGCGCAGTCGATGCCTCGCTTGTCCGGTCCTTCCACGTGTACATACTTATAGCCGCGCTCCTTGAGCTTGGGCTGAGAGATGAGTGCGTCCAGCACGCGTGAGTTCTCCACCTCCGACATTCCGATTACGGAGCATCCCACGCCCGGCAGCTTGTCCGTTCCGAGATCGGCGAGCGCCTGAGCCATGTTGTGCAGCTTATGGCTGTATTTCAGTCCGTTCCATTTATACGAACCGTTTGGGAGGAAGTCGTAGTCGCGCTTGCCCTCGTCGTGGCAAGTGTCGAAGAGGTTTTCCTGATTGTAGAAACCTACGGCGTAAAGGCTGTACTTCTTCTGTGCGTTTGCTCCTGTTATGGCGCAGAGCAAGAACATAAGGATAAGTAGAAAGTTCTTTTTCATTTTTGTTTGTATTGTTATTTCTTGTTGATTACATATTGTTTCAATCTGCAAATTTCGCTAATAAATCTGATATATGCCATAACTTTTCAGCGGATTTAGCTTAATGTCATATAAATTTCTTGTTTTCTTTTATTAATTTTGCCCCCATAGACCATTCATATTATGAAATACATTCTTGCTACAGACTCATTCAAAGGCAGCCTGTCGTCCACGGAAGTGGAGGCGGAGATAGCCGAAGTGTTAACAGAAAAGGGAGCGGATGTCGTCAGCCTGCCGATGTCGGACGGCGGCGACGGCATGCTGGAGGCTTTCACGAAGGCTTTGGGCGGAACCATAGAGCCGGTGTATGTGCACAATCAGATGATGCGTCGTGTGGACGCCGCCTTCGGTATGACGGCTGACGGCACCGCCATTGTGGAGGTGGCGCAGGCGTGCGGACTGGAGTTAGTGAAGGAAGACGAACGCAATCCGATGCGTGCCACCACATACGGCGTGGGCGAACTGCTCTCAAGAGCCGTCAAGCGCGGTTGCCGCAACTTCATAATCGGGCTTGGAGGCAGCGGCACGAGTGACGCAGGAATTGGTATGCTGAGGGCGCTTGTTGACATCTTTGCGAAGGGAAAGACCTTCGACGACGCCATGAAGACCGAGCTGGGCGAATGCCGCTTCACCTTGGCGTGCGACGTGGACAATCCTCTTTGCGGCGAGAACGGAGCGGCTTGCGTATATGCTCCGCAAAAGGGGGCTACGCCGCAGATGGTGGAGCAGTTGGACAGAAGGGCGAAGCTGTTCGCAGAGAAGTCTGCTCTGCATTATGGCTACGACCGTTCGTGCTGTCCTGGAGCAGGTGCAGCAGGCGGACTCGGCTATGCTTTCATGCAGTATCTTGGCGCTGAGATGCGTTCCGGAGCCGACATGCTGCTCAGTCTTTGCCGCTTTGACGACGTGGCAAAGGACGCCGACATGATAATAACAGGAGAAGGACACGCTGACCGTCAGACGCTGATGGGCAAGCTGCCGCAGAAGGTGTTGCAGCGCGGACTGCAGATTGGCGTGCCTGTCGGACTGGTGGCTGGTAGGGTGGACGCCAAGGAACAGCTGCTGGAAGCTGGTTTCCGATTCGCCGAAAGCGTCACGCCTGACGATATGTCCACAGCCGAAGCGATGAAGAAGGAAGTGGCGCAGGCTAATCTGAGGCGTTGGGCTGATTTTCATCACCGTCACGAACTCTTTAATGATTGAATCGATGTACGATATTTGCATTTCTAACGCTCAATACTCCTCGTTCAGCGCACAACAAAATCTTTGGTGCGAAATTCTTGAGTTTTGAGCAATAACGGATATCTTGTTAATACACAATGGATTATGTCGCTAACAAGAAAAAACTGACGAAATCAGAGGACTTAAAAGGCCACTTTATGATGCTATAGAGCCACTTTTACACTCCAATGCAGCCACTATTGTCATACAATACAGCCACTATTGTGCTCTAAAACAGCCGCAGTCAGGGTGGTAAAGAGGCTCTATCGGATTGTATAGGCTTGTCAGACGCTTCAAAATACGATAAAAACATAATATGAATTCTCTATAATCAATTTTTATTTTGTAACATGTTTTTACTCTAAGTACGATATTTGCATCCCCTTATAAACCTTCTCATACTCCTCCTGCATTTTCCTTACGGAGAAGTGCTGCTCGGCAAAGGTGGCGGCTTTGTCGGCCAAGGCGTTGCGGTCGGCTGTGGGGAGGATGTCGCGGAAGAGGTGGAGATAGGCGCTGACTCTGTTGTTGTCCACCAGCAGGGGCCAGTCCTCGGGGAGCGTGTCGCTCAAGCCAGGACAGCGGTTTGCCACTACGGGAAGACGATTGATGCTGGCTTCCATCGACAGCATGCTCAGCCCCTCAAACTCGGACGGCATGAAGAGATAGTCGAACGACGACATGTAGGAGGAGAGACCGAAGACGGGCTTGAGGATGGAAGTGTTGGCAAGTCCACCCAAACGTTCCTCCACCATCTCCATCATTGAACCGTCGCCGGCTATATGGAAATGATAGCGCTGGTCGTTGGCAAGGGCGCTGATTACGTCGCAGAGCACGGGGATGCCCTTCTGCGGCTCGAAGCGTCCGGCGAAGAGGATGTTCAGCTTGCCGCGGACAAGGCGCGGATAGGTCTGCTGCTCCACCACGCGCACGCCGTTGTGGATGATTGGCGCGTCGGCTCCGAAGCGCTGCTTATACGACTGGCATACCGAATCGGATATGCCGATGTTGGCGTTATGGCGAATATAGTAGGGCTCGATAAGCGAGGCGATGGAAGGCAGACCGCTCCAGAGGCGGGTGTTGTGGATGGTGCGCACGATGCGGGTGTGGCGAAGGAGGCAGGGGAAGATACGCGAGAAGGCGTATATACACATGTCGGGCGTCTCCGTGTGGACGTGGATGACGTCGGGATGCCAGCGCAGCATGATGTAGAGCATGCGCAGGGGGAAGAGTATGGCGGCTATGCGCTGGAAGATGAAGTGGAAATTGACGTCGGGCATTAGGGATCGATGACACACAACGCCGGCTCGCTTCATCTCGCTGATGAACTTATCGGTGTAGAGAGATTTGCCACGCATTATCTCTACGACATGATATTCCATGCCGGGAGTTTCCGACACGGCGATGTTGGCAGCCACACGCTCGGCGCCACCAAGATCGAAATGGGTGATAAGATGGAAAATTCTCATAGGTCTGAATAGTTTTTATATGGTTATAGGAAAGTTGGCTACATGGTCAGAAGATACTCCACCAGCACCGTGCCGTTGTATGCCCACAGCCATACAGTTAGGGCGGCTACGGCGAAGCGCAGCCACGCGTCCTGACGTTGGCGGAGCAGATAAGCTGCGGCGATGGGGATGACGAATGCCCAATGGACTGTCATTATGTATACCTCGTTAAGGCCGAAACCGAAGCCGAGGTGCATAAGCATGTCGAAACCGAACCACGTGGCTACGATGAGGAAGAAGCGTTGGCGGCGTGCCACCCAGGCTCCTGCTATGAGGAGCAGCACAATCAATGCCTCCACCACGTAGCTCAACACCGAGCCGTAGCAGACAAATACGGGGCGTGTCTGCTGGACATCCTCCATGAGATGGTCCTTATGGAACTGTAGCGACTCGCCGAAGAGGTTGTCCACGACGGATCGTATGCGCGATGTGGTCATGTCGCTCCATTCCAGGAGCGGCACGTCCTTGGTGAGTGCCTCGCCGTTCTGCTTCTTGACGAAGGCGTCATGCGTCTTCAGTCGTTCTATGCGGGCAGGGTCTTTCTTTGCCACGGCAGCCTCAATGTGCTTGATGCGCTGCTCCTGCGGCTTGATGATTGCCTCTTGCTGCCATACGAAGACGGCACCGAGCATCAGCGTGGGCACAACGAAAGAAAGGATGTTCTTCCACGAGAAGACTTTCTTGCCGTTCACCATCCATGCCGCCAGAGCTATCTTCACTCCGTTGGTGAGCGTCACGCCGGCTGTAAGGAAGAACAGCAGCGCCTGCTGCAGCCATGTGAAGCGGGTGCCGCGCTGCAGGTGGCGGCCCGTCATGAGGAGGGCGAGGAGCAGCAGGGGCAGCGAAAGTGCGAAGTGGTCGGGCACGATGGTTGCCGTCATCACATGGGCGAAACCGTAGAAGAGGGCTGTGAGCAGAGTGGCATCGCCGAGCTTCACCCCTACGATGTCGCGCAGGATGCGATGTAGCAATACGGCTCCCCATACGTCGGCGACGATGAGAAGCACCGCCATGAGAAAGACGGCGAAGTTGAATTCGGTCTGCGGCATCAGCCAATGGTTTATCCAGTACAGCGGCAGGAGCAGAGCCACGAAGAGCGGATGGCGCAGAGCGTTCCAATGAAGCCTCATGCACGATATGAATATCAGCGAGAAGACGTCATAGCCCGACATGCAGAGATGGTTGTAAAAGACTGACCAGAACCCTACACGTGCGCCGCGTGTGAACGAGTCGTAATGACAATAGATGAGCAGACCGTTCAGTATGGTGAAGACGACGGCGGCTGTTATGGCGAGTGGCCGCTCCTCTTTACGTAGTCCTAACATAATGTATAGATGGATTTATCAGGTGAAATAGAGATAGCGGACGATGAGACTGACGTTCCATATCCACAGATATGCCGCAAGCAGAGCCACGAGGGTCTTCAGCGCGAGTGCCTGACGGCGGCGTCCTGCCATTGCCTTCATAAGGAAAGCCATTGTTATAGGCATTACGTATATCCAGTGTGCGGACATTATATACACCTCGTTGATGCCGAATCCGAGTCCTACGTGCAGCGCCATGTCGAGAGCGAAGTAAGACATTGCCAGCCACATAAACCTTGACCGGCGTCCGCACCAGATGCCAGCGATGAAGAGCAGTACGATGACTGCCTCGATGATGTAGTTGAAGGCGTGACGATAGTTCACTATCATGGGACGCGACTTGAGTACGTCGCCAAGCAGATGGTCTTCGTGCAGCTGTATTCCCTCGCCGAAAAGGTTCTCCACCACCGATTCAGTACGTGATGTGGTGACGTCCGTCCAGCTGAGGAACTCGCCGTTGCTGATGGGTTTGCCGTTCTTGCGGCGGCGTACCGACTTCGGCTTAGCCTTGGCAATGGAGTCGCGTCGGGCAGAGTCGGCAGAGAGCGAGTCGAGCTGATAGGCTGTGAATGATGCTATGCGCACCGAGTCGTCGTGCTGTTTGCGGAGCTTTTCCTCCTCCTGCTTCTTCTGCTTCGCAGCCTTTGCCTTGGCACGTGCAGCTTTTGCCGCCACATCGCGGGGCCAGACGATGTGGTCATAACTCATGCGTGCCGCTCCCCATGTGAGTGCAGCAGGAAGGAGAATGGCGAAGAAAAGATATTTCGGTCGGAATATTCGCTTGCCGTTGACAAAGAGCATTGAGAGATAAATCTTCAGTCCGTTGTTGAGCGATGTGCCTGCGGTAAGGAAGAAGTAGAGCGCAGACTGCCAGATGGTGAGGCTGCGTCGCTTCAGTATCAGCTTGCCTGAGACATAAAGGGCAAGCAGAAGGAGCATCATGGAGATGATGAAATGGTCGGGCACCATCGCCGAAAGCATCACGAAGGAGAAGCCGAAGAAGAATATGGTAAGCAGGGATGAGTCGGTTCGGCTGACTCCGACTACCTCGCGGAAGATGCGATAGAGGAACATTGAGGCATAGAAAGCGCAGAATGTCTGGATGGCGGAGACGATGAATATGGCGCAGTTGATGCCCGTAATACACATCAGTGCCTGATTGATAAGGTATGGCACGTACATGAAGAACGCCAGCAAGGGATGGCGATAGACGTTATATCCTGCTGTCCAGTCAGACACCACGCTGTACGTGATGGGGTCGAAGCCGGATATGTGGAACTTCGATATGAAGAGATGCCAGTAATGTCGGGTCTGCGGTGTGAACACGTCGTAATACTTGCACACCACTAAAGCATCAAGAACAAGGAACACTATGAGGAGGAAAGACGCGAGACATCGTTCCTCACGCTTTATGCGGAAGAGCGAACGGAAGACGCCGGAGAGCGAACGAAATATTTCTGATAATTTATTGTTTGCTGGCATGTGTATTAAGATGGTGTTAATGATAAGGAAAAAAGGGGTTGGGCGAATGGTTACGCCGTTATCTCTTCAGGAAGAACCTTACGAGAAGGAAGTTTACGGGGACGCAGATGCTGAACATCGGGATGGGTGCCCACTTCTCGTTGACGCCAACCCAGATGAAGAAGTTGAGCGTTGCGAGCTGCAACACGTAGTTGACGACGTGCGATAGGGCGAATCCTGCGCCTCGCTTAGCCGATGCCTTCACGCGGAACGTGAAGCGGGTGGACGCCCAGAAATTAAAGAAGAAGCTTATGATGTAGCCTATTGTCAACGCCACGCTTGGCGAGAGCCAGTGGAGCAGCACCCAATAGATGGCATATTGAAGAAGGGTGGCTGCAACACCGACTAAGCCAAAGCGTACCACCTCGCCGAGGCGTTCGCGTTGCTGGGGTGTCAGTATATCGTTATGAGTCATGCGGAGAAAGTATGATGGGTTGGGGTTGTCCTTGTTTGGCGGGCATCAGAATATGCGATAGTAGCTCTCGTCTGCGAAGGCAAGCATCTGCTTGTCGCCGTTGCTGTCGCCGAAAGCAACGAAATGATAGTTCTCGCGGTCGGGATAGAGTCGGCGTATGCAATGCACCTTCTCTGCTCCGTAGCAGTTGTATGTAAGGAAACGTCCGGTTATCACTCCGTCCTTTACCTCCGGAATAGTGCCGAGAACGTGGAAGTTAGACTTGCTGTCGCGCTGGATATGGGTGAAGAAGGGGCTAACCCAGTTGACCAAACTGGCGCTGACGATGACGATATCCTCGTTGTCGCGGAAGAGCCGGTTGAGCAAGTCGGTGGCTTTAGGGCGCATTAAGTTGAAGTTTTCTGTTGCAAAACGCTTGCAGAGATTGTCAAAGACATCAATGTTCATCCCGCGGAAGAACCACGAGAAGACTTTCTGCTTAGTCTTGCCGTTATCATAGAGTTTTAGCTTCATCGCGATAATCATCGGGGAATGAAGAAAAAATCCGAGCAGAAAGCGCCACGTTCCACACGCAAATCGTATGAAATGGAGTAATGTGTCGGCGGAAGTAACTGTTCCGTCGAAATCAAATAAATAAACCTTCTTGCTCATAAATATATACCATTCTTTTACGTTGACAAAGGTACGTTAAAATAATGATATAAGAACTAATATGGACTAATAAAATTGGTATAGACGGGAATTTAATGGTTTGAATTTATACTTGCGGACAGTAATTGTGTGATAAAAAGAAAATAGCGGAGGTTTACGCCCCCGCTATTATGTTGAGTGAATAACTCTTTAGAAGTAATAAGCCAAGCCTACCTGCCATGCATTGGCCTTGCCGCTGTTGCCGAGCATCTCCTGGAGAGCTGTGCCAGCTGCGTCTGAAACGGTAACGTCGCCGGTCTTGCCGCAAGCGATGTTATAGTTGGCAGACACCTGGAGGTGGCTGAGGACGGTGAAGCCAAGACCTACGTTAACGCTGAAGTTGGAAGACTTGAGCTTCCATTCTGCTGCGTCCTGGAAGATTGACTTGTTCTTGTCGCCTACGTTGAAGCCGAACTGAGGACCTGCGAAAAAGAAGACGTTGGCTACGCTACCGAGACCTACGCCATAGCGTAAGTTGATAGGAATGTTGATGGCTTGTGTCTTCAGTCTTGCTGATGTGATGTCTTTGTCGTCGCCGTCGCCCTTGATCTTTGCCTCGCGCTGGTCATAGAGTGCAGAAGCGTCAATGCCGAGTCCTACGATGGGAAGAGTGAACTTCACGGTCGGACCGATGAAGAAGCCTGCCTGGTTCTCTGTGTCGAGGAGCTTGTCCTTGTCAAGGCTCATGCTTGTTACGTTAAGACCACCCTTGATACCGAACTGCACCTGTGCCTGAGCGTTGTTGGCGCCGAACATCATCGAAAGGGCAACGATTGCTGCTGTAAATAATTTCTTCATACCTTTTTTGTTGTTAGTTAATAAATATAACTTAATGGCAAATGTAGGAGCTGCTGGCTCCTACGCCTTGCTTTAATGTCTCTGTCTGCGGACCGTCACGCGTGCTGAGCCTGATGACGATGAAGAAGATGATGCGGGACGCTGTTTCTTCACCTTTGTTCTCTTAGTGGTGGTTCCACCGGCGCGGCGGTTCTTCTTCTTCAATGCCTTGGCTGCCTTCTTGTCCACGGCTGCGATGCTGTCAAGCGAGTCCTTCGGTTCGGGCTTGCCCCATACGTTCTGTTCGAACGCCTGCAGCTCGCCCTCGATGCGCTTCTGCTCCTTCTTCATGGCAGAATCCGTGGGACAATACTGTGCGAGCGTCTTGCCCAGCATGTTCGTGGTCTTGTATATCTTGCCCTTGTACATGTTCTTCGTGAAGAAGTCGTCCATGGACATAGTGGCGGCATTGTTGAGATTGGAGGTCATAATGGTCTGCTTGGTGAGGAACGGAGCCAGATCGTCGTACTTCACCCAGAAGAGCGGATAGCTTGTGGCGGCATCACCGAAGTCGTCCTCACGCTTCAGAATTGGGCACAGAGCCAACACCTTCGTGTGGAAAGCCGAGTTGCGGTCGTCGTAGTAAGCCGACTCCTTCACGTAGTATGCCATCACCTCGCGCGACGGGATGTCGCTGTCGTCGATGCGGATGCCACGGTCGGTGCGCTCATAGAAGATGTGATAGTTGTCGAGGAGCGACTTGAGGTTCACCTTCGAGGCATCGTCAAACACCTCGTTGCCGTCCAGACGATACTCATAAGCCGTAATGGCGCGGCGCATCACCAGCTTGAAGATGTAGGTGAAGAGGTTCATCTGCGAGCCTACCGGCTCCACGGGATAGTAGAGTCCGGCGTTGGCGTCCTCGGTGAGGTTTATCTCACGGTAGATATCGCGGCGCCACGTCACGTCCTCGTCCATCGCTTTCTGCGTGGGGAAGGATATCTGGGCGCGTACGCTCAGACCCTGGTCGCTCTGCTGCTTCTGCTGTGCCTGCTCACGACGGCGTGCCGCCGGCTGGGCTGTCGCCATCTCCGAAGCGAAGAAGGCTGCAAGCAGTATCATTATTACTTTCTTCATTTTTCAGTATTTGGTTGTGCTGTATTTTATATGTTTGCTTTATTGTCACAGGCTCGTAATGTCCTTACTTGACTATCACCTCCATCGATCCGTTCAGCTTTCTTGCGATGCCGTCAGGGCCCACTGCCGTGATGCGCGAGATGTAGAAGCGCTTGCCACGCGACAGCTTGCGGAAGGTTTCGCGCTGACGTTCTGAGAAGGAAGCGCCTGCTGACGCCATCGGAACGGCGTTACCCATATTGTCGAAGAACACGGTCTCGAAGCCTGTTACCTTGAATTCGATGTCAAGGATGCCGTCGTCGATGGCTGCCTTGATGCCGTGAGCGCCCATAAGCGAAGCCTTTGCCAGTCCGCCGCCACGGAAGCGGTCGGTGCCTATGCTGAGGTAAGCAGCCGGATCTGGCAACTTACGTACGTGGAACGTGAACTTGCCCATCTGACGTGACTTGCCGTTGTCGTTGCTTGCCACGCTGATAGTGACGTCGCTGCCTACGGCTGAAGGACGTGCTATGTAGCGTCCCATGCCGATGCTGCGGAACGAACCGCCCGACATCGAAGCCGATACGGCGCTGAGAGGCACGCCAGGAATGCTGACGCTGATGGGGTTGTCATATCCTGCGTAGAGCACGTTCATGAGGTCTGCCGAAACGGTGGCGCTCGGTGCCACTACGGTGTATTTCTGTGTGAAGTCACGACGGATGACGTTTCCGCTGCCGTCACGCATGGTGATGTAGCCTCCGAAGGAATGCTCGCCCACCGCTCCAGCCGTGAAGCGATAGAGTCCGTTGCTGATGCGCTGTCCGCCGACGTAGATTTCGGGCTGCTGTGTGGTGTCTACGGCTGCCATGACAATCTGTGCCGAGAACTGGTCGCCGCTTATGACGGTCTTCGATTCGGGGATGACGAAGGCGCTGAGCTTGTTGACGCGGATGTCCTTCATGTCGATGTTGGCAACAAGAGTGTGGAGCACTTCGCCTTCAGCGTAGCGCACGTCGCTCTGAAGCTTTGAGAGAAGCGTCACGGCACCAGCCACCGGCATGTCCTCAAACATGTATTCCTGCCAGTTCTTGCCCATCGTATGAGCGTTCTTCGGCAGCTTGGTGGTAAGGTTGCTCTCTATGATGGAGCGCTGATGCGGGTCAGTCACCATGCTTAGGATGCGCTGACGGAAAGAGTTGATGGCGTTGTAAAGACGCTTGCCCTGACCTGTTCCGGGAGCGAGCATCACGTGGCTTGCCGCCTCAAGGTTGTCCTTGTTCTTTATGTCGTAGATGTTGCCGTCCTTGCCGTCCGCCTCAATGACTATCTGCTCCTTGAGGCTCTGTGCGAAGTTGTAGAGCGAATCGCTCATGCGCTTCACCGCCGTGGCCTTCTCAAACCACTCCTTCACCTTCTGCGGATTGGCCTTCATCTGCTCCGCGAAGTTGCCATAGAGCACCTCGTTCTCCTTGGAAGAGTTTGCAGTGGTGCGGTTGAGGCTTTCCTCCACAATGGAGAATCCGTTGAGCACCTCTGACGAGATGTTCAACGCCAGCATAGCCATGAGCACCACATACATGAGGTTGATCATCTTCTGGCGGGGTGATATGGTTCTCTTCTTTATTGCCATATTCTTTGTCTGCTCCTTTTTCTTTACTTCTGATTGAGGTTCATGTTCACAGTCATGGCTTCAATCATGCGGGCGTATATAGAGTTGAGCTGTTCAATCTGCTGTGCCATGTGGCGGCTCTGCTCGTTAATCTGGTCGATAGTGCCAATCTGCTGGCTGGCTCCCTTAAGCTGCATCTCGTAAACCTTGCAGATGCCGGTAAGCGTACGGTTGAGATTCTCCATCTCCTCGCTGTCGCGTGTGAGGCGGACGCTCTGCTCCGATACCTTCTGAAGGGTTTCGGTGAGGTTCTTGAGCTGCTCCAAGTAGCTTGCCTGGGCGTCTGCCAGCTGCACAGCCACCTCACGGTTGGCGGCAAAGTCGGCTGCTGCGGCTGCCACGTTCACGGCTGCTGCGTCCTGACCGGCTGCTACGCCAGAGCCTACTGTGCCCTGAACAGCTGCGCCACCCTGGAATACGCCACCCTGCACGGCCTCGCCAGATGACACGGCTCCACCGATGATGATGGTTCCGCCACCACCTACGGCAGCACCCACGTGGGCTGCTGCCTCAGCGGGCGACTCTCCGTTTCTGCCAGCCTCGTAAGCTGCCTCCACTTCTGCCTCCTCATTGTCTATCTCCTCGTCGTCGATATGAGTGGGGAGTTCCTTGCCGTCCTGCGTCTTGTCGAACGGACGGTCGAAGGCTGAAAGGAAGAACACAAACACCTCAGTGCCCATACCTGCGAAAAGCATGATGTTGGCTCCCGGAAGGTGAGTCAGCTTGAAGAGCGTACCGAGGATAACGACAGAGGCGCCCCAGCTATACGCATAGTTGAGGAAGGTCTGTCCGGGGACACTGTCCATCCATTTCTGGAGATGGTAGACTATGTTGAATTTGCTATATACTGTCATGATCTTTGGTGTTTAGAGTTTATTTAGGATTTTTTTACTTCTTCTTGCTCTTGTGCTTACCCTTCACGCTGGACGTGCTGGCAAGACTGCGTACGCAGCGGAAGCCGATGTAGCAGCGGGGCTGGTTCTGATATTCCCATGTTCGCCATGCCGCACGGATGAACGACTCGGGGTCTTTCCACGATCCTCCGCGCACGCTCTTCTTCTTCAGACGGTAGGGGTCTTCCTTGGCTGCGTTATAGGAGAGCGTCGGGTTGAGGTCGTTCATCGCCTCCACTCCGGCTTCGGTGAATACGGTGCTGGTCCACTCTGCCACGTTACCAGCCATATCGAAGAGTCCGTTAGAGTTGGCGTTATATATGCCCACCTTCGACGTGATGAGGTTGCCGTCCTTGGTGTAGTTGCCACGGTCGGGCTTGAAGTTGGCGAAGAAGCATCCGTCGCCGCTCTTCACGCTCTTGTCTTCCCACGGAAACTCGTTGCCGCCCTTTCCGCGTGCAGCATACTCCCATTCCGCCTCAGTCGGCAGACGATAACGCTGCACGAAGCGTGCCTCGGGGCCAAGGCCCTTGAGCAGGTAGTCGGTGCGCCATGCGCAGAAGGCATTGGCTTGCTCCCATGTCACGCCCACGACGGGATAGTCGTTATAGGCGGGATTAGAGAAGTAGTTGCGCAGGTATGTCTCGTTCTCGGCGTTCTGGAAATCGTTCACCCAGCACGTCGTATCAGGATATACATTTACTATATATGTGTTGAGGAAGTCCCACGGGCCGGAGAGCTGACGGTTGACTGTCTCGCGTACGATGCGTCCCTCGTCGTCGATGTAAGCCGTGTCCTTCGAAATCATCACCACCTCGTCGGGATTTACCGTTACGTCGGTGTTGAGATTGCGCTCCTCGGGATTGAGTCGGTTGCGGCGCAAAGCAGCAGCCGTATAGTCATACACCTCATAGCGATAGTTGAGCTGACGATAGTCGAGCATCTTCTCTCCGGTGATGGGGTTGCGTGTGTATACGCTTTCGATGGCACGCTGCTCGTCCTCGTTGGGCTTGCGGGGCAACGGCTTCTTCCAGTTGAGGTGCGGCGTGACGGGGTCGCCGTTCTTGTCCTCGGTTATCATGTATGTCTCGTCGCCGCCATACTGCGGGTCAGCGAGTCGTGTGCGGATGATGCTGTCACGCACCCACATGACGAACTGCTTGTATTTGGAGTTGGTCACCTCTGTCTCGTCCATCCAGAATCCGTCCACAGAGACGTCCTTCACGGGTGTCTGCTTTCCCCAGAGCGAGTCCTGCTTCTCAAGTCCCATGCGCAGGTAGCCTCTTGCGACCTTCACCATGCCGTAGGGAGCCGGTTCGGCGAAGGAACGTCCGCCCACGCCGACCACTTCGCCGCCGCGTCCTGCCGACGAGGAGGCTTTGCTGCCGAAGCAGCCAGTCAGTATCATGGAGAATGCCACGACACAAAGTAGGAGTATGCTTTTTCTTGTTTTCATCTATGTTTTATCTGATTTTCTTTCTTAGTATTATTGCCTGTATGTCAGTCTTTTATAGTATGCGTACACTCTTGTGGAGGTTTCGTCCCTTCTTCTGAAGGTTGAGGTCCATCTGGTAGCCGATGAAGAGTTCGTGGCTGCCGTTGCCGGGATTGATGGCGGAGGTATACATCTCGTAGGAATAGCCCATTACGATGCCGTGTACGTTTCCTCCGACGAGCACCGTCACGGAGTTGGTGGGCGAATATCCTGCTCCCACGTACATCATCTTCTTCTCATGCGTATAGACGAGGCGCGTGGTGATGTCGCCGCGATACGCCACTCCGTCGGTGCGCACAAGGAAGGACGGCTTTATTGTAAGAAACGGACTTCTCAGCTTTATATTGCATCCGCCGGTCAAATAATAGGTGGCGTCCACCTTCAGCTCGTTGGTCTCGCCGAGACGGACGAGGGGGGAATTGATGTGCTGTGCGGAGATGCCGGCATACCAGTTGCGGTGGGTGTAATAGAGTCCGACGGCGAGGTCGAGCGCGTTGCCGTCCACCTTTGACGAGGTGAACGCCGGGTCGCTGGAGTCCTCGAGGTCGAGCTTCGATCCGTCAAAGCTCTCGCTGAGCATTCCTGCCGAGACGCCGGTGGAGAGCTGTCCGCCGAATAGCTTCATCTTGACGGCGTACTGCAGGGCGAGTCGCTGGTGCGTGAACAGACCAATCTTGTCGTTCATAAACTGGAGTCCGGCTCCGTGCGTGGTCTTGAGGAACATAAAGGGCATGTCGGCGCCCGCATACATGGTCTGCGGGTTATGCTTGAATCCGGCAAGGTCGATGGCATAAGCTGCCGAGACGTTCAGCTTGGGCTGTTTACCTACGGACGCAGCATTAAACGACGGTTCCATGTCGAAGTAGTGACTGAAGGACACGTCGTACTGCGCATGACTCAAAAGCGAGACAAGCGTAAGCCCGAATATTATAATTATCTTGCGTTTAAACACGTATGTATAACGCTTATGTAATATAATTATTGTGTAAAAGCAGAAAAAAATAAGACATGCAGACATGATTTTTAGACATGAAGACAAGAAGACATGATTTTTTTTGACTGTATGCTATGGGACAAACTTAGGAGGCTATGGCGTCTCGCCGTAGCCACGCACCCACGTACAGCAAGATATTGCTTATTCCGCTACGAAACCGTTTTTTGAGCGTTCGTAGCGAAATAAACACCGTTTTCCTTCGCTGTTTTGTGATTTTCTTGTAAATTTGCGATGTAAACAACAAGAAGAATTATGTGTGATATAATTGGTAGGAAAAGGGAGATAGCTGAATTGAGGCGTTACTACGAGAGTGGTAGGGCTGAGTTTGTTGCCGTATATGGTCGCCGTCGTGTCGGTAAGACATTCCTGATAGATGAGGTGTTTCATGACAACATGGTGTTTCATCATACCGGATTGTCGCCTTATGACCGGCGCCGTAAGATAACCCTTAGAGACCAATTACAGAATTTCTACTTCTCTCTTCTTCGCCAAGGCATGGAAGACATAGCTCAACCAAAGTCGTGGATGGAGGCTTTCTTCTTGCTTGAGCGTTTCCTGGAAACATGCGACAACGGAGCACGTCAAGTGGTTTTCATAGATGAATTGCCGTGGATGGATACTGCTCGTTCCGGTTTTCTTACGGCATTGGAAGCTTTCTGGAACGGTTGGGGCAACATGCGCCATAATCTGTTGCTAATAGTTTGCGGTTCGGCTACCTCTTGGATGCTCGATAATCTTATCAGCAATAAGGGTGGGCTGTACGGACGCCTGACTGGAGAAATCAAGCTGTCGCCGTTTACATTGAAGGAATGCGAAGATTTTTATCTTAGCCGTGGCATAAAGATGTCTCGTTATAACACCACGCAGGCATATATGATCATGGGCGGAATACCTTTCTACATGAATTTCTTCAATCCTTCATACAGTTTGGCGCAGAACATTGATGCTCTGTTCTTTGCTCGTAATGCCAAGTTGGGGGATGAGTTTGAGCGACTCTTCAATTCTGTCTTCGACAATGCTGAAGACTGCATGCGTATTGTTCGCTTGTTAGGCTCCCGGCATTCCGGATTTACTCGTAAGGAGATAGCCGAAAAGACCGGACTTAACCCTAATGGTGACTTCTCTAAAATGTTGAAGGCTCTGATTGGTAGCGATTTCGTTGTGAAGTACGTGCCGTTCGGAATGTCCAAGCGCGAAGAACACTATAAGTTGATTGACTCGTTCTGTTGGTTCTGGCTTCATTTCAAGGAAGGGAAGAAGATAGGGCAGGAGGATTATTGGCAGCGACATCTCAAGGAGAGCGACGTCGCCTCATGGCGTGGCATAGCCTTTGAGGAGGTGTGCCTGCAACATATTGCCCAAATCAAGTATTCTCTTAATATTGCTGGCGTTTCATCCCAACAATCTGCTTGGGTGGTGAAAGGTGGCGAAGAAACGGAGGGTATGCAGATAGACCTTCTCATAGAACGTGCCGATGACGTGGTGAATGTATGCGAGATGAAGTTCTACAGATCGCCTTTCGTGCTTACTAAGCAGTATGCACAAGTGCTGAGTGCCCGCATGCAGACAATGGAGAAGAAATTCCCTGCATTGACATTCCACTTGACTTATATAGGCTGTACGGAACTTGTAAGAAATGAATATTCAGACATGTTCACGGCTTCACTTACTCTGGATGACTTGTTTGTCTGACAAGAAGCCATGATTTTTGTTGACTGTGGGCTTTGGGACAAACTTATGAGGCTATGGCGGGACGCCATAGCCTCATAGGTTTGCCTTGACAGCTTGTGAATTGCAGTTTATTTAGTTGAGAGTTGAGAATGGAGAGTTGAGAGTTATGATATGTATGATAGTTAATATATTGATTATTATACACTTAATAAGGTAATCATCGCTCGGCTTTGCCGCTTGCCTTAGCAAGAACTCTCAAAT
>ENA-OWPL01000152-OWPL01000152.1-human-gut-metagenome-genome-assembly--contig:-NODE-152-length-52815-cov-4.320091_pt1 | contig 52815 bp, 46 predicted proteins | sample MGYA00248263_ERZ651844 | MGnify/ENA primary metagenome ERZ651844 (study PRJEB26924, sample SAMEA4378256) | human gut metagenome | biome: human gut; feature: human-associated habitat; material: faeces...
AACAATGCCTCAACCGATGAGGGAGCATCAATGCTGAAGGGGCATCCTGAAGTAAATGCTTCCGTAGACTGGGGAAGAAAACCAACCATTGAGCCCTCTAAATTGCAGTTGGGTAGAAACAGTTAGGTTTTCAGTAACGGCGAAGGTGCAGTGCTCGCCATTTCTGTGGTGACTCGGAAAGCCTTCGGAAGCATCAAGGTGTTTTTCGACTGCTTTCTCGTTTTGTCGGCCACCGTTTTGGGCTTTTTCGTTTTGAATGAAGTTGTCGGCATCCGCGAAGGCACACTGATTTCGGCCGTTTTGGTCGGCAGTCTTGTCAAAGGGATTTCGAAGCTTTTTCCTGAAAAAAAGAAAAACTGAGCGAATGCGCACTTTTGTGTAAGCGAGAAGAGCGCTTTGCGCTTAAAATTAAGCGGCTACAGTGCGGTTCATTCCACGGGCTTGGATGCGACTTCAAGCTCGCGATCACCGTGCGTCGATTTTCATTTTCCTTGACGGAGACAATCGGACATGCCCGATATCATGCAGACCTCCATCAAGAGCCTTCCTCTGGTCTACCGCGGCAAAGTGCGTGAGTGCTATGCCGTCGGCGAAGACAAGCTCTTGATGATCGCCACCGACCGCATCAGCGCCTTTGACGTCATCCTTTCCGTACCGATTCCCAAGAAGGGCAAGGTGCTCACGGCTTTGACCAACTTCTGGTTTGAAAAACTCGCCGAAGGCATGCCCACGCAGCTCACCGGCATCGATCCCGAAACGGTCGTCGCCGAAGACGAGCGCGAACAGGTCCGCGGTCGTGCCATGGTCGTCAAGCGCTTAAAGCCCATCCTCATCGAATGCGTTGCCCGTGGCTACATCATCGGCGGCGGCTGGAAGGATTACCAGGCCACCGGCTGCGTGTGCGGCATCAAACTGCCCGAAGGTCTCAAGCAAGCCGAAAAGCTGCCCGAACCGATCTTCACGCCGGCAGCCAAAGCCGAGGTGGGCACTCACGACGAAAACATCAGCTTTGAAAAGGTCGTCGAGCTCTACGGCGAATCGATTGCCACGCAGTTGCGCGACCTCACGATCTCGCTCTACAAGAAGGCCGCCGACTTCGCCGCCACGAAGGGCATCATCATTGCCGACACGAAGTTTGAATTCGGTCTGGACGAAAACGGTCAGGTGTGCCTCATGGACGAAGTCCTCACGCCCGACAGCTCGCGCTTCTGGCCGGCCGAAAGCTACGAAGTCGGCATGTCGCCCCCCTCTTACGACAAGCAGTTCATCCGCGACTGGCTTGAAACTCAGACGTGGGACAAGACGCCGCCCGCTCCGGTGCCGCCCGCTGAAATCATCGAAAAGACGGCTGCCAAGTACCGCGAAGCGCTGGTGAAGCTCTCCGGTAAAGATGTTGAATAATTTCGATATCTGGATTTTTTAACCGTCTTTGATCGTGCGCCCGGGCTTGCCAAAGCCTGAGCGCACCTTTGCTTTATTGATCTCGAAAGAATTTTTGTCATGACTGAAAACACTGCGCAAAAGCCCGTTGTGGGCATCGTGATGGGCTCGGACTCCGACTGGGCCGTGATGCAGAATGCCGCTCTTGTTCTCAAGGACATGGGCGTTGCCTATGAAGCCCGCGTCGTGAGTGCCCACCGCATGCCCGACGAGATGTTCGAATACGCAGAAACCGCCAAGGAACGCGGCATCAAGTGCATCATCGCCGGTGCGGGCGGAGCTGCTCACCTTCCGGGCATGATTGCCGCCAAGTGTGTCGTTCCCGTTCTGGGCGTTCCCGTTCCTTCCAAGTACCTGCGCGGCGAAGACAGCCTTCTTTCGATCGTTCAGATGCCCAAGGGCGTTCCCGTGGCGACATTTGCAATCGGTGAAGCCGGCGCTGCCAATGCCGCGCTCTACGCCGTAAGCATCCTTGCGGTCACCGATGAGGCGCTTTACGCCAAGCTGCAGGCCTTCCGTAAGGCGCAGAACGAAAAAGCCCGCAACATGACTTTGCCCGCTCTCTAATCAAACACTTTCCACTGCCATCGTTTGTATGCAAGCCAATTTCCCTCTTCCCCCCGGCTCCGTTCTCGGTCTTCTCGGCGGCGGCCAGCTCGGCCGCATGTTTGCGCAAGCCGCCGCAAGCATGGGCTACAAAGTCAAAGTGCTCGAAAAGGGCGAATGCCCCGCTTCGGAGGTGAGTGCCTATCACATTGACGCCGCCTACACCGACAAGAAGGCCATCGAAGAGCTGCGTCAAACGACGGCGGCCGTCACCACCGAGTTTGAAAACGTGCCCGCCGAAGTGCTGAGCGCCTTGGCAGCCGACGGCGCCTGCGTCACGGCTCCGGCCTCGCACGCCGTGGCAATCGCCCAGGATCGCATTGATGAAAAGACCTTCTTGCAAAGCGTTGCGGGCGTCCCCGTGGCCCCCCACGCCGCACTGTTGTCGGCCGACGATGCGGACTCCCTGGACGCATCGCTTTTCCCGGCAATTCTGAAGACCGCCCGCATGGGCTACGACGGCAAAGGCCAGAGAAGCGTCAACAACATCGCCGAAACCAAGGCCGCCTTTGCCGAACTCGGCAACCGCGTGTGCATCCTCGAAAAGAAGCTTTCGCTTGCAAAAGAAGTCTCGGTGATCGTCGTGCGTTCGCTCACCGGTGAGACCGTCACGTTCCCTTTGTTTGAAAACGTGCACCGCAACGGCATTCTCGCCACTACCGTTTTCCCGGCCCGAGTAACCGACGAGGTGAGCCAAAAGGTGCGCGACTACGCCGCCCGTATTGCCGAAACGCTTCAGTACAAGGGCGTTTTGTGCATTGAATTCTTCGTCCTCACCGACGGTTCGGTTTCGGCAAACGAAATGGCTCCGCGTCCGCACAATTCCGGTCACGTCACGATCGAAGCGGCCGTCACCAGCCAGTTCGAGCAGCAGGTGCGCGCCATGGCCGGTCTGCCCTTGGGCGACACGTCGGCGCTGTGCCACGGTGTGATGCTCAACCTGCTGGGCGACCTGTGGTTTGACGAAAGCGACAATCACCGCGAACCCAACTGGGCAGAACTTCTCAAAATCGAAGGCGTCAAGCTGCATCTCTACGGCAAGGCCGAAGCTCGCCGCGCCCGCAAGATGGGCCACGTAACGGTGCTCGGTGCCACACAGGATGAAGCACTTTCGCGCGCCAAGCGTGCCGCTTCGGTTCTGGGTCTTCCCGAACCTCTGTAACGGAGAAGACGCGAAATGGCCACGGAAACCACGCTTTCTGACAAAACGCTGCAAGACATCGAAAAAGCGGCGCAGGTGCTTGCTGCGGGAGGTCTCGTTGCCGTCCCGACGGAAACCGTCTACGGACTGGCGGCAGACGCCGACAACCCGACGGCCGTGCGCAGCACCTTTACGGCCAAAGGCCGCCCTGCCGATCATCCTTTGATTGTGCACGTGACGGGCTTTGAAGCACTGTCGGCCTGGGTCTCGCAAATTCCCGAGTGCACCAAGACGCTCACGGATGCATTCTGGCCGGGACCTCTTACGCTGGTCTTCAAAAAGAGCGATCGTGTCAACGACGCCGTCACCGGCGGTCAGGACACCGTGGCCATCCGCTGCCCTTCTCACCCGGTGATGCGTGCGCTTTTGAAGCGCTTTGCCGGCACCACACACAAGGCCGTGACGGCGCCTTCGGCCAACACGTTCGGCCGCATTTCTCCGACCAACGCCAAGCACGTGGCCGATGATCTGGGCGTTAAGCCCGCAGGCAAGCTCGATATGATCCTCGACGGCGGCGAATGCGAAGTCGGCGTGGAGTCGACCATTGTGAACCTCACCTCGGAAAGGCCCACCATTTTGCGTCACGGCGCCGTGACCGCCGCCATGCTCTCCGAAAAGCTCGGTTTTGAGGTGCTTGATGCCGGAGACAACGCACCGCGCGTTTCCGGGCGACTCAAGAGTCACTATGCGCCGCAGACAAAGCTGCAAATCGTGCCCGCGGAAGAACTGGAAGCGCACCTCGAAGACATTGCTCTCGAAGAAACCGCCTTTTTGATGTGCGGCCAAAGCGAACTTGCGCAGAAAGTGCAGACCAAGGCTCGCCGCTGCATCGTGGCGCCCGGTGATGTCGCCGGTTACGCACACGTTCTCTATGCAGCCATGCACGATCTGGACGCATGCGGCGCCAAGAAAATCCTGGTGCAGGCTCCGCCCTCGGATCCTGCATGGGCTGCCGTCAATGACCGTCTCGGCCGCGCCGCAGCCGACAAGACCAAACCGTAACCCGTCATGCCTGCGGCACGCGATCCGATCGGCGTTCTCGACTCCGGCTTGGGCGGGCTTTCCGTTCTGAAAGCGCTGCGTGAGGAACTGCCCAACGAGCAGTTCCTCTACTGCGCCGACTGTGCCCACACGCCTTGGGGCGACAAACCCGAAAGTTTCATCGTGGAGCGCACGCGTGCCATCGTGCATTTTCTTTTACGAAAGCAGGCCAAGGCAGTGGTGCTGGCGTGCAACACGGCAACGGCCGCAGCCGCCGACATTTTGCGCAAGGAGTTATCGATTCCGATCATCGGAATCGAACCGGCGGTCAAGCCTGCCGCCGCTCAAACCCGAACCGGCGTCATAGGCGTCATCGCCACCCGCAGAACCACGGAAAGCGCGCGCTATCTGTCACTCTTAAGGCGCTTTGCGGGCAACGTCAAAGTGGTGACCGTAGCCGCTCCCGGATTGATGGAGTGCGTGGAGCGCGGAGACTTCAACAGCGAAACCACGCGAAAACTTCTTCTCAAATATCTGACCCCCATCAAAGATGCAGGTGCGGACAAACTCGTGCTTGGCTGTACGCACTACCCGTTTCTTTCCGAAGCAATCTCGGAAATCATGGGGCCCGAAGTGGAACTGTTGGAACCGGGCAAACCCGTTGCACGTGTCGTACGCATGCGACTTCAAAAAGCCGGTCTGTTAAACCCGTCTTCCAGCGACATTTTCCGTTGCACCTACTTTGTTGCCGGTGCCGAAAAACACCTTCCAACACTTAAGCTTTTGGTTCCCAACCAAAAACGGGATGCGGCTTATCGTCCAAACATCTTCGAACTTCCTGCCTGATCTCACTTCACCGCTCTCTCATTTCCCAAAAAGAGCGTAATTTTCCCCATTTCGCTATTACATTAAAAAATAGCGGCCGTCAGAGCCGATCTTTTACGCCTTTTCGATCTTCCTCAGCCATAAAAAAGATCATTTGATGATCCTTTTCTTTCTCGCCTAACATATTGATTTCAAAGCTAATATCGTTTTTCAAAAAACGAAAATTTACCTCATTGCAATTTTGTTGACTTTGATTTTCATCAATATTTTCAGGGCGGGAGCATCCACCCTCACTGCTATATTCGACTTAACTCTTAATGGATAAACCTTATGTCCGTCGACCAACTCACCGTCCAGCAACTCAAGATTTTCTTGGCTGTATACAAGCACAAGAGCGCGAGCTTGGCCGCCGCGGAGCTCGGTGTCACGAACTCGACTGTCAGTCGGGCTCTGGCTGCCGCACGTTCAGTTTTTGACGACGTTTTATTTGTTCGCACGGCCAATGGTTTTGTGCCGACAAATAAGGCACACGAACTTGCCTCTCCGACGAGCGACATTGTTTCCATCCTGCGGAAAATTGACACGCGTTACACGCGCTTTTTACCGGCGACTTGCACGGGAAGTATCGAAATTCGCGCTTACGACGAATTCAATTACGCCGTACAGCGAGTCATTCAAACCCGCATTCAGCCGTTGGCTCCGCGCATGCATTTTCATGTAAGCGCGCTTACTTACGATTGCGTCAATGAGCTTTTGAACGGAACGGTTGACTACGCCGTCGTGTACGAAGGTTTTAACGACAACCGTCTGAATTTTGAATGTTTCTCGCAAACGGGAGACATCTTTTTGCTGTGCCGCAAAGGACATCCGCTTTTGTCAGGCGACTTCAGCGCCTCGGATTTGTCCTGCTATCCGCTTGTTGAAATCGACAATTACCGAGACAACAGCAGTCCTCTGCTGGTCGACATTTGCCATGAGGTCGGATCGAATATGTGCGTACGCGCCTATACGGAATCCGTTGCCTCGGCTTTTCAGTTGATTGCCTCATCCGATTCCGTTGCGGTCATCTGCAACCAATTCACGCTTCGTTTCGCCAACACCGTTACAGGCTTGGACTACATCAAACTTCCGACTCCGATCTTGACTCGCATCCGCAAACTGCGCAGCGCAGTCAAACCCATCGGCAACTATATCGCTTACGGCCACACCAACCAGTCGCCGGTGTTTCAGTGGGTTCTTCGGCAACTCGTCGACGGACTGGCTGAAGACTGGAAATTGGCCTTGCAAGCCAATTCAAAGGAGATACATCCCAAGTCATAAAACCATTGAATCCCCTCAGAAAGCAACAACAAAGGACCGTGATACCGCAACTTCCCCAAATGCGGCTCCACGGCACAAATACTCCGTAAATCAAGACGGAGATCATTTACCAGGAGAAAAACAATGCCGAGCATTTCCCGCCGTACACTGCTGCAAGGCACTGGCGCTATGGCCGTCGTCGGCAGCCTCTCGGGGCTTATCCCCGAAACTGCGCATGCGATGAACTCTCTGGGCGCCAAACCCGAACTGCTCAACAAGCGTGCTGGTACGGTCAAGTACCACAGTTGCTTGCGCAACTGTGCTGACCGCTGCTTGATGAAATTCCGCGTTCAAGACGGCCGCATGACTTACGTAAGCGGCGCTGAAAAGCAAGCCAAGACAGGAACTTGTCCCTGCGTAAAGGGGCTGACCTATGTTGAGTACACCTATGCCCCGGATCGCATTCTTCACCCGATGGAACGCATCGGCGAAAAGGGTTCGCACAAGTGGCGCCGCATCACTTGGGAAGAAGCATGGGCCAAACTCATTACCAAGACTAAGGAAGTCGTTGCCAAATATGGTCCTGAAGCCGTTCTGCCCTATTCCTACTCGGGCAACTACGGCGCCATCGGCATGCACGCTTCCGGCGAACGCTTCTTTAACCGCCTAGGCGCCAGCTATCTGGATCGCCTGGTGTGCACGGAAGCCGGTGTCTGGGGTTACGGTTCCGTTCAGGGTACGACTGACGGTCCCGATCCCGATGAAATCCCGAATTGCGACTGCTACATCAGCTGGGGCTTCAACGAAACCGTCTCCAACGTGCACGGCATCAAGCTTATCAATCAAATGCGTGACAAGGGCGGTGTTGTGCTTGCGGTGAACCCGAACCGCACGCCGATTTGCTCGCAAGCCGACGTCTACCTGCAGAACTACCCGGGTAGTGACGCTTGGGTTGCGACCGGCGTCATGAAGTATTTGATCGCTCACGACGAAACCATTGATCACGAATTCCTGGACAAGTGCTGTATCGGCGCCGACAAGGTTTTCGAAAAGGTCAACTCCGTCAAATGGGAAGACATTGAGCGCGTCACCGGCTGCAAACGCGCCGAAATCGAAAAGTTTGCCGCCCTCTACGGCAAGTCCAAGAACTGCATCATCCGCGGCGGCTATGGCATGCAGCGCAACTACAACGGCGCCCGCATGACTCGCGCCATCGCCATCATGCACGCTCTTCGCGGCATGTTTGACCGTCCCAATGCCGGCATTATTTATGACAATGTCCGCAGTATCACCGGCATGAACAACTTTGACGGTCGCGGCAACTACTTCCTGACCGGCAAGGAACAACATGTCAACATGACCGACCTGGATCAGGCATTGAAGGCTAAGAATCCGACAAGCCAGAACTTGATCGACAATCACACGACGCCACCGCAGCCGATCAAGCCGATTCATCTGTTCTTCTTCTACAACGGGAATCCGGTCGCCGTTTCGCCCAACGTCAATCAGGTCATCGAAAATCTCAAGCGCGACGATCTTTACGTCGTTGGCTTCGACATGATCATGACCGACAGCATGGAATACTGCGACTTGGTTCTTCCTGCCTCCACGCAGTTTGAAACGGACGACATCATCGGCGACTACCACGGCTGGTTCCTGCAGATTTGCGAAAAAGTCATCGAACCGGTCGGCGAATCCATGCCCAACTGGGACTTCTTTGCCGAATGGGGCCGCCGCATGGGCTTCAAGGACCAGGCCTTCAAGGATACGTCCTTTGACATCATGCGCCAGCTGCTCAATACCAAGGCACCTTGGTATCAGGGCATCACCCTCGAACGCCTGCAGAAGGAAAAGTGGATCAAGCTGCCTTATCCCTCCAGCGTTCCCGTACGCTCCGGCGGCAAGTGCGGCACCGAATCCGGCAAGATCGAGCTTTATTCCGAAATGATGAAGCGCGCCGGTTTCGATCCTGTCATCGATCTGGGCCTGTGCGAAGACGATATGCCCGAAGTTGAGAAGAAACTTCCTTTCCGTCTGCTCTCTCCCGGTATTCCGCAGCGTGTCAATTCCTCCTTCTACAACGTGAAGTACATCCGCGCATTTAACGCTTACGAATGCGAAATCAGTCCGGAAGATGCCCAGAAACTCGGCATCAAGATGGGCGATCGAGTTCGTTTGACCAACCAGCGCGGCGAAGCTTATTTCATCGCACGTGTGTCTACACGCGTCGGACCCGGCGTTGTTCGTACCGCCAAGTGCAATTGGCGCAGCACCAATCCTTACGGCAAGAACAACACCAATACGCTGACGACTTCGCGTCTGACCGATATGGGTGGATGCTCTGCATACCATTCCACCCGCGTGAACGTGGAAAAGGCCTGAAGGAGGATAGACCATGACAAATAAACTGCAAAAAGGCTTCATCTTCCGCCAGGAAAACTGCGTCGGTTGCGGCGGATGCACGGTAGCCTGCCAAATTCATAACGAATTGCCTGAAGACGTTCGCTTCCGCAAGGTTGATCTCTATGAGGTCAAGGACGCTGAGGGTCGAGTCCGCGACGTGTGGCTCTCGCACGCCTGCATGCATTGCACCAATCCGAGCTGCATGGCGGTTTGTCCGGCCAACTGCTTTACGAAACGTCCCGACGGCATCGTGGTGCTTGATCGCAACCGTTGCACGGGCTGCGGTCTCTGCAAGAGCGCTTGCCCCTATGACGCAATCGTCATCAGCAAGCTCGACGGCAAGGCTGCCAAGTGCAACCTCTGCGTTGAGCTGCTTGATGCGGGTCTGAACCCGGCTTGCGTCGACGGCTGCCCGGTGAAGTGTCTTGAAGCCGGCAATATCGCTCAGGTGCTCGCGAGCAAGAAATCTGCCTCGCGCTCCGGCATCGGCTACAAGAACGGCATCAATGAACCCAACATGATCATCATCAGGGAGCGTCGTTGATGACTGTCTCGCAGATCGATTCGTTTGTGTCGGCTCTGAAGCTGTTCAAAGAGCCCGTCTTTCATCCTGCCAAGGCCTCGGTCTATGAAGAGCTCGGAATCTGGGCTCAGAAATACGACCGCAAAGACCTTGCACTGGCGTGCGCTCAGGCCGCGAGCGACACCGACGAAGCCGAAGCGGAATTCAATCGTATGTGCATTGGTCCTTATCGACTGACCGTGCCGCCCTACGAAAGCGTCTGGCGTACCGGAAGACGTGTGCTGAACAATCGTTTCAGCGCCGCCGTTCAGTACTCCTATGAAGAAATCGGACTCGCTGTCGGCGACATGAACGAGCCCGTTGACTTCTTCGGCTATGAACTGGAGTTCTGTTACGCCACGCATGCTTTTGCGTCAGCCTACGAAAAAGAAGGCAAAACGCAGGAAGCCGAACTGCTCAGAGAAGCGGCATCTCGCTTCTGGGCTGAACATCTCGGCCACTGGGCCGGGAAGTTCCTCGAAGCCATGCAGCAGGATGCCAGACATCCGTTCTGGCGCGCTTGGGCACAGGCGCTTTCCGAACTGCTCACGGTTCAGCACAAGGACATTGCACTTAGCAACACCATGTCAGGGGAAGAGACGACTGCTGTCGTTCAACCTCCCCGTTCCCTTCACGGGACAAAGGATTCGATATGAAAAAATTGGCTTTCCTTTCCGGCATGACCCTCACGACGGCGGCCGCCGCTGCCGAAGAGACCGCCGTGCACCAGCCCGAGTTTTGGATGCAAGTCCAGGAGCATGTTGTCAACAACGACATTCCTCAATTGTTGGGCTACGCCAGCAACCCGGCTTACACCAAGACCTATCTGCCCGAAGGCGTTAGCGAAGGTTACCTTTCCTTCGTTCAATCAGCTGCAACGATCGGCAACGTCATTTTCATGAGCGTTGTTCTCGTCGCCATTCTCTTCACGATTTTCGTGATCTTCAATGGCCGGGCAAAGCTTGAAAACGGCTTTTCCGGAAAACTGATCAACCGCTGGTCTCCGCTTGATGTGGCTCTGCACTGGCTTGCCGCCATTCCCTGCCTGATCCTGATTCTTTCGGGATTGGTCATCGGTGCCGGCCGCTTCTGGCTCGAGCCTCTGATGAGCCCGACGCACTTTGCCTCCTTTGTGGATGCAAGCGTGATGTTCCATAACTTCTTCGCCTTCCCCTTCATCGTCGGCGCCGTGATCATCATGATCAAATGGGCTGCTCGTCAGTTCCCTGAAAGCTGCGACGCCAAATGGTTTGCCTGCCTCGGTGGGTACATCAACTTCGGCGGTAAAGCCAAGCATCCGGATGCTGGTTTTGCCAACGCCGGTGAGAAGGCTTATTTCTGGACCGTCTTCATCTTCGGCCTGGCCTTGATTGTCACAGGCCTGATGATGCTCTATCCGGACCTTTTCGGCGGAGTGGATAAGAACGGCGCATTGCTGGCTCTGATCATCCACATCATCAGTGCTGTCGTGCTCGGCGCCTTCACCGTGATCCATATCTTCATGGGCGCTGTGATGAGCGAAGGCGGCATGCAGAACATGATCAACGGCAAGTGCGATGAAAACTGGGCCAAGCAGAACCACAACCTGTGGTACGCCAAGGTCTCCAAGTAACTTGTCTGTCTCTACCTCCTAAATTCAGCCGGACTCTGCCCGAACGATTCTCGTTCGGACGGAGCTCGGCTCCTACGTACACAGAAAAACTATGCTGATCAATCGACGCTCACTGCTAGAGATGATGGCGGCAGGAACGGCTTTTACCCTGATTCCCAGCGCGCAGCTCTTGGCCAAAACCCCCGGCAAGCGCTATGCCATGGTCTTTGACGTTCGACGCTGCACTGGCTGCCTTTCATGCACCGTAAGCTGCGCCATGGAAAACAAGACGCCTGTCGGCCGCAGCCGAACCGACGTCAGTCAAGTCACGGTCACAGGAAAGTCCTTCGGCAGCGCTGTCTTGCCGATGCCGCACCAATGCAACCATTGCGACAACCCGCCCTGCGTAGCCGTGTGTCCCGCCAAAGCCACGTACAAACGTCCCGAAGACGGCATCGTCGTCATTGACTACAACAAGTGCATCCACTGTCAGGCTTGCACCAAAGCCTGCCCGTACGGCGCCCGCAAGGCTGATCCCGAATTTAAGACAGCTCCCGAAAAATGCAATTTCTGCATCCACCGATTACAGGAAGGGCTGTTGCCGGCTTGCGTGGAAACTTGCATCGGCAAGGCTCGCGTATTCGGCGACCTGAATGACGAAAACAGCGAAATTTATCGCCTGGTGAAAGAAAACAAGGTTTACGCTCTGTTGTCCGACCTTGGCACCAAACCCAACATCTTCTACATCGGTCTGCCTGATGACATCGATGATAAGGCCATGCTTCAGACTAAACCGATTCAATGGCAGCGTTAAGAGGATTTCACATGAGTCAAAACATCAAAAAACCCGTCTTCGGTAACGCCGCAGCCCCCGAATTCGTCCGTGTCAACGGCAAGTTGCAGGTGCGTGACGGCATCCGCGTCGGCTTTACCCGATGCTTTACCTGCAACAATATGTGCGGTCTTCGCTATCGTGTGGATGAAAAAACAAATACGGTCACGAGAGTGGCCGGCAACCCGTACTGCGAGGTGGTCTCCGGCGGCAAACCTTTGCATCTGAACACTCCGGTTGAAAAAGCGTTTGAAATGCTCACCGGCGATGCAGGCCTGGAACATCGCGCAACGGTTTGCGGCAAAGGTTCATCGGGCCCCGACAGCATCACTGATCCGCGACGAGTCACTCAAGTGCTCAAGCGCGCCGGCAAGCGCGGTGAAAACAAGTGGAAGACCATTTCTTACGAACAGGCAGTAAAGGAAATTGTCGAAGGCGGCAATCTGTTTGGCGAAGGTCATGTCGACGGTCTGAGAAAAATCCGCGACCTTAAAACGCCCGCTCGCAAAGGCTATCCTGAATTCGGCACGGCCGCCAATCAGCTTTTTGCGACGTTTAACGAAGAAGACACCATGCGCGGCGGCTTTTATCGTCGCTTCATCACGCAGGCCTTCGGCTCCGTCAATCTTTGCACCAAACATGCATACTGCGGCGCTGCAGTCGGCGTCGGCTATTCGCTCGGCTTGGCCCCTGAAGTGGCAGCCGGTATGTGCGATGTCGATTGGAACAATTTCGAATACGCCATTTTCATGGGCACTTCGCCGGGCTCTTCCGGAGCAAGTATCAACCGTCTTGGTCGCGCTGTCGCCGATGCACGAGTCGATCGCAAGGTGAAATACGTTTGCGTTGACCCCATTTTGCGCGGCAATGTTGTGAACAATACCGAAGCACGCTGGCAGCCGATTCTTCCCGGCAGCGATACTGCATTCCTTTACGGTTTGGTACGCACGATTTTTGAAGAAAAGCTCTATCTGGAGTCTTTCCTGCGTAACCCCAACGAAGCTTGCGCCAAGAAAAACGGCGAAATCAACTGGACCAATGCAACGCTGTTGATTGACATTAAGACGCAAACGCCGGCTCTGGCCAAAGATTTCGGCTTGGGTAAGGATGCCCAAGGCGTCGTCGCTGTCGACGGTAAGTTGGTCAATGCCGAAACAGCCGGTCCGGCCGACCTTTTTGTGGACGGTTCCTTCAAAAAGACCGACGGCTCCAGCGTTCGTCTCGTATCAAGCCTTGAACTTCTGCGTAAAGAGGCCCTTCGCTATTCCATGAAGGAGTACTCTCAGCGATGCGGCGCATCGGTTGAACGTATGCAGGAAATTGCACGGGAGTTCTGCTCGCACAATCGCCGCGTTGTCGCCGTGTCCAATGCCGGCAACAACGGTGCTGATGCCATCATGAGCGCCTGGTTGCTTTGCATCCTTAATTCGCTCGCGGGCAGTCATGACGTCAAGGGCGGCGCCCTCTACGGCAACGGCGCCTTCATGGGCTTTGAAGGAAACTACAACCTTGGTGAGGTTGCCGGGGCTGCTGAACAAACAGCCACCATGAATGTCTGCTTCAATGCTCCCTACGAAGATTCGACCGAATACAAAGAAAAGGTCAAAGCAGGCAAGAACCCCTACCCCGCCAGCCATGTGTATCACCCGATGAACCCGGGTTACGTGGCGGGCAATGCTGCGGAGATGTTTGTAGCTTTGGCCAACAAGGATCCGTATCCTGCCAAGGCTCTCATCAATTGGCGCAGTAATGTGCTCTACAGCGCATCAAGCATTAACTCCAAAGTCATTGATGCAGTTAAGGATCCCAAGTCTTTGCCGCTGTTTGTCGCAATTGACGCTTTTATCAATGAGACAAATTGCTACGCCGACTACATCATCCCTGATCGTGTCATGTACGAGGAATACGCTTGCGACCGTACGTGGGGCAACTTTAATGTCTGCGTCGTGGCAGGTGTTCCGGTCGTTGAGCCGCGAACCGTTGTCAATAAGAAAGGACGCCATGTCTGCATGGAAGAGTTCCTCTTTGACTGCGCGGCAGCCATGAAGCTTCCGGGCTTCGGCAAGGGAGCTATCGCTAAAAAAGATGGCGGCAAAGCGGATTTGCTTACCTATGACGACTGGTATGCACGCTATTTGAGCAACGTCGCCGAACAGTGCGCGAACCTGCCCAAGGTGACGGCCTCCGACCGTAAATTTGCCGGCCTGGATCGCGCAATGAAGATGGTTTCTCCGCGTCTGACCAAAGCTGAGGCCGCCAAGGTCGATGCCTTGCTGTCTCGCGGCGGTTACTATGACGAACCCGAGCGCTACAACGGCAACTTCATGTTCAACGGCGGCGGCAAGTATCTGCAATTCTTCAATCCTGCCATGCCTGCCATTCGTCACTGCTACTCCGGCAAGCCTTATCCGGGCGTGCCCGTGCTTGACGAACCCCGCTTCTTTAACGGTGACAGCTGGAGCAAGCATTGGAGTAAAAAAGACTTCCCATTGCTCATGAGCAGCTTTAAGCCCATTTTGCGCAGCAACTACTCCGTTGCCTTTGCTCACTGCACGGAAATCTCTCCCGAGAACTTCGTGCAAGTGCACTCCGCCACCGCTAAAAAGCTTGGCCTGAAAAAGGGCGACAAAGTTCGCATCGTAAGCCCCAACGGCACACCGGCTCAGGGCATTCTCTACTGCGACGAAGGTGTCGCACCGGGTGCAGTCTGTATTGCTCATGCATACGGACACTGGGCTTATGGCGCGGAAGACCGCATCGTTGACGGCAAGAAACTACCTGGCATCAAAGCTCGCGCCGGAGGTGTAGCAGTCAACCACTTGGTGCCGTATGACCCAACGCGTCCGGGCAAGGTTTCTGCACTTAACGACTACTGGGCAGCCGGCAACTGCCGTACCGGTATTCCTGTGCGCCTGGAAAAAATCTAAGTCTCCTCTGATATAAGGGTCCGCAACTGTCATTTCTCAACAGTTGCCTTCAAAGCCGCATTCTTCATTGGATGCGGCTTTTTCTTATGTCCTCAGGAGTCAATAGCAGGGAACGCGCCTTCTTGACTCAAGTCAAACTCCATTTTCTTATCCGACGACAAAGCATCCAACGATAGTGCGATTCAGGCCGCCCAATGGCAATCCATCGTGCGTGAAAACGTCCGTGGAATAAGGCACTGCGGCGTGTTGCCTCACCTCTTGGTTTGGTTGGCTGTCAAGTTGCCGAAACCTGCCTGACTTCTTTTTCCGAGCTGCAAAAGCCCTTGCCAGTACTTGTGTGTATTGGCAAAAACTTTCACTAACCGAGCTGAACTTACTGTCTGTTCGTGGCGCCCGACGTCGTCAACGATCTCAGAGTTCGTTACGTTATCAACAGAAGAAAGCGTTGAACGTTCTTATTCGACCTATTTATCGTCATGACCGCATTGGCAAATGCGGCATTTCTGGCGTGGCCATGATGGGGGCCGGACCTCTGCTCCTTTATTTGTCTGACGACGCAAAAATACGTCGAAAACGGGCACAGGTTTAGCAGAGGCCGGCGTAACCGGTTTTTACATCACTGAGATTGGATCAATCACGGCGAGCATTTCCTCTTTCTCCTATGCTGCCGTAACGGGCATCCTTCTCCAGTCCTGTCCCTTGCTTGCCACCGCCCAGCACTGGCGTGCCATGCGGTTGGCGATGGCAACCATTGCCACCTTCTTGGGTTTCTTTGCCAAAATGTTTTTCACCCAGTCTGTCCGGCATTTCGACCTGGCCACTGCATGGGCTCCCTGCACCAACACGGCTCTCAGAGCTTTATCACATCGGCCGGGAATCTTTGTGGTGACAGTCTTGCCGCCACTGCCCGTATGCATTGGCACCAAGCCAAGATAAGCTGCAAACTGCCGGCCCGAAGAAAATTTGCGTTGGATCGGCAAGCAGCACGCACATATACGCCATAATCGTCTCGCCAATGCCCGGAACTGTCAGAAAGTGCTTTGCATTTCTGGTTTGATTGGCAAGCCTGCTGATTTCGCGCTGAAGCGTCTTAATCCGGTCTTGGTCATCCCGAATGCTCTTGACCGTATCGCGCAGCGTGTCGATCACCAGCTGCACGGCGTCACCTTCAAGGCTGTTGATGCATTCATCAACCTTTTTATCGAATTGATCAACGCTCTTTGGCATAACATGTCCGTATTCGGCAAGTAAGCCGCGCACGTGGTTGATGCGGGCTGCGCGCTGTTTGACCAGCAAGGCTCGCATTGTCAGCAGCGTCTGGATGTCACGTTCCGTTTCCGTCTTGACAGCAACGGCCCGGACTCCGCTTACCAGGGCATGGTAGACGCCCTCGGCATCAGCCTTGTCACTCTTGTTGTGACGAACAAAAGGCTTTACGAGCTTGGGATCCATCAGCCGGACAGTATGGCCGAGTGCCTGCAGTTTGCGGGCCCAGTATTGGGAGCTGCCGCATGCCTCCATGCCGATAAGGCATTTGCCGCAATTGGCAAGGCTCTCCAGCACCTTATCCCGTTTGATCTGCACGTTGGTGATCTCACCGGTCTGCGTATCGCAGCTATAGATTTGAAACACGCTTTTGGCAATGTCGATGCCGATGAGCTTCGTGAAGTCGCAAAACTGATTAAGATTCGCCATGAGGGCCTCCTTTAAATGTTGTGCTAGAACATTTTGGCGCTTAGATGCCGTAAAAGACCGAGGGTCTTCAGGAGGTTCCTCACCCTTCACGGACTTGACGCATGAAGCCGTATGCGGCGTGACGCCCTATGCGGGATCGTGCGTCAATTCATCATCGGCACCAACTCCCTTGAAACCCTAAGAAAGCGCCGACTGCTTGCCGATGCTAAGCGGTGTGACTGAAAGAAAGACGTCATCGCCGACAGCAAAGGGGAAAGCATTGCGATAACAGCGTGTGCCGTCATCACATTCTCAGCCAAAGCGTTAAAACTCAGGCTGTCCGCGCATTCTCGCGGGCCGCGCAGAGTCGGACTTCTCCTATCTGCGCACTTCAAGTGTATGCCTTACGATGAAACATGCTTGTGCGGGCAAGGCAAGGCGTATTCTTAAGGGCCGGGAAAAACTTTGGGTGAATCCGCCGTTAGGCGGAGAAGGCAAAGCCCTTTTCTGGTTGGCTCGGCGAGCCAACCGTCCTCAAACTCTTAACCTCATAATTCCAGGTTGTTAAAGATCGCCACAAGCTTTGTACTAATGGGTACTACGCTTGATCGGGTACCTGAGGTCATTATCGTTTTATAATTGTCCTACCCTGTGAAGTTTCACCAGCGGCTCCAATGTTCCTAACCTATGCATTCGTGCAAGGCCGTTTAACTCGAGAGCCGATAGTGCAGCGGGCACGCGTTGTCCGCTCCGTTTTCCGCTCCAGCCGCGGCCACCCTGACCTTTCGGTTCAGGTAACGTAGCCGGAAACCACAGGGTCTTCCTTTTCCCGCCTTCGTCAATTCCTGCCCCAACTTCGCTCTGCCCTCTTTGGCGCAGGTATCATGTACGCCGCATTTCGACAATTCTGCGGGAAGCGTATTCATGTCTTGGGAAATTGTTGCGGCTCTGCTTTGTTTAGGCGCCTGTACCGGTTTTTTGGCAGGCCTCCTCGGCATCGGCGGGGGCATGGTGCTCACGCCTTTCATGACCATGCTTTTGGTCTATGCCGACGTGCCTGATACAGCTATCGTTCATACAGCCATTGCGACATCTTTGGCTACCATCATGTTCACGTCGCTTTCTTCGGTCCGAGCGCATCACAAGCGCGGTGCAGTGCTTTGGAACGTTGTTGCAGCAGTGGCACCCGGTATCTTGGTAGGCGCACTACTCGGAGCCAAAATCTCCAGCCTTCTCCCAACCTTCTGGATTTCTCTCGTCTTCGTCTGTTTTGTCGGCTTTTCCGCTGTCAAGATGTTCATCAACTCCAAACCGGAACCCAAAAGAACTCTTCCGGGAATGGCAGGAATGTTTGGCGCCGGTACCGGCATCGGAGTGGTCTCAGCATTGGTCGGCGCCGGGGGCGGCTTCATTTCCGTTCCGTTCATGGTGTGGTGCAATGTCAAAATGCATAACGCCGTAGGAACCTCTGCCGCCTTGGGCTTTCCCATTGCAGCTGCCGGAACGCTCGGCTACATCATTACAGGCTGGGGTGAACCGGGGCTCCCGCAATTTCCCATGATGTTGGGCTACATCCATTTGCCAGCTTTATTGTCTGTGGCAGCAGCAAGCATTTTTACGGCGCCTTTCGGTGCCAAGGTCGCCCATAGCATCGACACGAAGCCCTTAAAGCGCATCTTTGCCTGCATGCTCCTGGTTCTTGCCGGCTATATGCTGACGCGTGCCATCAGTTCCCTTTGATTTTTCAACTTCATCTCTTTTCTTCTGCTGTATGTCTGAATTCACTTTGCCTCCTATTCGTGCCGTAGAACCGGAAACCATTGCAACGCACCTTTTCCATGTCAAACAGGTAGCGCCGCTCGTGCACTGCATAACCAATGATGTTGTGCAGGAGATCACGGCAAACGTGTTGCTTGCGATGGGCGCATCGCCCGCTATGGTCATCGCCTGTGAAGAAGCCGCACACTTTGCCGCGATTTCTTCTTCCGTGCTGATCAATGTCGGTACTCCCCGTCCGGATTCGTTGGAAGCCATGCATCTGGCTGCCAAAAGTGCCGTTCGACACAATGTTCCCTGGGTGCTGGATCCGGTTGCAGCCGGTGTTATTCCCTGGCGTGACAAAATGATCCAAGGCCTTTTGGCGCTTCACCCGGCGGTGATCCGCGGTAACGCCTCAGAAATTTTGGCCCTTGCAGGAATGGGCAAAGGCGGTAAGGGGGTCGACAGTACCGACTCTAGTGATGCCGCTCTTGAAGCGTCCGTCAAACTTGCTCGTGAGTACAACACCATCGTCTGCGTCACCGGCAAAACCGACTACGCTACCGACGGCAAGGAAATTCTTTCGTGTACCGGCGGCTCCGTTAAGGCAACACTTGTGGTCGGAACCGGCTGTTCCCTGTCGGCCATGGTGGCAGCCTTCGTTGCTCAAACCGAACATCCTCTTGAAGCTGTCATTTCCGCCTGCGCGCTTGCCAAACGTGCCGCACAACAGGCTGCCGGCGTAGCCCGCGGGCCGGGTAGTTTTGCCGTGGCTTACATTGACGCTCTGAACCTTCTTCAAGCCAAGGACTTTTATTGATGCGACACCCCATCGATCTTTCCGTATATCTGGTACTGGACCCCGATTTGTGTGGCGGTGCTCAAGGCATGATCAACACCACGCGCGCGGCAGTACAGAATGGCGCCACCTGCGTTCAATTGCGCGCCCCGCATTGGAAAAAGAGAGCACTGGTTGAATGCGGCCGTGTGCTAAAGTCAGTTCTCGCCGACTTTCATGTTCCTCTGATCATCAACGATCATGCTGATGTGTGCCTTGCCGTTGATGCCGAAGGCTTGCATATCGGGCAGGATGATCTATCTCCCAGCGATGCTCGCGCCATCATCGGAAACGAAAAGCTACTAGGGCTCTCTGTGTCCAACGAACAGGAACTCTCTGCAGTCGATGTTCGTTTGGTTGATCACCTCGGAATCGGACCGATTTTCTCGACGAGCACCAAACCGGATGCGAGCAATGCGCTTGGCATTGAGGGTTTCGCACTACTGGCCTCACGCAAACCCTGTCCCGTTGTTGCTATCGGCAGCGTAAAAGTTCCTATTGTTGGCGATTTGATTCGTGCCGGAGCCGATGGGGTTGCTGTTGTTTCAGCTATATGCGGACAAAAGGATCCCGGTGCAGCAACAAAAGAACTGGTTGACGCCGTGCAATTGGCTCGAATCTAGAGCGCAACTAAGCACTCTCACCTAAAATAGGGGTTTGAACCAATATCAGAGGATTTCTCATTGCTATGGCAAAAAGCAAACGAACATCGGTTCGACTAACACTCCAACAGGCAAAACTGATTCTGCTTGCCAAGGCGATTGAGGAATCCAATGACGCGCATATCAAGTGGACATCGGCTGACGCCGAAGCCGCCAGCCTTCGTGCCGCCCATACGGTCGGAGAATCCGCCGATGCTGTGAAGCTCTTGACTGAGCGCGCCAAGGTCGTGTTGCGTACGGCTTCTGAGCGCGGCACTAACACAGCCGTCAGCACCAAGGCCCGCCTACCCCAATTCTTCTCACCTCTCTTTGTTCTTCTGGCCTTCGTGCTTGGCGCCTTAACAGATCGCATTGCAAGCCCTGAGCACATAGTCAATCTGCTCTCTCCCCCCTACTGGGGAGTGATCCTCTGGAATCTTGTTGTCTACATCGCACTGTTTTGCTGCGCAATCGGCCTGGTCGGAACCGGAACCAATCGATTTGCGCTGCCGTTGCGGAGCAGCCTCAACGCATTTGTTCAAAAGACAAGCTACGGCACATTGCGTCGTTCCGGTTTCAAGTCGCACTTCTACAGCGAATGGTCGTCGTTTGTTGCGCCGCTGATTCGCATGAACGTAGCCCGTACCTTGCATTTCGCAGCCCTTTTCTTTGCTTTGGGCATCATCGTGAGTCTTCTGGTACGTGGTTTCGGTACGTCCTACTGGGCTGGTTGGGAGAGCACATGGCTTGCGGAAAGTCCTGAAAGCGTAAAGGCCTTCATTGATTACACATATGGACTTATACCCGCCGTTGGACCTCTGCCGTCCATGCCGGATCTCGCTCAGATCGTTGCAATGCGGGCAGACCGTCTCCCCTATCTCGAAACTCCTGCTTCAGCTGCCCCCTGGCTCATTCGCATGATGCTTCTGATGGGAGTTGTCGTTATTGTTCCGCGTCTGATTTTCGCCTGCTTTGACACCTGGCGAATGGGACGTTTTAAAACACAAACCTCTCTTTCAATCGACTCGCCTTACTACGCAAACATTCTTGTCCAATGCGCGCAGGACGCTGTGCTAGGGAATTTGTTGATTATCACATCATCAGTGAATCGTCCCTTGCGAGATCAGACAACCTCTATCCTCTGCAAACATTGGGGAAATGCAGAAGATTCTACGGTTAAAAGCGTTGACTTTGACGATGAAGAATCGAGCATTCCCGCTGTTCCTTCAGGTCCTCGAAACCCAATCGTCCTTATCTGGTTTGACGGCATTGAGACACCGGAAGAGGAAGTGCACGGCGCAGTCATTGAACGTTTGCGTCAAGCCTATGAATTCAACAGTTCTGCCGTTTTTGCCGCACTCCTTGACATGAAAGAATTTACTCAACGTTTCTCTTCAATGCCGACACGCATCAAGGAACGACAAGAAGCTTGGGAAGCTTTGAGCAATGCGCATCAGCTCAAACTGTTTGTGTTACGTGACTCGTCCGAATCCCAACTAGAAACAATCAAGACAATTCGAGCTTGGGCGGCTCCTCGAATTTCATCCGATCAAAACATCTCGGTGACTGACACTGACAAAAAGGAAATGAACAATGAGCAATGATCCGATGCGAATTCATTTGAGTTTGGTCAGTCATACCAATATCGGAAAGACAACGCTGGCGCGTACATTGCTGGGCCGAGACATCGGTGAGGTTGCTGACCGTGCCCACGTCACAGAAACGACTGACGACTATGTACTAGCTCGAACCCCCGAAGGTTGTGAACTCATCCTCTGGGATACGCCAGGATTTGGCAATTCTGTTGCTCTCGCCAAGCGGTTGGAAGGCAGAGCCAATCCAGTAGGTTGGTTCTTGTCCGAGGTTTGGGATCGTGTCGCAAACAAATCTCTCTGGTTAAACCAGAAAGCACTCAAACACGTTAAAGAAACATCAAGCGTTGTGCTCTATCTTGTCAATGCGACTGAGCTACCTGATTCTGCTCCATACGTAAGTGCAGAAATGCGAATTCTTGAGTGGATTGGCAAACCTGTAATTGTTTTGCTTAATCAGATGGGAGAACCAAAAGCACCAGAGGCAGAGCAAGCTGATATAAATCGCTGGAAAGATGCGATGTCCGCGTATCCGATTGTGAGATCGGTGCTTCCGATGGATGCCTTCGCTCGATGCTGGGTACAAGAATTCGCATTGTTCGATGCCATATCCAATGCTTTACCGGAAGAATTACATACGACATTTGATGCGTTGCGAGATGTTTGGTCAAGAAAGCGCCGAGCAGCTTATAACGCCAGCATTCAAGCATTAGCGCATTATCTTGAAAAAATTGCCAATGATCGTGAGGTCGCTGAGTCCATATCGATCAGGGACCATCTCAAACTTTTAGGGAAACGACTTGGACTCTTTCAAAATGAAACAGTCAACGATCCTATCGGCGCAGCTCAAACCGCTCTTGCTTCGCGAGCTGCTGATGAGTTTTGTGCACTAACTGACAAATTAATAGAGATCAACTCTCTCAAAGGGAAAGGGGTGCGCAAAGAACTTCTACGGCGGATGCAGACTGACTGGGCTGTTATACGTGCCGTTCCACTTTCGCCGGCTGCAGTTGCCGGAGCTGTCGGTACTGGCGCAGCAAGTGGTCTAGCGACTGATCTCGCTACCGGAGGGCTTTCAATGGGACTTGGGACGTTAGTAGGTGCGGTCGTAGGCGCTTTTGGAGGAGTAGGGCTAGCCGTTGCATACAATCATAAGAATGGGACGAACACCACTGTCGTTACCTGGTCCGACAATGCAATTGAAAAATTTTTCGTTGATTCGTTGCTCTTATATCTTGCTATCGCGCATTTTGGAAGAGGAAGAGGTAATTGGATTGCTAGCGAATATCCTCCTAAATGGAGCACGCTTGTCAAAGAAGAATTCAACAATTTAGACGAAACAAAATACGATCTGTCATTCGACAACACTATAAAAAACATTTTCTCAAAACTGTACAAACCAATTAAGTTGTAATACTAGAACACCTGAAAAATGTTAAGACTATTAATAAACCTTGACCGATCCACCGAAAGGCTTTCCAAAGTGACAAGCAGACTAAATTGTCTCGGGATCCACTTTGACCGGATCTCAGCAGTCGACGGTTATGCCTTGGATCAAAAAACAGTAGAATCAATTACTTATCCTATAGATCACTTTGAAACAAAGGTTAGATTTACTCGAGCTTTGACGGCGGGGGAGATAGGCTGTTTTTTAAGTCATATAAAATGCTGGAAGAAACTAGTTTCTTCATCTGAAAACTGGGCTCTAATTCTAGAAGATGACATTCAAATTTCAAGTTTGAGCAAAAAATATCTTATATCTGGAGACTGGATTCCGTCGGATGTCAAGATTTGTCAAATCAGTACTCTATCTCATGAACAAAAGGGAAGGATTTTATATCCTCAACGAAAAATAGATAATTTCCTTTCAATAGTTTGCCCAGTTTTTCCTACTCCATTAGGAACACAAGCCTATTTTATATCCAAAGAGTTTGCATATCGTGCGCTTGAGTTATCAACAAAACTATCTGCTCCAGTTGATAACTTTCTATTTTCACCATGGTTAAAATTAGCAAACGAATATACTATCTGGAAAACAGCACCAACTTTAATAATTCCAGAAGAAAACTTTAATTCAGAAATTGGCCTAAGGAATAAAAAAAATGTCAAAAAAGCACCTTTCTGGATCAGGCACGGGCTTAAACGTTTAGCTCTTGATTTGAAGATTAGATATAAGCAATCCAAGGGAATTGATTTTGTATTTAAATACGAATAGTCCCGATATCAACAACTATTCAACAGCGCAAGAATATCTCGCTCATTTCGGTTAAATATTTTGCTCTTCCAAGTCAGTTTATGACAAAAGGCAAGTTTTAAAAGTTCAGGAATTGCGCGTCTATTATTCATCAAAGAAAATTGCAACAAATGCGGCTCGATATTTGCGTATCGAGGCATAGCTATATACTCCGCCTTACATTTTTTACAATTCAAAATAGACCATGATAGTGCACAATGAAAGAGATAATAATCCACGAGACTATCCTCAGTTTCCCAGTATTTTTCCAAAATCAACTTAGCAGATTTTAATAAATTATTATTTGTTTTAGCATGGACAAACCATGAGGATCCAGAATGTATAGTGCCAATTGATGATGGTAAACTTGCATAAGCAATTGCATTATCCAAACTTAAGCTATCAATCCCCAACAACCAACTAGGACTCTGAAAATAGAACAGCCTTGATTTTAAAACATCTTGAGGAATAGGACTTGAAAAAAAGAGGGTTGCATCCGCCCAAATCCCCCCACTATTTAGCAACAACGAAACTCTAATATAGTCCGATAGATGAGTAATAGAGATCTTCCCGTCCCGAAACTTTGTCATCATTCCCTCAGGTATCGTGAGATAATCGCTATAATTATTTTGCGTAATAACTATTCTCTGATAATTATTGGGCAAGTTGCGATCACATGTATCCATACATTTTCGCACTAATGTCGGTATTGCATCTACACCTTGCCACCACATCTGCCAAACAATATTTTCTTGTGTGTCGTAACAGTCTGAGCACGAATTTTCAATCTGATGAAATATTGAAGCATATTTATCAGAGTTACGCATAAAATACTGCCACCCAGGAGAAACAATTTGTTCCTTTTTTCGTAAAAATTTCAACATAAAGCCTTCCGCGCAAATAAGAAGATAGATTTTTTATTCCAATTTAATATCAACAACTTCACCCGAAAAATTACTCAGCAACGTTTGTAAAGAAACTTTAGCAACAGACTCCGAACTCAATAAAGTATTTTTATCCTCTATTCCGAAATTTTGAACACGCATTGGAGTATTAGTTCGTTGAGGATTTATACAATTTATTCGGATACCGTAGTCTAACCATTCTTCAGATATGGCTTGAACAAAGTTAACTACGGCGGCTTTACTTGAGGAATACAATGCATAGAAAGACCGTCCTCGAGTATATGAACTCGAAGTAAATTGCAAAATCTGCCCCTTCGTTTGTTGTAGATATGGAAATGCAGCAACTGTTGTATTGACAACTCCGAGATAGTTGGTCTGAATTATACTTAATACTTCATCATTATCCATATTGAGAATAGGGGATCGATGTAAAATAGCAGCTGTATTAACTACATAGTCAATCCTTCCTTCTTTCTGATAAACATGCTTTAGAGAGCTTTCAACTTGGCTGCGTTGTGCAATGTCAATGGCACCAACACTTCGAGAGAAGACATAAACTTTTGCTGAATATCTTTTAGCAATAGAAGAGATATCATATCCTATTCCGGAGCTTCCTCCGTATACTACTAATACCTTGCCGCTCAGATCACTAAGCTCGGTATTAGATGGCTCAACAGATTTTATTTGAAATAATTTATCAAGCAAATAAACATCCTCTGGATTTGTAAGTTTAATATTTCTTCGTTCTCCTTTTACAATACCAATTTTTGTCGAGGGTAAATATTTTATAACAACGCCACAATCATCTGTTGTGGCAAAATTGACATCTTTCAGAGCTTCCTCATATGCCTTTTTGATAATTTCAAGTCGAAAACCTTGTGGCGTTTGACCACTTCCTAGTGTTTTTCTAACTGGAACGCCCTCGATATACATACTCTTTGAATCAACTTGAACAATAGTATCAACAGAAGGAATAACAACATCAACTGCTTGGTATAGATGTAGCGCGTCACAAACGTCTGAAATAATACGAGAACTGATCAAAGGACGAGCACTATCGTGAAAGATCAAATTGATATTAGAATCATGACTATATGCACAAATTGCCGAGAGTGAGGACTGATATCGTTCAAGACCCCCATTTAGGACTTTTTTTACTTTTTTCCAATTATTTTTAATAATCAGTCCCTCGGTAAAGTCAATAAAGTTACTGGGGACGACAATGGCAATCTCGGAAATTTTGTCATGTTTTTCAAAAGCATCTACAGCGTGTTCAATCACCAGCTTCCCAGCAATTTTTAAAAATTGTTTCGGCTTAGTGAGTCCTAATCGAGTACCTATGCCACCAGCAAGAATTACAGCAACGTTTTTCATGATTGTTCAATATGCTTAATGATTAAATCGGCGATCCGTTTTGAAGCATTACCATCATCAAAAGAAATTTTTGCCTTTAGAAAAGCGTCTGTCTTTTTCTCGTATTCTATTTGATTGAAGTTTCTGATTGAAGCAATTAGTTCGTTAAAATCCTCCGCAATAGAAAATGGAGTGCTCGAGAGTGGATAATACAAACCTCGAGATGTAATATAGTCTGCATAATCTGGTACATATAAAAAAACTGGCCTCCTAGTTAGCACGAAGTCAAATGCACAACTCGAATAGTCTGTTATTAAGCAGTCAGTAATGAGAAGTAATTCCTGCGGATCGGGATAATTGGAAAGATCTAGTGTTCTGAAAGTCAAGTTTTTACCAGAAAGATTCGGATGAACTCTTACGCCAACCACCCATTTGCCTCCGAACTTACTCTCTAAGCAATTTGTAATTTTTGACCAGTCAATTTCAACGCCAGATTCATATCCATTGTCGCGAAATGTTGGGGCATAGAGCAAAATTTTTACAGAGGCTGGAACACCAATTTCATGCCTTATCTTGTCAATCTTTCTTGAATTTGTTTTATCAAAAAAAATATCGTTACGCGGGCTTCCAATTGATAGAATCTCTCCGTTGTAGAAAAACGACTCCTTGTAACGCTGACTTAACCAATCAGAATTGGAAATAAGATAATCAATAAACGATGAGTCTAACTTCGACCTATAAATATATTTATTCGTCAAATGTCTACAATCTGCCTCCATTTTTTTTATACCCATTGACCCGTGCCATGTCTGAATATAAATCTGCCCTTCTTTTTTCTTAAAGCCTTTATCAAAATATTTCCCCATCCTGACGTTGTTTACAATGACATTGGCTGTTGACCATTCGTAAAGAGCTTTTACACTTCCCCATTTTACAACCCGAACTCCATTTGGAAATTCATTATTGTTTGAATTGCTTAGCCAAACAATATCAAGATTACGCATACCTAGAAGTTTTTCTGTAATGTACTTTGGGTTACAGCCATAACCTCTCCCATTAAAATTGGAAAAGACAATTTTTCCTTTTTTTACTTCAAGCAAGTTGAATAGAAGTGATATGACATTGATCATGTTAATCTCTCATTTAACATTAGTGCAATTTAACCAATGCATCATTTTTCATGTTAGCTCATCGGCCAGTATTAATATTTCTACACTAATCTAACTAGTGCAGAATCATTTCGTTATAACGACAACAAGAAGATCAGCCATTTCTTTATATCCTTATTTTGCATTTCACCTATGATTATTGCAATTGCAAAACTTGATAAGATAATTATTTTTCAAGTCTTTTAGCCGTTTTTTTTCAATGTTGTTGATATAAGTCAAGGAAATTCTGTGGGGGGGGGGTACAATTAGAAAACTATTCAACAAATAACAGAAAAAATTAAGGGAACACAATGCACATCATTATTCAAGCTGGAGGAAAAGGGACTAGGTTAGAGGCTTTAACCAAAAATCGTCCGAAATGCTTGGTACCAGTTAATAATCGCCCCTTAATTTTCTGGGCTTTTGATGCTTTCAAAAAACATGATATAAAAGTTATTTGTGACTATAAACAAGAAGCGTTAACTCGATATCTGGAAGCTTTTGGCCAGCAGTATAAGGTTAAGGTAATATCCGCGAAAGGAAGTGGAACTATTTCAGGCATTTCGCAAGCTTTGAAGGAAATACCTGAGAACGAACCAATTATTGTGTTATGGTGTGATCTTTTGTTTGAAAAGAATTGGACCTTGCCTGCTTCTCTTAACAAAGATACACTTCAGAAAAATTATATTGGTCTATCAGGCACTTTCCCTTGCAGGTGGAGTTTTGAAAAAGGAATATTCAAAGAACAGACATCATCGTCTACAGGTGTAGCGGGATTTTTCGTATTTAAGAACAAATCGGTGCTGGAAAATATACCAGAATCTGGAGCACTCGTTCCCTGGCTTGCTTCTTCCCACATTGAATTTGAATCTTTCTATCTGGAAGATATAACAGAAGTTGGGACAATAGCTGCGTTTGCCGCCTTTCAGAAACCAAAAATTTGCCGGCCCTTCAATGAAGTCGTTATAACTGAAGAAACTGTCACAAAACGCGGACTCGATGAGCTCGGAAAAAAAATTGCTACCGATGAAATAGGATGGTACAAACATGTTTGTAATCTAGGGTTCAAATATATTCCAAAAATATATTCTTTTGAGCCATTAGTTATGGAACGTATCCGTGGTCGAAATATCTTTGAATATGACTGCCTTACTCTATCCGAAAAGAAACATGTTTTGGATTCAATTGTAAGCGGATTAAAGTCATTACATGAACTTGAACCTCCTCATCCAGCGAATCCTGAAGATCTTGATGAAAATTACATATATAAAACATTTAATCGACTCAAGAAAATCGAGAATCTAGTCCCATTCGCTCACGATGAATATATTCGAATTAATGGACGATACTATAAAAACATCTTTTATGATCATGAAGCCTTGGCAACTACCTTGCAATCACGGTATCCAAAGAAATTTCACCTAATTCACGGCGATCCTACGTTTTCGAATATGTTATATGATCGCTTACACAAAAAGATATATTTTATCGATCCTCGGGGTTATTTTGGACAAACTAAACTTTACGGCGATGTCGATTATGACTGGGCAAAAGTATATTACTCTTTGGTTGGTAATTATGACCAGTTTAATCAGAAAAAATTCGCTTTATCAATCGATCCGAAAGGAGTTGAGCTGGCTATCAGGCCTAACAACTGGGTAGATCTAGAAGATTATTTCTTTGAATCGCTTGAGGGTGTATCTAAAACAAAAATTCGCGCTTTGCACGCTGTCATCTGGTTATCTTTAACAACGTATGCTTGGGAAGATTATGACAGTATTTGCGGAGCATTTTATAACGGAATTATCAAATCAGCAGACTTTTTATAACATTTGTATGCGGCTCACTCTTTCTAATTTGCCCAAAACATGGATTTTTGATATAGATGGCACTTTACTCAAACATAACGGCTATCGGTTACCTGAAGGTGATGAATTATTACCTGGCGTAAAATCTTTTTTTAAAAAGATCCCTCCTCATGACAAAATAATATTGTTGTCAGCAAGAACATCTTCGCAAAGAGAATCACTAGAATTGTTTCTTTTATCCAATGGCATTAAATACGACTATCTTCTCTTGGATATACCATCTGGCGAAAGAATACTTGTCAATGACAAGAAACCTTCGGGACTACTTACTGCATACTCAATCAATAAAGATCGTGATTCCCCTCTGGATATTGATTTGATTATCGATTCTTCCTTATAAATACTTCATTTAAACATTCCAATTGAATATTTTCGCTTATCACTAGGCTCATTTATCTAAAGTCAGGTTATGCTTGTTAAAATAAGACGTAGAATCGACAATATTCAAATAACAGAATATCAATTACTAAATCTTTTGAAGATCATTCGAAGAAAACAAAACGGGAAGTGGCGTAGTTCCTTTCATCTTCACAAGACAAATATCACCTCTAATGAAGTCGTTTATCTTAAAACAAATCAGTCAGACAAGACTTCAATGCTTTGTCTTCAAAATTGGGTCAACATTTGCACTAAACTAAATAGAAATATAGTTATTGTATGTGATAGCTATGAATTAAAAGCCAAAATACAAAATTCTATTCACTTTGGGAAAACTGATGTTTCGTATATAGGAAGTCGATCTTCTAAGTTAACTAAACTTGCAAAATCTCTGGTTGCATCTTTTTGGCTAGGGGCAGCCAGAGCTCACTTGGCGACATTTTTTCATGCACAAGCCCATAACATATCTTCTTTTTGGAATATAGATGCTGATGATACTTTTTTGGTAACCTCTGTTGAAAATGCGTGTTCTATCCTTCTTGCAGCTGAACAGCTAGCTCAGAGGGAATCTATCGACAATTTTTCGTTCGATATGCACCACTCTTTGTTTAATTCCAAACACTGGTCATTTGGAATTACTTTGGTCAGAAACCCAGAAAAAGCTATCTGTAACTTAAATCCTCCTAATCCAGACTGGGCAAATTCTTTCAGAAACATCTGTGACCTGATGAACCTTGATTGGTATTTCACCTACTTATGGAATAACAATATTTTAAACAATGGAACATTTTATGTTGAGAACATCTACCTTTTCCATAAAATACCTCAAGGTAGGTGCCTATGCCTATTCCAAAATAATCACCTCATACACCCTCTTTACAAAGGCACAAATCTATATAGCTTGCCAATTGCTTCGACCTCCATCAATCTCAATTTAAATATTGACACATCGTCTCGCAACTATCTTTTCGATACAGAATATCTTCTACTTAACGGATTGACTGATTTGAGAAATTTAGTTAAAGGATAGCTATGAAAATAATGCTACTTAATACTTGGCGTGTAATTAATGCAAAAGGAGGCACAGAGAAAGTATTCGCCGAAATGGGGAATGAGTTAACACATCGCGGTCACTCTGTTCTAGCAGTTTGTAACGATTACCAATCTGGTAAACCAGGTTTTTACATAGATCCTAAAGTGCAATTCCTAAATCTTGCTTCAGAGTCTGATCCCTGGTTTTTCTGCGGGCTTGCAAAAAATCTTAGTTCTTTTTCTTTAAAACAAGAAACTCGAATCCAAAAACGTATCAAATTCCAAGCTAGAAAACTTTGCTTCAAATTAAAAAAACATTTACTTCTTTTTAACCCAAATGTCATTATTTCATTTCAGCCATTAAGTACTTATGCACTAAAACAATTGGTAGGTAATAAAGTTCCCATTATTACCATGCTGCACAACAAACCGATTGTCTACCTTCCGCCATCTCTGCCTAAATTTGTTAAAGATGCGGTTGCTGACTCCACATTTGTCCAAGTCTTACGTCCAGAATTTGTTAAAGATGTTAAAGCTATTCTCCCTTCAGCTAACAATATTGTTGTTATACCAAACTGTGTCAGATCACAAGATAAAAAAGCCGCTTTAGTGTCGAAAAAAATTATTAATGTCGGTCGAATTACTGACGATAAAAGACAGCTTCTACTTATTCAGTCTTTCAATCTTATAAAAGATGCATTCCCCGAATGGACTTTAGAGATTTGGGGAGAAGTTGATTATGATCCTGATTATACAAAAAAAATTAAAAACTACATCTCTTCGAACAATTTAGTGAATCGTTGCCACCTTCGCGGTACTACTGATGATGTAATATCTAAATTGATGGATGCATCAATATTTGCATTTCCTTCACGCTATGAAGGTTGGGGTCTTGCATTGACCGAAGCTATGTCATTAGGCCTTCCTTCCATCGGCTGCATAGAATGCCCAGCTGTTAACACACTTATTAAATCTGGTCAGAATGGTATTTTATGCGATGCAACAGCACAAAGCTTAGCTGATTCGATGAGTCTACTTATAAAGAATATAGAATTAAGGCATCGTCTAGGCTCAAAAGCTTCTGAAGATATGTTGAAGTATCGTCCAGAAATTGTCTGGAATGCCTGGGATAAGCTAATTCATGAAGCTTATCTCGCACTCAATACTAAGTGAAAATATTTTAGAATCTAAATTAGTCGAAATACGTCAACGTGGTGTTTTCTGGCTGTCTCGCTTGAAGCCTAAAATAAAATGATACAAAAATTCTTCCAAGTAAAAATATTTTTACTCTCTTTTTAAACTTGTTGGATTCAAGAACGTCTGTATGAAAATTTTTTCTCATCATCTCCAATGAGTCAGCAAATTCTCTCCACTCTTTTTTTAAGACACCGGTACAAGCCGCCATCCGAAGGTTATTCCACCAGGCATTGGCCGCCCTACGTTCTGTTGCCTTTAAAACTATTTCTGAAGTCGTAGCAGCTGAATCAATCAATTTCATAAAATATCTAAACGTTAGTAAATTTATTACCTCAGGATGCGACAGGCTACCTTTCCGTAGACGATATTTCAGCAATGGTTTACTTATTATCCTCGTTCCCTGGCATCTTGCCAGCACAAGCATTTTGAATTGTTGATCTTCACATATTTTCATGTTTGGATCAAATCTCAATTCTTTTATTAAACAAACGGGAACAGCTAAATTACTCATAAACAAAGAGCATGCTGGCGAACTTCTATATTCTTCATTTGAGTCATCAAAGACAAAAGATAATGATTCTTGTTGATCTAGGTTTTTGGGGAGATGGTCTTTCTTCGTACTGTCTTGAACCCTGCCGTCTTTGTCAAATCTTTCGACACCGAACATAACAATTTTCCTCTCCCCGTTTATATTTCGACAAACCTCCTCAAGGCATTCTGGATCCAGCAGGTCATCCGAATCTAGAAACAGCACATAATCAAAACAATTTTTATTATTTGTAATATAATTTAACGCGAAATTTCGCGCACTTGATACTCCTCCGTTTCTTTTATGCAGAACAAAGAAACGAGAATCATATGCACAATAGTTATCAGCTATCAACCCAGAACCATCTGTTGATCCATCATCCACAACGAATGCTACGAAGTTCTTATATGTTTGGCAAATTAAAGAATCTAGACATTCTCTTAAATATTTTTCGGTATTGAATACAGGAATAATGATTGCAAACTTTAGGGGGGGGGCAGTTTGACCGGTTAATGGAAATGGTTCTGCAAGACTTTTCATCTTTATAGATAATTCTTAAACTTTTTAATATGCAAAGCCCTGCCGATAAACAAAAATCCATCAACAGGGCTATCCGTCATCCTTACGGCACCATCTCCTGCACCTCATCCTTTTTGATGGGCTTCACGAGATCTTCTCGCTTCACACCGAGGTACATGGCAATCGCAGCTGCCACGAACACCGACGAGTACACGCCAAGGAGAATACCGATCGTGAGCGCCAGCGCGAAGTAGTGCAGCGCCGGACCGCCGAAGAAGAACATCGCAAGCGTCATCGCCAAAGTCGAGCCGTGGGTGATCACCGTACGCGAAATCGTGGCGGTAATAGCCGAGTTGATCACCTCAACCGTTTCCGTACGACGCATCTTGCGGAAGTGCTCGCGCACGCGGTCAAAAATAATCACGGATTCGTTCACGGAATAACCAAGCACGGCGAGCACAGCCGCCAGAACCGGCAGTGAAAATTCCCAGTTCATCACGGCAAAGATACCCACCACGATCACGATGTCGTGGAGATTGGCGATGATGGCAGCGATAGCAAACTTCCACTCGAATCGCATCGAGAGATAAATGATGATGCCAGCCACAACGAGCAACAGAGCGGTCAGACCATCAGTTGCCAGTTCTTCACCCACCTGCGGCCCCACGAACTCGTTGTTGAGCATCTTGACGCCGGGAGCGGTTTCCTGAAGCGCCTTCAGAAGTTCGCCTGCCATCTGACCGGACGTTTCGCCTTCCTTCATCGGAAGACGAATCATGATGTCACGTGCCGTACCGTAGTTCTGCACGGCAGCTTCAACGCCGAGTTTGCTTTGGATCTGCTCACGGATCTGTTCCGTCTGAACAGCCTCCGGATACTGCACCACAACCTGCGTGCCGCCCGTAAATTCAATGGACAGCGCCAAGCCGTGATAGAAAATCCAGAACACGGCAATGATGAATGAAACCAAAGAGATCGCGTTCAGAATGTGCGAGTAGTGCATGAACGGGATCGTCTTGTGAATTCGGAAAAACTCCATGATTTTCCCCTCTTAATTCTTTACTTCGACTGCGTCTGCGCCGTATCCGGGCGCCAGATCTGACCGATATGCACGCGCGTCAACTTCTTCTGACGACCGTAGATGAAGTTCACCATGCTGCGCGAGACAATCACGGAGGTAAAGAGCGACGTCATGATGCCCAAGCAGTGCACCACGGCAAAGCCGCGAACCGGACCGGAACCGAAGATCAGCAAGGCAATACCGGCGATCAAACTGGTGACGTTGGAGTCAACAATCGTCGCAAACGCCATACCGTAGCCTTCACTGATGGCCAACTGCGGCGTTCGCCCTATTCGAAGTTCTTCACGAATACGTTCGTTAATGAGCACGTTCGAGTCAACAGCCATACCCAGTGTCAGCGCAATAGCGGCGATGCCGGGAAGAGTCAGCGTCGCCTGCAGCATGGAGAGCAACGCCACCAAGCACATCACGTTGCACATCAGACTGATGGCCGTCACGATGCCGAAGACCTGGTAGTAGAGGATCATGAAGACCGCCACAAACCCAAAGCCGTAGAGTGTCGAACGGAAGCCGGCTTCAATGTTGTCGGCACCCAGAGACGGACCGATCAGGCGTTCTTCCACGATTTCCATGGGAGCTGCCAGAGAACCGGCACGCAACAAGAGAGCGGTGTCGGTCGCTTCAATCGTGGTCATGCGGCCTGAAATCTGCACGCGACCGCCGGCAATTTCCTGACGGATGACAGGAGCCGTCACCACTTCACCCTTGCCCTTTTCAAACAGGATGATGGCCATGCGCTTGCCAACGTTGTCACGCGTCACATCGCGGAAGATGCGTGCGCCCTTGTTGTCAAGCGTCAGGTTCACCGTGGGTTCCTGCGTCTGGGAGTCAAAGCCCGGCTGCGCGTCGTTCAAGTTTTCACCGGTGAGCACCACACGGCGCTTCACGAGAATCGGACGACCTTCACGGTCAAAATACTTTTCGTCACCGAAGGGAACATTGCCCTGCGCCATCTGAGTGAGCGCTTCAGGCGAATCGTCAACCATACGCACTTCAAGCGTTGCCGTACGACCCAAAATGTCCTTGGCCTTGGCCGTATCCTGAACACCCGGCAGCTGCACCACGATACGATCGGCACCCTGCTGAGCGATCACAGGTTCTGCAACGCCCAGTTCGTTAATACGATTGTGCAGCGTCGAGATGTTCTGCTTTAAGGCATATTCCTGAACGTTCTGAATCGCCTTTTGCGACAGTTCGGCCGAAAGGGTGAACTTGCCTGCGCGCGTACCTTCCGTCACCACCAGATCAGGCTGAGTGGAACGAAGAAGGTCATTGGCGCGGGCGCGTTCCTGCTCGTCGTTAAAGGCGATCACAACCGTATTGCCCTGACGCGAAATGCCTGCGTGACGGATACGCTTGTCACGGAACTGCGTACGCAGATCGGCTGCCGTTGATTCGGCGCGCTTCTCAATGGCCGAGTGCATGTCGACCTGCAGCAGGAAGTGCACGCCGCCGCGAAGGTCAAGGCCGAGATACATCGGAAGCGCATTGATCTTCAGGAGCCACTCGGGCGTATTGGGCACCAGGTTGGGAGCGACGATGTAGGAAGGATCCGTACGGTCGGGGTTAAGAGCGCGTTCGAGCACTTCACGAGCCTGCAGCTGCTTTTCGGCTTCCGTCGGATCAAAGCGCACGCGCACGGTGTTTTGCTGAGCACCCTGCTCATAGAAAACACCGTTGGGCTTCAGCTGGGCATCCGCAAGCGCTTTTTCCACGCGAGCAAGCACCGTCTCGTCGATCTTCACCGTCGACTTACCGGAACTCACCTGCACTGCGGGCGATTCGCCGTAAAAATTCGGCAAGGTGTACAGCGCCGCAATGAGCAGAACCACTCCGATGACGATGTACTTCCAAAGAGCGTATCGATTCATAACAAAAACTCCGGGTCAGTCCGATGCCCGATTCCGCACAAGACGGCAAACTCGGACTCGGACGCCTTTCGTTGCGAAAATGGAATTGGCAAAAAGAGAAATTCCCCTTCAGCCTACATAACTCTTCCGCTGAGAGTTTCGTTTCCGCAAAAAACGGCCGTTTTGATCAAACAGTTCCATTTTTTGCGCAAGAACCGCAAAAGGCCATAAACCGATTGCGGTGCATTAACTAAACGGCAAAGCGGGCGTCAGCCATATCCTTCAAGTCGGATACAGCCCGCCCGCTGCATGAAAGCCGTCTTTACTTGTCGATCGACTTCAGCGTGCCGCGCGGCAGAACCGTCTGCACAGCGCCGCGCTGCATCGTGATCGTCACGGGATTGTCTTCCACGCGGCTGATTTCGATCACGACGTACTGTTCGCTCACTTCGGCGATACGGCCGGCCAGGCCGCCGATCGTCACGATTTCATCGCCCTTGGTGAGCGCTTCGCACATCTTCTGATGTTCCTTCTGGCGCTTTTGCTGCGGACGGATCAGGAAGAACCAGAACACAACAAAAATCAGAATGATCGGAATGATCTGCATCAGCAGACCGCCGGTACCACCGGCAGCGGCCGCACCTGCGGTCTGAGCCATTGCGTCAGAAATGAAAAACACTTCTTACCTCTTTAGATGTTTTCTCGTTAAAAAATCTTGTCGTGCAACGCCTTGCGGCGTGCATTGCAAAGCCTTCGGATTATACGGAAATTCCTTGCTGAGCCTCGAAAAATTGCATTAGAGATTTACCAGTGTCAGCCGTCATTTGCAATTTTTCATTTGCCGCCGTGACTGACCCTCCATTCACACGACTGCTCCGTCGGGATTGCCCTTAAACGTTACGGCACCAACGCAGGCGCGTCCAGCCCCGTCTTTTCATCCAATCCGAAGAGAATGTTCATCGCCTGCACCGACTGTCCCGCAGCCCCTTTGACGAGATTGTCTTCCACCGCCAGCACGATGATCAGGTCGCCATTGCCAGGACGATGAACTGCCAGACGCAGGAAGTTGGATCCGCGCACGCTTCTCGTTTCAGGCGTTGATCCGGCAGGCATCACATCGACGAAGTATTCATCCGCAAAGCGATCTTCATAGAGCTTCTGAAGATCAATCTGCGTCGTGGCATCCTTCAGACGAATGTAAATCGTCGAATGAATCCCTCGAATGGTCGGCAACAGATGCGGCACAAACGTCAATTTCAGATCGTCCGTACCGGCCAGGAGTTTGAGCTGCTGCTCGATTTCGGGCGTATGACGATGGCCCTTAAGGCCATAGGCATGAAAGTTGTCCGACATTTCGGCCGTGATGATCGAAACGTCCGCCTTCTTGCCGGAACCGGAAATACCCGACTTGCTGTCGGCAATGATGGTCTTGAGATCAAATGTACCGGGATGCGCCTTTTCGTATTCCATCAAAGGCAAGAGCCCCAATTCGATGGAGGTCGGATAGCAGCCTGCCATGCCGAGAATCCGAGCGTTTTTCATCTTCTCGCGCATGGTCTCGGGTTGCCCGTAGACAGACTCTTCCAGAAGATCGGGACAGGCATGATCGAGCTTGTACCAAGTCTTGAACGTGTCCGTATCACGCAAACGGAAATCCGCTGCCAAGTCAATGATCTTGACGCCGGCAGCCGTCAATTCGCGCGCCATGCTCATGGCCACCCCGTGCGGCGTCGCAAAGAACACCACGTCGCAAGCGGTAAGCTCTGCCTCTTCGGGCGTCGTAAACACCAGATCGTCCATGAAGCCTCTGAGCGAGGGGTACATGGCCGTCACCTTGGTACCCGCATCCTTGCGCGACGTGATGGCACAGACCTCAACGTTGGGGTGCCGGCTTAACAAACGCAGCAGCTCCACGCCGGTGTACCCCGTTCCACCCACAATACCCGCCTTAATTTTCTTTTCCTGCATGTCGAAAAACTCCCCGAAGAATCTTTTTGTCTGATGTCTTTGGCAGGAAAAATGCTCCGGCAGCAGGCATAAAAAAAACCGCCGCCCGGGAAAGGGAGACGGTTTTTTCGCTTCTTGCCCCGGCTTTCTTCGCAAACCAAAGTTTGCAAAAGTATACCGAGGCAGAACGCTTGCGAATGAACGATTAGCGCTTGCTGAACTGCTTGGCGCGGCGAGCCTTGCGCAGACCAACCTTCTTACGTTCGACTTCGCGGGCGTCGCGGGTCACGAGGCCGGCAGCCGACAGAACGGGCTTGAGACCGGCATCGTAGTCGATCAGAGCGCGGGTGATGCCGTGGCGCACAGCACCGGCCTGGCCGGATTCGCCGCCGCCGGTCACGTTCACCATGATGTCGAACGTTTCGACATTTTCGGTGAGCTGCAGGGGCTGCATGACGATCATGCGGCCGGTTTCACGCTTGAAGAATTCGTTGAGATCGCGGCCGTTGATCACGATCTTGCCCGTGCCGCGCTTGATGAACACGCGAGCCACGGAGCTCTTGCGACGGCCGGTGCCGTAGTTGTAGTTACCGATCATCTTTTTCCACCTTAAATGTCAAGAACCTTGGGCTGCTGTGCGGTGTGCGGGTGTTCGGCGCCGGCATAGATCTTGAGCTTCTTGATCATGGCGTAACCGAGACGGCCCTTCGGGAGCATACCCTTGACCGCGATTTCGAGAGCACGGCCGGGGTGCTTGGCCTGCATTTCCTTGAAGGTGGTTTCGTAGATACCGCCCGGATAGCCGGTGTGACGGTAGTACGTCTTCTTACCGGCCTTTTCAGCAGACAGCTTGAGCTTGTCAGCGTTGATCACGACGATGTAGTCGCCCGTATCGACATGCGGCGTGTATTCGGGCTTGTGCTTGCCGCGCAAGCGGAGTGCGATTTCGGCAGCAAGGCGGCCAAGCACCTTGTCGCTGCCATCGACCACGTACCAGTCGCGCTGTACTTCGAGCGGCTTGGCAGAGAAGGTCTTCATTGTTGTCACCTGATTCACAAAAGGACGCAGCAGATGAATTTCAAACCGCCTCGCACAGGGTGGCGCCTGTACTTTGCACAGGTTGGAGCTGTTAAACGGCCTGCTCGCGTCAATAAACAAAAACGAGGCAAAAACCACCGAAGCGCACCGCGTTCTAACTTCGCCGTGCACCGTATTCAGTGCCTTTTACCGGGAATTTCTTGTTGATTTTCTTTTTGCCGCTTGTCGCCATCAGTCCAGTGGAAAACGGGGAAACTGAAAGCACGGTGAAAATCAGACGCGCAATAATACACGATCACAACGAGAAATGCCAACGCTAAAGCATCGGCAACCGCCTTGTTTTTACTGCGCTTTTTGAGGTGCAGGCAGGAGCGCCTTCATGAGATCGGCTTCCTCGCCTGCCGAGACTCACTCTTCGATCGGCTTGATGTGCGTCGCCTGCTTGCCCTTGGGACCTTCGACGACCTCAAACGTCACCCGCTGACCTTCCTTGAGGCTCTTGAACCCCTTCATTTCAATGGCGGAAAAATGCGCGAAAAGCTCTTCACCGCCTTCGTCGGGCGTAATGAACCCAAAGCCCTTGACGTCGTTAAACCACTTGACAACTCCCTGTGCCATATTTTTCCTCTTTGTTTATTTCACTTTGTCCGAGTCTTCGCGTCGGCTCTCGGCCTTGAGCAGGCTGCAGCAACACAAAGTCCTCTTTTCAACAATCAACATTACGCCAACTTGCCGCTTTCAAGCTCATGACGCACTGCACTTTTTGCGTCGTGTGCTGTCTCGGACACACAATCGTCGAAACGACTCTTCGCAAGAGCGAAAATATACGATATATTACCTAGGATGTTTCTCCTTCTTTTCGTTTTGCATCATGTCGCGTTTTCTTCTCGGTCTGACGTTCTCGCTCATCAGTTGTGCGCTTGCGGCACAGTCGCTCGACGAAACACTGGCCGTCAAAATCGGCGACAAAATCGTCGAACTTGAAGTTGCACGCACCTCGGTCGAGCATCGAACGGGGCTCATGAACCGCACCTATATGCCGGCCGATCACGGCATGCTCTTTGTTTTTACCGCTCCGCGCCCCATCGCCATGTGGATGAAAAACACGCTCATCGACCTCGATGCAGCCTTTATCGATGCGTGCGGTCGCATCACTCAAATCGTCTCGATGCAAAAGGGTTCGCTTGAACTGCACCACTCACGCGTGGCCGCCTCCCGCGTCATCGAGATGCACGCCGGCTGGTTTGCCCGCAACAACGTCAGAGCGGGAACCGTCATTCCGGCGCTTGCCGACGCTCGCTATTGCAAGCGCACGGAATCGGCGGCGGAATAATTACCGGTCCGCATTCACCGGCAAATCTTCTTCGGCAACAAAAGAAGCAGTACGAACCGAATCGAACTGCTTCTTTCTTTTCCTATCAACCAAAAGCGACGCGCACATCAAATCGTTTGAAATGCACGCGCCGGTTTCAAGTTTTTTTAAGCGCCGCAGCCGCAGGCTCCGCAGCAGCAACCGCCTTCTTCACCGCGGCAGTCGCAGTCGCAAGGTTCACCGTTAAAGCGACGCTGCACGAAGTCCCAATTGACGAGCTTGTCAAAGAAGGCCTGGATGTAGGCCGCACGGGCGTTGCGGTAATCAATGTAGTAGGCGTGTTCCCAAACGTCGATGACCATCAGGGGCTTGAGATGTTCCGTCAGAGGCGTGCCGGCGTTGGAGGTCGAATAGATTTCAAGCTGGCCGTCCAAGCGCTTGACGAGCCACGTCCAGCCGGAGCCGAAGTTGTTGGCCGCCTTGGCCGAGAAGTCTGCAACGAAGCCTTCGTAAGAACCCCACTGCTTGACGATGGCGTCCATCAATGCGCCGGTCGGTTCGCCGCCGCCGTTGGGGCTCAGGCACTTCCAATAGAAGGCGTGGTTGTAGCTCTGCGCAGCATTATTGAAGATCGGGCCCTGGCTTGTCTTGATGATTTCACGCAGGGATTCGGCTTCGTACATCGTGCCTTTGATGAGATTGTTGAGATTGGTGATGTAGGTCTGATGATGCTTGCCGTAGTGGTATTCCAGCGTTTCCTTGCTGATGGCCGGTGCAAGGGCGTCCATTTCATAATCAAGCTTGGGCAAAACGAACTGGCTCATTGGACTTCTCCTCGAGAATCGGTTATCGATCGGATTTCTCTGCTTGCAGGACGCGTGAGCTCCAAGATTGCCTTCTTGTGGGAAGCAGGCCGAATCGGACACGATCCATTGCTATCTCACGAAACGTCCTTTGTCACCCTTAGATAATAGACCGAAATCATCGGGAATCCGTGAGACAAAACCCGGCAAACGCAAATTCCTTTCTTTTTAAAGGAAATTTTCTTTAGCTTCTCGGTTTGCGCTCGATGACCCGGGCTCGCGCAGAGCCCTTCTCAAACAGGATGGATACCGTTTCGCCTTCGGCGAGCTGTTCCGCGTCGCGCACCGGACGACCCTGACTGTCGATTGTAAGAGAAAAGCCGCGGGCCAACGTCTTGGTGATATCCAAAGCCGACAGAGACGCGGAAAGCCGCTCAAGTTCCGCTCGTTTGGCCTCAATGCGAAGAGACACCGCCTGCCGAAGGCTTTTTTCGAGATGCGCCGTTTCGGCTCGCGCTTTGTCAAAGGCCGGGCGAACACGCAAAAGATTCATTTGCGCAAACGCCGTCTTGGATGCAGCAGCCTGCAGACACACACGCCGTTCGGCCGCAAGCGTCATTGCGTTTCGATCAAGTCGCTCGGTCAGCGCGTCAAGATACCGTTCGAAGATCTGTCGCAATTCCCGCTGAGCAGGCACCCTGGCCCGCAGCCTCAGCACAACGTTGTGCATGGCCGACTGCAAACGAACGGCTTGAGTCAACTGCGATCGACTCAGGCGCAGGTTCGCCTGCATCACTGTCGCCAGACGCGTTTCGAGTGTCGAAAGCCACTGAGGCGCCGACGACCAGTGCTGCAACACAAGAGAACAGGCGGCAGTCGGCGTTGGCGCTCTCACGTCGGCAGCCATATCGGCAATCGTAAAATCGGTTTCGTGCCCGATGCCCGTCACAACCGGCATCGGCATTGCCCGCAGTTCTCGGGCCAGCGCTTCGGAGTTAAAGCTCCAGAGGTCCGCCAAAGAGCCGCCCCCGCGTACAAGAAGCAAAACGTCAACTTCGTTTCTTTCGCGAGCTTTTTTGAGCGCAGCAAGGATTTCGCCTTCCGAAGCTTCACCTTGAACGCCTGCGTGATAAACCACGAAGGGCACCCACGGAGCCAAGCTCGCACGCGTCTTCATAACATCCTGAAGCGCGGCCGTTTCGGTGCTTGTGATCACCCCCACGGACTGCGGATAGCGCGGCAGTTCCTTTTTAAGCGTTGCGTCAAAAAGACCTTCGGCCAGAAGCTTTCGCTTGAGAGCCTCGAATTTGGCAAACAGAGCGCCGTCGCCGACGGCCTGTACGGCAACGACGTTGAATTGCAACTGTCCTCGCACCTCAAAGACGTCGAGCGTACCGGTGAGCACCACAGCTTCGCCCTGCTCGGGCAATCGTTTCAGTCGATAGGCGTTGCGACGCCAGACCACGCAGTGCAAAATCGCGTCGTCTTCGTTGTCCTTGAGATCGAGATAGACGTGTCCGGACGGATAGGGCTTGATCGAATGGATTTCGCCTTCGATACGAATCAACCCCAGACGATTGAGCCCGCCCTTGATGCGGCGCAGAATGCAAGAGACGCCGACGGCCGGCGGCAATGCGGAAGCACCGTCCTCGTCTTCGGTCATTGCGCTTTGAGGATCTGCGGCACCCCCACGGCCACCGTCCAGGGCTCAACTTCAAAAGAAGTGATCAACCCGGCGTGATAGTAGGGATCGTCTTTGGCAAACGCGCGCAACTCATCGGCCGAGTTCGCACGGCACACGATCAGAGCCGAGAGACTCTCGGGCAAAACGCCTGCCGCCAGAACAAGGCCGTCGTCTACTGCCTTTTGCAGGCGCGCGAGATGCTCGGCACGAAAAGCATCGCGCCGAGCCATATAGTCATCAACGTAACGGTACGTCAGAACAAAGTGCTGCATGACCGTCGGCAGAAAGAATTAACGGCGACGCGTCTGGCTGCCGGCAGCCGGAGCCGCAGAGGGACGACCTTCGATATGGCGGAAGGTGATGCGGCCCTTGGTGAGGTCATAAGGCGAGAGCTCGAGCGAAACCTTGTCGCCGGCGAGAATTCGGATGTGGTGCTTGCGCATCTTGCCGTTGGTGTAGGCGATGAGTTCGTGACCGTTTTCAAGCTTGACGCGATAACGGGCGTCGGGGAGAACTTCGAGCACCTGGCCCGACATTTCAATTAGATCTTCTTTTGCCATAAATCCTGTAGCGCGCGGCGAAACGCTAAAAAATGAGGTGCCGCACTGCGGTTTGGTTGTTGTTTGAGGGCGGTTGCAATATTGACGCCGAAAATTCTCTCCGGCCTTTTTGGGCAACCACGCAGCGAAGGCGCCATTTTAGTCGGCGAACCGCTGTTTTTCCAAGATTTTTTGCGGGAATTTTATACGCCGCCGCCTGTAAACAATCCTGCTGAGAATTTTTTCATCACCCAACACACACTTTCTTGGTTTTCAGCTTCAGACAACCTCAATCGGCGAAAATTGCCGTATAAGGCCGTCTGCCGCGGATTTTGTCCAATTTTGTGCGTGCGGCCGTTAAAATTCGGGCGTATCAATCGGGTTTGTACCGATTTTTCACCCTATCCCTTTTGCCGGGGATTCAAATTAAATTAAAAGGTTGAGTCGGTTTGACTCGCCTTTCCCGCAGACTCAGTTGGAATCGCAATGTCTCATCACGTTCTCGTCGCTTACTACAGTCACGCCGGTCATACGGCCCGCATCGCACGCACCATCATGGAAACGATCGTTGCCGAGGGGCATGGGTGCGACATGGTGGACATGATGGAGGGCGTCCGCGAGGGTGTGGATTGGGCGAAATACGACATCGTGATCGTGGGCTCTCCCATCGTGTACGGCGTCTACAACAAGATCGTCTGGGAATTCTGCTCGATGTACAAAAACGAAATCGAGTCGCGTCCCAACAGCTTCTTCAACGTGACGGTCGTCGCCCGTTCGCCTGAAAAGGCAACGCCCGAAGGCAACCGTTACCTGCAGAAGTTCGTCAAGCGCAGCGCCTGGAAGCCCCGCGACCTGAAGTGCTTTGCCGGCAAGGTGGACTACCCGAACTGGAACTTCTTCGAGCGCATGATGATCCGCATCATCATGAAGATCACCGACGGTCCCACGGATTCGAGCGTCGCAATCGACTACACCGACTACAACGATGTCAGAGCCTACGCGCGCCACTGCCTGCAGCTTGACAAACTGCAGGCTCGCCGTTCGCCCCGACGCTGACCGTTTGACGCGGCGCTTTGATTGCAACAGTCGGAGTGCCGCCAACCGATTGACACAGAAAAATTTAGGCGTTGCCGTTGCAGCGTCATGCCGCGACGCAACGTGAAAACGAAGGATCACTCATCCATGTCCGAGACTTCTCTTCCCTGGCTCAAGCACTATCCCGAAGGCTTTCCGGCCGAAATCAATCCAGATCGTTTCGCATCCATTCCGGCACTTTTCGACACGGTTGCCGAAACCTACGGCGATCACCCCGCCTTCATCTGCATGGACAAAGTGCTCACATACCGGGAAATCTGCGATCTCTCGAAGGACTTTGCGGGCTACCTGCAGTCGCTTCCCGGCATGAAACCTGGCGATCGCGTCGCCATCATGATGCCTAACCTGCAGCAGTACATCATCACGCTGTTGGGCATCTTGCGCGCGGGCATGATTGCCGTCAACGTCAATCCGCTATATACCTCGCACGAACTCGGGCACCAGCTTGCCGACAGCGGCGCCAAGGCCATCGTCATCATCGAAAACTTCGCCAAGACGCTGCAAAACACGCTCTCGGAAACGCCCGTCAAACACATCGTGACCACCAAGGTTGGCGATATGTTGCCCTGGCTCAAGCGCACCGCTGCTGATTTTGTCGTGCGTTACGTCAAGAAGATGGTGCCGGAATTCAACCTTCCCGGTCACGTCAATTTCCGCAAGGCGCTTTCGATCGGTCATGCCAAGGGCTTTAAGCCGTTCGAACTCAAAAACACCGATGTTGCGCTGTTGCAATACACTGGCGGCACCACAGGCGTGGCCAAAGGTGCCATGCTCACGCACCGCAACGTGCTTGCCAACGTCGAGCAGACCGGCACCTGGATCAGTCAGACCTTTGAAATGGGCAAAGAAGTGGCCATGACCGCTTTGCCGCTCTATCACATCTTCAGTTTCACCGCGACGCTGTGCTTCTCGAAGTTTGCCGCCACCCAGGTGATGGTGCCCAATCCGCGCGACATTCCGGGCCTGGTGGAACTCATCAAGAAGTGGGACTTCTCGATCATCCCCGGCGTCAACACGCTCTTTAATGCGCTTGTCAACAACAAGGAATTCAAGAACCACAAGTTCACGCGCCTCAAAATGACCGTGGGCGGCGGCGCTCAGGTGCAACGTACGGTTGCCGAGAAGTGGTACAACGCCACCGGCTGCCACATCCTTGAAGCCTACGGCCTCACGGAAACCAGTCCCGGCGTCTGCGGCAACCTGCCCAACGCTCCCTGGGACGGCTCGGTGGGCTACCCCCTGCCCTCCACGCTCGTTTCCATTCGCGGCGAACAGTTCGTCGATCTCGGCGTGTGTTCTGACCCGGAAAAGGTCGCCGAACACACGGGCGAAATCTGCGTCAAGGGCCCGCAGGTGATGGCAGGCTACTGGGAAAAGCCCGAAGAGACCGCCAACGTCCTCATCGACGGCTGGCTCAGAACCGGCGACGTGGGCTTTATGGATGAACGCGGCACGATCACGATCACGGACCGCAAGAAGGACCTGATCATTGTGAACGGCCTTAACGTCTATCCCAATGAAATCGAAAGCGTGATCGCCTCCATGCCCGGCGTGCTCGAATGCGGCGTCGTGGGCGTCAACAATCCGCGCGTGGGCGAAATGGTCAAGGCCGTGATCGTCAAGAAGGATCCGGCGCTCACCCGCGACGACGTCGTCAAATACTGCCGCGCGCGCCTCACCGGCTACAAGTGCCCGCGCACGATTGTCTTCGTGAAGGCTCTTCCGAAGACTGCCGTCGGAAAAATTCTTCGCCGCAACCTGCGCGACATGAAAGAAACGGATTAGTATTGCGAACTTTCTCGGTTCGCAGGACTGATACCAAATGATTCTGACAATTGCCCTGCTGCTGTCTTTTCAGCTGGCAGGGCTTATACTTGTGACGCTCTTCGGACTGCCCGTTCCCGGGCCCGTGATGGGCATGGTGCTTTTTCTTTTCGCCTTGATGACCGTCAACGGCCTTCTGGAAAAAACACTGCCCGTCGTCAATGTTTTGCTTGCTCACTTTGCCCTCCTCTTTGTGCCTGCCGGCGTCGGCATCATCGAGCACTTTGACCGCCTTCAGGCCGAATGGCTGCCGATTGCGGCTTCCATCATCGGTTCGTCCATCCTCGCCATGACCACGACCGTCCTGGTAACGCGATGGGTGGCTCGACTTCTGCAAGGCTCGAGCAAAAAGGAGAAGCGTCGTGCTTGATTCGATTCTTTCTCAATTGACTCTCACAGCCGAGAAGCTTCTTGCCGATCCCGCACTGTGGCTTTGCGCGACGCTTCTGGCTTACGCCTTGGGCATGTGGGTATACAAGAAAAGCGGCTACAAAACCATCTGCACGCCGCTTCTCGTTGCCATCGTTCTTCTTGTTGTGACGCTAGAAGTCACCGGTACCGACTACAAGACCTATCTCAACGGCGGCCAGCACATCAACTTTCTGCTGGGGCCGGCCACCGTTGCCTTGGCTGTTCCGCTCTATGAGCAACGTCTGCGTTTGGCCAAAATGTGGGTGGCGCTCACCTGCGGTCTTATTGCAGGCGGTACGGTCGCCATTGTCTCTGCCGTTCTGATTGCCGGTGTCCTCGGCGCCTCTCCCGAGACGATGATTTCCCTTGCTCCCAAGAGCGTCACCGTCCCGATTGCCATGGCAGTGAGCGAACACTTGGGCGGTATTCCGGCTCTGACAGCAGCCCTGGTGGTGATCACGGGTGTTGTGGGTTCGTTGATGGCGCGAGGCTTGTTGGGACTTTTGAGGGAAAAGGACGATGCCGTGCGCGGCTTTTCTATCGGCTTAGCCGCTCATGGCGTCGGCACCGCCACAGCTTTTCAGATGAATCGCGACACAGGCGCATTCTCCGGTCTGGCAATGGGGCTGACAGGTCTTTTCACTGCGTTTGCCGCTCCATTCCTGCTGCCCTATCTGCTGAGCTTGTTCGAATAAGTCTCAGCGTTGTAAGACTCATTGCCAGGCAACAAACCGACGCTGCGCGGCATCGAACACCAACGCCATGCGATTCAGTTCTTTAGCACTTGCGCTCTCGCTGTAACGTCGAGAGCGCACTTGCTCAACCGCTTGCTCGAGCAACGTACCGACTTCTTCCTAATCTTTCGCAAACTTAAATTCGAAAATCCAACGTCTGTTACCATTTTCGACCTCCAGATTGCTGCGCCCGAGAGCCGTGTGCTTATCTACCACAACCTCAATCCCGGCACCGATCAAGAGAACCTGTAGCAGAGCTCTGCATTGCATCTCTCTCGGTCACCGGATACGCCTGGTAGTCAATCTCGTTGAAAATCCTGAACAACAAAAGACCTCCCGTCCCCGCAACAGATGGAAGCTCTGCCGCAGTGACCGGAGGTCCTAGGATTGAGCTGATACGCTTTATCGCGACTCAGACATCAATCAATAATTTTCAGCGCGGATCTGCTGGAAGCTCTGCGGGTGTGCGCAAACCGGGCAAATTTCAGGCGCCTTCTTGCCGATCACAAGGTGACCGCATTCGCGGCACTGCCACATCACTTCTTCGCTCTTTTCGAAGACCTGCTTCATTTCAACGTTGTTGAGCAGCTTCAAGAAGCGTTCTTCGTGAGCCTTTTCGATGGCGCCCACAGCACGGAACTGCGCGGCGAGTTCTGCAAAGCCTTCGGCCTCGGCCGTCTTTGCAAAACCTTCGTACATGTCCGTCCATTCGTAGTTTTCACCGCTGGCGGCAGCCTTCAGGTTTTCGGCCGTGTTGCCGATGCCCTGCAGGTGCTTGAACCAGATCTTGGCATGCTGGCGTTCGTTGGCAGCCGTTTCGTCAAAAAGCTCGGCGATCTGCTGGTAGCCTTCCTTGCGGGCAACGCCGGCAAAATAGTCGTACTTGTTGCGAGCCTGAGACTCACCGGCAAACGCAGCCCAGAGGTTCTTTTCGGTCTGGGTGCCTGCAAACTTATTGGTCATCGGAATATCTCCTTGTTGTGTATTCGGGGTTTTATCTGACTCCACTGTAGCGAAAAATCGCTGCAGCCGCGTCCGTTAAGAGAAGAATTTCTTCATCTTGTCCAAAAAGCTCGTGCTCTGGGGCGAATGCTTCGTGCCTCCTTCCTTGATCGATTCGTCAAACTCCTTGAGCATCTTCTTTTGCTTGCTCGTGAGATTGACCGGCGTCTCAACAAAAGCGTGCACGTACAGGTCCCCATTGCCGCCGCCGTGCAAATGCGGCACGCCCTTGCCGCGCAGGCGGAAGATCTTACCCGTTTGCGTGCCTTCCGGAATCGTGATGCGCGCTTCGGTACCCATCGTCGGCACACTCACTTCGCCGCCCAATGCAGCGGTGGCAAAACTCAGCGGCAAATCGGCGTGCAGATCGTCGCCGTCGCGCTGGAAGATTTCGTGCTGCTTGATGAACACCTGCACAAAGAGGTCTCCGCAAGGACCGCCGTTGGGGCCGGGCTCGCCCTTACCCTGGATGCGAATGCGCTGACCGTCGTTGATGCCCGCCGGAATATTGATTTCCAGCGTCTTGGTCTTACGGTTGCGGCCACGTCCCTGGCAGTCCGGACACGGATCGGAAATGATTTCACCCGTTCCGTGGCAGTACGGGCAGGTCTGCTGCACCTGCAGGAATCCGCGGTTGATGTTGATCATGCCGCTGCCGCCGCAATGCGGACAGGTCTTCTTCGACGTACCCGACTTGCAGCCGGAGCCGTGACAGGTTTCGCACTCTTCCCAAACCGGCACGCGGATGTCGGTCTTGGCACCCGCCACCGCCTGCTCAAGCGTGATTTCGAGCGAATAGCTCACGTCGGCACCGCGAAACACCTTAGGTCCACCGCGACGACCGCCGCCGGCACCGCCCCCGAAGATTTCCGAGAAGATGTCACTGAAGTCGCCGAAACCACCCTGGCCCTGGCCGAAGCCGCCGAAACCGCCGAATCCGCCCGCACCGGCTGCGCTCGGATCGACGCCGGCCTTGCCGTAGCGGTCGTAGGCCGCGCGTTTCTGGGGATCGCTCAGAATCGAGTAGGCCTCGCCCACCTGCTTGAACTTTTCCTCAGCCGCTTTGTCGCCGTTGTTGCGATCGGGATGGTACTTCATCGCCAGGCGTCGATACGCCTTTTTGATCTCGTCGTCGCTTGCGTCGCGCGAGACTCCCAGTACCTCGTAATAATCCTGGTCAGCCATAGTGTGTCAATCGTTACGAAAAAACATGGCAAGGGCCGAATCGCCAAATCGGCGGCCCGGCCCCGTGTCTTATACGGCCGACTCGGCGTCCTTTTCGCTCGGACGCCGCGCCGGGCTCGGGTTTTGCTTTGAAGCCAAATTAGTGCTTGACTTCGGTGTAGTCGGCATCGACCACGTCGTCGTTGCCCTTGTTGGCCTGCTGCTGACCGGCACCGCCCGCCTGCTGCTGGGCGCCTGCCTGAGCCTGCTGAGCCTGAGCAGCCTGCTGGTTGAGCTTTTCACCGATCTTCTGGGCGGCAGCCATCAGCGCTTCAACGCTCTTTTCGATTGCAGCCTTGTCTTCGCCCTTGATGCGTTCTTCCACATCCTTGATGGCGTTCTCGCAAGCGGCGCGATCGGCGCTTTCAACCTTGTCGCCGAGATCCTTCAGGGTCTTCTGAACCTGAGCGATCGAAGCGTCGGCCATGTTGCGGGCCTGAGCCAGTTCGAAGCGGCGGTGATCCTCTTCCTTGTTGGCTTCGGCAGCGGCAACCATGCTCTTGATCTCTTCTTCGGACAAACCGGAGCTTGCCTTGATCGTGATCTTGTTTTCCTTGCCGGTGGCCTTGTCCTTAGCGGTCACGTGCAGAATGCCGTTGGCGTCGATGTCAAACGTCACTTCAATCTGCGGCAGGCCGCGCGGAGACGGCGGAATGCCCTCGAGATTGAACTCGCCGAGCAGCTTGTTGGAAGCCGCCATCTCGTGTTCACCCTGATAGACCTTGATGGTCACGGCAGGCTGGTTGTCTTCAGCCGTCGAGAACACCTGCGAGTGCTTGGTCGGAATCGTGGTGTTGCGTTTGATCATCGCAGTCATCACGCCGCCCAGGGTTTCAATGCCCAGCGTCAGCGGGGTGACGTCGAGAAGCAGCACGTCCTTGCGGCCGCCCGAGAGCACCTGACCCTGAATAGCGGCACCGATAGCCACGGCTTCGTCCGGGTTGACGTCCTTGCGGGGCTCCTTGCCGAAGAATTCGCGCACCACTTCCTGAACACGCGGCATACGGCTCTGGCCGCCCACCAGGATCACGTCGGTGATTTCGGAAGTCGACAGACCGGCGTCCTTCAAAGCCTTGCGGCAGGGCTCGATCGTGCGCTGCACGAGGTCTTCGACCATGCTTTCGAACTTAGCGCGCGTGATCGTGATGTTCATGTGCTTCGGACCGGTCTGGTCAGCCGAAATGTAGGGCAGGTTCACTTCGGTTTCCTGACGGCTCGACAGCTCAATCTTGGCCTTTTCAGCGGCGTCCTTCAGGCGCTGCAGGGCAAGCACGTCGCCGCCGAGGTCAATGCCGTTGTCCTTCTTGAATTCGGCAATCAGGTATTCGACCAAGCGACGGTCGAAGTCTTCGCCGCCGAGGAACGTGTCGCCGTTGGTGGAGAGCACTTCAAACTGCTTGTCGCCGTCGATGTTGGCGATGTCGATCACGGAGATATCGAACGTGCCGCCGCCCAAGTCGTAGACGCAGATCTTGCGGTCTTCGTTGCCCATCTTGTCAAGACCGAAGGCCAGAGCTGCGGCCGTCGGTTCGTTGATGATGCGCTTGACTTCGAGACCGGCGATGCGGCCGGCATCCTTCGTAGCCTGACGCTGGCTGTCGTTGAAGTAAGCCGGAACCGTGATCACGGCTTCGGTCACGGGTTCGCCGAGGTAGTCTTCGGCGGTCTTCTTCATCTTGCGGAGCACTTCGGCGGAAACCTGCTGCGGAGCAAGCTTCTTGTCGCCCATCACCTGCACCCAGGCGTCGCCGTTGTCGGCGCGAACGATCTTAAACGGAGCGCGCTGCACGTCCTTCTGCACTTCGGCGTCTTCGTAGCGACGGCCGATCAAGCGCTTGACGGCAAACAGCGTGTTCTTCGGGTTGGTCACGGCCTGACGCTTGGCGGTTGCGCCGACAAGAATCTCGCCGTTTTCCATGTAGGCAACGATGGAAGGCGTCGTACGAGCGCCTTCGGAATTTTCGATCACACGAACCTTGTCGCCTTCCATGATGGCCACAGCCGAGTTGGTGGTGCCAAGGTCAATACCGATGATCTTAGACATTGTTCTTTTTCCTCTTGATTCTCTGTTGGGCCGTACCTTTTCCGCATCCACCGACGGGAGAAGGTTTTCGACCGTGATCTGAAACTCTTACGCGTACCGCAGGAAGCTCTTTTTCAGCGCCGCCTGCCGCGCCATACCCCCTATATGGGGACGCCCCGAGAAAATTCAACGGGGCGTCTGAAAAATTTTGTGTCGATGAAGTTTCTAGCCTTGAACCACGCTCACCATAGCCGGACGGAGCACGCGTTCGTAAATCTTCCAGCCGTGCTGAAAGACCTGAGCAACATCGCCCGCGCTCTTGCCTTCAACGGCAGGCACCATGGCAATGGCCTGCTGCGTGTTGGGATCAAACTTGGCGTCCTTCGGATCGATGACGGTCATGCCGCTCATTTCAAGCGCATGCACGAGCTGACGGTGCGTCGCGAGAATGCCTTCCCGCATCGGACCTTCGATTTCGGCGGTCATTTCGATCGCCTTTTCAAGCGAATCCATCACCGGAAGCAGGTTCTTGGCAAACTTCTCGATGCTGAACTTCTGCGCCTTGGAAACGTCTTCGGCGGCACGGCGACGCACGTTTTCCATTTCGGCAACCGCACGCACGTAAAGATCAAAATTCTCAGCCGCTTTGGCCGTCGCCGCGGCAAGCTGGTCTTCGAGCGAGGCTTCTGCGCCTTCGGGTTCGATGCCGAGTTCCGGAGGCAGTTCAGAACCCTGAGCCTGCTCCGCAGCTTCGGCTGCTTTCTTCAATTCGTCGGCAGGATTAACCTGTTCCTGCTTGGTGTCTTCTTGAGCCATAAAGATGTTCTTGCAAAAGGGATGCTTGAAAGATGGCTCTTATATGGGGATTGGGTTTGCTCTTTTCAAGCCGTCGCAGGCAAAAAGTTCAGCTGAAGGATTTTCAGGCCTTCGACAGAGCCTTGCGAACAATCTCGGCGTAAAGGGCCACCGCATCGTCCTGCGCGTTCAGGCAAGGGATATAGTGAAACCCGCTGCCGCCCGCCCGCTCATAAAAAGAGCGCAGTTCCGTGGCGATTTCTTCAAGCGTCTCCAGACAATCCGCGGCAAATCCCGGGCAAATCACATCAAGGCGCTTCAAGCCCTGTCGGCCCAGTTCGGGAGCCGTACCAACGGCAAAAGGCTCCAACCACTTCGCTTTCCCAAATTTGCTCTGGAATACCTGGACAACCTGATCTTTTTTCAAACCCAACGCAAGGCGCAGCTTTTCCGCCGTCTGCTTGCACTGTGCTTCGTACGGATCGCCGCGTTCGCTCGAAACCGCCGGAATACTGTGAAAGCTCATCATGAGCTTGCCCTCGTCTCCGAGATCACCCACTTTTTCCCAATGCGCGCGCACGCGAGCGGCAAGCGCCTCAATGTAGGCGTCTTCTTCGAAGTAATGAGAAATCGTAACAATGCAAGGCAAATCGCGAACCTTCTTTTGCACGCGTCGCACCGCATCGAACACTGCCTCCGTCGTCTGTGTGGCGTACTGCGCATATAGCGGCAGAACAACGATGCGCTCGGGTTTTTGTTCAGCAATTCGACGGAGTTCTTCATCGATTCGCTGTACGCCGTAACACATCGCCCAGGACACGATGAATTCGTCGCCCAGCTCCTTCTGCAGACCTTGCGCCGTATCGGAGGTCACCGCCACCAAAGGAGACCCTTTTTGCGTCCACACCGTCTTGTAGCGATCGGCAGAAGCCTGCGCGCGACGGGGAATAATGATGCCGCGCAGAATCGGCTGCCAAATGAGCGGATTCATTTCCACCACACGCCGATCACCGAGAAATTCCGCAAGATACTTCGCCACTGCTTCTTTGGTCGGAGCAGCAGGCGAACCGGTATTGCAGATGAGAACGGCGGTCTTGGGTGTGTTGTTTTGCGCGATCATC